>Ga0307412_10000038_pt1 | contig 187857 bp, 165 predicted proteins | sample DK1Cmetagenome_3_FD_203823 | JGI IMG/M metagenome (GOLD analysis project Ga0307412, IMG submission 203823) | Maize rhizosphere microbial communities from greenhouse at UC Davis, California, United States - DK15-C-1 | ecosystem: Host-associated > Plants > Roots > Rhizosphere > Soil | place...
GCTTCAAAAGAACTTGTTAAGGCTGCCTCCAAAATTGATTCAGCCGCAATAGATTCAGCAAAAGCTATTATTGCTCCAATTAAGAATATCTTACCCTTAAAGCCCGATACCAGTAAGAAACCTGATACTGCTAAAAAAATTACACCTGCTCCTTTAAAAAAGCAATAAGCTTTTTCATCGCAATTGCCCTGTGACTGATCTCATTCTTTTCCGTCATGCTCATTTGCGCAAAGGTCCTATCGTAGCCAATAGGCATAAATATTGGATCATAACCAAATCCTTCATCTCCTATTGGAGTTTGTGTAATGTTGCCATAAACAACCCCTTCAAAAAGATAGTTCTTATTATTTTGGTTTAAAGAAATAACGGTTTTAAAATGGGCCTTTCTATTCGTTTTACCTTCCATCTTTTTTAGTACAAGATTAAGGTTTTCAAGATCATCTCTAACTCCTGAGTACCTGGCCGAATAGATTCCAGGTTCATTGTCTAATGCCTCAATCTCCAATCCGCTATCATCAGCAAAACAATTCAACTTAAAATTATCAGTTACATAACTGCTTTTAAGCTCTGCATTCTCTGCAAATGAGTTCCCTGTTTCAGGGATATCAACATCACAGCCAATATCTTTAAGATTTAAAACTTTATATTGATTTACAAGGAGTTTACCAATTTCTTCTGTCTTATGCTTATTGTTGGTAGCAAACACCAATTCAGGTAGCATCATAGTCCCAGTTGTTTCAAACTACCCCATAATACTTTCTTTCCATTTGCATCTTCATCCAGTTTTTGGAGCGCCGAAGAAAAGATAAGCTTTACTTCTCCTTCAGTTACTACTGTGTTTTCAGGATGCTGCTTTAATCCAAGTTGCTGAGATGAAACACCAAATGCAAATACAATGACACTCGAAAAACGAGCCTTCAATTGCTCATAGCTTGCTTCTTTATACTTGGCGTAATTAAGCAACGCGAAATCACTAGCGGTTAGATTTATTGATTTTACGATCTTTCTTAACAATTCCCTACCCCTTTCATCACTAACGTCATTATGCTCATCGTATACCAAAATCAGTATATTACGGTTATTATTACCTAAAAATTTAAACTCAGGTTGTACTTTAACTAAGGGAATTATTGGTTCATTAACAATTAAAGGCTGAGCAGGTGAAGATGCTTCATCTTTTACATAAACTTGCACTTCTTCATTTAACGTCCCCTCAGGCTCTTTAACCAGGTAAATATCATCCGTAAAAAATAAACGCAGACCTTCTCCGTCAGTTGTAAGTTGGCTCACCATTAATGATAATTTTATTCAAAATCTTTTTTCTGTTAAAATTAGTTAAATATCTCATTATAGTACCTTTATTTATTACTTTTATGCCTTAAAATTATATACCATAAGTCTTTTGTGAGAAAAGTTTACTGTTCCATTATCATCAGTCTTTTTATTACCGGTGCATTTGCTCAAAATGTGGCTGTAGTTAATGGAAAACCAATAAGCAATAAAGAGTTTATGTGGGTATATAAGAAAAATCATTCCGGCAACGGAAATGCGACGGCTGAAGATTTACATGCTTATCTAACCTTATATGTAAACTTCAAACTTAAGGTTACTGAAGCCAGAGAGTTGGGTCTGGATACGGACACAGGCTATCTTGCCGAGGTAAAAAACTATGAACACGCATTGCGTACACAGAAAAGAATATCGAAAACAAAACCAGAATATCTTTTCATAATGAATGAATATAAAGAAGCGGTTTTAATGTTTAATATCTCTGAAATAAAGGTATGGAACCAGGCGCAGAATGATGAAAATCAGCTCCGCATTTTTTATGATAAAAACAAAAGCGTTTATTTGCAAAGTTCTTTTGATGAGGTTAGAGGGCAGGTAGTCACAGATTATCAGCAGGAACTGGAGAATGAATGGATAAAAGCACTAAGAAAAAAATATCCTGTAAAGATTAATCAGGACGAGATAAGAAAATTGGCTAAGCCATGAGCTTCACGCCAATAGCACAGATAATATTAGATTTGCAAAAGAATATAATTGAACAACCATAGAATGAGGAAATTTTTAGTAACAGCAAGCGGATTGATTTGTTTGTTTTTCAACGTACAGGCTCAAAAGAAAAATATAGATAAAGTTGTTGCTGTATTAGGTAATAACATCATTTTACTATCAGATTTAAATCAACAATATGCACAATACTTAAATTCAGGAAATCCTGATGATGATAAAGTAAAGTGCTATATATTGCAACAAATGCTTGCTCAGAAACTACTTAAACAACAAGCAGAAATTGACTCTGTTGTAGTTGAAGAAGCCCAGGTTGATGAGGAAGTTGAAAAACGTATGCGTTATCAGATCCAGCGCGCAGGTGGACAAGAAAGATTGGAACAGTTTTTAAATCGCTCTGTTCTTCAGTATAAAGATGAGATCAGACCTGACATTAAAGAGCAGTTGATCTCTAATAAAATGCAGCAAAAAATAACTCAGGATGTAAACATTACACCGATTGAGGTTAAACGTTATTTTGATTCTTATAAAAAAGATAGTCTTCCTGATATTCCTACTGAATTTGAAGTTGGAGAAATTGTACTTCATCCAAAACTTACAAAAGCAGAAAAGCAAAAATTCTATGATAAAATTGATGCATTAAGGTTAAGAGTGAAAAGTGGTGAGGATTTTGCATTCCTTGCTAAATCTTATTCTGAAGATACAGGTTCAGCTGCTGAGGGTGGTGACCTTGGATTCTTCGATCGTACCAGAATGGTGAAAGAATTTACAGCTTGGGCATTTAAATTAAAACCAGGTGAAATGTCGCCGGTATTTGAATCAGAACACGGCTTCCATATTCTTCAGGTTATTGAACGCCGCGGAGAACAGGTTCAGGCACGCCATATTCTTATACGTCCGGAAACTACACCGGCCAGCTTAGAAAGAACTAAATTACAAGCCGATACCATTTACAAAAATATCGTAGAGAAAAAACTTCCATTCTCTACCGCTGCTTCATTATATTCTGATAACAAGGAATCTCAATATAATGGTGGTATGATATTATATGCAGATAACGTTACTGCCAGAACTACATTTATCCCAGCGGATAAACTAGATCCAAAAGTATTTGTTGTTGTTGACACAATGAAAGTAGGCGAAGTTTCTCAGCCTGTTTCTTTCACAGATCCAGATGGCAAACAAGGATATAAGATTCTTTATTTAAAATCTAAAATCCCGCCACATAAAGGAAACCTGGAACAGGATTATTCTAAATTCAAAGAGAAAGCACAACAGGATAAAATCGATAGAATGCTAAGTGAATGGTTCGAAAAAAGAAGAGAAAACACTTACATCAGAATTGACGAAGATTATGATGATTGTGATGAATTGAAAATTTGGACTAAAAATTCAACTGCTAAAAAATAACGCGTATGCAGTTTGAAAATGATATAAAGGCAGTAGATGCGTTGCATCAAGCTTATAATAACATTAGAACCGAAATAGGGAAAGTTGTTATAGGTCAGGAAGAGGTGGTAAAATCTGTTTTGATTTCCATCTTCAGTAATGGTCATTGCTTACTGGTTGGCGTTCCAGGGCTTGCCAAAACGTTGCTTGTTCAAACTGTTGCAGACGTAATGGATCTTAACTTTAACAGGATTCAATTTACCCCAGATCTAATGCCCAGCGATATTATCGGTGCGGAAATATTAGGTGAAGACAGAAATTTTAAATTCATAACCGGACCTATATTTTCAAATATAGTTCTTGCAGACGAAATCAATAGAACGCCACCAAAAACTCAGGCAGCTCTTCTTGAGGCAATGCAAGAGAAGGCTGTCACAGCAGCGGGACAAAGGCATGTATTACCAAATCCATTCTTTGTGCTGGCTACTCAGAACCCTATTGAGCAAGAAGGCACATACCCTTTGCCTGAGGCTCAACTAGATCGATTCATGTTCAATGTTCTACTCAGCTATCCTACATTCGCTGATGAGCTTACAATAGTAAAGAACACGACCAGCAACAACGACGTTAAGCTTAAAAAGATAATAGACGCCAAACAGATTCAGTATTTCCAAAAATTAGTAAGAAATATTCCTGTTGCAGACAATGTAATCGAATATGCCGTAAAGCTGGCAAGTAAGACCCGTCCTCATACAGCCTTGGCTACTGAAGATATTAATAAATATATAAGCTGGGGCGCAGGCCCAAGGGCATCCCAATTCCTTGTTATCGGAGCAAAATGTCACGCCGCGATATCGGGGAAGTATTCACCGGATATTGAGGATGTTCAGGCTGTTGCTGAAGCTATTTTACGCCACCGTATTGTGCGTAACTATAGAGCTGAGGCTGAAGGATTATCAATTGAACAGATCATTAAAAACCTGTTTTAGGTTAATTTTCTTCCAGTACCTTTTTATAAATATTAGGGTAATCAGTAACAACCCCATCTACGCCCAACCCGATTAGGTACTTCATATCTTTGATTGAATTTACTGTCCATGGTATAATCTTAACACCTGCCTCATGGCAGCGTTCTACCAGTCCCTTACCTACTAATACTGAATAAGGGCTATAAACAGTTGGCTTAAAGCCAAGGTCAGCTATATTCACCTCAAAATCAATCTTTTCATCAATTAGCAAAGCTGTTTTTATTTTGGGATAATTTTCGTGCAGATATTGTAGCGTTCTCACATCAAACGATTGTATGGTTACTCGTTTAGTTAGTTTCTTTTTAATCACGATCTCCATAATCAAGTCAACAAATTCTGCCGGTTCCGGATGGAACTCATTATCTCCTTTAGGAATAGTTTTGGTTTCTATGCTAAAATTAGGTTTTGGCAATTTTTTCTTTTTTGCATAACTCTCTACAGAATCTATGGTCTCTTCCAAAAGTGGTTTATAAGCTTGCATTTTTTCCTGATATGGGAATCTGCTATGTACCTTACTTCCAACATCAAATTTTTTGATATCAGCATAATCCATTTTATACATGTTATAACTCTTTTGGTTTTTGAGGGTTATAGGTTTTCCATCAGGACTAGTACTAATTTCAAAATTAAAATAGGGCTCTTGAGACAGTACTACCTTTTTATCTTTAGAAATCACCACATTCATATTTAGGGTATTAACACCCAGATCCAATGCCCTTAGCATACCAGGGATTGTATTCTCAGGCATTATTCCGCGCGCACCGCGATTACCTTGCAGATCGAATTTCTGCGCCATTGTTTGAAGAACGGTAATTAATATTGCTACTAATAGTATAATTTTTCTCATTTGCTTTACGATATAAAAGAAAAGGTTTCTTAAATCAACTCTTTAAGAAACCCTTTCGTGATAAATATGATTTATAAAATAACGCTTTCTCCCGCTACATGTTGTTAACGTTCTGCAGGTGCAAATACCATTGCAACAAGGTTCCAGTTAAAATCAGCCTGACGTTCATAAATAAATACATAGTTGAAGCTCTCTCTTAAATCAGCTTTATAATCTACTGTTGCAACACCATATGTATAGGCCAAATCACCTCCATCGGCTTTATCCACCTTTGTAGTTTTTAACGACACCTTACTCATCATGCTATTTAAAAATGCAATTGCTTTATCCTTGCCAATAATAGGTTCATAACCTGGAAACAAAACTCTTGCATCCGAATTTAAGAATCCCGCAAAAGCCGATACCCCATAAGATTTAAGGGTAGCACTTAGGGTCTTTTCTGTAGTAGCTATTATATTCGCTCCTGTTGCACGTTCTTTATCATTTAAAAACTTTGGTTTATGAAAATCCTTTGGTTCTATAAACTCTTCTGTTACCTTATTTAATGGTTTATTATGTGTTGTACCAAGGTCTAAGACAAGTTCCCATTTCCCATTAACGGCCTTCCATATTGAAAGGTATTGTCCATAAAGGGTTTCTTTTCCGGCTAAGGTAAAAGGTCCTGTGGTAAACCCCCAGTCTCCACTTCTTGATACTTTTGCGTACACTGGTGTCCAGCTTAAGTCTTTAGTATCGTCTTCAGTTGCATAAAATGTTCTGGCGTTTACAGGGTTGGGTCTGAAAACCAAGCCATCAGCGGCTGAATATGTAGTAAATGCAGTTTTTGCACCATTTTTTGCCAGGTTCGCGGCAAAATCTTTCTCTGCTTTAACAAGTGATTTAGTGCTTCCATCTGATTTTTGAGCGTAAGCACCAATCGTCATGGATGCAACAGCAATTGTATAAAGAAATTTATTCATCATCGTTTTTAAATAGTTTCTGTGCTAAGATAAGGGTTGAGTAATTTTTTCCTTTAAAAAGTAATTAACAATTACACAAAATTAGATTTTATTCCAGGTTGTTCCATCTTTACTGTCTTTCAGTTGGATACCCATGCTTTGTAAACCCAATCGTATCTTGTCTGATGTAGCATAATCTTTATTCTCCTTAGCCCCTTTTCTTATGTCTATAACGAGATCAAGAACTGAGTTTAATTCAGTGTTTGAAGTCTCTTCGTCCTTCAATCCAAAAACATCAAAAACGAAATCATTCATGAGTTTTTTTAGTTTTTCCAGCTCAACCTCAGATATGTTGCCTTTTCCATCATGAACGGTATTAATAATACGTACTGCTTCAAATAACTCCGCAATAACAACCGGACTATTAAAATCATCGTTCATTGCTTTTACACAATTGTTAAATATTGGTTCTATCTCAAAATCACTATTTGCTGAAGGAGTTAGCTTTTCCAATAAATTCACGGCATTCATCAATCTTCTGAAACCTTTTTCAGAAGCATCCAAAGCTTCATTGGAAAAATCCAAAGTACTTCTGTAATGTGCCTGAAGGATGAAAAATTTAACCGTCATTGGGCTAAACCCTCTTTCAAGTAAAGGATGGTTTCCTGTGAATAGTTCCCCAGGTAAAAATCCATTGCCGGCACTTTTAGACATACGTGTGCCATTTACAGTAAGCATATTGGTATGCATCCAGTATTTTGCGGGTTGCTTATGACTGCAAGCCTCCGATTGTGCAATTTCATTGGTATGATGAGTAGCAGCAAGGTCCATACCGCCACCATGAATATCAAATTCATCTCCTAAGTATTTTGCACTCATAGCCGAACATTCTATATGCCAGCCCGGAAAACCAACACCCCATGGTGATGCCCAGCGCATGATTGTTTCAGGCTTAGCTTTTATCCATAACGCAAAATCTAACCTTCCATGCTTTTCGTCCTGCCCACCCAATTCTCTTGTATTGGCAAGCATATCTTCCAGATTTCTGTTGGTTAATATGGTATAATTATATTCCTCACTATATTTTTCTACATCGAAATAAACTGTACCGTTTATCTCATAAGCATAGCCGTTCTTTATGATCTCCTTAATCATTTCAATCTGCTCAATAATATGACCAGTTGCAGTAGGTTCAATACTTGGAGGTAGTGTATTAAACATCCTTAATACATCATGGAAACCCAGCGTATATTTCTGAACAATCTCCATTGGTTCCAATTGTTCAAGTTTAGCTCTTTTAGCAAATTTATCATCTCCTTCATCCCTATCCCCTTCCAAATGGCCGGCATCAGTAATATTCCGTACGTAGCGTACTTTATAACCACTGTATTTCAAATATCTGAATATTAGGTCGAAAGATATAAAAGTGCGACAATTCCCTAAATGAACGTCACTATAAACAGTAGGGCCACAAACATACATTCCTACATTAGGGGCATTAAGGGGTTCAAAAAGTTCTTTCTTACGTGATAAGGTATTATAGAGCTGTAAGCCTGTATTCATTTTGCAAATGTAAAAATTTTAAGGGTTTAATCTCAAATCGCTGCGAACGGGAAAATGATCAGATAGTTTAGCATCAATAATGCGGTAATTGATCACTTTAATATCTTTAGTTGTAGCAATATAGTCAATTTGAAAATTAGGGAATTTACCGTTATATGTTCTTCCAAGGCCAGTGCCTTGTTCTTTAAAAGTATTATTTAATGATTTTGTAAGTTGCGTTACTGCGTAAGATGCTGGAGTATCATTAAAATCACCTGCAATTAAGAAAGGGGTTTTACATGTTTCCATGTGATCTTTCATAATATCAACCTGGCCACTTCTCTTAACAAAAGCATTTTTAAGAAGCGTTAAAATTCGTTTCGAAGGCACAAGATCCGCATCCATCTTTTGCGTAACCTTATCTATATAACTATAATCTTGCTTATCGAATGAAATGGACTGCAGGTGCACGTTGTAAACCCTCAGTTTTTGCTTTTTAATCATTATATCAACAAAAATACTGGCATTGCCTCCAAAATTTTCGCCGAAGACAATGGTACCTTTGTCCTTTATGGGATATTTTGAAAATATAGCTAAACCAGTCGCCTCGTAATCGTTCGCAGAAGAAGGCACAAAATAGTAGTATGGTGTTTTTAATATTCTTTTTAAGCTATCAGTGATATCATAAGGGCCTTTACGACGGGTAAAATACTCCTGAAAGCAAATGATGTCTGGATTTTCATTTCTTATAAGTTCCAGCATCTGTTGTTTCACCGATTCAATATTATCTAGCCCATAAGGTTTAAAGCTATGAACATTATAGGTCATCATTCTTACATGCTCAGGTTTCTCTTTGGCTTGTTCACCTGACTTGCCAAAGACCCCTATTGTTGCTGTTAAAGCTCCCCAGCCTACAAAAATCAATACAATCGTTCCAATCGCAAAGGTCCATCGCTTTCTAATACACCACCATGCGATCATGAAGATATTGAAGAGCAGAATAAAAGGATATGCCAAACCAAAGAAGGGAATGTATTTATATTCACGCGGATCAAATCTACCAGCTAAAAAACCAAGCACTAAAGTAATTGCCAAAACAACAGCTGCCAGGCGAACTACTTTATCAATAAATGTTGGTTTATTTTTCTTCATTAATCTATACTTTACCCCTTCTATAAGCCCTATTTAATGTTTACTGGCTTTAAATAAAGTCTCCTTTTCTTCTTTTGTTAATTTATCATATCCCGACTTAGAAATTTTATCTAAAATCGAATCTATTTCTCGTTGATCAACCGATGACTCTTTTTTCTTAATAGATGGTTTGGCTCCATTATTTTTAACCACTCTTAACTTAGGCTTTTTCTTAAAAAGATTACTCCAATCTGTTCCCTTCTGAAGTACTTTAATATATGTAAAACCTATAATCGCTCCTCCAATATGAGCAAAGCTACCACCTGCATTCGCAGAGGTGGTTCCTATTAAATCTAACACGATGTATGCTATTGCAAGATATTTCAATTTAACATCGCCAAATAACAATAACCTAATACTATAATCAGGTACTAGTGTAGCTGTTGCTACAATAATAGCCATAACTGCCGCTGATGAACCAATTATAACTTGTCCGGAAATCCCACTAATAAATACCGGAAAGATATTAAAAGCCAATGCGAACAATATGGCTCCTGCAAAGCCGCCCGCTAAATACACAAAGTGGAATTGACGCGGTTTCAGAAAATCTAAGAAGATTCTTCCAACCCAATACAACCACAACATATTAAATAGCAAATGGAGAAAACCTCCGTGAAAAAACTGATAGGTAAGGATGGTATAAAACCTTACAGGAAGCTTTGCTAATGAAGCAGGAAAACCAAAGTACTCTCCTATTATTGCATCGAAATTAACACCATTGCCCGAAAGAAAAAACGGAACATTTATGATCGCGACAATTACAAAAACAAACGTATTTATACCTATATATAAATACGAAGGATTGCCTGAGTGAAATACTTTGTTCTTTAAATCCTGAAATACACTGTTATTCATAATATCTATAGAATCTATTATTGTCCTTATCTTTCCAAAGCTTAACTAAAATAAAACCTAGCAGTGCACCTCCTAAGTGTGCATAATGGGCTATTGAATCTCCTGGAATTTTTGCCACTCCAAGGGACAACTCCATAATGATGTAAACTGGAATAATGTATTTTGCCTTTACTGGAATCGGGATAAACATAATGTACAGTTCGGTATTTGGATATAACATTCCAAAGGCAACAAGAAGCCCAAAGATAGCACCCGAAGCACCGACCATTGGTCCACCATATATGCCCAGAAGCATGTTGGCTTGTTGTTCTGACAATCCCGCAATGTTTATGTTTCCTTGAATATATCCGCCATTTATACTGAGGTCCGTAATTGGATTATTCATGACGGAACCTGTAATGTGATATACTTCATACGCTTGAACAGCCATTTGCAGAGCAACTGCCCCAAGTGCCGTTATGAGGTAAAAGTTAATAAAACGTTTCGCTCCCCACCTGCTCTCTATAACACCACCAAAGGTGAATAAGGCAAACATGTTAAAGAAAATATGCATAAAATCCCCATGCATAAACATATAGGTGATCAACTGCCAGCCTCTGAACAACTCTGAATCAAAATAAAATACCCCAAATAAGGAGGTTAGATTAATAGATGTTAAAATATACTTAGCAGCAAAGAAAATTATATTGATAATCAACAGGTTCTTTACAACAGGTGGTATATGGATGTTATTCATTCTTTATTATTTATCAAATTTTTTATCAAGTTCTGTTAGTCCAATTGTTTGAATAACCGGCTTTCCACTTATGCTAAAGTTAGGAGTTTTACACGCAAAAAGCTGCTCAATAAGCATATTCATTTCTGCTTGCCCTAATACTGTTCCACTTTTGATAGCACTGTTTCTTGCCATACTTCGTGCCAATGCATCTCTTTTATCCAGCTTCAATTCCTGTTGCGAATTTTTAAACCCCTCTATCAGATGTTCGAATAATTGAGTTTCATTTATATTACTGCTTCCAAGATCAACAGGAATCCCTTCAATAACTAACGTATTTTTACCAAATTCTCTTACCTCAAAACCCAAACTTTTTATGTCATCAAGTAAACTTTTTGCCAACTCATAATCATTAGGGCTTAAAGTAACCGTTTGCGGGAATAAGCTTTGCTGTGATGCCCCTTTTCTATCTTCAAGATGCAAAATAAAACGTTCATACAAAACCCTTTCGTGTGCCGACTGCTGATCTATTAGCATAAGACCAGATTTAATCTGCGATATAATATAGCGGTTATGAAGCTGCATCAGTTGCTTCTGCACAGGAACAAATTGATCATCGCCCTCATTACCAGGCAAATCAAGAGACGACTGCTGAGCAGGATTGTGATTTGCGATTTCATAAAGAGAACCCCAATTTTTTGTACTTGTCGGCATTTTACCACCTCCCGATCCATAGCTTTTAGGAAAACTTGCGTAAGAAGAATCCTGACTATAGGATGAATCTCTTGCTGCCGGTTTATCTGCCGCAAAAGGGTTAAAATCAGGATTAAAGCTAATGCTCGGTGGTACTATTTCTTCGGGCGCTTTATGGGTTATCATACTGCTAAATCCGGTTTCCTGATCAAAATCTATGGTTGGACTTATGTTAAACCGCCCTAATGATCTTTTTACAGCAGAGTGCAAAATCGCATATATCGACTTCTCATCCAGGTATTTAATTTCTGTTTTTGTAGGGTGCACATTCACATCAATCTTTGAAGGATCGATGTCAATAAATAACACATACAAAGGGAAGTTATCATCCGGTAATAATTCTTCATAAGCCCTGTTCACCGCATGATTAAGGTAAGCATCCTTAATAAACCTATTATTTACAAAAAAGAATTGCTCACCGCGTGTCTTTTTAGCAAACTCGGGTTTACCTATAAATCCTTTTAAGTTAATGATAGAGGTTTCCTCTTCAACAGGGATTAACCGTTCATTATAATTATTACCAAATAAATGAACTATTCTTTGTTTTAAAGCAGAAGCTGGCAGTCTATAAATTTCAACGCCGTCATGATGAAGGCTAAAAGCAATACCTGGATTTGCCATTGCTACCCGTTGAAACTCATCAATAATATGACGCATTTCTGCCGGATTACTTTTTAAGAAATTCCTTCTGGCGGGTGTATTATAGAATAGGTTTTTTATACTGATACTTGTTCCCTCAGCCGAAGCCACTGGTTCCTGCTTAATAAAGGTGGCACCTTCAATCTCAATTAAAGTCCCTATTTCATCTTCATGCTTGCGGGTTTTCATTTCAACTTGTGCAATGGCCGCAATAGATGCCATTGCTTCCCCTCTGAAGCCCATGGTCCTGATCGCAAAAAGATCTTCGGCTTTACGTACTTTTGAGGTAGCATGACGCTCAAAGCACATACGGGCATCTGTAACGCTCATCCCGCACCCGTTATCTATAACTTGTATCAATGCCTTTCCGGCATCTTTAACAATCAATTGGATTTTATTAGCTCCCGCGTCTATAGCGTTCTCTAATAGCTCTTTTACTGCCGATGCCGGGCGCTGCACCACCTCTCCTGCTGCAATTTGATTGGCAACACTATCGGGTAAAAGTTTTATTATATCTGACATTTATATTCCTTGGTAAAGGTTGCTAATTTATGCAAAATAAGCCTCATATCGGCTCTTCTTTTCAGATAATTGATGAGCATTGACCAGATATTACCATAAAATTACCATTATATTTACATCGCGATCCGCGCATCAAAAAGTTAAAAATTACGTTTGTAAGAACAAAACTACATTAAGGGAGAAAATACACCTATGAGAAAAAATAACCTGGCAGGTATCATTGCAATTAGTTTCCTCGCCCTATTTACATTCACAGCCTGTGCTCAGGACCATAAACAAAACGAACAAACACTTGCTATTTTAAATAGTATCGAGAGCAACACAACCCTCTTAAATAACCATGAAAATGTAATCCCCCTGCTAAATCTTGACAAAAAAAATATAGCATCTGTTAACCTCGGATTTGCCAGTCAAATTATATTTGACAGTCTTTTAAATAAATACGCCAAAATTACCTCACTCTCTTCTGCCAATTATCAGAATTCAGCCGCTTTAAACGACCTCGAAGATGATCTGAAATATTTCAATATCGTTATTATTTCTCTTCCGTCCGCAGCAGCTAATGACGCCCGTAACATTAATTTCATTCAAAGTTTAAGCAGTAACAAACAGGTTATTGTTTCTTTATTCGGGGATGGACGAGCCCTTTCTGCCCTTGATGCAATTAAAGCCCCAATTGTGTGGACTGATCAAAGCACACCTTTGGCAGCTGCTATTACACCTCAGGTAATTTTTGGAGGAATTGGTGTTACCAAAAAGCTTACCGCCAACTTTTCAGCCAAGTACACTGCAAACTCAGGATTCACGACCCTTCCAATCCGTTTAAAATATACACTCCCGGAAGATGCGGGTATAAATACTGATAACTTAAGAGAGATTGACAATATTGCCAGTGAGGCTATTAATGCACGGGCTACTCCGGGGCTTGTAGTACTGGTAGCTAAAGATGGGAAAGTGGTTTTCAATAAAGGTTACGGGACACACACTTATGATGACAAAAGCCCGGATAAGGTTACCGACATATTTGATCTGGCCTCTATAACCAAAATTACGGCAACTACTCCAACTGTAATGCGCCTGTTTGAAGAAAAAAAGCTTAAACTGGATACAAATATAGGAGCCTATATCCCTAAGGCCAGAACAACGCCAATGAACAACATCCAGGTAAGAGAGGTTATGCTTCATCAGGCAGGGTTCATTCCATATATTCCATTCCATGATGCCATCAAACCCACTGATCATAGTCCAGATTCTTCGGCTGCCTATCCAACAAAAGTGGCCGATGGATATTATGTAAGAAAGGATTATTTTAAAGACATAATGTGGCCTAAAATGTTAAATGCCCCAATCAGAACCAGAGGTAAATACGTATACAGTGATATTAGCATGTATGTAATGAAGGATATTGTAGAGCGCATCAGCGGAAAACCGTTAAACGAATACGTTAGCGAGAATTTCTATCAACCCCTCGGCATGCAAACAGCAGGTTTTCTACCTCGAAACAGATTCAGCAGAGAGCAAATCATCCCAACAGAGAACGACACTTATTTCAGAAAAACTTTATTAGTAGGATATGTTCATGATCAGGGGGCGGCATTAGTTGGTGGCGTGTCAGGACACGCAGGTTTATTCGCAAGTTCAAATGATATGGCCATTATGTACCAAATGCTGCTTAACAAAGGCACTTATGGAGGTCAGCAGTATTTTAAACCCGAAACAGTAGATATGTTTACTCAAAGACAATCAGCAGTTAGCAGACGCGGATTAGGATTTGATAGATGGGATCCGGATTTGACAAAGAAATACCCTTCAGAACTTGCATCCTCACAAACTTATGGACATACAGGTTACACCGGTACGTGTGTATGGGTTGATCCATCAAGAGGCCTTGTTTACATATTTCTTTCAAACAGAGTAAACCCTTCTGTAACCGATAAACTAAGCACAATGAAAATCAGAGGAAGAATTGAGGATGCAATAATTAAGGCGGTTGACAAGGGCGTAAAATAGCCAACTAACCTTCTGAATCTCAAATAAATGTATAAATCACTACACAACTTTGTACATTTAAATACCACAGCTCATATAGAGGCGTTTTTTTCGTAAATTAGGTATAACCTAAAATCATATAGTTATGAAAAAAGTATCAATTATTGCGGTTCTGCTAATGCTTATCGCAGTAGGCAGAGCCCCAGCTCAGGACGACGCCATGATGAAAGCCTGGGAGGCCTACATGACACCCGGTGATGTACATAAAATGATGGCCAAAGATGATGGCACATGGAATGCAGAGGTAAGCATGTGGATGAGCCCCGATGCCCCGCCAGCAAAAAGTACAGGCTCTTGCACAAACACCATGATCATGGGTGGACGTTATCAGCAGTCGGCCTTTAAAGGAACCATGATGGGAAAGCCTTTTGAAGGTATGGGACTTATGGGATATGATAATGCAAAAAAAACATTTGTTAGTTCCTGGGTCGATAATATGGGCACTGGAATTATGAATATGGAAGGAACATGGGATGAGGCTACAAAGTCTATTACGCTTAAAGGAAAAACTGCTGATCCAATGACAGGCAAGGACCTGGATGTTCGTGAAGTATATAAAGTAATTGACGATAAAAACCATCTGATGGAAATGTACATGACCACTGATGGCAAGGAAATGAAAACCATGGAGATTAAATTTACCAGAAAATAAGAATTTAATCCGGGTGATTTTCCACAATAAGGGCCGGTTTTGCTTTGAAAGATTGCGAAACCGGCCCTTATTGTGGAAAATCTAATTTATTTTTTTAATCCAATTTCTCTCAATCTTTCATCAAGATACTCCCCCGCAGTCATGTCATCATAAACCTTGGGATGCTCAGCATCTATGCAAGATTCCAGACTTGTTAAATCCATATCAGAACGAGGATGCAAAAAGAAAGGAACCGAAAACCGCGAAGTTTTCATCAGTTCTCTTGGAGGATTTACAACCCTATGTGTTGTAGAACGAAGTTTATTGTTTGTTAACCTTTGCAGCATATCTCCTACATTTACCACAATATCAGTATGGCCAGCTTTAATAGGCAGCCATTCGTCACTGCGTGTTAACACCTCCAGACCATCTGCACTTGCCCCAATCAACAAAGTGATAAGGTTTATATCTTCATGAGCACCTGCACGAACTGCATCATCCGGTAAAGCATCCGGATCCTGAATAGGAAAATAATGAATTCCTCTTAAAATTGAATTACCATTATGAACATGCTTATCAAAATAATCTATTGGAAGCACTAGATAAGTAGCAATTGCACGCAACAAATGCTTTCCATTCCCCTCCAGACGCTGGTAGATCTCTCTTGTAACTTCATTAAATTCCGGGATCTCTTCAAGATACTCATTATCCGGATATTGACTTTTAATAGGATCACCATCCATAACCTCCTGTCCAATTTGCCAGAATTCTTTTAAGTCAGCTGTTTTAGCTCCTTTTGCTGTTTCTTTACCGGCGCTGGTATAACCACGCTGACCAGCAAGTTCAACTCTTTCATATTTTTTCTTTTGCTCAACAGGAAGATTAAACATAGATTGTATATTCTTATACAGCTTTTCGATTAATTCCTGACTTACCCCATGATTAGTGATGGTTACAAAACCAGAATCATTAAATGCCCTGCCCAATTCGTCAGAGAATTTTTTACGCTGTTCTTCATTTCCATTGATGTATGAACCAAGGTCCAGACAAGGAATATAAGGTGTTGACATAGTGATTTATTTTTATGAGTAATAACAATCTAATTTAAGAAACAATTGTTAATAAACAGTAAAGGCACATCGGCAACACATATAACATTCTGCAAGTAAATACCTTAAGTTATTCACAAGATCAAGGACAAAATAAGATTATCAGGTAATTGTAAACTTAGAATCAAATCAAATTAATTAAAAACTATGTACCTTCCTGCTACGTAATTTTACATGAAAGATGATTTTCAAAATTGTATTCGAATTATGAGAAATATATTAATTATGGCTATAATCCTTTTGTCGGCAGGCGGTGCTAATGCGCAATCTAAAGGCCTGCAAAAAGCGACATTTGGTATGGGATGCTTTTGGTGCTCAGAAGCGCTATTTCAGCGTTTAAATGGAGTTACAAATGTTAAATCAGGATTTGAAGGGGGTAATGTTTCTAATCCATCATACGAAGATGTATGTACCGGAGCTACTGGTCATGCTGAAGTAATTGAGGTCACTTATGATCCTGCTAAAATAAAATACGATGAACTTCTTGAAGTATTTTGGAAAAGTCATGATCCAACTACCTTAAATCGGCAGGGCGCAGATGTTGGCACTCAATATCGCTCAGTTGTCTTTTATCATAATGAAGAGCAAAAAGCGCTGGCAGAAAAATATAAAAAGGAATTGAATGATACCAAAGCCTTTGGCAAGCCAGTTGTAACAGCTATCAATAAGGCATCTACATTTTATGTAGCAGATGGATATCACCAGGATTATTTTAATAAAAATGGGAATCAACCGTACTGCCGTCTTGTAATTTTACAAAAGGTGGAAAAACTCGAAAAGATATTTAAAGCAAAGCTGAAACATTAAAAAGCTTTTTCTAATAATTGAGGAGAGTGTCCAAAATGTAAGGTCGACATGACGGCAGAATGTCGACCTTACACTGGAATATAGTAATACTATATTCCAATTTTAAGTCCAACGTTTAACCCTAATCCACCAATGTTAATATACGAGCGTAAATCATCTGAAGGTTTAGTAGGATCATAATTAGGCTGTCCTTTAACATTCATTGTAGAATTAATGGTTTTATGATAGTTAACCTCTCTATCTCCTTTTGGTTGATCCTCTAGCGTCAGTTGTTTTGACCCCGCCGGAGTGTTTGTGGCATTAACAACTACAGTTGCTGTTCCATCGTAACTTCTAAGTTCTTTATCTTTACCACCAACCGAAATATTACGATACTCTATTTCTGAGAATAAACTTATATTATTTCCAATCTTATAATCAAATCCTAAAGCGCTTTGAAATCCTATTGTTGGTTTCGGATTGATGTGCTCTTCTCTTGCCAGAACAAGAGTTGTACGAGTACCCGGAGGAGACACCGTTCCTTGAGAAGCTGCAATCTGACCAGTCTGATCATTAACTGAAGTATTGATTTGTAAATATCCTCCAACAGGAATGATCACCCCAATTTTACTATATGGCTGGAATTTCCCTGTATTCGGAATTCGGAAAACTAATGCTGGTGTTACGTCAAATGCTTTTACTTTACCCACAGCATGCAGACTTAACACATTTGTTCCGTTATTTATTACCGTTTGCCTCAGCATATCCTGCTCTTCACTCTTAAAATAATTAACTCCCACTTCCAGACCAATAATTTTATTAAACTGATAACCGCCAACCAGACCTGCCCTAAAACCTTGTCCAAAAGACCCTGTCAATGCTGTTTCTGAGGTTGTTGTCGTTGCACTTGCACCAGTTCCGGTAATGGTTGTTGTTTTGTCTCTTGCTAATTGCCCGTTTATTGCTGGAAACTCAACAGGAGTAACCTTCATAAAGTAACTACCCATCGGTTTAATGTAAAAGCCTTTTTCTTGTGCTAATGAAGACAGAGAAGCAGTGGCTAGTAATACTGCTGATAGAAGTAACTTTTTCATAGTAGATTAAATTTGGCATATGCATTCACTTTTATCTATGCATGCATAGTAATTAACGTATGAAACCAGAAAAAAGTTTGTTATCATTTTAAAGTCATAAGCTTCAGTATTTTTTTTTGTTTTGACTAACGTAACTACATTTGCTAACACTGTTATTTTTAAAGCTCATGTTAGAGTTAAAAATAAGTGCTAAACGATAAAAAAAATAAACTAAGATTTTCAATATGAGCTCAATAGAAGCCTTAAATTGGCGATATGCCACAAAAAAAATGAATGGTGAAAAAGTTTCACAAGATAAAGTTGATCAGATTCTTACAGCCGCACATTTAGCTCCAACATCGTCAGGCTTACAACCATTTAAAATTATTGTAGTTACCAACCCTGAACTAAAAGAAAAAATTAAGGCCGTAGCTTACGGACAATCTCAGATTACTGATTGTTCTCACTTATTAATCTTTGCTGCCTGGGACAATTACACCGAAGAACGTATCAAAGCGGTTTTTAACCATACCAATAATGAGCGCGGATTGCCTGAGTCAGCAACTGCTGACTATGTAAATAAACTGATAGGTATCTATACCTCAAGAACCGAAGAAGAAAACTTTAACCATGCAGCCAAACAATCATACATTGGCTTTGGAGTTGCTTTAACCGAAGCTGCTTTTCTAAAAGTTGACGCTACTCCAATGGAAGGTTTTGACCCTGCAGAACTTGATGAATTATTAGGTTTAAGAGAACGGGGATTACGTAGTACGACCTTACTTCCATTAGGATATAGAGATGCCGGTGGCGATTGGTTAGTAAACCTTAAAAAGGTTCGTACCCCCTTACAAGATTTTGTAATTGAATTCAAATAACATAGTTAAGTTGCGGAATTAGATTCAGCGTAACAAAAAAATTAAGAAGATCCTGAAACCATATTCAGGGTCTTTTTTTTGTCTTAATACCCAGTATTAAATAGCAATGATATGTCAAAATATGTTAAAGATGCACTGTAACTAACCTATTCAATTCATAAATGAATATATTAGCATGATTAACAGCATACCATTTTGATGAGATTCGTAAAATTTGTAATTGCCCTAATATTATTTTCAACTGCACTGCAGCTTTCTTCATATGCACAGCAAGACAGTATTGTTTTAGATAACATCATGAATAAATCTAAAAAACTTGCGGAAGAACGTCCGACAGAAAGGGTTTATGTTCATTTTGATAAACCTTATTATAGCGTAGCTGATACCATATGGTTTAAAACGTATTTAACAATGGAACAAAATCTTCCTTCCATACAAAGTAAAATCGTTTATGTTGATGTAATAAACAGTAGGGATTCTTTAGTTCAAACCATAAAACTACCCGTTGTAAAAGGAGTGGCCGCTGGGAATATACCTCTCACCCCTGGTACTTATAAACAAGGAAACTATTATATAAAAGCATATACTTTATGGATGCTAAACTTTGGAGAAGACTTTTTCTTTAGCAAAACCATCCCTGTAGGTGAGGCAATTGATAAACAATTGATTACTCATTTTAGCTATAAAACTACTCAGACGGATAAAAACCAAAACATTGAAGCAATAGTCCAATTCAAAAACAGTGAGAACATTGCTCAGGCAAATAAAACAGTAAACTGGAAGGTAACTTCTAATTTTGATGTGGTTAGTAAAGGCAAAGGCACAACCGACCAGAATGGGATTTTAAGGATAAAGATTGATTCCCGTAAAGAACCTATTACAAGTGGCGAACTTATAACCGACATGACTTTAAGCGAAACGAATATAGTTACTTCGAACTTTAAGCTTAAACCAGCTAAAAGTGCCAACGATGTTCAATTTTTCCCGGAAGGTGGAGATTTAATTAGCGGCGTAGCCACAAGAATTGCTTTTAAGGCAATCAACGGATCTGGACTTGGTGTTGAATTAAAGGGTACAATTACCGACAATGGAGGCAATACGCTTACCAACTTTACTTCAAGCCATTTAGGTATGGGCTCCTTTTATCTGAATCCAGAGAATAATAAAGTCTATACAGCAAATGTTACGTTTAAAGACGGTACCACGAAGAGCATTGAATTGCCAAAGCCAGTTGCTTCGGGCATTACACTTCAGGTAAGCAATACAGATCCATTAGCTTTAGGCATCAAAATATTTGCCAACGAAACATATTTTGAAGCGAACAAAGGAAAAATGGTATTTATTGTAGGATCCAATGGTGGAATTGTTTACTACGCAGCAAAAACCAAGTTAAATAGCCTGGTTACAAATGCCAAAATTCCGAAAGACAAATTCCCGGCAGGCATTACTCAAATTACGCTTTTCTCTGAAGCAGGTGATCCAGTTAGTGAGAGATTAGCATTCAATTATCCAAAAAGTACCATAAGCGTATCCTTAAAAACTGATTTAGCAGCCTATAAACCCAGACAAAAGGTAAAAATGACCGTAACAGCAAAGAACGGCGCAGTACCTATTGAAGGAAATTATTCTATTTCTGTTACCGATGACCAAAAAGTTCCTGTTAATGAAGATAATGAAATAACTATTTTAAGCTCACTGTTATTAACCTCTGATTTAAAAGGCTACATTGAAAAACCAAACTATTATTTCAATAAGCCGGATGAGAAAAAGATAAGTGATCTGGATGTACTTATGCTTACGCAAGGTTATCGCCGTTTTAATTTTAAAGATATCATGACCGCGCCGTTCCCACCGCTTACCTTATTGCCTGAACAGGATATGAGAATCACAGGTACATTAAGAGATCGTACGGGTATGCCTGTTAGAAAAGGTGCATTAAGACTAACTGTCACAGGAAGTAAATATTCTGCAGAGGCATTAACCAATAACACAGGTGTATTTGCGTTCCCTAACCTTAACATCCCAGATTCATCAGAAGTAGTAATAAATGCAAAATATAACGCCAATGGCTCAAGCTTAATGATATTGCTTGATGGACAAATGGCCCCTCCTGTTTCCAAAAACCCTAAACAGATTGATGAGGTTGTTAATATAGACAGCGCGTTAGCGCCCTATTTAAATAACAGTAAAAAGCAGTATAGCTACCTCCGCACACTTAAAGAGGTAAAAATTGAGGGTGCTAAGGCCAAAAGGCCAAGCCATGCAGATTATCCATCTTTATCCGGGTTGAGCAATATTACAGGAACAACAATAGATGGTGATCGTTTTCAAGGATGTAACACATTCGCACTATGTTTGCAAACACAGGCAATGGGCCTAACATTTTTTGAGAACAATTTCTATGTAACCAGAGATTATAATCAAGGTAACAAAACACCGGTTCAAATTTTTATTAATGGTACACCTAGCGATTATTTTGCGTTAACTGCTGTTCAATCTTCTGAAGTTGAGTCTGTAGAGATATTTCCAAGGGATGAATTAGGAACAGTAAACAGACTTTATGGCACCAATGGAGTATTAGTCGTGAATATGAAAAAAGCTCCTAAAGGCACAAAAATGAGTTTAGCTGAATTTAAAAAACTTATGCCCGAAGCTAACCTGTTAAAGTTTAGCCCTAAAGGATTTAGTACACAAAGAGAATTCTATTCACCTAAATATGTAAATGCAGCCAGCACCTATAATTTTAATGATTTGCGCAGTACAATTTACTGGAACCCTAAAGTAGTTACAGATACAACAGGGGTATTATCGCTAGATTATTATAATGGTGATGGAAACGGAACCTATAGAGCTGTAATTGAAGGGGTAGACAAAGATGGAAATATATCCCGCTCCGTCTACCGCTATACGGTTAAGTAATTAGGATTATTCCCCGCTGTTTTCTGTCTCTTCGTGTTCGCATTTGATACCGGCGTCGGTCATTTTCCAAACGGTGAACTCACTGTTTGAATCATGATCACAATCCCAATAGCCATAACCATCCAGATAACGGCTAAAGTTTTTGCTTATGTTTAACCTGGTTCCAACAGGAACTTTTAATGTAAGCTCAACCTCTTGTCCGCGCCAATTACCTGCTTTAACAAATTGCAACATTGGGCTAAAGGTTAGCAAAGAATCATGTTGCAGGAAATCGTAGTGGATATTCTGCGCATTTTTTAATGCCATTTCAAAGGTTTTACCCATCGCTTTATAATATTGGCTTAATGAGGGCTTTCCATTTTCACTTTTCTCAATATTTAACCTGATGTTTCTTGGCGCATCAAAGTTATGATCAAGATCAGTTAAAATTCTGCGTCCATTATAATTTCCTGGATCTATGCTGTAACGTAAGCTGTCTTCTTTTGTAAAGAATCTTGTTCTATCAATATTTAATGTATACGTCTGAAATGGTTTTACTTCACTCACTTGTGTAAATTCAGCACCTTCTTTAAACTCAGACCCAATTTTAACTACATAAAATGAAGTTACTGCTACTCCTGCAAGCCAGATTATCAATAGTCCAAATGAAAGTGACTTATTAACTGGTCTGCTGTTAAAAGCTACCCTAATAGAAAAAAGAACCAGCGCTAAAACCGGAATCATAAAAACCAAAAAGGCTGCAATAGCCGATGCAGTTATATACTCATGATTTATAATGTTGAGCGGGAACATCTGATAAACATTTGAATCCCACATACCTAATAAAGCTGCCAGGGCTACAATAAGGAATAAGATAATTAATGATCCAAAAGCAATAATACCAGCAGCAATAATTTTGAATATAACCTTACCGGTTCCATTAATAAAATTACCCAAAACATCAAGAAACTCAGCTATAAAGCCTCTGGACTGATGCACCAAAGGCTGCAGATAACTATTAGCAAATCCTTTTAAGTTTGCCTCCTCGCCCCTCATTGTCATTTTCTCAGCCTTAGTAACAGCCCTCGGTATCATAATCCACAATACAACGTAAGCTAATATTCCAGATCCACCCAGAAAAATTGTAGCAATAGCGATAAGTCTAACCAAGCGTGATTCTACATCAAGGTAGTGGCTCAAGCCAGAACATACACCAGCAATCATTGCCTGATCAGTATCTCGGTAAAGTTTTTTCACACTAAAATGAGGAGGGCTAGCGTACTCTTGAGTTTCCTCTTCTTCTTCTTCCGACGATTCAAAATCTTTAACTGAACCCATCTGGGCAGTAACTATCTGAACGTCCTGAATATTAATCACCTGCCTTTGCTGATTGGTCAATATTTCTGCAAACATCTCTGCAATTCTATTTTCTATATCAGTTACAATTTCAAAATCATCTGCATTCTTCGCGAAATGCTGTTTTACTTCATTTAAGTAAACTGTAAGCATTTCATAGGCGTCCTCTTCTATATGAATGATGGAGTTGCCAATATTTATGTTGAGTGTCTTCTTCATTACTTATTAATATTTATTTGGTCGTTGGTATCATTATCTGCAACTTTCTTTGAAGTATTTATTGCGTACGACAGTTCCTGCCACGTAGCGTCGAGTTGGCTAAGTATAGATTTGCCTTTTTCTGTAAGCAAATAGTATTTTCTGGGTGGACCAGAGGTAGATTCTACCCAATTATAGCTCAACAAGCCATTATTTTTTAAGCGGGTCAGCAAAGGGTACAATGTCCCCTCAACAACAAGCAATCTTGCTGATTTCAACTCAGCTATAATATCCGAGGCGTAAATTTCACCTCTGGATATGATAAGAAGCACACAGTAGTCCAGTATGCCCTTTCGCATTTGCGTTTGCGTATTTTCTGCTATCATAATACAAAGTTATATGTTTTATATAGTAATATGCAATACATAGTACTATATAAAAACAAATTTAAGGTACATCTTTCTGATTTACAGATAAATAATTTTAAAACGAAGAGTAGAATATAACTGAAAAACGGAAAATATGAGTAGAGATATCAACCAAAAATCAAAGTTATTAACATTTTATCCTCTAAGCGCTAATTTGGCTCACAGTTTGCAATAATCAATACATCTACTTGAAAACCATCTATCTATGTTAACAAAAACTTTTTCCTTATTTAATATATTCGCCAGGCGAAAAGAGGAGGCACCCCCTAAAGAATTGACCAGAAAACAATGGATAGATGCAGATCGGATTGTAATGATCGTTCTATTTCTAAGTGTTATTATTGGCGCAATTATTTTTTCTTAATTTACAACAACAGCGTATCTATTCTGTGAGCCTGTACCCTATCCTGATATTCGGACCAGGTATAAATGGTAAAATGACCATCCTGAGAAGCAACTAATGCTGTAGCATCTCTTTGATCATGAACAAATTGAGCAGCTGAAAGATGCCTTGTTCCGCCTACCTTAGAAGGATGGATTACTACGGCATCACCACCGGTTATCGGTTCTGAAAAAGAAATCTCATCAACATTATCCTTTCCTTTTGCCCGTCCTATTTTGGCTCCAAAAGCCAGCAGTTCATATTGATTGCTGATAACAGTTGCTCCATCCACCGCAGTTAAACCCGCAAGATGTTCTACTTCTCTTTTCAATGCAGTTTGCCAGAAAATCTGACTAGCCTCTTTACGATCTTGTTGCAACAACTTGGATAGACCTGTAAAAGACGGCTGCACATAATATTGAATAGGTTTGATAATGGATTGCAACCAATTACTGGTTTCACCTGGCACTACCAGCAAAGTCCCCCCTCTTCCATGTGCCCTCATAGAAACAGCAAGCTGGATTAGTACATTAACAGAATCATTCCAATAAGAAGGGGCGGTAAGATCCAGCAATGATAAAAGCATTGGCGGGCAATCCGGTACACTTGTACTTTGTCCGTCAACCATTTTGACCTGGTCACCCTTAAGAACTGCAATGTTTGTAAATTTTCCAAACCCATAAATCCTTCTATGCTTAATTACAAGCAATGCAGGTTCAGAAACATCAAGTACAAAACAAAAATTAGGAATACTAACGGTAGTTCCCCAAATATAAAGTGCCCCATCCTCTTCCCAAACGCCAAGATGTATCCCCGCACGCTCTATGCCCGGTGCCAGCTTAGTTAAGGTGCCCGGATTTAAAGGCAATCTATTTTTAAATAATAATGGGTTGCCCGCTTGCTGCGGAGGTAAAAATGCCAATGATATTTTTGGAGAATGTCCTTCTTCTTTACGTAAACTTGCCCAAAAAGTCGCATCAATTATAGCTTCAACTATATCTGCTGTAGGTAAAGGTGCGAGATCGTCCTCTCCACTATCTCTGGCAGCAGCAAGATGTGCGGCAAAAATAGCCTCAACTTTAGGGGCAATAATCCGTGCTGCCTGATAGGTAGATTGATAGATCATGCCATAAAGTTAAGGTATTCGATTTATTTAATTGTATATCTAATGCCAAAAAATCCCCGTATTCCTTGATTCGGGCCGTAAACATAACTTGGATCAAAAGTAAGCCCATATGGGTTTTCAGCAGTAACCATTACCTGGCCGTTTTTGTCGAGTTCCACATGTTTATCAAAGGGATCATTAGCTCTCGCAATTATGAAAGGATTGCCTTTGTTTGGAGTCCAGTTTAATAGATTTTTTATTCCACCATATAGTTCAAATCTATTGAATCCACTAAATGTGAATTGAATATTTTGTATGCTCCAGACTGGTGAAAATTCTTTCCTTGGATCAAGATCACTTAGCAATGGTAAACGCATAGGGCTGTAAACATTTCCTGTGTAGTCAATAGCAAGATTAAATGGTTTGATTTTGTATGAAATGGCCCAGTTTCCTGAAAATTTTTCTGTAAGAATTTGCTGCTTCTTAATTCCATGTTCAAAACTGGCAACATCCTGATAAGTTGCCCCAACTATAACCTTCAGTCCGTTGTTAAAAGCCACATCAACATTAGCACTTAATCCTTTACTTACGGCATAACCATCTAAATTATCATAAATAATCTTATTAGGATCTGTATCAAAATCGCCTATGATCCTGTTGTTAAAATAAGTATAAAATGCTGAGCCTTCAATACCTAAAAAAGTCCCGTTATCTGTATATATTTTCTTTAAATAATTAAGATTTACATTATATGTCTTTTCAGGTTTAAGCTCATTCGGTATCTCTACAGTTCTGGCGCCTGTTAAGGCAGCATGATCTTCAGTAAAGATGTTTACCACTCTAAAGCCGGTCCCTGCATTTAATCTAAGAATATTATTATCATCTATGCTCCAATTATAAGCAACTCTGGGCGTAAAAATATTTCCATGAACAGAATTATAGTCATACCTAAATCCTGCAAGAAATTTATGCTTTGCGCTTAGTGTTATTTCATCCTGAATAAAAATTCCCGGGAGCCAGGTATTTTTTGCAATCTCCTGGTTAAGGCCAGTGGTTGCCGCAGTATTATCATCATAAAAAGTATACCTTAAAGCTGTCCCAAGCAAAAGATCATGATTGTGAATCTTCTTATCCCAGGTAAGTTGGGCAAACCCTATTTTCTGTTCGGCAATATAAGATGTTGTTCCATACCTGCTATCCTGATTATGTTCATTATACGAAAAAGCCAGAAATATCTTCTCTTTTACCGGCAACTGATAATTTCCAATTAATTCCCAGCGTTTGGTATAAATGCTTTCACCATAAACCTGATCTCCTCCCCTAAATGACTTGTTCCATTGCATTTCTCCTCCCCATCTGTCCTCATACATATACCTTGCGCCAAGCGTAAATATTCGTTTGTTTTTCCTTTCAAAACTCCATTTCTGGAATACAGAGATACGATCCTGAAGCGTCACATCTGTGAAGTTATCATGATTGTGATCTACCGGATTGCCATATTTAAAATAATTCACCCCTGTTAATGCGATGGCCTTTTTCCCGAGGTTGAATTTAAATCCAAGATCAGCATTGTATTCCTGATAATCGGTGGCAAAAAAATCTGCAGAGAGCAGCGGTGCATTTTCAGGCTTTTTAGTAATGATATTGATTAAGCCTCCAACTGCCTCGCTACCATATAAAGACGATGCAGGTCCTTTAACAATTTCAATCTGTTCTACCAGTGAATTCGGAATTCCTGAAAGTCCATAAACAGTCGAAAGGCTACTTACTATTGGCATTCCATCAATTAAGATCATGGTATAAGGTCCTTCAAGACCATTAATATGAATATCACCGGTATTACAAATATTGCAGTTTAGCTGTGGCCTTACTCCATTTACGTTCTGGAGCGCCTCAAAAATACTAGGTGTAGGATTCTTTTTAAAGTACCCTGGCGTATAGACTTCTACCGGAACCGGACTCTCCAATCTCTTTACTTCCTTTAAAGTTCCCGTAACTACAACCTCATCTAAATCATTTTGAAGGTTGCTGAGATCAAAATTTAAAACTGATGACTCATCATTCCTTAATGTAATGGTTTTAACCATTTTCCTAAACCCTATTGCCGATGCCTGAATCCTATAAGTGCCCGATTTAACTTTACTAAGTGTATAATTCCCCATACTATCAGTTTGAGTGATTAGTTGAGTCCCCTCTATCTTAATATTTACGAGAGCTAAGGGTAGCGCTTCAGAAATAATTTTACCACTAATGCTTCCGGTTTGGCCCATGGCATTAATAACAAACAACATAGAAAGAATTGAAAGTAAAGTTTTGCTAAACATATTTTTATATTAATCTAATAGTTAAATAATTTCAACAAAACTAATAAAGTTAGATTAGTCTAACAAATATAATTTGACATTTATTATTTTTATTTCCTTTATAAAGCGATAAGTTTGTACTATGCTATCTTATACAGAAGAAAACTATTTAAAAGCTTTATTAAAACTGAGCTTTCAGAACGAAGAAAGGCCCGAGGCAGGCACCAATGAAATGGCAGCTTATTTAGGTGTTAAACCTGCTACTGCCACAGATATGTTAAAAAAGCTGAAAGAGAAAAATCTGGTTACTTACAAAAAGTATGGCAAAATATTACTTACAGATATCGGCAGAAAAAACGGCATCGCAATTTTAAGAAAGCACAGACTCTGGGAAACATTTTTATATGAGAAACTGGATTTTAGCTGGGATGAGGTCCATGAAGTTGCTGAGCAACTGGAACATATACAATCAGCTAAATTGGTAGATAAGCTGGAAGAGTTTCTTAACTTCCCGGAATTTGATCCACATGGCGACCCAATTCCAAAAGCAAACGGGGACATGCCCGCCATTGCAAAAACGTTATTATCAGAGTTAAATGCTGGCCAAAACTGCAAAGTGGCAGCTGTTAAAGATACTTCTACTCTATTTCTTCAATATTTGGAGAAATTGAAGATAACCATTGGTACCAGGATAAAAGTACTTGAAGTGATTGCTTTTGATGGGTCATTGAATATTCAGATTGAAAACGAAGAGCCCAGAAGCGTATCTATGAAATTTGCAGAAAGTTTATTTATTAACCAACTTCCATAACACCCATTATATGTCAACCGAAATAAAATGTCCTAATTGCGCGCATACTTTTCCCATTGAAGAGGTGATGGCTGAGGAATATAAAAAAGACCTCAGAGAGAAGATGGTTACCTTTACCAAACAAAAGGAAGATGAATTTGCTAAAAAGCAAAATGAATTTCAAGCGTTGCAAAAACAGCAGGAACTTGCTTTTGAGCAGCAGCAAAAAAAACAAGCGGCAGCTTATGAGCAAAAATTAAGCGAAGAAAAAAAGCAGCTACAAACCGTGCTCGAAGAAAGCTTGCGCAAAAGTATAGCAACAGATTTCGAAAACAAGCTGCAAATGCTTGATAATGCCAACAAAGAGAACGAAGAAAAATTAAAATCTGCCCGCGCTAAAGAGCTTGATTTCCTGAAAAAGGAACAGGCAATGAAGCAAAAGGAAGAAGAAATGGAGCTTCAGCTACAGCGTAAACTACAAGAGCAGCGCGCTGATATGACGGAACAGATCAGAAAGCAAGAGGCCGAAAAAAACAGCATAAAAGAGACCGAACATCAACTGAGGGTAAAAGAACTGGAGAAACAGCTCGACGATCAGAAAAAACTGGCAGAAGAGATGAAGCGTAAAGCAGAACAAGGATCTATGCAGTTACAAGGCGAAGTACAAGAACTAATTTTAGAAGAATTACTTAGAAATGCATTCCCTTTTGATCTGGTATCTGAAGTAGGTAAAGGAGTAAGAGGAGCCGACTGCGTTCATCATGTCAGAAATCAATTTGGGCAGGAATGCGGTAAAATTATCTATGAAAGTAAGCGCACTAAAGATTTCTCGATGGAATGGATTGAGAAATTAAAGAAAGACATGCGCAGTATGGGAGTTGATGTTGCAGTTATAGTTACCCAAACCTATCCAAAAGGAATGGACTGTTTCGGCGAAAAAGATGGTGTTTGGATCTGTTCGTTTGATGAAGTTAAAGCCGTTTCCTATATCCTTAGAGATGGAATTGTGAAGCTGTTCAGCGCTTCAAAATCTCAAGAAAACCGTGGAGATAAAATGCATATGCTGTATGATTATTTAACCAGCAATGAGTTCTCTGAGCAATGGAAAGCCATTAGAGAAGGTTTCATGAGCATGAAATTATCTATCCAAAGAGAACGCGATGCTATGGAAAAACTATGGAAAGCCAGAGAAAAGCAACTAGAAAAAGTACTGCTAAATGCAGCACACATCAGAGGTTCAATTGAGGGCATTGCCGGAACAGATAGTATACAGCTAAGCCTTACAGATGACGAAGAGGATCCTTTACTGTTAGAATAAATCTGGCTTATGATATACGCGAAAAAGAAAGTACAACAGACTGCTCATTTGGCCGCCCAAACGGCCAAAATTATTGCAAATGTAAAAGAGCTTCAGGAAAAGAATCTATTAAAGATTGAAGGAAACGAGGTATATGTATATCCTGAAATCCTTAAGGATAAACCAACAGCATTAAATTGGATTAAATGCCTTCATCTGTATTGTATGCTAAAAAAGCGTTTTAAAGAAAGTGATTCACTTTTCTTTAAAGATTATACCACTAGAGAACAAATTGGCGCTTACAAAAACAAGAAGGCGAGCGTCACTATTTTCACTTAAATCCAGTTACAACCATCTGCTTTTGCGCCAGTTTTCTTGTTTCTCAAAATCCATAAACGTCCAGGCCACAAACCGACTGATCTTTTGTCCTTGTGCCATTTCTATTGTTCTAACTTCAAATGCGTTAAAATTCTGAATCGCTTTATAAATAAAAGGAAGGTTACTGCTCTTTGAAACTAAGGTCGAGAACCATAGACATTGATTTGCAAAAGAAGCACTCTCCTCTATCATTTTTCTAATAAATCCGACTTCCCCTCCTTCATACCAAAGCTCTGTATTTTGTCCCCCAAAATTCAGTGTTACCTCTTTGCCTTTTTGCTTACCCAAATTTTGCAATTTCCGTCTTGTGCCAGATTGAGCCTCTTCGGCAGAAGAATGAAAAGGTGGATTACACATGGTGAAATCAAACAGATCCTCTGGCTTGATAACCCCTTTAAAAATATGATGTTTATTGCTCTGTGGCCTGCAAGTTATAGCATTTGTCAGTTCCGGATTTGATGCAATAATTGCTTTAGCCGCTTTTATGGCTCCGGAATCTATTTCGCTCCCCACAAAGCTCCAACCATAGTCCTGATGACCAATAATCGGATAAACACAATTAGCACCCAATCCAATATCTAACCCTCGAACTGATTTTCGCGTTGGTATTATCCCATCATTAACAGAAGCAAGCAAATCTGCCAGATAATGCACATAATCTGCCCTACCCGGTATAGGTGGACAAAGATATCCGGCCGGAATATCCCAATACGAAATACTATAGAAATGCTTAAGAAGTGCTTTGTTAAGACTTTTAACAGCCTCAGGATCAGAAAAATATATAGATTCGTCTCCATATGAATTAACTGCAACATAGTTTTTCAATTCCGGATAGCTTTTAATCAACTCGGGAAAATCGTACCTGAAGCGATGTTTATTTCGTGGATGGAGGGATGTTTTTTCTGCTGACATTCGTATAAAAATTATCCAAAGTTAAGCGTTCTGAGTAAACAATTGGATATATTAGAAAGCATGACGTACTTTGCATGTATAATTTTTCAATTTTGAAGGTACTATGCTAAAGTTTATCAAGGGATTTGGGTATGCGTTTTCGGGTATTGGTTATGCCTTTAAAACACAGCTTAATTTTAAATTTCATATTGCGGCCCTCCTTGTAACGGCCATTGCCGGGTGGTATTTTGCATTATCTATAAATGAATGGCTTTGGATAATTGCCGCTGCCGCTATTGTTTTAATAACAGAATTGTTGAATACCGCGATAGAAGTACTTGTTGATTTGGTTTCGCCAAACTTTAATCCCAAAGCAAAGATCATTAAAGATGCAGCTGCCGGGGGTGTATTGATTGCAGCTATTGGTGCAGCTATAATTGGCTTGATCATCTTTATTCCTAAAATTTTTTAGGTCATGTTGCATAAAACCAGGGGGATTGTTTTAAAAACTACACTCTATAGTGAAAGCAGTGTAGTTGTACAAATCTTTACCGAAAAGTTTGGCATCCAATCGTACATGATCAATGGCGTTAAAAAACCCAGGGCAAAGATCAGAATGAATATGCTCCAGCCATTGCATCTTGTAGATATGGTGGTTTATCATAAAACCAATATTAGTATACAGCGTGTTTCTGAGCTCAGGCCATCTCCTGTTTTTAGTAGTATTCCTTATGATATCATAAAAAGTACAATGGCAATCTTCCTAAATGAAGTATTGTATAAGAGCATAAGACAACAAATGGCAGATGAGCATCTATTTGATTTTATATTTAGTGCTATTTGCTGGCTCGATGAAAACAGCGAAACAAACGTAAATTTCCACCTTGCATTTTTGCTTAAACTATCAAGGTATTTGGGGTTTGCGCCCAGTATGCAAACTAAAAGCGACCAGAGTTATTTTGATTTACAGGAAGGAGAATTTAAGTCGATGCTCCCTGTACACCCCCACTATTTGGAAAAATCTGATGCAATTCTCTTTATTTCCCTGTTTACTTCACCTTTTGAAAAAATAAATCAAATAAAATTAGAAAATAAAACAAGAAGATTCATTTTAGATAAAATATTGATTTACTACACTTTACATACAGCATCTTTTGGAGATATTCGTTCGCATCAAGTTTTAGAGGATGTACTCTCTTAAAATATTACAAAAGTTTTGGAGTTTTAAATTAGAGGTGTATATTTGCACTCCCTAACAATTAGGGATTAATACAGCTTACTCGGCTGGCCTTTTAGCAAAAGAGTAGAACCAAAGGGGAGATTAGCTCAGCTGGTTCAGAGCACCTGCCTTACAAGCAGGGGGTCACTGGTTCGAACCCAGTATCTCCCACCAAAACCTAACGAGGATTCGAAGGTTATTAACAACAGCTTACTCAGCTGGTTTTCTAAACAAAAGAGTAGAACTAAGGGGAGATTAGCTCAGCTGGTTCAGAGCACCTGCCTTACAAGCAGGGGGTCACTGGTTCGAACCCAGTATCTCCCACCATAATGGACAACCTCGATAATTCCGGAGTTGTCCTTTTTTTTGGCTGTTTTAAAACTTTTGTGATATCGGCAATAAGCTTCTTTAGCGTTGCAAGGGTCAGCCGCTTTCTCCGAAATAACAATTGCTCCTTCTTTATTTGAAATTAAATTACGACATTTAATAGTCTGCATCAACCACCCTAAAATTATACTTGAAGGCAGGCAATTCGGAACAATAAACCAAACACAGATTTCGCTTCGTAATTATCGCTCTTCATGAAATTAATACCCTTCTTATGTGCTATCTTAATCACGGCGAGCTCCTTTGCTCAAAAAAACACTAGCTTCCTGCTTAAAGGAAATGTAAAGAATTTGGATGACACCTTTTTTGAATTGGCCACTACAGGGTATTTTAACAATACTGTGAATGCTGTATTAGTAGATAAAAAAGGTAATTTTTCTAAACACATTTACATAGACGGTATTCAGGACTTTTATCTGTATCTGAATAATGATGCCATCACTGCTTTTGCTGTGCCTGGTGACACCATAGAAGTGAATTGGGATCAAAAGAATTTTAAAAACACCTTCAAAATCAATAGTCCATCGCCAGAGCGCGCTCAGGATTTGTCTATCATGATGGCGATTTATAACAAGAGAAGACAACCCTTTCTTGATTTGAATAGGAAACTGTATGAAGAAAAAGAGCTTGCAGATTCTTCTAAATACAGGTTAATTAATGACTCGTACAATGCAGAGTTAAACATCATATTTAGTGCTCCCCATACCAAATACAGCATCACTAAGACTTTTTATGATGCATACTTTAAACATGTGGGATTATTGAGGGGATTACGTGGCAACTTGTTAAATATCTATAAACTCAAAACAGACGACCGCTACTCCAGTCCTGAGTATGCTAAATTTGATCATACCTACTTATCAGAAGAAATTTTCATACAATCTGCACCTTACCGCGATTTTCTTTTTGATCAGGTCCGATTTCACCAACCTTTTAAATATTATACAGCAATAAATGGCTCAGGCTATGCTGCTTTCAATCCAGCAAAAAAAGACTATCAGTCGGGACAGGCTTTTTTAAATATCATTCCTATTAGAGACTGGTTTTCGGCAAAAGCGATCATGTTTGGTTTTGAGCACTATGATTTTAAAGATGTCAAGTCAGTTTATGATGACTACCTGGCACACGGGAGTACGCCAGCTTACCTTGATACGGTCAAAACATTTTATGACAATGCCAGAAAGTTAGCGCCCGGGCAGCCTGCGCCCGCATTTAACCTGAAAGATATGAAGGGTAACTCCGTTTCGTTAAGTGATTTTAAGGGCAAATTAGTTTACATTGATTTCTGGGGGGTATACTGTGGCCCTTGTATTGGTGATATCAAAGAAAACGGGACAAAGGTGCATGAGAAATATAAAGACAAAGATGTTGTATTCTTAAACATCTGTGTGGATGAAAAAGGAAGTACCTGGACAGATAAGGTAAAGGAATTAAAACTTGATGGAGTGAACCTTGTTGCTGAGGGCTGGACCACCAATCAGGTGTGCAAGGATTACAATATCAATGCTATTCCGCATTATGTGTTAATTGATAAAGAAGGCAAAATAATCAATAATAACGCCCCGGGATTATACCAACTAGCAGGAGATGGGGCAAATGATCTGGATAAAGCTTTAAAAGTTGAAAAGAGCAAATAGTCTCAATTTAGTTCGCAAAGTACCCTCATGATAATTAAGGAGAACTCAACATACAAGCAACATATCCAGTCTTTAGATTATTTTTTTACTAGTCTTTCCCCATATTTTTTCAGGATCTTCAATATATCTGTCCTGTCTTTCAGGTAAATATTGGTCAAGAAAACAACACCAATATGATCGTTAAACAAAATATTGGTGGTAACTCCCGGATCGTCCCCGTCATGACCGATATATCCGTCGTTGTAAATATTCCAAAACACTCCTTTATTACGTGTTTGAAGGTTCATATTAGCAGGTACGGTAGCTGCCGTAAAGACAGGCTTAAACATGGTTTTAACAGACTCGTTTGCAAGTATTTTCGAATTACCATTTAGGCCACGGATCATTTCCAGGACGTATTTACTTAGGTCCAGTGCTGAAGTTCTGAGCCCCCCATCTGGATAGGTTGTTAATGTATAATATGGAAAAGCCATTTGTTTGGTGAAATAAGGAACCGAATGTTGTTTTAAATTCCTTCTAGTTAAATACCAGTCAGAATGATGCATTTTGAGAGGTCCAAAAACATATTTTTCCGTAAACGCAGGAAATGACATGCCTGACTTGACCTCAATAAGATAAGCCGCCAATGCGGACCCGACATTACTATAACTTGCACGTTTTCCCGGTTCGCTGTCATAAAAATTTTTAGCGCTGTATAATTTTCCCGTCGGACTTAAGTAAGACTTTAAGAAAGTTTGTAGCGTTGTATCCGCGAGATCTGACGTATATCCATGCGCTTTCATGAACTGACCTAGTATTGGATCTAAATCAGACGATTTCCTGAAACGGTAGGTCCTGTTAAACATATCCTCATTATCGATAATTCCAGAAGTGTGGGTAGTGAGGTCCTTAACTCTTATTAACTGATCCGGGCGATAAGGGTTTACCACTTTAAAAGGTAGTATCTCGTTGATATCTGTCTCCAACGTAAAATAGTTTAACTCAATCGCTTTCATTAGCGCAACCGCAACAACTGTTTTACTTACCGAGCCTATATTCTGGATGGTTTTTGGCGTAAATGTTTTTTGATTCTTAATGTCGGCGTATCCAAATCCTTTCTGATATATTGGCCCTTTATTGTTTAGAATGACCACTGCAAAACCCGGCAGATCCTTTTTATGCAGGTATTCATCAAGATGATACGTCAGCGAGTCAACAGTAGTTTGTGCAATCACAACGCCTGGAAATAATACCATAAGGAGAGGAAGAATTTTAAGAAATCTCATTGTTCTATTATTTGTTTTACACCAATTAATAGTGCAAAACTGGATAATATGTATGTGCCAATCGCCCGTCTAAGCTAAGACGCACGTGTTGAGGTACGTTGAAATTCGGAAGGAGAGATACCTGTGTTCTCTTTAAAAGCCTTGTTAAAGGTTGTTTTTGAATTAAAACCGGATTCAAGAGCTATCCCAAGAATATTGTAATGAGAATATCTCGGCTCAAGTAACATTTTTTTGCTTTCATTTACTCGATACCTATTAATGAAGGAGTAGAAGTTCTCCTTAAACTCTTCATTCAATACCTGCGAAAGATGAATAGGTTTCATTTGTAATCTATCCGCCAAAGAAGTAAGCGTAAGCTCGTTATTAAGGTATGGCTTCTCGATCTCCATTAAGTGTTTAACATGTTCAACCATTTCGGCTTTCTCCAGAACAGATAAGGTTGAATTTTTGTACCTCTTTTCCCTTTGTTTTAGTTCCGCTACCTCAAGCTCCGGCAGCATGCTTCTGTAAATGCCTTTTTGTGCTATAATATGATAACCGAGCCAATAACTGAAAATTAAAAGGCTGTACCCTGTCAGATTAAGCCAATCTTTTTCGAAACCACTTAATGTCCAGAAGACGATGACAATCAACAATAAAATCACCATTATTCTTACCCAGTTAAGGTCATTTTCCCGAGCTGTAGAGGTAAGATCCTTCAAGATTTGTTGATGCTGATTTACGAGACCATTAATGAGGAACACGTAAATTATTCCCTGGATGTTATTATAATATTTGTATAAAATTCTTAAAAAAGAACTATTGTGGTACTGTTCTATAATGGGTAATGGAAATACCCAGATTAACAGAAATATAAGAATAGGTATTAAATGAACAATATGTTTTTTCTGAAAACGGAACAAGTTTTGGGTCAGGGAAGCGATATAAAAATAGAGTGATGAGAAAGCAATAAGCAGCGAAAATTCATCCAGAAAGCGAAAGTAGTTCCCGTAGATCCCATTGAAAACCAATAAATCATATAACTGATTTAAACCAAGAGAAATGCAAAAAGACAAGAGAAAAAGGCTAGCAGTCTTGCTGCGATTTTGTCTTATCAGAAATGTGTAAAGACCGATAGAGAAAAAATTTACACAGATTATTGCAGATACAAGTGTTTCTGGATTAAGGTTGATCATTCAATGCGAATATATTAATATTCTCGGATACGATCTTTCTTTATCCCAATCATAAAATTGGATCGAAAAGCATAGAAATCAGTCATTTTGGAAAGAACATGATCAAAAAGATCCTGGATAAAATATCCCACCATAAACCTACTCCCCACAAGAATTGATTCGAAAGGGTCAGGTAGGGAACCAGTATTTTAACCCAGTTAAACACTCCTTTATCTTTAACAGTACCACATCCCAATGTGATTTCATTCAAATTACAGTATAAATCCATGTTTTTATCCGAAAAACATGGACTCAACATGGACTTTGGAATAATATAACTTATCAATTATTTAGTTGTCATTATTAGTACTTTTACTAATAATAGCGCAACTAGATGAAATGAAAAGAAAACTATCTTTAATTGAAGGGACCATGTATGCAGGCGGCCAAACAGCTGTGAATGTTGTTTCCTCTGTTACAATTAAAGGTACGGTTCAGGAATCTGAATTACATGCCTCACTATTAAAGATTCAGGCCAGGCACCCATTGCTAGGCAGTAATGTTTGGGAAGATGAGGTAGGTATCCCTTATTTTGTTGAACAGAATCCGGTTCAAAGAATCGGCCTTCGCATAGTTAACCGACAAACAGACCAGGATTGGGAAAGGGAATCTATCACAGAATGCCTTACCCCATTTAACACTAAGAATGATACTTTGGTTAGGTTGGTGTGGTTAAAATCAGAAAGTGTTTCTGACCTGATTGTTGTGGGCCATCATTGTATATGTGATGGCAGATCTATCCTGAACCTTATGGATGAAACATTGTCTTTGTTAGGCGATCCGGAAAAAGAAATAGGTGCCTATAAATCCTTTTCCTCTATACAGGATTTTATTCCTCCCGAAATCCAGGAAAGCAAGGCAAACAAATTAAAGATTCAATTATTTTCTAAAGTTGCAAAGCTTGCCTTACTTGCGGTGGCCTTTAAAAAAGAGATTAAAAGAGAAAAACCATTTTTTTTACATTGGAAACTTAGCAAAGAAGAATCTTCCCTAATTATTGAAAAATGCAAATCTGAAGGGGCTTCTGTCCACGATGCACTAAGTGTGGCATTTTTAAGAGGGTTTAAAGAAATTAAAACCATAAAATCGCATTCCAGACTTTATTGCGCAGTAGACATGCGGAAGTTCCTGCCAGAAGTTAAAAGCAATATGCTCTTTGCTTTTCCGGCAATGGTTGGGCTCAATCTTTCGAACAAAAAAACCGATGGTTTTTGGAACCAAACCCGTGAATTTAAAAATGGCCTGGCAAAAAAAATAGATGAGATGAATGTAAATACCGTATTGCTATACAGCGAGTGCCTTTTGCCTTCTTTACCAAGAATGACCAGATATGCCAAGGCTGATAAAGGAGCCCATGATTTTACCCTTTCAAACATGGGAAAAGTAAGCATAAACGAAAAATATGGTGCGCTTGAAATCGAATCTTTGCAATCCCCTTCGACAATTTTTCCGTTCGGTAATCCGACAACTCTGTTTACAACTTATTTTAAAGGTCAAATTGATTTGATATTCACATCCGATGAGCATTTTATAAAACGGGAAGATGTGTTAGCCTTAAAAGAGAGTGCATTCAGTATGATCATAAAATAATTATTTATATTTAAATAACGTTGAAACTAACGAGATCAAACCATGAAACTATTAAAATTAATCATCCTTTCCGCAGTTACATTAGCCTCCTGTTCTGGGCAGACAGAAACCAAAAAATCATCTGAGCAATCTATAAACGGAACCTGGAAACTTATATCCGCAAAAGTGATAACCAAAGGTGATACCGCAAATACTTTTCCTGTAGAAAATCAGGAGATGATTAAAGAATTTAATGATACTCATTTTTCCTTTTTCAAGCATGATGTTAACAAAGGAAAGGGCAAAGGAGCTATTTTCGATGCGGGTAGTGGCACATATACGTTAAATGGAGATAAATACGAAGAACATCTTCAATACTGCAGCTTTAGAGATTGGGAAAATCTGAAATTCAGTTTTACATTAAAAATAAGTAATGATACATTGGTGCAACGTGGCATTGAAAAAATAGATAGCCTGAATGTTAATCATGAGATCGTAGAAACCTACGTTAAGTTACACTAGGATAAGGTATGTTATTACCTACGGTGGGCATCGAACAGATCTTTAAACTTCCTTACACAGGGGAAGACTTTAAGTTACTACGCCACGACCCTATTAACATGCCCTCCATTCCTCATGCGCATAAGCATGATTTTTACATGCTCCTTATTATAGATCAGGGTAGTGGCACGCATACCATAGATTTTAAAGAGCATATCGTTCATAACAAAATGGTGTTTTTCCTTGCACCCGGGCAGGCCCACCAATGGGAGCTCTCAGAAAAAACATCTGGTTATCAGTTAATGTTTTCGCAGAAGTTTATGCTTCCCGGGAGTCTAAGGTTGCCATTTTTCAATTTGTCGTCCTCTCCTGTTCTGCCCCTTAAAAATAATCAATACCCGGATCTTGTTCAGGAGCTAGAGCAAATATTGAAGGAATTAACTACCCCCAGACAATTTGAAACTGAACTAATTCAAACCAGATTACAAATTGTATTGATTTTATTGAAAAGATGGTATTCAGACTGCTTTGATCTGCAGGACTCTACTACCGACAATCGCCTGATTAACAATTTCCTTGCACTTCTCGATAAGCATTACGCTGCGCATAGCGAGGTATCATTTTATGCTGCAGAGCTACACGTTACTGCTAATTATCTGAATCAGATTTGCAGGAAAAAATCAGGAATAACTGCCGGAGACCTTATTCGAGAGCGCATTTTGCTCGAAGCAAAAAGAATGCTAACGTTAACAAACCTTGATATTAAAGAGATTGCCTATTCTCTTGGGTTTAACGACACCTCTTATTTCTCCAGATTTTTCAGGAAAAATACGAGTGTTAGTCCTCAGCAATTTCGGAAAACAAATAATTAGTACCCTTATTATGATAATCAGTCCTATTTAGCTGAGGCTTTAAGAACTAAATTTGCATATGAATTTCCGAATCTTATCTGTCATCATCCTTACTTGCATTGCAATGAATGCTTGTTCGCAGAAAAAAAACATGGAACAAAACGAATTAGAGGTTTTCAAAATCATAGCGGCAAACGACAGCACTAAGCTATCGCAATGGCTTTCTGTAAATAAGAACGTTGAGCTGCGAAATAGCAAAGGGGAAACACCTTTAATGAATGCTACTTACAGCAATCGCATTACGCTGGCAAAAATGCTGATCGATGCCGGAGCTAATGTAAACCAGCAAGACAATATGCTAAACAGCCCTTTTCTATACGCCGGGGCTTCCGGTTATCTCGAAATACTTCAGCTTTGCTTAAAAGCGGGCGCGAACTATAAAGTGTTTAATCGGTATAATGGTACTGCGTTAATACCTGCATGCGAAAGGGGTCATATTGCAATAGTTACTGAATTACTAAAAGACAAAAACTATCCTATTGATCATATAAACAGACTAGGGTGGACAGCATTACTGGAAGCCGTTATTCTTGGTGATGGAAGCGATAAATATGTAAAAATTGTTCAGCTTCTGGTAAATGCCGGCTGCGACATTACCATTAAAGATAAAGAAGGCGTTGATGCACTAAGCCATGCCAAAAAAAGAAATTTTAAAGAAATAACAGCTGTTCTTGAAAAAGCAGCTAAGAAATAACCTTCCTAATGAAAAAACTAATATTCTCTATCCTCTTCTGTTTAGCGGCCTCTGGCGTATTCTCACAGAAAAAAGACGCTGATATAATTATCAAATCTGCAAATATCATTGATGTTAAAACAGGCAAAATAATTTCCGGAAAAGCCGTAGCTATTAAAGATGGGAAAATCATTAACGTATTTAATGAAAAGCTGATCAGCGGATACAATTCAAAACAAATATTGGATGCAAAAGGCAAGTATCTGATGCCTGGCCTTTGGGATATGCATATGCACTTTGGTGGTGGCGATTCTTTAATCAATGAAAATAAGAACCTGTTACCGCTATTTCTGGCTTATGGCATTACAACCGTACGTGATGCAGCAGCTGACATTAGCCCTAGTGTATTACAATGGAGAGATGAAATTGCAGCAGGGAAACTACTTGGTCCATCCATTTTCACCTCTGGACCTAAACTAGAAGGGTATAAATCTGTTTGGAAAGGTGATATTGAAGTAGGAAATACTAAAGAGATAGAGCAAGCCCTGGATTCTTTACAAAAAATGCGTGTCGATTTTGTTAAAATAACAGATAATACGTTAAAACCCGATCTCTTTTTAGAAGCTATAAAACTAGCGCGTAAGCGTGGATATCGGGTGTCGGCACACATCCCAAGTGCCTTAACAATGGAACAAATAGCAAATGCAGGTTTAAGTTCTGTTGAGCATTTGGGCTATGCACTTAAAGCCGGATCAAAAGTAGAAAAAGAGATCTCAGCTGAAGTTGCAGCAGGCACCCTGAAAGGTAAGGCGTTTAACCAAAAAGTTATGGAAACTTTTGATGAAACCGCTGCCTTATCAACTTACAGAAATATGGCTAAGCATGGCATGTATGTTACGCCAACGCTTTCCCTAAACTATATCTTTACCTATTTTGAGAAAGACAATCATAAAAATGACAGCTACCTGCAGTACATAGGAAAAGGGTTACAAAAAACTTATGAAGGCCGTGTAAAAAGAGTTGAGCAAGATGATGCAGAAGCTATTGCTTTCAGACATCAGCTGTTTGAAAAAACCGTAACCACACTCCCGCTTCTGGAAAAAGCAGGTGTAAAAATATTAGCCGGTACGGATGCAGGTTATCTAAATTCTTACGCTTACCCTGGTATTGGTCTCCATAAAGAATTAGAATTGCTTGTGAAATATGGTTTAAGCCCATTACAGGCTTTACAGGCATCTGTTATCAATTCACCAGATTTTCTTGGCAAAAAAGAGTATGGTAGTATTGCTGAGGGGAAAAAAGCAGATTTACTATTATTAGACGAAAATCCTTTGAGCAATATAAGTGCTACTCAAAAGATCTTCGCTGTGATAACTGCAGGCAAAGCACTTGACAGAAAGACACTTGATGATATGCTTGAACAAGTTAAGCAATTAAGTACACAATAGAAGGAATCTATTTTAACTGGTAAGCCATTATGCTCTTCTTGTAAAAAGTAGGGATATAAACTATTTTTTTAACCGGATCGTATCCAATATCAGCAGTGTTTTTCTTTTCCAGATGCGTATCCAACAATAGTTCGGAAGTGCCATTGGCAGATACATAATAGATATAACCACCCCAACATGAGAATAAGAAATCGCCATTGCCAATTGGCTCAATTCCGTCTCCACCAAAAGGCAGTCCTGCAATCTTGATCATCTCTTTCTTTGCATTGGCCTTTAAAAGGTTCTTGCCCCCACCAGCGATATAAAGATCGTCGCCAACTGCTTTGAGTCCATTAACACCATCTATATTTTCCATATAAACAACGTCTTTATTGTTAATGATCTGATGGATTCTTTTTGTCCGGGAATCTGAAACATACACCACGCCTTTATCGCTAACCGTAACGTCATTTAAGAACTTAGATCCTTCTATTGGTATAGTCAGCTCAACTTTACTTGTAGGGATGTCGATCACTACCACATCAGTCAAATCAGCAACATACATTTTGCTGCCATGTATTGCAAGCCCTTTTGGGGAGTTAAGTCCGGTAATCCAATCCAGATTAATCACCTTTCCGTTCATATCCAGTTTGCCTACCCCACCTATTCCATCCTTATTATCGGGGCTATTTCCCATTATTGACACATACAATACTCCGGCCTTAACATCAGGCAATACAGATTCAGGCAGATTAATTATACTGTCTGTTTCCCATATTTTTTCCAGTTTGTGCTGTGCATTAACACATAGAGCCAGCAACATTACAAAAGATAAACTCAAAAAATTCTTCATAACAATTTCCTTAAAATAGAGACTTTACCAATGAAATTACATAAAAACCAACACATTGAAAGTAATATTTTTGTGTACCCTATTTCTTTTTTTACAATACGACCTTATTAAATCGAGTTAATTATCTGTTTATTTGTATTTGTTAATTAAATACACACACAAATTTAATCTTCATTGTTATGCTACTTAGCATTTTAAACTCTATTTTTTGCATCGCGTTTATACTATTTGCGTATGTAAACCTTAATGACAAAGACTCATGGCTTTGGGTGCCTATCTATATGGTGGCTTCCATTTGTTGTGGATTTGCCATTTTTAATCTTTTTTATCCCATCGTATATCTTGTTGCCATATCTTTCTATCTTATTTACGCAATCATCCTCTTTTTTGCAAAAGACGGAGTGCGTGACTGGATAATGAAGTACCGAAGCCCAAGCTTAGTTGAGAATATGCAGGCCACCAAGCCTTATATAGAGAAAACCAGAGAGTTCTTTGGTCTTCTGATTATAAGCGGTGCACTTGCCATCAACTATTTTGTAGCTGTCAATTTATAAAAAAGAACATCATGCTTTTGATAGATATAGAAGGGATAAAAAGCCTTAATGATCTTTTTCTGCAAATCATTAAACAAAACCTTAGCAGTGATGCCTTGTTGTGGTTGGAGAATAAGATTGAATTGATTAAGACAGAAGAAAAATCAATGCAATTAAACCTCGCCTTTTCGCATCTGCCACGTTTGGCCGGAAAAAAGCCGATAGAGGTACAGACAGAGGATGAGGAAAAAATAGATGGGCTACTACCCGGTTTTTCGTTAAATGGGTGGACTGCCGACAGGCTTTCTCGTGTTTGGCTATTGATGCAGGTTCCAGATGAGCATAAAGAAACCTATATCAAAAAGATAAACGGGTTGTTTATTGCCTCTGAAATGAACGAGCAAATTGCACTTTATTCTGCCTTGCCATTTTTAGCTTATGCTGAAGAATGGGTAGCCAGATGTGAGGATGGAATACGCAGTAATATTGGCACCGTATTGGAAGCCATTATGTACCACAACCCATACCCTGCTCATTTCCTTTCAGAAGGAGCATGGAACCAATTGGTGCTGAAAGCATTTTTTACAGAGAAAGACGTTAATCACATCATTGGATTAAAAGAGAGATCCAACCAGGCATTATCGGATACTTTAAGCGACTATGTACAAGAACGTTTAGCCGCTCACAGAACTGTTAATCCGGAGATATACAAATTGATAGAACAAAAAAATCAGAAAATATAAATTTTGAATTATGTGCTGTAATGATAATTTTCAGGAAAGAAATGAAGGAGAAAAAATTCAAACTTCTCTTGATTTAAATGACATCAGCGGGATGAAATTTTTTGACCCGCATGTACACATGACCTCACGTACTACAGATGATTACCAGGCTATGGCCGATGCAGGTATTGTAGCTTTAATAGAGCCGGCTTTTTGGCTGGGTCAGCCGCGTACAGGAGTAGACAGTTTTACCGATTATTATAGCAGCCTTATTGGTTGGGAAAGATTCAGGTCGTCACAATTCGGTATTAAGCATTATTGCACCATAGGCTTAAACTCTCGTGAGGCCAATAACGAAAAACTGGCAGAACAAGTAATGGAAATACTTCCTCACTTTATTTTTAAAGAAGGGGTAGTTGGTATTGGCGAAATTGGTTTTGATGATCAGACTGCTGCCGAAGAAAAATATTTCCGTTTGCAATTGGAACTGGCAAAAGAATCAGGGTTGCCTGTGCAGATTCACACACCACACAGAGATAAGAAAAAAGGCACGCAACGTAGTATGGATATTGCGATAGAACATGGACTTTCTCCATATTCGGTAATTGTAGATCATAATAACGAGGAAACTGTTAAGGAAGTTCTGGACAGAGGCTTTTGGGCCGCATTTACCATTTATCCTTTTACCAAAATGGGCAATGAGCGCATGGTAGAGGTGGTAAAACAATATGGATCTGAAAGAATCATGATCAATTCAGCAGCAGACTGGGGCATTTCGGATCCACTTGCAGTACCTAAAACTGCGGCATTAATGAAAAAATCGGGAATTAGCCTTACTGATATTGAACTGGTTAGTTACAGAAATGCTATAACAGCATTTGCACAAAGTGGACAAATTGATGAGAACGATTTTATTTCAGTTAAAAACATCGATCAAAGTCAGAAATTTGAAAGCAATTCGATTTTGCGTGGGGGGCAACAACCAAGAATAGATAAAAATTCTATCATCATTTCCTAATTAGGTATACATTGAAAAAACTATTAGGATATATAAGGCTAATGCGGCCTGCAAATGTTGTTACTTCTGTTGCAGATGTACTGGCGGGCATAGCTATTTCGGGTTCCTTTTCATTAACGGGATGGAGCACTTTACAGCTACCTGTTATACTGCTTTGCATCTCAACAATAGGTTTGTACAGTGGCGGCATTATCTTTAATGATGTTTATGATGCCGATCTGGATAAGATAGAACGTCCGGAACGCCCAATCCCAAGTGGATTAATAAGCAAAAAAGCAGCAACTATTTTTGGCGCAGTATTCTTCTTTATAGGAATTGCGGCAGCCAACCTTTTTGGCACCACAACATCAGTACTTGCAGTGTCTATTATGATTGCATGCCTTACTTATAACAGATGGGCTAAACATCATTCCATATTAGGCCCATTAAATATGGGGTTATGTCGTGGATTAAACCTATTGCTAGGCGTAAGTATTATTAGTTCTCAGGTGCAACAATGGTGGTTTTTAGCCCTTGTACCTATTATCTATATTGCGTCTATTACCATGATTAGCAGAGGTGAAGTACAGGGAGGAAGTAAAAAGATGCTTTATTTTGCTGCGGTACTTTACGCTATTGTAATTGCCAGCATTCTTTTTTTCGCCACCACAAAAGGCGATATACGCATCACATTGGCATTTATTGTACCTTTTGCTTTAATGATATTCATGCCTCTGTTAAAAGCCATACAAAATCCAATAGGCCCAAACATAGGCAAAGCAGTAAAAGCAGGTGTTATTGCATTAATATTAATGAATGCTGCCTGGGCTAGCGTCTTTGCCGACTGGAAAGTAGCCCTATCAATTGTTATTTTATTACCATTATCAATATTACTAAGTAAAGCATTCGCTGTTACTTAGTCAGGAATTTTCAACTATGAGTTATTTAGAACAGTCGTTTAGTGTAAAATTTGAGTATAAAATATACTTCACTGCTTCGCTATTTGATACAGGCAATCCTATCTTGGCAAACTTCTTTAAGGAAAAGCCTTCAGAGGCCTTGCGCAAAATATTTTTCGTATTGGACAAGGGTGTTGCCGATGCTCATCCTGACCTTGTACCGTCAATTAAAACTTACTTTGAACAACATAAAGATGTGCAGCTGATTAAGGACATCATGATTGTTCCGGGCGGAGAAGTATCAAAAAATGATACTGCACTTTTTGACCAACTGGTTGAAGCAGTGAATGTTTATGGAATTGACAGACATTCGTACATTGCTGCCATTGGAGGAGGCGCTGTACTTGATCTTGTTGGTTATGCGGCTGCAGTTTCGCACCGCGGTATTAAACATATCCGTATCCCTACAACTGTACTCTCGCAAAACGATTCTGGTATTGGTGTTAAAAATGGCATCAATTACAATGGTAAAAAGAACTTTCTTGGCACTTTTGCGCCGCCATCGGCAGTATTTAACGATGACCAGCTTTTGCTTACGTTAAGTGACAGAGATTGGCGTTCGGGTATTTCTGAAGCAGTAAAAGTTGCCCTTATCAAAGATCCCGAATTCTTTTACTGGATTGAAGATAATGCGGCACAACTGGTTGCACGGGATATGGATACGATGAATTACCTGATCAAACGTTGTGCTCAATTGCATTTAAACCATATTGCCGGTGATGATCCATTTGAAACAGGATCGGCCAGGCCACTAGATTTTGGCCACTGGAGTGCGCATAAACTGGAGCAGCTAAGTAATTTCAGCGTTTTACATGGTGAAGCTGTGGCAATGGGTATTGCTTTAGATAGCACCTATTCTTTCCTGACAGGAATGCTAACAGAAGAAAAATTACAGCGCATATTAAGTGTACTGCTTCACCTGTCTTTTGATATTTCTAATCCATTTATCCAGATTAACGATACTGAATCTCCAATACTTCGTGGATTGGCAGAATTTCAGGAACATCTTGGCGGCAAACTTACCATTACCCTGCTTACTGATTTGGGTACCGGGAAAGAGGTACATCAGATGGATCACCAGTTATTGATAGAAGCGAGCAACTATGTTTTAAACTTTACCAGTACACACGCTGGTTTACCTATAAGTAACCAATAATAATGAAAGTCAACACTGGCCATTTAACCTATTGCACAAACATACATCCGGGCAAAAACTGGGATGATGATTTTAAAGCGTTACAAGAGAATTTCCCTGTGATCAAACAATCTGTTTCACCAAACGGACCACTTGGACTAGGACTTAGATTGTCAAATATCTCTAGTCTTGAATTGATTAAAGAAGATGCTTTGGCTGAATTTAAGCAGTGGCTTAAGGAAAATGCCGCTTATGTTTTTACCATGAATGGTTTCCCTTACGGAGAATTTCACCGCACAGTGGTTAAAGAAGATGTACATACACCTGACTGGACAACAGACGCGCGCAGAGAATATACTATCAGACTTTTTAATATACTCCAATCTCTATTACCTGAAGGTATGAATGGGGGGATTTCAACATCGCCACTTAGTTACAGGCACTGGTTTAAAACTGCTGACGATTTTGCACAGGCAAAACGCACTGCTACCTTGAATGTAATAGCGGTAATAAAAGAACTGATTAGAATTAGCGAGCAAACAGGCAAAATCATGCACCTTGATCTGGAGCCTGAGCCTGATGGCATACTTGAAACCGGAAGAGAATTTATAGACTGGTTTGAGAATGATTTGCTGCCACTTGGCATTCCGGCAATTGAAAGTTCATTTAATGTTGCTGGCATTGAAGCCGAATCATTAATTAAAAAACACCTTTGCCTTTGCTATGATGTTTGTCACTTTGCTATAGGCTATGAAGCTCATGATGAGGTTCTAAAAGAACTTGAAGCAAAAGGCATTAAAGTAGGCAAAATACAGATCAGTGCTGCTTTAAAAGCAAATCTTGATAAATCAGAAGCAGATAGAGAAATCATAAAGAACAGCTTTCAGACGTTTAATGAGCCAACCTATCTGCATCAGGTAGTTGCCTTAAAGAAAGATGGTGGGCTGATTCGTTATTCGGACCTTACTCCTGCTCTTGAAGACTTTGAAAATCAGGAAGCCACGCAATGGAGGGCACATTTCCATGTACCAATATCAATTAAAGAGATCGGATTATTACAATCTACTCAGGATGATATTACCACTGTTCTGGAACTTCAAAAGAATGCCCCTTTTACTGACCATCTGGAAGTAGAAACCTATACCTGGGAAGTATTACCGGAGCAATTAAAATTACCGATTGCCCAATCTATCAGTAATGAACTGAACTGGGTAATTAAAACAAATGTTTAAGATGAAGAAAACTGTAGTAATAGATGTTGTTGGCTTATCCTCGAACCTTATTGGCAAGCATACCCCCTTTTTAGAACAATACATAAAAGATAAAAACCTTGGTGCAATAGCACCAATGCTACCGGCTGTAACTACCAGTGTACAATCAACTTATTTAACAGGAAAACAGCCAACAGAACATGGTGTTGTCGGGAACGGATGGTACGACCATATGGATTCGGAAATCAAGTTCTGGAAGCAATCAAACAAGCTTGTGCTTGCAGAGAAGATCTGGGACAAGGCAAAAAAAGAAGATCCTAATTTTACTTGCGCCAATATGTTCTGGTGGTACAACATGTATTCAAATGCTGACTACAGTGTAACTCCACGTCCAAACTATTTAGCTGATGGCAGAAAACTTCCTGATTGTTATTCAGAACCGGCAGAACTACGCGATATTTTACAGGATAAATTAGGTCAGTTTCCGCTTTTTCAATTTTGGGGACCAGGTGCAAATATAAAGTCTAGCCGATGGATTGCTGATGCATCTATGATTACTGAGGATCTTTACAATCCTACCCTTACCTTAATATATTTGCCACATCTGGATTATTGTTTGCAAAAATTCGGCAGTGACTCTGATAAAATCAGCAAAGAACTGGGCGAGATAGATGAATTGGTAAAGGACCTGGTAACATTTTATGAAAAAAAAGGAGCCAATATCATTATTCTATCCGAATACGGGATTGTTCCGGTAAGCAAACCGATTCACCTAAACAGAATCTTTAGAGAAAACGGGCTGTTGCAGATTCGTGTAGAGCGAGGTTTAGAATTATTAGATGCGGGTGCTTCTAAAGCATTTGTGGTTGCGGATCATCAGGTTGCACATGTTTACATCAATGATCCGACGGTAACCAACCAGGTAAAAACTATTCTTGAAAAAACCCCTGGCATTGCTATGGTTTTAGATAAGGAAGGCAAAAAGAAATACGGCATGGACCATGAAAGGGCGGGCGACTTTGTATTGGTTGCTGAACCGGCAAACTGGTTTACTTATTATTTCTGGCTTGACGACGCAAAAGCTCCTGATTATGCCAGGTGCGTAGATATTCATAAAAAACCAGGGTATGATCCTGTTGAAATGTTCATGTCTTCTAAACCGCGTGCGGCATACAAGCTATTAAGAAAAAAAGCAGGTTTCCGTTATGTAATGGATGTTATTCCATTAGATGCCACCTTAATTAAGGGCTCACATGGCAGCATCAACACACCTGCAGAGTTTCACCCTGTTTTAATTACGGATCAAAAGCTAAACAACAGCAATGTACAGGCGACGGAAATTCATGACCTGATCTGGAAAGCACTAAAGGGGTAATTCTATCGGGTTACCAACTTATTTCTATTCTTATTACATTTGGTTCAAACACACAACATACAAATGAACCACTATGAACTCAAGAAGAGACTTTCTTAAAAAAGCTGCCCTATTATCTGGAGCAGTGGGTTTACCCAATGTAATTCCTATGTCTATCCAAAAGGCAATGGCAATTGAAGCAGATCCCGGATCTACATTTTATGATGCAGAGCATATTGTAATCCTGATGCAGGAGAACCGCTCTTTTGATCATATGTTTGGTAAGCTCAAAGGTGTTCGTGGCTTTAATGATCCAAGAGCTTTTACACTTCCTGATAAGGATAAGGTCTGGTTACAAAAAGATAATGAGGGTAAAACCTATGCCCCGTTTCATGTAGACATTAATAAAACAAAGATTACCTGGCAAGGTGGGCTGCCTCACTCCTGGTCGGACCAGCTTGCTGCCCGAAACAACGGCAAGTATGATAAATGGGTACCTGTAAAATCACTTATGTCTTTAGGATATTATGACAGGACAGATATTCCTTTTTATTATTCAATGGCCGAAGCCTTTACAATTTGTGACCATAATTTTTGCTCATCTCTTACCGGCACTACTCCAAACAGGTTATTTTTCTGGACAGGTAACATTCGGCCTGAATTAAACGGGAGTTCGGTAGCAGCTGTAAACAATTCTCAAGCAGAATCAAGAGACGGTGCTTTTGTAGACTGGGATACATTTCCAGAGGTATTAGAAGATAATGGCATTGATTGGAAGATCTACCAAAATGAAATATGGACAGCAGATTTACAAGGTGACAATGTAGATGATTGGTTAGGTAATTACGGGGACAATGCAATTGAGTATGTAAAACGCTACAACGTTAAGCTTGCGGCATATTTCAGAAAGAATGGTGATTCGACAAGTAAGCCTGCCCTCACTGCAGCACAGGTAACCGAAAAATACAATAAGCTATCTACCCGTGAAAAGAATTTAATAGACAAAGCATTTGCCAGCAATATAAATGCGCCGTTTAACTATCTGGAACTTGCTCCATTTACCTTTACTAATGACCAGGGACACGAAGAAACCATCAGCATCCCGAAAAACGATATCTTCCATCAGTTTCGCTCTGATGTTGACAATGGCAAACTACCCACCGTTTCATGGCTGGTAGCTCCGCAAAGATTCTCTGATCATACCAGTTCACCGTTGTATGGAACGTGGTATGTATCTGAAGCGCTTGACATTTTAACAAAGAACCCCGAAGTATGGAAAAAGACAGTTTTCATCCTTACATATGATGAAAATGATGGATACTTTGATCACATCCCTCCATATGTAGTTCCAAAACCTAACGACCCATCGAGTGGAAAAGTTTCTGAAGGAATTTCTGTTGATGCCGATTATGAGCTAGAAAAAGATAGCCCTATTGGATTAGGTTATCGTGTGCCAATGATCATTGCCTCTCCCTGGAGCAAAGGAGGCTATGTAAATTCGCAAGTTTTTGACCACACCTCTTCACTCATGTTTTTAGAAAACATACTTAGCAAAAAAACCGGGAAGAAAATTCGCAGTAATATGATTAGCAGTTGGAGAAGAGTAATTTGTGGCGATCTGACATCAGCTTTCAGGCCTTCAACAGGGGTGTCATCTGTTGCACCAGCACCTTTAAAAAGAGAAGAAGTTGTTACCAATATTCAAAATGCAAAAAATAAGCCGGCACAGGTTAAGCCAAATCCTTTATCAAAAACTGAAATAGCTTCAGGGGCTTATTTACCTCAACAAGAACGAGGAACAAGTAAGGCTTGCGCTTTACCGTATCAACTCTTTGCAGAATGTAATCTTGATAGTTCTAAAACCAAAGTAGAACTTTGGTTAGAAGCAGGCAGAGGCAATTTCGGGCAAAAAATATTGCCTGTTGGAGCACCCTTTAATGTATACACCACTAATCTATACAACGGGCAGGCAGGAAAGACCTGGGCATATGCAGTAAAAAATGGAGACAAAATTTTAGACCGCCTAACGTTGCAAAATTTTGGGGATGGGCAATATGATTTATGTATAAGTGCTCCTAATGGTTTTTTCAGAGCGTTTAAAGGTGATAAAAATGACCCTTCGCTAAAGGTTAACTGCCATTATGAGGTTAAAGGGTTTTTAAGTAAAAAGCCAAGTGGCAACATTGAACTTATTCTTGAAAATGAGGGTGATCAGGATTTAAAGATAAATTTAATCGACAATGCTTATAAAAGCGATGCCACCAGATCGATATCATTAGGTACGAAAAGTAAAAAAACTTTAATTATTGACCTTCAAAAGAGTTCAGGTTGGTATGATTTTACAATTCAATTAGAGGGTTACAATGCATTTTCAAAGCAATATGCAGGACATGTTGAAACAGGAGAAGATTCGATAACGGATCCATACATGGGTAGGGTGGTTTAAGCCTCTCCCATTTTTTCGTTTACCACAACTTTTTCAGTTACAGGTTCTTCAGTTGTGGATACTTGTGCCTCTGCTGCAACCATTTCTTCTTGTATTTCAGGATCAAGTTCTACACACCCTTCTTTATCTTTTTTTGCAAAAAGAATGGGATAGATGAGCATCAATGCTCCTGCGATAAATAAAATGCCTGCAAACGACAACATGTAATTACTTGATTCCACTTTGTTCACACTCATCACTTTATAAGCAATTAGCGCCAGTATGCCCAATATAAAGGCAATTACTGCTTTCTGAAGTTTTAGCGTTTTAATCATGACCAGAGGGTATTAAAATACTTTTAAATAGTGGACAAAAATCAAACCATTTTCATAAAGCATCTAAAAAGGTAAGGTCGTCGCTTTGAATTTATTTTTTCAAAAATATTTGCGCAATCAAATGATTGCATCTATATTTGCAACCATATAGTTGCAAAATGATAACAAGAAGAGATGTATTTCAAGCCATCGCTGATCCTACCCGCCGCGAAATTATTCAAAGAATAGCGCAAGAGCCTTTGAATCTCAACGCCGTAGCCGAGGCTTTCAATATTAGTAGACAAGCAATATCCAAACACATACAAATCCTCACTGAATGTGGATTAGTAGTAATTAAGCAGGTAGGAAGAGAACGATTTTGTGAGCCTCAGCTTGATAAACTAAATGAAGTGGCTGACTGGGTTGAGCAATCCAAGAAACAATGGGTCAGCAAATTTGAAAAACTAGACAATTACCTACAAACAATACAAACTAAACAGAAAGAAGATGGGACAATCTAAAAAAGAACTTTTCATTACGCATCTTTTTGATGCCCCACGTGAACTTGTATTTAAGGCCTGGACAGATCCAGAGCAATTAAAACACTGGTATGCACCTGATGGCTGTACCATCGAATTCAAGTACATCAATGTAAAGGAGGGTGGTACCTTTCACTCCTGCATTCATGATCCTATACATGGAGATTGTTGGATAAAGGGCGTCTACGATCAGGTTATATTTCCCGAAAAACTAGTTTTCTCAATGATTCTTACGAATGAAAACGGCGAGTCAATAGCATCTGTTGCTGCCGGAAAACTTGAAGACTGGCCAGAAGAAACCATTACTACAGTGACTTTTACCTCAATTGGAAATCAGACAAAATTAGCTATCCATCAAACTGTTTCTGAAGAGGACGCGAAACAAACAGGTGCTTATCAAAGCTGGATCAAAATGTTTAATAAATTAAATGATCTAATCGCGATTAAAAAGTAAAAGCATAAGGATTTATAGAAATATAACATTTAGCTGTCACAATGCAGCTATAAATGCCTATTTATCATAGCAATAGATATATTCTACGTATCTTGTGCGTTATTCAAAATATGAGCGAAATTATAAACGAAACGCAGGTAGGAACTACTGACAAGAAAAAACTGGCTTTTGAAGAAAAGCTTCAGGAGATTGATAATAAATATTCTAGATGGTTTGGTACAAAGAACAACCCATTTACCGGAGCACCGGATAAGATTAACAACTACTTTCGTTATTTCTATACCGCTGAAGGTGAAATTCAACTTTACTTAAAAGATGGATTACCTCTGGAAATAGGTAAAGATTGCAGAAATGCATTCAAAGCTGTTTTTAACAACTAATACCCTAAAATCTAATTCACAGCTTTATTTTTTTAACGCTGAGACAATATCAATGATATTTCATCCGGCTCTGGTTTCACCAGGGCCGTTATTTTAAATCCATTTTTTATAACTCGCTCCAGCTCTCTGATCAAAGTATTCATCAAACAGTTAAAAAACTGATATTTGCTTTTGCTAAAACGACTTATTAACTTCAAGTAATCATTTAAAAAAAACATATATTTGATTATCATGACCAAAATAAACCATTTATTACTTTTCATCTGCATGGCAGGATGCCTTGTAGCTTGCAAAAAGGATTTCCCCGAGGACGACCGTGATCCGTATGCTCAACTTGCATTAGATACTGTAGCCATAAGAGCCTTTATTATAAAAAACAATATTAATGCACAAAAAGACTCAGAAACAGGAGTGTTTTATCAAATTATTGAGAGAGGAACAGGTAATATTACCTATAAGGATACAACAAACATAACAGCAAATTATACAGGCAGATTATTAGATGGGACAGAATTTGACACCAAAACAGGTGCTAAATTTAAACTAAGCGATGCAATCTATGGCTGGCAAGTGGGCATTAAGCAAGTTCAAAAAGGTGGTAAAGTCAGAATACTCATTCCTTCAATTTATGGTTTTGGAAATATACAGAATGGTCCGATCCCTGCAAATTCCATATTAGATTTTACCATGGAAATTACAGATCTAAAATAAAACCAAATATTAAAATATTTATCAGATCATTAAAAGGAGGCTATGGCCTCCTTTTTTATGCAGAGAATTATCATAGTATTGTCATTTGAAAAATTACTTAGTGTATTTATTACACTATCTAAAAATAATTCTTACATTTGTATTGTTAATACAGCGCAGCTGATTATTAAACGATTAAAACAGACAATGGTGCGATTATTGTCTTAAAGAAAAAGATCCCGTTCATACTGGGTTTATATTTGGTTAAAAAGAGGTAGTGCTTGGATAAGACTACCTTTTTTTTGTGCCTTATTTTTAAGGTTTAGTTCTTCTTTTCTTTAAACGTCTTCAAATCCGACTTGATCTTCAACATCAAATTGTAATCAGATAGCTCCAATAACTCTTCTTTAGTCGGCCTGTATCGTTCTATAAATAAATCAAGAGAATCACTCTCGAGCTTAGTAAGCGATGAAACAAAAGACTTTCCAAATCTTGAATCTATGTAAGCCTGTTTTTCATCTTCATGAAGTCTTTTCTTTAGCTTATTCTGAATATCATTTTTTCGCCCTAATAACCTTACCAATTGCAATACGTCAATCTTTACAAACTCAAACCGGCCCCTGGGTTGATAAGAATTTATAAAAACATCTTTAATCCCAATAGGTTTATAATTGAACTCTCTTGCAAAATCTTTCCTTAGTTTTAGTGAATCTGCTTTGTGATTCCGTTGACCAAAAATAACAACTTCTTCAAGGTCTAAAGAAGTTGGTTTAAGTCCAATTGTCATTAGAGGAGACTTCCAATCTTTTACAAGAACATATCTTCTTTCATAGCCTATTCCTGAAAACCATACAGTATCTGCTGCAGAGGCAATTAATGAAAAATCACCAGTAGCGCTACTTATCTTTTTTGCATATTTTAATTGTATTGAAATACCGCCGAGCGGGCGTTCTGTTTGGATATCTATTACTTTACCTTTTATTAGCTGCGCAAAAACACCCTGACATAACAACATGAAAAACAAAAAGATAGAACTTCTTAGCATTACATTTTCCATTTATAAACGAAACTAATACATTCTGTAGAGACAGGTAAAATTTTAACAGTATTTAACTGATGACAATTCCATGATAAATAAGTGTTTAAACATTTATTACATTTGCCCTGAGAGCGTTAATTTAAAGGGGGTAAGTCGAAAGGCCTATCCCCTTTTCTTATTTTAAACCATTTCTGGTCGCAAACAATTCTATAATTTTCTTTTCTAGTTGGTCGATTCCTTTTGACCGTTCGTCGTATTTTAATGCCCCATGGTATAAAACAGATAATAACTGTGCAACTTTTTTATTGACGGAAGCATCTTATTGATAAATAATCAAAGAATCTTAAATACACACCGTCATGAAAACCCTTACAAAAACTCTATTTGCTTCTGCGTTTACAGCAATCATTTTAACATCTTCCGCTATCTCAACTTTTGCTGCAAATCCCAGTCCTCAACTACTTTCATTTAAAACAGGCACGATTACGTTTAACAAGGTTGTTATTAGTGGAAATGTAAAAGTTATTTTAGTGAAAGGCCCGGAGGAAGAAGTCAGAATTGACGAATACTATAATTCTTCAAAAACCACAATCGCCAGAAAAGGTTATAATCTACTAATCAATTCTACCGATAGGTATCCTGTTACCATTATAGTTACAGTAAAAGATTTAAACAGAATTCAGGCATCAGGTAATGCATCAGTAGTTACCAGAGGTGAACTTAATCTTACTTGCTTGCAAATCTTTTTAAATGATAATGCTACCGCCAATGTAAGAACCAATGCAAACAGCATGTATACCATTCTTAAAGGAGAATCGACTTTAAAATTAAGTGGTACTGCAGATTCACATACTTATATAGCTAATAAGATCGAAAACATAAGCTTTGAAAACTTTGTTTGCCAGAAAACAGACAGGCTAACTAACGAGTTAATAGCTTCTAAACAATAAATTGGCCTTTTAATATTTCTTCATGATTTTAACTAGCATATCCGCTATGATCTGATAACCTTTATCTGAGGGATGTAAGCCATCGAAAGTATTGTCACTTGCTTCTATCGGATAAGGGTATTCATCAGTATCAGGATTAAAAGGAATATCCTTAAAATCAGGATAGCTATAATTCTTATAAGCTCCTGTTTCAGGATCTTTTAATCTTTTATACTTTACCAGGGTTTTTAACTCCATGCCACTTTTATTATATAAGTCCACTACTTTATAATGTTCATGACGGCCAATTTCATTAACAGCATCTGCAAACTGCGATAGCATCTGTCCCTTTTTCTCCTTATAAGAGCCCCATGCGTTATTATTACTATTTGCTATGTATACAAAATCTACACGTTGCATTGGAGTAATCAGAATAATTTTGGCATCAGGATTAAGGGTTTTAAGCTTGTTAATAATGATGCGATACGAACCGTAAACTGTTTTGAGACCAGTGCTATTGATATAGTCATTTAAAGTTCCTAATGGTTGGCCCGACCACCAATCGTTTGTACCTAAAAAAACTGAATATACATCGGATTTCTGGAGGCCAAGATTTTCGATTTCCTTGGCAATACCAACAGCTGTCCAACCATTATGGCCCTGATTAATGTAACGAATATTAGGCAACTTGCTTACCACCCTGGTCATGTAACCGCTGGTAACCCGGTTACCCGTTTCGTCCTGATGTTCATTTAAATAGGTAATGGAGTCACCAATAGCAGTCCATGTAATTTCCTTCTTGGTAAAAGATCCAAGAGTAACAACAATGGTAAGCAGCAATAATATTCTTTTCATTTGAGATCAAATTAACATTTACTTTATAGTAAACATAAGAATAAAATACGATTGCAATCTATCTTGCGATGCTTCTTTTATATACCGTTTTTACAAACAAAATAGGCTTATCCAGTCGGCCCGACCTTATCAAATAATTTATGATGATTAAGAATAACATGACTACTTATTTAACAATACCTGCAAAACGCTGGTAAAACACGGTTGGACTATTTTCATTTTTAGGAGCATATTTGCCTGCAATAATTGGAATGTAAATTACCCTTCTACGACTTTGCTCACCAATTACTGTAGATTGTGCAACACGATGCCATAATCTTCCATCGTGGATAGTAAGATCGCCCACCTCAGGTACTACTGCAATTTCTTCAGCATCTTCATCGTGGTCAAGAAAATATTTTTTTCTGAAAAGCATTTGATAAAGTCCTTGCTTGTGCGTACCTGGAATTATTCTTAAACCTCCATTTTCAGGTTCCAGATTATTCAGATGTATTCCCACATTAAGCATCGGATTTAGCTTTTGCCCATAAAAAACATCTCTTAAGCCATCAGTGTGCCACCCCATTTTTGTGAATTTACTATCCGGGCCATTTACATAATGATTAAAAACCATTCCGTCTTTTTCACTGTCGCCTAATCTGGCACCTGCACCAGCAAGTTCAAGTAAACCATTTAGTCTTGGATCAAGTAAAAGACCACTAAAGGCCGAATGATGCTGGTTAATAAATGCAAATCGTTGTACTATAGAAGAGCCATCGAGATCACGTCCATATTTAATTGGAACGCCATTAACTTTACTTACATCCTTTTCTAACCATTTTTTTTGCACTTCCAGAGAAGCATCTACAATTGATTTTACAGTTTGAGGTGTTATAAAGTTTTTGAAATGAATAAAGCCGTTTGTATTAAAAAAGTCTTTCTGCTCAGCGGTTAAAGTTTCAGCTAATGAAAACTTTGGATATGAAGTTGCCATAGGTATATTTTATAAAAAATTAAAAGAAGGTAATATTTGAAATCAGAGGTGGGTGCATGCGACCCTAAGAAATTAACAGCAACAACACTGCATGGGCTTCATCATCTGAAGCATTGCCATGGAGTGATTTAATGAAAAGTTGTTACCTGTTTTAATAGACATAGTCTATGTGTTTAGTAGTTTATTTTACAAACATATAAAATATATTGAATACCAAGCATTTATTTTTAAAAAATATTTTCTGATTCCGGATTATTTGATTTTATAGATGCCGGCTGTTATCTTCTCAATAAGTGATTTTGGTAAGACTCTATTCGCATATGCCGATATAATATTAGTGAAACCAGGTATTACTTCTGCTTTCCGATTTAACATCGCTTTAACTGCAATCTCCGCAACAACATCTGCATCCATATTAAATTTTTCGGCGATATCGTTAATAACTGAGAGTCCTGCCCTCTCGGCAAAACCAGTTCCAACAGGCCCCGGACTAATACACGTTACTGATATGGATGAATCTTTTAGTTCATATCTAATGGCCCTGCTAAACGACAAAACATATGATTTAGACGCCGCATACATCGCCAATGTAGGCACTGCCTGATACGCTGCCGTACTAGAAACATTAAGCACATAACCTTGCTGGTTTTGTCTTAAAATTAGAAGCATATAATAAGTAAGTTCGGTGAGTGCCGTTACATTAAGTTGTAACATATTTAACTGTTCATCTATAGAAAGGCTTTCAAATTTGCCCCAAACGCCAAAACCAGCATTATTAACAAGGGCTGAGACAGGAAAAGCATTGTCAGTACACCATTCCGTTACGCGCTTTGCAGCTCCGTGTACAGACAGATCTAATGCGAAAACTTCCACACTAACATTATACTGGCTGGAAAGTTCCAGTTTAAGTGCATTAAGTTCAGGAGCCGACCTTGCCACAAGTAAAAGATTAAACTTTCTTTTGGCTAACGAAATGGCTATTGACCGTCCTATTCCTTTACTTGCTCCTGTTATTAATGCGAATTGATTCATAAGGCTAAAAATGTAAATTTACAATAAATCAGCTCTAATTATTTTGAAAAACAACGCACTAATCAGAATCGTCATCACTTATCTAATTTTAGGTGGAACATGGCTACTTATAGGTTCGCAATTTATCGGTTGGCTTGATCGGCAATACCCGGCAACTGATTTAAGGAACTTATACTACCTTAAAAACTTTATATTTTTAATTGGCACTGCTATAGCGGCAGTAATAGGCTTAAACTACCATTATAGTAGCCTTTTAAATACAGAAAGAAGATATAAAAATGAACTTATTGCACATGAGAAACAGTTAAACGATCAAGTCCTCCTATACAATACGGTTACCAGGGCCACCAATGATGTGATATGGGATTATGACATAGCCAATGACAAATTAACCTGGATGAGTGGGTATAAAGAGATCTTTGGGCATGAAGACAATGAGGTTATTCACAATTCCTTCTGGGCTATGTCCCGGGTACATCCCGACGATCAGGCCCGTATCATTTATGAATTTGAGAAAATCATAAAAACAAAAGGGAACAAGTGGAAAGCAGAATACAGATACCTTTGTCAGGATGGCAGTTACAAACATGTTTTTGATCGCGGCTATCTAATCTTCGATGATTCCGGCAACCCGCTTAGAATGCTTGGAGCAATGCAGGATATAGATGTAAGGGTAAAACATGAAGAGCAGCTCGTAGCTCAGAATGAAAAGCTTAGAGAAATTGCCTGGCACAACTCTCACGAAGTAAGACGACCTCTATCTAATCTGCTAGGACTTATCCCCTTATTAAAGGATTCAATTGGCGACCAGGAGACCCTTACGGGCTTAGTTAATTTTCTAGAAATCTCGGCAGGAGAATTGGACAATGCTGTATTGAAGATCAATGACCAAATTTAATAAAGAAGCCTGCACCGATATCGGCGCAGGCTTCTTTATTAAAGCAATTACAAATTTATTTAACTGCCAAAGCTTTATCAATTAAAAAAGTCAGGTTTGTACGGTGAGCTTTAGTTTGTTCATTTGTTGAAACCGCACCACCAAGCTGGGTTTTTACCTTTTTTAAGGTAGATAATGCCGCAGCTTTACTTGCATTATCATATCCGCCAGGTGAAGAAACGATGCTTGCTGAAGCTTTTATAAATTCAGTCTGTAGGTTTTGACGGAATAGATTCACATTCGATTTAAGATCTGCAGCAAAAATATCATTCGCCAAATCGTTCATTACACTTGCTACAGAATATGTGTTACCATAAAGCCCACTATTGTTTATTCTCGTCAACGTATTTGGATGTAGAATTTGGGCAAGCGTACTTAACTGTATAGACATGAATGTATTCTGAGGCTTAAAGTCCTCGTTACTTCCAAAAAATCCAAATCCACGTCTCTGAATTTGAAGATAAGGGAATAGTGGGCTATCTGCATCAAAAGCATTAGGAGCAAACACATATTTACCCAACAGTGCCATTGCCTTTTTTTGATAAGCAACAGGAACAGGCGTAAATGGGGCAACAGTAGTTTTCTGTCCCACAAAACTTCTATCTACATAAACACCGCCAACGAAACGGCTTATCGCCGCTGCAATACTTGCACGTTGTCCGTTAAGCTGCTGATAGCGTAAGCGTAACTCCTGATAGCTCTGACCAGTTCTGCTAAAACGAGACTTCAGCTTTGGCATCATTGTGTTAATCAATTTAAACCTATCCTCTCCGTAAGCAACCATGTCATTAGTCTGATCATTAACATTCACTCTTGGATCGATACCACCTCCAGGGCTTCTCATGTCATCTGCATCATTACCAAATGCAAGCTGTGGATCTGTACTGCGGCTTAAAATCTTATTTAGTCCGGCCTCTTCTTCCGACTCGCTAAATGGAGTATAGCCATACTCTATTGCCCATAAATCATATGGACCCGCTTTAGTGGTATAATAATCACCTTGTTTACTACGATCGCTGCTTACGTTAATAGCAGGATAATCCATTACAGATCCTTGCAATCCAATTTTACGGGTAAGCGCTACATCATTCATTTGAGCAGGGGTTAACATTTGACTGGCTTTCATATTGTGATTAAGTCCAAGCGTATGTCCCATTTCGTGCATGATAAGATAGTATAAGAATTGTTTGTGCATTTCACGGACAGTTTCTGCTCTTTTTGCTTCTGGAACATCAGCATCCAACGCTTCAATTGCTGTTAAACCAGTCTGATACTGCATACTTAGCTCCTGGGCCAATGTACAAGAAGCCATATGGTTTTTATCGAAACTATGCCCTTGACCTGATTTTAAAGAAGCAGCCTCAATAGGATTTTCCCAAGGCAGCTTTAAAGCAGAATTTCCACCGTTATAAAGATCGTCTGTAATAATTGTACCTGCTCCAGAGCGCCATTCAACAGTAATGTCGGCGCCTAAAATCTGGCCAGTTAATGGGTTATAAAAACTTGGGCCTATTGCACCATAAGAAGGATATGCCGAAGACACCCAACGGATTACGTTGTAAGCAATATCTGCCGGGTCCCAGCTAGCCGTATCAGGCATTTCTTTCATTACAACAGCATTCTTGAAACCCGCTTTCTCAAATGCTTCGTTCCATTTCTCACCTGCCTCTTTTATAATCGGGCGATACTCTAGCGGGGTAGTATTCTCAATCCAAAATACAATTGGTTCTACCGGCTCGCTTAATGCCGCCGACGGATCTTTCTTTTTAAGGTTCCAGCGGCTAATAAAATCTTTATATGGTGCAGGTGATAAAGAAGTCAGGTTATCTACTTCGGATCCAAAATAACCTACCCTTGGATCATCACGACGGGCGCGGAAATCATTCTTAGGAACTTCAAGAAAAGAATGCTGCATTTTAACCCTTACATAGCGGGCATCAGTAATGTCTTTTCCTCCCCCGTTTAAAGGCACAGGGTTATCATAAGCAAGTTCCACAACTACGTCTGTATTTCCCGGGAATGAGCGTATCTTTTGGTACTTTGATTTAGAGGTATTTAGGTTTCCAAGATTAAATACAGCCCCCGGAGGCAAAGTTGGAGGAAAAACCGGTTTAACGGGATCCAGTTTGTCTCCAAGAAAAAGACCGTCTACAGCAATCAGGTAGCCTAAAGAATCTTGTGCAGCGACCTTATCACTATAAAAAACTGCATCTGATACGTCAACATCTGCTGATTTACTTACCGGATTTGCCTTATCGTAGTAAAAATTAGTATTCTTTTGAAGAAGCTCAATTTTATCATCAGATTTCTGGATATAAAACAACCAGGTAGTTCTGATCATATTTTGGTTAAGAAACAAAGTTGTTGGCCCACCCATCGAGAAACTTTGATAAATGTAATTCTTGCCTAACTGATCTTTCTTAATATACATCTGAAGGCTACCCGTTACGGTATCTCTATACATCGAAAAAAGACCGTCAATCTTTTTACTTGATTTTATTTTGTCATTTATTGTTGGTTTAGCAGGCTTGGCCATCGCTTTTTTTAAGGAATCAGCGGCAAGCTCTTTTTTCTTCTTTTTTTGGGCAAAAGCGCCCCCTGCCAAGAATAATACCAGCGTGAGCAGTGTAATGGTTCTTTTCATATGAAATAATAGTTTGTTTTTGTTACGAATTTATCTTGTGTATGATGCTTTCACGCAATAAATGTTACTAAAAATATGAATTTTCAGGCAAAAAGAATATGTCAAAATCGCTTTTCAGAAAATTAATCTACTTGTTCTTTAAACGAGGTATTAAAAAAGGCATGTTTGTTCCTTAATTAAACAATCTTAAATTATCCTGTTAGTTGTATGCCTGACAAATAAATCTCGATCACTAAGCTCTTAAACGATAATTAATACCCAGAATAATGAACATTATAACAAGCCCACCAATTACATAGCGGTTCTCATATAGGTCTATTTGGGTAATGTTGCTTATAGGAGTAGTTACTGGAATATTTTGGGGTTCGTTTCTTTCGGCTTCAGTATACTTCCACATTCCCAGCAACTGATCTTTTGCTTCGGCTTCAGCATCAGTGTACACCGCAGCTCGGTCAAAACGAAACTTAAGTAAAGCGTAAGCATATCCTTCACGGATCATTTGCTCATTTATATCCACTCCACTAAGCACAACATATCTCAACAATCTCGAGTATCTGTCTCTGTCTTTTGACTTATGGTCTCTTGTTAGTTCAATATCTCTTCCTTCAATCAGCTCTGCTAAGTGTTCCTTTGCTTCAATGCCATAAAAATCCTTCATTTCAGGCGCATTTATACCTATTAACCTTACCCGCTCGCCTGATTCAGTTACGAAAGTATCACCATCAACAACACGCTTAACCTTTGTGAATTGTCCAAAGCACAGACTATGGCTTGCAACAATTAAAAACAGAATTATATACTTCATTTGAAGCGGCAATGATAAGCATAAAAAAATTCTGATTCAACTTAGGAAATTGGAAGCGAAAGCAAGGGTATTTTTAATCCTGAAGCCATTATGCGTGTTTTACTCCGGTGAATAATAGAAGCCCAGAACCCATATTTTTTTGGCACCATAATCAATAGATCAGCTCTGAAATCGATAATTTCTTTTTCTATTTCCTTGATCACCGCATTGGAATTTACGTTCTTATAATAGTAAGAAATGCCTTCAAGTCCATCATCAATGGCACTTACTTCCGGTAAAGAAGCGTTTAGTGTTTTTAATTCTTCAACCTTCTGACTTACATTAAAAACTTCAACCTCGGCGTTCAGTGCTATTGCCAGTTCTTTAATATTGGCAAGTACTTTTTCTGATATACCTCGCAACACATCACAAGCAAAAAGCACATTTTTGGTGCCCTCAAACCTGGCTCCCAGCGGAACAGCCATAACCGGCAGATTGAGTTTCTTAATTGCCGATGTTGTGGTGTTACCCCAAAGATCCTGCTCCAAAGTTTTAGTATTCATCCCCAATACCACCAGGGCAGCCTGATGCTTGTCTATTAAGCTTTTCAGCGCCTCCTGAACAAAGGAGAGGTTTGATTCATGTTCTACCTCTATATCGTAATCGATAGATAGAGATAGTGCTCTTTCAATTAAGCGAATCTCATTATCCGTTATCAATTTTTGTATGCTGGCTGCCGGCAAAAGGGTATTTGCAGCATGAGTAGGAATTACAAAAGAATTGTAAAGGATAAGCTTTGCATTATTATGTTTGGCAATGGCAGCGGCATATTCTACAGCGTTCTCAGCTACTTCCGAAAAATCTGTGGCTACAATCAGCGGGTTCATATATAAAGTATTAGTTCTTATAAATTTAGGCATATACTACTTTATAAAACAGCCCGAACCCAGGTTAAACCGTTATTTTACTTTAATCTTAGATTTCAATTGTAACATAGCAATGACGGAGTGCACTAGCACACTCCGTCATTTCGACTGCTTTAACCAATGTTACTTGCTATGTGTAATTATGGTTGCACTTAGCCCGGCTCCGCCAGGGCTTCCATTTATAAAAATGGTGTATATCTTTCCGGCCTCAAAAGTTATGTTAGATAACCCACTGCCTGCAATAGGTAATACTGCCTGAGTAGTATTGTTCCTAACCTCAAGATTCTTAGATGCAACAGCATCAATTTCCTTAAAGGGGCCAAGCGTTTTCCAACTCAAACCCGGTATGGTGGCCGGAGCCTTCCCATTTGCATCATAGGTTATAATGGTCTGATCGCCAAAATTGCCATATGCAACATTTGAATAAACTGCACCACTACCTACTAAAGCCAAATCTACATTCGGTGCATCAGGAGAAAAATTTGCAAACCGCACTTTTGCCTTACCAGAAACCGGTGCTGTTAAATCATCATACACCAATACCAGACTATCCCTATTTCCAGGATTCAATTTACTGGGCTTACGCTTAGCTACCGCGAATAAAGTATGATAATAGCCTGCAATAGGACCATTAGGAGCCGCAAAAGAAGCTTTATCAGTTTCCTGTACAAAGGTGGCACTCCCTCCAAATACATATGATGATTTATAGCTTGTGTTACTCCCCTCGGTAGTATTGTATTGTACTTTTCCATATTGGGTGTCCACATAATCGGTTGCCGCATTATGAACAATCAAAGCGGTATTTATCTGTCTTGTAAAGTCAAGAAAGTTAATAGGTGCTGTAATAGACAATGCATTTACCAGTTTAACTTTAGCACTTAGAGGTGGCCTGTCGGCATTATCCGAATCCAGGTATTCCGTTTTTTTGCAGGATGTAGACACGATAGCAATTACACCCAATATCCCTGCGAACTTTATATTTAAAAATTTCATGATCTCTGTATTTTATAATTAGAACTTAGCCGATAATCTTACAAATGGCTGTATACCTGTATTTGTTCCAGCTTGTGTACCACCTGGGCCCGGATTGCGTGTAATATTGCTTCCTGGCGCAGGAATACTATAATCACCCAGAACATTGAATAAGTTATTGGCACCCACAGTTGCCTGTATGGTAGGGGTTATTCTATATCCCGCAGATATATCTGCTATCCAGATCGGACTAAAAACCTGATAGTAGTAATCTGGTTTAGGGAAGTTAGCATTAAGCTGGGATACCGATGTTACCGATCCAAAATACACTGCCCGCACTAAAAAATTAAACTTATCAAGGTTATAAGTTCCCTGCAAGGTTATTTTCTTCGATGGGATATTGTTTGTTACCCTTGCTTTCTCCGATTCATCAAAAATTATATATCGGTAAGCTTCCAATCCTTTTGGTGTATTTACTTTGGTCAGCTTAGTATCTAAAAAGTTTGCACTGGCAAGGAAAGTAGCATTTGCCCCATTATTGAACAGGAACTTGTAGCTTCCGGTTAGCTCAATACCCTTTGTACTGGTGCTAAATGAATTGTAAAAAAACTTTGCCTGTATGGTACCTGTTTGTACAAATAAGGCCCTAACATCGGCAGGCAAATTGGTATCAGTTGCCGAAAAGCGCCCGGTATTACCAACTCTGTCTTTAATATCAATCTGGTATGCATCTACAGTAAGTTCCACATTTGGTATTGGCGATGCGGTTAAACCGGCCGTATATCCCTTAGATCTTTCTGCTTTTAGTTCCGGAATCCCCAATGCTTTTGTAGCCGGATTTACATTGTTTGCGGTAACCTGATCTATGGCTACGCCATTTTGAAAAGTTGTAGAGGTTTCAGTATAATAAAACTGCGCAAGGTCAGGTGCCCTAAATCCAGTGTTTATTGATCCTCTTACCCCAAGCCAGTCGGTAACACTATAGCGTGTTGCACCTTTATAAGTAAACACACTTCCAAAATCTGAATAATTCTCGACACGTACCGCACCAGAAAGTAACCATTTTGAAGTAACATTTAACTCCAAATCTAAATACCCTGCAGAAATAGATCGGTTTACGTTCACCTCATTCGATGGGCGAAAACCTGCATGGATCTGCGAACCTGGCGATAGGCCGTTTAGTGGCGTTAACCCTAAAGAAGTGGTATAAGGAATACCACCCGCTGTTGTATCTACTCCATAAATTGCCCTCAAATCTCCTTTTGAATATGAGGCTTCCTCACCAGCAATGATCTGATAGCTCTCTACACGGTATTGACCGCCAAATGCCACATTAAGCCCTTTTAGCACTTTTTCAAAATAGCGACTAAAATCCAGACTGGTTGTATTCTGGCTGGCGTTATAACTACCTGCATCAAACTTACGGGGTGTACGCTGGCCCAAACTTGCGTTCAAAGAGTTGCTGATCACATTCCCAAAATCATTAATGCCATACACATTTGAAATGTCAACTTTCCAGTCTTTTACCTTTGCTTTTACGCCCAGGGCAAACGACTTATCAGAAATGATGTTATCCATTGCCGGTAAAAACCCATCGGGATATATAAAGGTATTGTTGCGCTCAGTCCAACCCGGCAAACGGTACACCGCTGTAAACTGTGAATTACGGTGGCTAATACCTCCAAATGAGTACAACTCCACATCTTCCTTTAAAGGAACAGAAGCATTAAAGAAAAGTAATCCATCTATGGCTTTATTTGTACTGCCACGCTGATCAAAATAATGCCTGTCAATACCTCTGCTGGCTATTATGGCATCGTCAATTTCTTTTGTATAGATCTGATCAAATCCCCTTGTATTGGCACCACCACCATAGGCAGGCCCTATATATAAGCCTGCATCATCGTTTCCAACAGGCAATGATACTGCCTGGGTAGCAAACTCTCCGGTTACGTTCAAAAAGCCGCCTTTATTTCCTAGCTTAACCCCATAATTACTGCTGGTCCTTGTGGTTAATCCATCTCCCCGTCTGCGCGCACTTGCAGTTGAGCTGAGCGACAGCTGATCAGTACTTTTCTTTAAAACTATATTAATAACGCCGGCAATAGCATCAGAACCATATTGGGCCGCAGCACCATCACGCAGTATTTCAATTCTTTCAATAGATCCTGTCGGAATGGAATTAAGATCATAGCCCGTTGCTCCATTCCCTAATCCACCCCAGCTGATGTTTGAACTTTTATGTCTTCTTTTTCCATTAATCAATACCAATAACTGATCTACACCAAGCCCCCTAAGCTGCGCTGTTGATGTTGCCGAAGCGGCATCTCCCCCACCTGAAACAGAGGAGTGGAATGATGGGGATACATACTGCAATAATTGGGTAACGGTTACCTGCGGTGCCGATTCCTGAAGTGCCTTTATATCAATAATATCTACAGGGTTTGCTGAGGTAAGCTTAGTTCTGTTTGCATTGTTTGAACCAACAATATTTACCTCACTCAGTGAGCTTGATGAAGGCTTAAGACTAATATTTATCACCTCCTTGCCATCAATTTCTGCCTCTTGTGTTTCATATCCGATGTAAGAAAAGATCAATATCCGACCATTCTTAATAGTAACCTGGTAACTTCCATCCTCTTTTGTGGCAGGCCCCTCATCAAGCCCTTTTACCCTTACCGAAACTCCGGGTATAGGCAAATTATCGTCTGCTGAGGTAACTACCCCCTTGATTATGCGCCTTTGCGCATATAAATTTTGCCCATAAAAAAAGCTAAAGAACAACAGTATCGGTATAATTTTTTTCATTATGATTTAGTTAAGTTTAGACAAAAGGATACCCCCTACATGCATTTAAGCATATATTACATTTTGTCAGTTATATGTTTTTACTTGTTCAACAGGAACCTGTCGTCGGTAAGCGCACCCAGAAAAGCTACAATATCATCCATTTCCTGGCCTGATAGATTCAAGGGTTTATCCAATGATAAATCCCTGTTAATACCATCTTTAACCACTACCGACGGATTGTTGTAGTATTCTACTACGCTTCGTAAAGTTTTAAATTTACCGTTATGCATGTATGGAGCTGTTAATGCCACATTACGTAAACCGGGTATTTTAAACTCTCCCAATACAGTACTGTCCTTTGTTATGCTGAACCGGCCGGCATCATTCAAAGTTTTTCCGTTATACAAGCCGATATTTTTAAACCTATCGGCTGTAAAATCTTCACCTGAATGACAGTTGTTACAATTCCCCTTACCTATAAACAGAAGTCGTCCGCGTATAGCGGCTTCCGACATGGCGTTGTCATCTCCATTTATGTATCGGTCATAAGGACTATTGTTTGTTTCCAGCGTCCGTTCAAAAGCAGCCAGTGCTTTCAACAAATTATCTTTATTTGGCGCTGTTTTAAATACTTTTTTAAAAGCGTCTGCATAGAATTTATCGTTATTAAGTCGTTCAATTGCCTCATCAATGGTTAAGCCCATTTCATCAGGCGATGTTATCGGCCCTAAAGCCTGTTCCTCAAGCGATGAGGCACGGCCATCCCAAAAAAAATGAGTACGGCCAGATAAGTTGGTTAATCCCGGAGAATTCCGGGATGTGAGTTTTCCTCCAATACCTTTACTAAATACTGCAGTATCAGCAAAAGCAAATTCCGGTCTGTGGCACGACGAACAATTAATTGTCCGGTCTTTCGATAATATGTTATCAAAAAACAGCTTACTGCCAAGTTGCTCCCGGGTCTGTATCTCGTCGCTACCCGACATGAAACTTAACTGGGTTATCAACAGGAAAACAAAGGCTATCAGTATAAGTATGGTATTTCTTTTTTTCATGATTATTGTAAAGTCATGCAATTATTGAGCATTGGCTACTAGTGCCACGTCGATATCAAAATCATCATAGATCACTTTATCGCCAAGGTTTTCGAAGAAGTTTTTAGAGCGGAACTTAATGTCGTATTTGGTACGGTCTATAGTTATCTTGGCATTAGCAGTTAACTTTTTACCATTTACTGCAATTGTTGCCGGGAAACTCACATCGTTGGTTATCCCTTTAATGGTTAGTTTGCCCTTAACATTGTACTGGTTGCCTGTAGTTTTGGTGGCAGAGCTGATTACAAAATTTGCTTTAGGAAACTTCTCTGCACTAAAAAAGTCCTCACTTTTAAGGTGTCCAACCAATTTTGCATTTGCACTTTCATCAGTAAGGTCAGCATTGGTTATGGTACGGGTATCAATGTCAAAGCTCCCCGCTTTTAAAGTATTATTCTCTACTGTAAAACTACCGTTGCTTACTTTAACAGATCCACTATGTTCGCCTGTAGCCTTTTTTGCCAGCCAGGTTAATTTACTGCCTTCATTGTCGACTTTAAACACCAATGCTTTAACAACAGCGCCTTTTCCAGGCACCATTTTTTTAGCAGATAAAATTGTTTTGTTAGCGTTTGTTGGTTTTACAGCTCCTGTAAGAACCAATAATGAAGTTGCAGTAATTGCAGAAAGAGTTAGTATTAATTTCATATTCTTTGTTTAATTATTTAGTGGTTTTAAATCCCCTGGTACAAACCTTAGTCTGCACCAGGGGGAGGGATTTCTATTATTTTCCTTTTAAAGTATCATTAGATTTTGCTGATGCATTCGAAGGCACTTCTTCTGCAATCAGTACATCCAACAGATCATTAAACTTCTTTTCGTACTCTTTATAGTATTTACCGGTTACTGTGCCCGTATATCCTGTATAGATCTCGCGCACTTCACCTTTTCTATCTATAATTATGGTAGTTGGAAAAGCAATGAATTTGTTCAGCGCAGGCAGTTTCTGGGATACCACCTTTTTATCTGCAAGGCCACCAAATAAAATGTCATATTTAACATCATACTTGTCTCTTAATTTACCAAGTGTATACTGTGCATATTGCAAGCTATCTTTTTGCTCAAAACCAATAGCAATAGCCTCTACGCCACGCTTTTGATTTTTATTAAACCATGGCGAAAGAAATATAGTCTGATCAGTACAGTTAGGGCACCAGGTACCAACGATCTCAACAATAACCACTTTGCCTTTGTATTTATCATCACTTAAGGATACAGGTTTACCTGTCAGATCAGGAAAAGTAAAGTCAAGCTTTTTATACCCTTCCTTTAAAAAGGTAAGCTTATATGGATCGGGCAATTCAGCCTTATCATCCTTTACCCCATCAAACTTGGTATTGTCGTAAATCCCTGCCGATATTACACCACTGATTGTGCCATCAGCATTAATTTTACCTTTATAAATTTTAGGGCTTGGACCCGTAAAACCCGACAAAACAAATTCATCGCCTTGTACGGTGCCTTCCAATTCACGACTATCGCCTGTAACCTGTAAAATTACACCGGTAAGTTTGTTTCCATTTTGCTTTAACAAGGCCACCTTATTAGGAACCTGCTCTTTAGAATAAAACTTCAGTTCCCATTTACCACTAATGTTTGCAACCGGTGCAACGTCCTTACCAGGTTCAACAAAGCGGTAATTCTTACCATGTTCTGCTGTAAATGGTAACGAGTTACCTCTAAAACCCGGCACCAGACTTCGGTACTCTCCACTTAGTGTTCCATCATCTTCTATTTTGGCAACAAGTGCTGCATCATAGGTATTCATTTTAATAAAAATCGAATCCTTACCCAGCCGGGTTACATGGAAATCATCGCGTCTGGTTCCATTTAATAGTGTAAATGTACCGTGCTCCAGATCTTTCCCTTTAAATTCGAAATTAAATGGTACCTGAGTTTCACTAACATTAAAAACACCCCGCCAAACTCCCTCTTTAATTACTTTCCCCACATGGTTCTTATCTAAGGCCCATACAGATACGCCTAAAAGCAAGCCCAGGGAGAGTAATAATAATTCTTTAAAAAAATTGCGCTTATTCATCGTTTAAGTTTTATGGTTATACTATTATTTACCTTTTAAGGTGTTACTTGTATCCGTGGCTTGTGCCGTTGGTTCAGGTTCAGCCAATAATTCGTCTAGCACTTTATTAAATTTCTTCTCATAATCATCGTAATACTTACCTGTTACAGTACCAGTATATCCGGTATAAATTTCTCTTACCTCACCTTTTCTGTCTATGATTATAGTAGTAGGAAAAGCAATGAACTTGTTAAGTGCAGGGAGTTTTTGAGCTACCAGCTTTTTATCGGCAAGGCCACCAAAAAGTATGTCATACTTGATATCATATTTATCTCTCAGTTTTCCCAGCGTATATTTAGCATACTCCAAACTGTCTTTCTGTTCAAAGCCTATTGCTATGGCTTCTACACCACGCTTTTGGTTTTTATTAAACCATGGCGACAAAAACACTGTCTGATCTGTACAGTTAGGGCACCAGGTACCAATAATCTCTACAATAACTACCTTGCCTTTATACTTGTCATCGCTTAGCGAGACAGATTTACCGTTCAAATCAGGAAAAGTAAAGTCAAGCTTTTTATATCCTTCCTTTAAAAACGTTAGTTTATAAGGATCTGGTAAATCGGCAACATTGTTTTTGGTTGCATCAAATTTGATGTTCTTATAAATTCCAAAACCCTGCTCTCCGGAAAGGGTTCCATCTTCATTTATTTTTCCTTTAATAATGAAAGGGCTAGGGCCTGTAAAACCAGATAAAGCAAATTCATCACCTTGTACAGTACCTTCAATTTCGCGGCTATCGCCAACAACGGTCATTATCACGCCGGTAAGTTTATTGCCCGATTGCTTTAATACGGCAATAGAAGCCGGAACTGCTTCTTTACTATAAAGCTTAAGCTCCCATTTACCGCTTAAATCTGCTTTTGGCTTCACGTCTTTTCCCGGCTCAACAAAGCGATATGCCTTGCCATATTCTGCAGTAAAAGGAAGTGCATTTCCTCTAAAATTAGGCACCAAACTTCTGTATTCGCCTGTTAGCCTTCCATCATCTTCTATTTTGGCTACTAAAGCAGCATCATAGGTGTTCATTTTAACGAATATGGAGTCTTTGCCAATTAGCTGTACATGGAAATCATCGCGACGCGTGCCATTTAAAAGGGTAAACACTGCATGCTGAGGGTCTTTTCCTTTTAGTTCGAAATTAAAGGGAACCTGCGATTCGCTTACGGTAAATACGCCGCGCCATACGCCTTCTTTAATAAATCTTGCAGGTTCAGGTTTAGTTCCTGCAAGTGCTGCACCACTCAATAAAATACCTGCCGACAGGCATTTAGCTTTAAATAGATAATCTTTTAAGTTCATTGTATAGGGTTTTTTAGGTTGTTTAAGAGAATTTTGGGCATAACGATTCCTGCCTCAATAGCCTGGCTATTAGATTCTGACGAATAAATTCAAGAAAATCAATCAGGGAATGCTGTAGAAACTACATGCACATACAACAACAGAATTTTAAATTTTTCATATCACTAGTTAATTTATATTTCTAAAAATCATTTTTTAGAAAACTTTATAAATCATCTATTAATGGTGGAGTTACTAGATGTTGGCAATAAAAATCATCTACTAAGGGGTGGAGCTTTATTAGATTGATGTAAAGGTAATGCTTAGAAATAACAATTCAAAAAAAATCTACCAATTTAGTAGTATTTATTTTTTATGTTATAATTGGTCCTTCTATTGGCCGTTATTGTATATTGTTAAACGTTTATTAATTAACATCCCGGCGTGTTGCAGAAAGCGAGCTGAATGAACTTTCCACCATTGCATAAAGCCACGCAATCTACACAGCCAGGATGTTAATTTTTACCATTAAGCTCATTGTATGGTTACCGCATTATAAATTGCAGCGAGCCTTTCAACGGTGTAATCTATTTCTTCTATGGTATTATACTTACTAAATGAAAAGCGAACCGTATGACGGGATGGATCTGCATTAATTGCTTTGAGCACATGCGATGCCGACCCTGTAGAGCAGGCACTTCCTCCAGACACAGAAATATTATTCAGGTCCAGATATCCCAGTAAGTCATCAGCACCTTCATGTTGTGGCAGGCTAACACTTAAAACGGTGTAAAGGCTCTTATCCGCATCACCCGAATTTCCATTAAACTGTACCCCTTCAATTTCGGCCTTCAATTTAAAGATCATCCTGTCTTTTAGTTTCTGTATATACCTTGCGTGTTCATCAATATCACGATATGCAATTTCCAAAGCTTTTGCCAGGCCAATAATTCCATGAATATTTTCAGTTCCTGCACGTAGCCTGCGTTCCTGAGATCCGCCATGGATTAGCTTGGAAAGCTGGATCCCATTTTTACAGTAAATAAATCCTACACCTTTTGGCCCATGAAATTTATGTGCTGATGCAGCTATAAAATGTGCTTTCAATTTTGACAGATCATGGCGATAGTGTCCAATGGTCTGAACCGTATCTGAATGAAAAATAGCGTTGCTGCTACAACAGAGCTCGCCAATTAATTCAATGTTGTTTAAATTCCCGATTTCGTTATTGGCATGCATTACCGATACCAATGAGCGTTCCTTATTTTTTAATAGTTGCTGTAAATGTTCAACATCAAGGTTTCCCCTATCATCCGTATTTATAAAGCTTAGGCTTATCTCGCCACGCTTTTTAAGTGCTTCTAATGTATGCAGAACTGCATGATGCTCAAATGGAGTAGTAATTACATGTTTAACCTGCTCAGAATACACGCTTGATAATATAGCTGTGTTGTCGGCCTCAGTACCGCCACTTGTAAAAATAATTTCATTAGGCGCAGCATTTAAAAGATCGGCTATGGTATTTCTGGCATTTTCAATAGCGCTTTTTACAATCCTTCCATCTTCATGATGTGATGATGGATTGCCAAAATACTCTAACAGGTAAGGGATAATTTCCTTATAAACCTCTTTGTCCAGTTGGGTGGTTGCAGCATTGTCTAGATAAATTCTCATTTCTTCCTCCTCTTTTTTAATTAATCGTTTATAATTAATCATTCTGTGATGTCAGCTTATGCAGAAGAGGTACAACTCTTTACCATTTTATCTTTCTCCGCATTAGCGGAGCAGGAATTAGCACCTTTTACAAGCAAAGCTGGTACAGGTTGCTAAGACGTCGTAGGGCCTTTCCCTCTGTCTTTCTGGATAAGTAAATTACAAGAACAACTATTGAGTCGCAAATGTATAAATAAAAACTACTAATTTACTAGACTTTATTAAAATAAATTTTAATCCTTGATATTGGCCTGCTTAACCTCAAAAAAAGGCTACCTCTAAAGCACTGATAATTAAGCTATTATTAGGATTCATACAACGCTTAAACAATCGTTACACAATGGCAAAACAATAGATATACAATTTTGGAATGTATAAACCTTGCATAAGGAAACTGAATGGTTCGTTAAAATATAGTTTAAAATAAATACTACTAATTTAGTAGTATTTATTTACATTTGGCTAAGAGGAATTAAATTATGATTAGTCATTTTAACTATTTAGCCTTTGCTATCCCAGCTTTTTTTGTGTTTCTTTTTTTAGAGTATGGGATCGCTGTAAAGCTAAAAAAGGCGCATTTGTTCAAATATGAAAGTTCCATTTCCAACCTCAGTATAGGTATTGCCGAAAGGCTTCTCAATCTCTTTATATCAGCAAGTTTCTACAGCTTGTTCTTTTGGATTTACACCAACTATGCACTTTTCAGCATACCCAATGTTTGGTGGGTATGGGTATTACTGATCCTGGTTACAGATCTTGTTTGGTATTGGTACCATAGACTCGGTCATGAGGTAAATATCCTTTGGGCAGCCCATATCGTACATCATCAAAGCGAAGAATTTAACTTTACAGTATCCGCCAGGATTACCGTTTTTCAAGCCCTGATCAGAAATCTTTTTTGGTGCGTTATACCGCTGCTGGGATTTCATCCTACCATGGTGATCGCTATTCTTGTTGTTCATGGGGCCTATTCCTTCTTTACCCATACTCAGCTGATCAGAAATTTAGGCTGGCTGGAATATATTCTGGTTACACCTTCCATTCATGGGGTTCACCATGCCAGCGATGAGAAATATCTTGATAAGAACTATGGAGATGTATTCGTTTTCTGGGACAAAATCTTTGGAACATTCCAAAGGGAAGAGGAACCACCTAAGTATGGCCTTACACATCCTGTAAAAAGTTATAGTTTCTTATGGCAGCACTTCCATTACTACCTCGAAATTTTAGCGGCGTGTAAAAAGGTACCCGAGGTAAAGACCAAATTAAAAATCATCTTTGGTCACCCTTCCAGACTGGATCAGGAAATCAGGCCAATGCTTGAAAAGAGATACCTGCAACACAAAGCATCCTCTTCTTATCGTTTTAAATTCAGAGGTTATTTAAACATACAAATAATTGTCAGCGTAATTCTGTTAACGTTCATTACCGGCTTATATCCCTACTTTGAGACCGTAGATAAGTTGTTTATTGTTATGTTTGTTCTGCTTACATTGATTAACTGCGGAGCCTTAATGGAACAAAGAAAATGGATTTACTACCTAGAGTATACCCGGCTGTTAACTGTATTTACCTATGTTTTCTGGAAGTCGGACCATATGGAATTACTGCTGCCTTTAGTAGTGCTGCTATTCATTGCAGAGCAACTATTTCGGATTAGTCATTTGTACCGTCACTATGTGCTTAGGTACGATAAAGTCTAAGCGGCATGTTAAAAATACAAAAGGGCGGTCGTCATCTCTCCTATCGTCGAGATGACGGAACAATGTTTGTTGAACTTGTTTCAGAACTTACTCATATTTTAATGCATCAACCGCATTTGCCTTTGCAACCTTGACGGTTTGAAAGCTTACTGTAAGTATGGCAATAAATACAGACAAAAATAAAGCAATTAAAAACGGCCAGGCAGTCATGGCAACTTTATAGTCATATTTCTGCAGCCACCTTACCGCAATAATATAAGCAGCTGGAATAGCAATCATATTTGATAGAATAACCAGTTTTATAAAATCCTTGTTCAATAGAACAAGAATACTTTTCAAATCGGCACCAAGAACCTTTCTGATACTGATTTCTTTACTTCTCTGCTCCGCAATATATAAAGCAAGCCCTAGCAAGCCTAAACAAGAGATAAAAATAGCAAAACAACCAAACAGATTAGAAAGCACACTGAGCAATCGCTCTGTTTTTAGCTTCTGCTGCATACCCTGATTAACGAACTGGAGATCTGCGGGATAAGAAGGATTGAGTCGAAGGCTAATGTCTTTGATAGACTGAACTGATTTGCTTAGCGATTGATCCGGATTAAGACGAAGCAGCAACACTTTGCTTTGAGCAATGTTGCAATAAAATACGGTAGGTTTTGACTTTGCACCCAGCTGTTCGTTTGTATAATCTTTAACAACACCAATTACATTTAGCGATTGATCGCCCCAGGTAATTTTAGAGCCCACCGGATTTTTAAGCCCCATCGTTCTCACTGCACTTTCATTTAGCAGTAATGATGTTGCTGTATCAGCAACAAATTTAGGTGAGAAATCCCTTCCCATCACCATAGTCGTACCTATCGTTTTTACAAAATCGAAACCCGTACTTCGATAATCTATTATTGAATTATCATTTGCCGCCTTACCTGGCCAGCTAATATCTCCGGTTATGGTGCCTCCCTGAGTAAATGAACTTGCAAATTCTGTTGCCGAAACAATCGCGCTAGCATTTTTCAGCTCCGCTTTAAAGATCTCCAGCTTCTGCAGCTTTAACCACTCGCCTTCCAGATCCAGTTGCACCAGGTTATTCTCGTTAAACCCTAACGGCTTATTTTTCATGAATTGGATTTGGGAATAGATCACAATAGCACAAACGATCATACAAATTGAGATGGTAAACTGCACCACAACAAGTATTTTGCGCATCGGCAATGAGGACTTACCTATTCCGGTAAAGCCTTTTAATACCTTTACAGGTGTAAAAGATGACAAATAAAACGCGGGATAGCTTCCTGCAAGCACACCTGTGAATAAGATTAGCGAGAGTAGTGTTACCCATGTGTAGGGTGACTTGTAATTGATTTGGATAGAGATATCCAGCAGATTATTAAAATAGGGCAGCACACCCTCTAGCAGTACAAATGCAATCAAAATACCAATTAATGAAAGCACAAGTGACTCCATTACGAACTGACCAATCAGCGTTTTTCTGGAAGCACCAAGTGCCTTGCGCACTCCTACTTCTCTTGCACGTTTTTCTGATCGTGCAGTTGAAAGGTTCATATAATTAATGCAGGCAATTAGCAGAACACAGAACGCCAGAAAAATGAACAGCCTTACCTGATCAATCCTTCCTCCAGCTGACTTACCATTTTCAAAATGATCATAAAGATGGTATTTGCCAAAGGGAAAAAGAAAAGCCTGGAGAGTAGTCTCCTTATCATTTTTCTTAATCAACTGTCTTACTCCAGCATCTGTAACCTCGAAGCTAGCTTTGTCTTTTAACTTGAATAAAGTAAAGCAGGTAATGCTTCCCCAACCATTGTCCTTCTCTCCGGGATGTTCCTGCTCAAAAAATGACCAGGGTTGCAGTGCTTCGAATTGATGGGTCATGTTCTTTGGCAGATCTTCTACTACCGCAGAGACCTTCAGGATCTTACTATTATCCCACTTTACGCTGCTGCCTAAAACGTTCACACTTCCAAATAGCCTCTTAGCCGCTGAGGCAGTAAGTAAAACCGAATTGGGTTCGCTTAAAGCTGTTTCGGGGTTTCCCTGAATAAACTTGTAATCAAATATCTTCAAAAAGCCAGGGTCAACATTTAGGGTAGTCAACTTAAAATTGTTATTGGCAGTACCAAATAATTTCGTTGACTCGCCCATAGCTATCCTACTGGCAGTTTCTACCGAGGGCAAGCTTACCAAAGCAGCACCTGCAAGCTTATTTGGGGTTGCGTCTGTTGTTAAAAGTTTCCCATTTACATTTAGGGTAAGTTTAGCAGCATATATACGGTCTATATCCTTAAATTGTTTATCATAACTCCATTCGTAACCCACATACATCAGGAGCATTAAACAACAGGTCATACCAATGGCTAACCCTCCAATGTTGATCAGAGAAAAACCTTTATTTTTCCAAAGGTTTCTTAAAGCTATTCTAAAGTTGATTAAAAACATATCCGGGGTTTTTCATCTCTTACGCCAAAGATATGCCATTCTCAGAAACAACTCCATACACCTAAATATCGGCCATTTATATTTATGCCGGCGATTTATTGTTCATTTCCGTACAATCTATGTACATAAATGTACAGTTAGGTTTTAAATAAGAAAAGCGGCTCAGGAAGCCAAAGCCCTCGCCGCTTAACTAACTAACCTAATAAATTATGGGGTTACTGTTATCTCTTTTACTGTGGTATAATTGTACTTTTTGAAATTATCATTTACCCTTACGCCTACCCTCACATAGTAAGTAGTGGCATATTTCATTGCTGCATTTGTGGTGATGGCAACTTCGGTATTTTCATTTGGGATAACGGTTACCAGACCATTTGCAGGATCGAAATTATTGTTGCCTACATACTTTGTAGTTGACACGAACAACCTGTAATCAGCAACGGTAGGTTTGGTTTGTCCGGCTGGCGCCTCATTTCTGCTAAACTTAAATTTAGCAGAGATCTTTTTGTCGGCGGTAACTACCAGATCACCCACCCATTCTACAACTACATACGGCACTACATGAAAATCGTGGGTTGTTGTACCATTGACATCAATTTCCTCTGCTGTTACCGGATAAAAGGGACCCTCAATTGGGCTAATGCGATATTTGCCGGCAAATAACTTGTTGTTTATATAACTACCATCTTGTTTAATATTTAAAAACATGGGGGTTGGTGTACTGCTCCAGCTCAGTTCTTCCATTCTGATTCTGGTGTTCCCCTGGCCTTGTTCAGCCTGTAAACCCTGTCCTTTATCGTCAAGGATTGTTCCTTGCAATACTGCCGAAGGGGCCTCATAATCGTCAATTTTACAGGAATGCAATGCTGCCACTCCTGCAAAAAACAATAACATAAATAATATCTTTTTCATACCTGATTTCTGTAATGGTTAATACTGTTCGTTTTGTTTTAGCTTAGGATTTGCTGCAATCTCAGCACCCGGAATAGCTTCATAGTAATATTTAGTAGCCACGGTAAATCTTGAATTGCGCTCTTCCAGTCTGGCATCAAAAATATACTTGCCCTTTACATAATCTGGCGCTTCAGGAACCGATCCTTTAGCAAACAGGAAGGGATTAAGCTTTCTCCAGATTCTCGAATTAACTTCCAGATCGGCAGTTCTCCATCTCAGCATGTCCCACCAAAGCTTATGCTCAAAAGCAAGTTCCTTTCTGCGCTCTATCCTTACAAGCTGCAATCCTCTTGTTGGCGCCAGTACATATGACCCAACACCGGTTCCCGGTGCAAGTGCCGCACCTGCAGAAAGCTCGCCCTGATCTGTTAACAATACCGCTCCTGCCCGCTCACGAATGGCATTGATTTGTACAAAAGCATCATTTTGAAGGTCAACACCGTCTAAGTTATTTACACCATGCTGTGCAAGTTCTAACGCTGCTTCGGCACGGTTTAGCAATACTTCTGCATATCTGATTTCAATCCACGACTGAGTAGACTCATGGAGTTTGGTAAGCGCCGCTGAAACATTTGGATTTAGATATTTGCGTCCATGAAAACCGGTAACGGTGGCATTGTTTGAAGAAGTTGGGCCATCCAGGCCAGTAGGGTTAATTGACTGCCCAGTAGACAATACAATTGGCACCTGACTATTCCATGTTCCTGCCTGTTTTACGTTTGGATTATAAAATGGATTGGAAGAATAAGCTGCTGTTGAACCCTCTGGCACCAACTTTTGTATAGGGGTGGCCGGATCTATACTTTCGATAAATGTTCCGCGACGAAGATCGGTACGCAGTCCTTTAAAAGCCTGGCCCGGCAATAAAACTGTGCCTCTTAACCTTGGCTCGCAATTTTCAAAAAGCTGTTCTACATAATCATATACGATATAGGTTCCATCAGGCTTAGTGGTCTGTATCTCGCCACGTGAATTCTTTGGCAATCCATCAAAAAGCTCTACATAATCCAAAGTAGGATTAAAACGATCGCCATAAGTTGAAGTCATGTGTGGCGGCGAATAAACTGCATCGAAACTATGTACATTTTCTACAAAGGAATAACCTTTTGAGAAGATCGTTTCGGGACTCTCCGTGTCCAGAAAAAGTGCAGCATAATTATTTGCAGAAGCAATTTTATCTGTGGGCGACCATGTTTTTTTATAAAGAGAATACTTACCTTCAATCATTTTTGCAGCCTGAAAGCTTAATTTAAAATAATCATTGGCCTTTGCCGCCGGAATGCCATTAAGCATTATGCCATCAACAACATATTGAGTACCATATCTGGCCTTTGAACCGGCAAAAAGCGCAACGCGCGATTTAAATGCCGCAGCAATATTCTTATTTACACGTCCCTTTTGCTCACTTGCCTCATTCATGTTTGTAATGGCATAATCAAGATCTGCCAGTATAAAATCATAAACTTCCTGTTCACTGCTTCTTGGAATCTGCAATTCTTCTACGTTGGCATTTAAAGCCTGAACCTGACTTGTAATAGGTACTCCTCCGTAACGCTTTACCAAAGCAAAATATGTAAAAGCACGAATAAAACGTGCTTCAGCTATCCATTTATCAACCTTTGGCTGTGTTAGTGACGCGGCATAAGCAGGTAAATTTTCGATCAGATAGTTGGAATAGCGAATAACCTGGTAACCGCTTTTCCAGTACCCTCTGGCAGGATTTACAAAACCTCCGTTGTTTCGATTGGCATTTTCTCCGGTATTTAACATGGGTAAGGCGATTTGATTCCAGGTATTAAACCCTTCTGTGCCATCGCCGGCACTGTATTTAAAATCCTCAATAGGCATGCGGCTATAGAGAGCGGCCATATAGGCCTGCATTCCCGCATCTGTGAACAGATCCTTATCCTGTACAATATTTACAGGGGCAATGTCCAGTTTATTACAAGCGCATACTGCTCCAAAAAGAAGCATAAATGCTATATATTTTAATTGTTTCATAATCATTTGTCTGGATCCTTATTAAAAGCTAATGCTTGTTCCGAAATTAATTGTACGGCTGATTGGATAGATGTACCCATAAAGTTCTGAAGGGCGCTCGGGGTCTAATCCTTTAATCTTCGTAATGGTTAGCAGGTTGTATCCGTTGGCATATACGCGTAATCCTTGTATCCCTATTTTTGTAAGTATTTTTTTAGGAAGTGAATAACCAAGCTCAGCGCTCTTTAAACGCATATAAGCACCATTTTGAATCGCCCTGCGCGAATTGTCGTTAATAACCGTTCCCGTATAAGCGTAGTATCCTTGTACCCATTTATTGGCGGGATCATAAGGATCTGCTTTGGGATCAACAGGATGCCATCTGTCCATAAACATATCCAGCGCATTTCCATCGAAGGCCAATGGCTCTCTAAAGGCTTCAGGATAGGAAACATAAGACATCGCGCCGCCCTGGAAAAGCAGGTTCAGATCAAAACCCTTGTAATCGAAACCAAGGTTAAGCCCAAAATTTAGCAATGGATAGTTATGCCGGGCATCGTTTCCATCAGCACTGGTACTGTTTGGATTAATGGCAGTAGCAACTGGATAACGGTCCAGATCATCAAAAGTCCCGTCGCCGTTCCAATCCTCGTAAATGTAATCGCCAGGAAGTGTACCTCTACCGGTAAACTGGTTATAATTGGCAATCTGCTCAAATGATTGAAACTGTCCTACATACCCAAAGCCAAACCATACATCATTATAGCGGTTGAGTTTGTTGTTTCTCCAGTTTTCCTGTGAATTTCCTGCACGTCCAAGTTCTTCATAAATAATTTTAGTACGTGTTAACGATACATTTCCGCTGATGTTATAGCCCAGCTCTCCGAACCTATTTCTGTGACTTAATGCAAGTTCAAGCCCGCGCGTTTCATCACTATTCAGGTTTTCCTGTGGCATATTTGCACCAAATGAACCGGGTACAGTTACCAAACGGTTGCCTAAAAGTCCATCCCTGCGGCGTTTAAATGCATCAAATGTAATCCCAAGTTTGCCTTTCCACAATTCAGCATCTAACCCGATATTGGTTGTTTTAACCTCTACCCATGTGAGGTCTGGATTTGGTACTGCTCTAAAGCCAACTGAGTTAACAAAACCGCCATCAAACATATAACCCCCACCAAGTGCTTCTCTGTTTCCATTAAACGGATAATCGTAGCCCGAAAGGAACTGATACCTTACGTTTCCATCATCGCCCATAATACCATATGACGCCCTGATTTTCAGGTTATCGATAAATGACAGTGATGAATTATTTTTCATGAAAGATTCTTCAGATATGCGCCATCCAACAGAAGCACCCGGAAAGAACCCAAATTGTTTCTTATCAGAAAACCTCGAAGAACCATCATAACGAAAGCTAAACTCGGCAAGGTATTTCCCTGAAAAATCATAGTTCAATCTGCCTATTACAGCTCTGGTTGCTGTTTCAGATACACCGTCAATATTGGTATTTGCCACCTGGCCTAGTGCTTTTCCGGCAAATAGGTATTCAACAGGCAAGGCAAGATCACGCTGTGCAAAAAAATTATCGGCACTCGAAGTACCTTCTTCGTAGAGTACTAAGGCGTTTATGTTATGTTTCTTTATACTTTTTACATAATTCAACGAGAGTTGCAATAATGAGTTAGGTGTTGTGCTATACCTTCTAAGCAACTGATCGGGACCATTCTTATTATAGGCGGTATAAGAATCGCTTGCTGCATTATAATCATATACGTTATAACCTTTTCTATAATCCTTAAAATTGTTATTTCTGGCATCGTACGAGAACAATCCCCTTGCGGTTAATCCATCAAGATATGGCACCTGATAGTCTAATGAAAACTGGCTCTGTAACCAGCTGTTCTGGTCTTTTTGGTAACCCGATAAATCACTATCTGAATTTGCTCCGGGATGTTCGAAAACTGGCTTATACAGATAATCAGGATTATTATTTGCATAATAGGTTTCGTTTGGCTGTGCTCTCCATAATTGCGAAAACAGCTGCCAGGAAGGAACTTTAGGATTCATTTTATTCTCTAAAATACCGTTAAGTTTTAAAGAGGCTTTTAAACGATTAGAGATCTGGGCGTTTAAGTTAGAGCGCAGATTATACCTGTCATATTTTAAGGAATTGCTTTTCCAGATTCCTTCTTGCCTGGCATAACCAAGGTTAATGAAATAATCTATCTTAGTATCACCTGAACTGCCACTGGCACTAAGGTTTTGCTGGAACTGAGGTGCAAAATCACGCATTGTCATGTCATACCAGTTGGTACCTGTTTTTGTTCCATTACGATAAGGGGCAAAATCTTCATCGTTATACGTTAGTACAGGTCCATCAACTCTATGCATGGTCTTCTCGTTCATTAGCGTGAAACGGTCAATTACACCTACAGGCTCAGGCAATCCGATTGGTGTTTGCTGACCATAATAAGCAGCATAAGTAATTTCCGGCTTGCCAGATTTCCCTTTTTTGGTGGTTACGAGTACAACCCCATTAGCAGCTCTTACTCCATACACCGCAGCAGCTGCATCTTTTAGAACTGAAATACTCTCGATCTCATTAGGATCAAGACGAGTAATATTATCGCGCGGTACCCCATCAATAACAATTAACGGATTACCAAAGCCCCGGATATCAAATTGATTGGTAAAAACACCAGGTTCTGATGTTCTTTGTACAACACGAAGCCCGGGAACTTTACCGGTTAGCATGTTCTGTACGTTCTGTGTTTTGGTTGTTGAGATCTCGGCATTGGAAACAGAGGCAATGGATCCGGTAAGGGTGGCTTTTTTCTGTGTACCATACCCTACAACAACCACTTCTCCAAGGCTGTTACCGCTGTCAGAAAGTATAATATTTAATGGCCCGCCGCTTGTAACCTGCACTTCTTTAGGTTCAAAACCAACAAAGGAAATTAACAGAGAAGAACCTGTGGGAACAGAGATAGAAAACTCTCCGTTATTGTCGGCTGAAGTTCCTCCTGAACTTCCCTTCACTTTTATCGCGGCACCAATTAAAGGCCCGCCGGCGGCATCCGTAACCTTACCTTTTACGGTAATGTTCTGCGCATATGTATAGGTTGTAATACAACATGCGAGTAAGAAAAATAGTAGTCTTTTCATACTTAGTTTTGGTTTAATATTTGGTTTATTTAAACACTAAGTAATTTAATAGCCTTAAAAAAGGCTTAAAAATGTCTTAGTTGGAGAAAAAATCTTAGAAAAAATTTCATATTCCACATAGAAGCTATATTGGAAGGGGATTTGCCAAATTTGCTTATCTTAGCGAGACCAGATATGACTATGGGATTAAAATTCTACCTGACTTGTTTTGCCTTTCTTTTTATAACTCCGAAGATCACAAATGCACAATATTATGGCCTTTGTTTTACGGGGCATGAGACTATACAGGAAAAAAGAACAGGACTGGACCTGACCGCTGCTGATCCACTATGTTTCAATAACACCTTTGAGCTATCGTTCGATTTTTCTTTTATGACAGGCCATACCGATTACTTTGGTTATATATTCCGAATTGTAGATCAGGAAAAACGAAACATCGACCTTATATATGACAAAAGTCTGGAGGCAAAAAACCATCTTAAGTTGGTTATAGGTGATAAGATGTCGAACATTGAGTTCGATATAAAACTAGACAAGCTGTTTAAAAACTGGTACAACATAAAGCTCAGGTTTGATCAGGAAAAACAGGAACTGGTTCTTACCGCTGATGGCAAAGTTTATCGTGAGAAAATCCCCTTAAAAAAGAATTGTTACAGAATCTGCTTTGGTGCCAATAATTATAAGGAACATGAAGTGAAGGATGTGCCGCCAATGAAGATCAAAGAGATAAAAATAACTGAGGATGACAAGCTAACACATCACTGGCCATTAAATGAATATACCGGATTAAGTGCAACAGAAAAGATTAAAGGAAAAAATGCCGGAGTAATTAATCCGAACTGGATTAGAAAAATGCACATTGAATGGGAACTCGTTAAATCTGCTGAGGTTGCAGGATCGGCAAGTGTTGCCTTTGATGGTGATCGCGAACGGGTATTTGTAGTAACCGAAAAATCCTTGCAGACTTACGATGTAAAAACGGAAAAAACAACTATCTCCGATTATAAATCCGGATTGCAGCCAATGCTTTATGGAAATCAATCTATTTATCAAAATGAACTGGGGCTATTAAATTTCTATGTAGATTTTTCACTAATGAGTGGGTTCAATTTTAGCAATAACACATGGGATAGTAAGTATACTGGCGAAAACGTACCTACAAATTTCTGGCATTTAAACAAGTTCTACTCTGCAGATGACAACAGTCTGTATTTTATAGGGGGCTATGGACATTATAACTATAAACGAGATGTTCAGCGCTATCATTTTAAAGATAAAAAACTAAGTTCGGTTAAAACAAGCGGAGATTTTACTCCACGCTACCTTGCTGCACTGGGTGCAACGAAAAACGGCGCTTACATACTTGGAGGATATGGAAGTACGACCGGTCAGCAGATTCTGAATCCAAAGAACCTCTACGACCTCAGCTTTTATGATGTTGAACACAAAACTTTCAAAAAGTTATTTGAGCTGAATCCCGGAAAGGAAGAATTCGCTTTCGCAAACTCCATGGTTATTGATGAGAAGGAACAATCTTTTTATGCCCTCACGTTTGTAAACCACATATTTAATTCTTCTTTGGCGATGATCAAGGGATCGCTTAAAAATCCTTCCTATGAATTTGTAGGCAGCCGCATTCCTTATACTTTCCACGACATATCATCGTTTGCAGACTTGTATTATTGTAAGGTTAGCAAAAAGTTTGTAGCCGTATTGCTTTATTATGATCAGAAAGCAAACAGTTCCTCCGTTAAGATCTATACTTTACATGCCCCTCCCGAAATACAACAGGCAGTGCACAATACACCACCCCGTTTTACAATAAACTGGTATATGGTAATTTCAGGAGCGCTAATTCTGTGCATGTTATATTTAGGATACAAACGAATCAGAAACAAAAAGACATTAGCCAAGCCCTCAGTTAAAGTACCGGTAATAACCCTTAAAGAACCTGAACTGGTAAACATAAAGCAAGAAAATACTGATATGCCTGATGATATAAGAAATACCATGTTTCTGTTTGGCGACCTTCAGCTATTTGACAGAGAAGGAAAAGATATTACCAAGCTCTTTACCCCAGTAATAAAAGAGCTTTTCCTGCTAATATTATTGTTTACCGTGCGCTGGGGACGAGGCGTTAGTTCAGAAAAACTGGAAGAGATTTTATGGGCCGACAAGTCTGTTGGCAGCGCCAGGAATAACAGATCTGTTAGTATTGCAAAGCTGAAGCTGCTTCTGGAAAGCATGGATAGCTGTGAGATATCTAAAGAGACTGGTTACTGGAAAATGCTGATCGATTACGATAAGATCAGAATAGACTATAAAGAATACCTGAATATTGTTAAAAGCAAAACCGACATCAACAAAAACAAGATCATAGATCTTACAAAAATTGTATCTCGGGGTGGGTTTCTTTCAAATGCAGAATACAGCTGGCTGGATCCTTTGAAGTATGAAATTTCAAACGAGATCATCGATACGTACCTCCATATGGCGGCAAGCATGAAGATCTCGGATGATCCTGAATTTTTAATCTCTTTAGCGGATTGTGTATTTAACTTTGATCCGGTAAATGAAGAAGCCATGGCAATTAAATGCCAGGCTCTTGTATTTTTAGGTAAGCACTCTCTGGCTAAATCTATATTCGAGAATTTCAATAAAGAATATAAAGCCATTTATGCAGAAAGCTTTAATAAAACCTTTCAGGAAATACTGGGGTAATGGTTATTTGCCGTAATTATAGTTTGGCTTACTTCCCATTGTAATTTTTAGTGTACCACCTTTCATAATATCGGCATGCTGTAAATAGCTTTCCTCATATTTTTTCCCGTTCAATAGAATGCTTTGGATATAAATATTCTTGTCGCTGTTGCTTACAGATTCAACAATGAATTTTTTTCCGCCCTCTAAATTAATTGTGGCTTTGTCAAATAACGGACTCCCGATGGCATAAGTTCCAGAGGCCGGAAATACAGGGTAGAACCCTAAAGACGAAAATACATACCATGCCGACATTTGTCCGCAGTCTTCATTTCCGATGATGCCATCTGGACGATCATGATACATTTCTTTTAAAATATGTCTTACCTTTTCAGCCGTTTTCCATTGCTGTCCACCGTAATTGTACAGATAAGGGATGTGGTGCCCAGGCTCATTTCCATGAGCATACTGCCCAATCAGACCCGTCATATCCTCCAACCCTCCCTCGTCCTGAAATGGTACTGTAAAAAATTGATCAAGCCGCTGATTAAAGGCTTCTTTACCGCCCAGCAAACCGATTAAACCGTTTACATCCTGAGGAACAAGCCAGTTGTATTGCCAGGCATTTCCTTCAGAGTAAAGTACGTTTTTACTTTTAAACGGATCAAAGCCAGGAGTCCAGCTGCCGTCTGATAGTTTTCCTTTAAAGAATTTATCAGCCGGATCAAAGTATAGCTTATAGTTCTCAGCACGTTTTTTGAAGTTGTTATACTCATTTCCCTTTCCCATTTTTTGCGCCATTAGTGCAATACTTCCGTCCCCTATTGCATATTCCATTCCTTTGGCGGTTGAAGCTCCTTCTTTATCACTAGGTATTACCTGAAAGTTTTTAGCATACTCCAGGCCAAGTAAATTCACTTCTGAACTGTTTTTTAAAGCTTCAAAGGCCTTTTCGTCATCAAATTTTATCCCCTTAAGATAGGCCTCGGCAACAATCTGTCTGCTTGCCATACCTACCATTGTACCTGTTTCATTTCCCATAAGGTGCCAGATTGGTAAATGCCCTTGCTGATCATAAATGGCCAGCATTGAATTTATCATATCAGCAGCACGTTTAGGCTGTGTAAGTACATAGAGCGGATGAGCTGCCCGATAAGTATCCCAGGTTGAAAAAACACTGTAATTAGCGAACGAGCCACTTTTATATACCTTTTTATCGGCGCCACGATAATCGCCATTATGATCATTGAACAATGATGGGTTGATCATAGTGTGATACATCGCTGTATAAAAGATTTTCTTTTCTGTGATGTTCTTAGATTCAACCGTAAGCCTGGATAGTTCCTTGTTCCATTTATCATCTGCTTGTTTTACGATCTGCTCGAAGTTCCATTTTGGGATTTCTGCAGTGATATTATCAAGTGCATTTTCTGAACTTACAGGCGATATTCCAACCTTAAGTTCTAAAAGAGCAGGTGCCTGATCAAAATTAAAGAGCCCCTTTATTGCTTTACCAGTTGCCTCCTTATCTTTTAAAAGCGTATTGTTATTGTATAATGCAAAGTTCTTTATGGCTACTGACGATTTTATGGCAAAATAGATCCATTGATCTTTAGCCCAGCCAGATGATTTACGATAACCTTTGAATGTAAAATCATCAACCTGCTCAATATGGGTATCGGTAGACTGATCATTAATACCTTCTTTTAAATCGATGATCACATGTGCCTCTTTTCCTGCAGGAAAATGATACCGATGATAACCTACCCTCTCGGACGCGGTTAACTCTACATTGACGCCGTTTCCCAGTTTTACCGAATAGAAACCTGGTTTTGCTTGTTCATTCTTATGGGAAAAAAGTGAAGCATAGCCACTTCCCGGAACCTTTTCCTGGCCCTTATCTGTTTTAACACTTCCTGTATAAGGCATAATGGCAATATCAGAAAGATCGCCTATTCCGGTACCGCTTAAATGGGTTTGCGCAAAGCCTCTGATTACGCTATCCTGATAATTGTATCCCGAACACCAGTCCCAGCCTTTATAAAAATTATCGGGGCCAATTTGCACGCCTCCAAAAGGAACACTGGCTCCAATAAAAACGTGTCCGTGTGAGCCCGACCCAATAAATGGGTCTACAAAATCCGTTAACTTTTGACTGTTTTTACTTTGTGCACTGGCTATGTCAGTTATTCCGAAAAGTGCAAGGACTATACAAATACTAAGTTTCGTTCTCGTTCTGCAATAAAAAAAATTCATGAATTCTAATTGATGGTTTATTAATAGGTTTACATTTGGTGAACTACACAAATAAAGCATCGGGGATTAATTACATCATAATAAATCCTTAATTGTAATAGAATAATGAAAAATTTATACCAGTTTTTGAGTTATTCTGGCAATGTTAAAGAAAACGTAACCACATTATCTACACTATCGCCGTGCGAATTCGGATAGACTTTGTTATCTCTTTTAAAACCAGCCATCTTTAAAACTTTTACTGAACTGATATTATTTGCTGAAGGGAAAGCTGTTATTGTTTTTACTTTCAATTCTTCAAATCCGTACTTTATCACAGCAGTAATAGCCTCTCTCATAAATCCTTTTCCCTGAAAATCGGGAAGCAGCTCGTAACCAATCTCTGCAATGGCATTTTCAGCATCAAAATTCCAGAGGCAGATGGTTCCGATTAAAGAAGGGTTGTCAAGTAAAGAAATTGCCCAGTAAATACTGGCATTGTTCTCTATGAGTTTTCCAATCTTATAAATATGAGCCATGGCATCTTCTATACCAGTAGAAGGTGTTCTGCCAGTCATGGCCGCAATTTTAGGATCAGACCGCAGCATGTGAATTTGCAGGGCATCTTGGGCAGCTAATTCTCTAAGTAAAAGACGGGAGGTCTTTATTACGGGAAAAATAGAAAAATCAAGGTTTTTCATGAGTAAATAGGGATGTTGTATTATTTTAATAACTGCGAAAATGCAAATTTATTTTCTTTAAGGTACTTTTTGCGAACAAGGTAAACCGAGCAAATACCGAAACACCCGCCAGGAGCTATCAAGATGCACTAGGCTGTTTAAAAGCTTTAAACAACACTTCAATTTCTCATTCTAATAACTTAACTTTGCATCCTTAATTTTTGGAGATACTTGATTGATGTATAGGGAATTTAAACAGTTAGAACTAGCGAAAATAGGAAAAGAGATACTTGATTTTTGGAAAGCGGAGAACATCTTTGAAAAAAGCATTTCGACCCGATCAAAATCAAACCCATTTACTTTTTACGAAGGGCCGCCTTCTGCAAATGGAATGCCTGGTATTCACCACGTAATGGCGCGTGCTATTAAAGATATTTTCTGCCGTTATAAAACTATTAAAGGATTTCAGGTAAAAAGAAAAGCAGGATGGGATACTCACGGACTTCCTGTAGAACTGGGAACTGAAAAGGAACTTGGCATCACCAAAGAAGATATAGGAAAGACCATTTCAATTGAAGAGTATAACGAGGCTTGCAAAAGAACCGTAATGCGTTATACAGATGTATGGAACGACCTTACCGAGAAAATGGGCTATTGGGTGGATATGGATGATCCATATATTACTTATAAGTCGAAATATATGGAATCGGTTTGGTGGCTTTTGAAACAGATCTACGATAAAGGTTTATTATATAAGGGCTATACCATCCAACCTTACTCTCCAAAAGCGGGAACAGGATTAAGCTCACATGAGGTAAATCAGCCGGGAGCTTATCGTGATGTAACCGACACTACCATAGTTGCCCAGTTTAAATCGTTACCTGATACATTACCTGCTTTCCTGACAGGGTTTGGAGATATACATTTCATGGCATGGACAACAACGCCATGGACTCTACCATCGAACACAGCGCTGACTGTAGGTCCAAAAATAGACTATGTACTGGTAAAAACCTTTAATCAATATACTTACCTTCCTGTAAATGTAATCTTAGCCAAGAACCTGGTAGGAAAACAGTTTAATAAAATATACTTTGAAAGCACTGCTGAGGAAGATTTCAGTAATTTCAAAGAGGGTGACAAAAAGATCCCTTATCAAATTTTAACGGGGTGTAAAGGCGCAGACCTGGTAGGTGTTAAATATGAACAGCTTTTACCTTATACTTTACCATACCAAAATCCTGAAAATGCTTTCCGTGTGATCTCCGGAGACTTTGTGACTACAGAAGATGGAACAGGTATTGTACATACAGCGCCCACCTTTGGTGCCGATGATGCTAAAGTAGCTAAAGAAGCCACACCTGAGGTCCCTCCGATGCTGGTTTTGGATGAGAATGGATCTCCGGTTCCATTGGTAGACTTGCAGGGAAGATTTACTGCTCACGTAGGTGATCTGGCAGGGAAATATGTAAAAAATGAATATTACAACGAAGGTGAGGCTCCTGAGAAATCAGTAGACGTAGAAATTGCTATCCGCCTGAAAGAAGAAAATAAAGCGTTTAAGGTAGAAAAGTATGTTCACAGTTACCCGCACAGCTGGAGAACTGATGAACCGTTATTATATTACCCTCTGGATTCCTGGTTCATCAAAGTAACTGACATTAAGGACAGGATGTTTGATTTGAACGAGACCATCAACTGGAAACCAAAGTCTACAGGAGAGGGCCGTTTTGGAAACTGGTTAAAAAATGCAAACGACTGGAACCTTTCGCGCTCTAGATATTGGGGAATTCCCTTGCCAATCTGGAGAACGGAAGACAAAAGAGAAGAAATATTAATTGGCTCTGTTGAAGAGTTATATAATGCCATAGAAAAGTCAATAGAAGCCGGCTTTATGAAAGAAAATCCTTTTAAAGGATTTGAGATCGGCAACATGTCTGAAACCAATTATGATCTAGTAGATCTGCATAAGAATGTAGTGGACGGAATTATATTGGTTTCACCTTCGGGAAAACCTATGAATCGTGAAAGTGACCTGATCGATGTATGGTTTGACTCTGGCGCAATGCCTTACGCGCAATGGCATTATCCTTTTGAAAATAAAGATAAAATTGATGAGCAAAAAGACTTCCCTGCTGATTTTATAGCCGAAGGAGTTGACCAGACTCGTGGATGGTTCTATACCTTACACGCTATTGGAGCACTGGTTTTTGATAAAATTGCCTATAAAAATGTAGTTTCAAATGGATTGGTACTCGACAAAAACGGGCAGAAAATGTCTAAACGCCTGGGCAATGCAGCTGATCCGTTTAAGACATTGGAAGAGTACGGCCCGGATGCTACACGCTGGTATATGATATCTAATGCAAATCCTTGGGACAACTTAAAGTTCGATATTGAAGGAATTGCAGAGGTACGCCGCAAGTTCTTTGGAACGCTTTACAATACCTATGCGTTCTTTGCCCTTTATGCAAATATTGACAAGTTTGAAATAGACCAGGATAAGCTCACTCCAGTTGCTGAACGCAGTGAGCTTGACAGATGGATTCTATCTTTACTGCAAACATTAATTGCAGAGGTGGATGAAAGCTATGCTGCTTATGAGCCTACAAAAGCTGCAAGAGCAATTCAGTCATTTGTGGATGAACACTTGAGTAACTGGTACATCCGTTTATCACGCCGCCGCTTCTGGAAGGGCGAAATGACTGCGGATAAGAAAGCTGCGTATGAAACCTTATATGCTTGCTTAACCAGTATCTCGCAACTGATGTCGCCAATAGCTCCTTTCTTTGCGGACTGGTTATTCCAGAATTTAACTGCAGGAGATGCTGCTAATAATGTTGAATCTGTACATCTTGCCCTACTTAAGGAAGCTGATCAGAGCTTGATTGACACAGAACTGAATGAACGCATGCATCTGGCACAAGACATATCGTCGATGGTATTGTCGCTGCGTAAAAAAACAAGTATCAATGTTCGTCAGCCTTTGGCTAAAATCCTAATCCCGGTACTTGATAATAAATTTGCTGAAAGGGTTGAATTAGTTAAAGAATTAATCCTATCAGAAACGAATATTAAGGATATTGAGTATATTACCGACACTGCTGGCTTCATTACCAAAAAGATCAAACCTAACTTTAAAGCGCTAGGCCCTAAGGTTGGTAAAGACATGAAAATGGTTGCCGAAGTAGTAAACAACTTGACACAGGAACAATTGAGTCAGTTTGAAAATGAAGGGAAATATCAAATTACTGGCACTAATTATGTTATCGAGTTGAGCGACGTTGAAATCATTGCTGAGGATATACCAGGATGGCAGGTAACTAATATGGGTAACTTAACTGTTGCTCTTGATGTTACGATAACTGACGAACTGAAACAGGAAGGATTATCGCGTGAACTAATTAACAGAATTCAGAATTTAAGAAAAGAACTTAATTTTGAAGTTACAGATAGAATTACTGTGACTTTACAAAACCATAATTTAGTAGCTGCAGCTGTAGCTCAAAATAAAACATACATTTGCTCGGAAATTTTAGCGGATGAGGTTAAATTAACAGAAAGTTTAGATAATGGAAACAAAATAGTAATCGATGATGTTGAATTACAAATTTCGATTGCCAAACAATAATTATTATGGAAAAAGCTACAAAAACAAGGTACTCTGACAGTGAACTTCAAGAATTTAAAGAATTGATTCAGGAAAAATTACGTATGGCCAGAGAAGAGTTTCTTGATTTAACGAACTCTCTAAGCAGTCCTAATTCTAACGGAACAGAAGATACCTCTGGCACTTACAAAACGCTTGAAGATGGTTCTGCAACTCTTGAAAAAGAACAATTAAACCAACTGGCTGCACGTCAGAAAAAATTCATTGAGAATTTAGAGGCTGCATTAGTGCGTATTGAGAATAAAACTTATGGTATCTGCAGAGAAACAGGTAAACTGATTCAGAAAGAACGTTTACGTGCTGTACCGCACGCAACTTTAAGCATGGAAGCTAAACTGAAGCAGTCGTAATGAAAGGCTATACAAAACCTTTATTAATAATTTTCCTGGTTTTGCTTGCCGATCAGGTTTTAAAAACCTGGATCAAGACCAATATGTTTATGGGTCAGGAGTTCAAGATCATTGGCAATTGGTTCATTATTCATTTTACCGAAAATAACGGGATGGCCTTTGGGCTTGAGTTTGGTGGGGAGTTTGGTAAGCTTGCCTTATCATTATTCAGAATAGCAGCCGTTGCGGGTATCGGTTATGGATTACATTACCTGATCCAAAGGAAATACCATCGTGGTCTTATCTTAAACGTGGCATTGATATTTGCAGGTGCACTAGGAAATATTATAGATTCAGTACTTTATGGCGTAATATATGGTTATGCAGGATGGTTCCATGGAAGAGTGGTAGATATGTTCTATTTCCCCATCTGGGAAGGTCATTTTCCTTCGTGGTTTCCAATATGGGGCGGAGAGGATTTTATCTTTTTCAGACCGGTATTTAATATTGCAGACGCGGCCATCTCTGTTGGTGTAATCATCATACTTGTGTTCCAGAAAACTTATTTTAAGGAAGAATTTAAAGAAGAAATTGGCCCTAATAATGAGATAGTTGAAGAATAATTTTATGATTTGTGCTAATGATTTGTGGAATTGGTATGGTAATTTCATCTAACTATTAAATACACAAAAGAAAAACATTTATCATTATGAAAAAGTTATTAACCCTTGCCTTCGTTTCCTTATTAAGTATAAGCGCTATGGCTCAACAAGTAGATTTAAGAAAAAAGATTAGTGTTAGCGGTTCTGCGGAAACCGAAGTTACTCCAGACATTATTTACATCAGTATCTCTTTAAAAGAATATTTAAAAGATAACAACAGTAAGAAAAAGGTGGAGATCACTACTTTGGAAAGCCAGTTGTATGCTGCTGTTCAAAAAGCAGGTATCGACAAAGAAAACCTAACCATCAACAATTTATCAAGCTATGCTATTGTTACGGAGAAAAAGAAAAACCCTGATTATCTGGCTAGCAAACAGTATCGCTTAAAAGTATCTGATTTGAATAAATGGAATGATATCATTGGTTCTATTGATCCTAAAGGAATCGCTTATACCAACGTTGACAGTTATGATTATTCAAAAATTGAAACACTTAAAAAAGAACTAAAAATTAAAGCACTACAGGCTGCTAAAGAAAAAGCGTCTTACCTGGTTGAAGCCCTTGGGGATAAATTAGGTAGTGTAATTGACATCCAGGAAGTGAACAATGAACAATATCCACAGCCAATGTATCGTAATGTAATGATGATGAAAGCTGAAAGTGCTGATATGGCAGGAGCTGCTGCACCGGAGATTGACTTTAAAAAAATAAAACTGAACTATATAATGAATACAGTATTCGAAATTAAATAGTAGTAGTGACTACTTGAGTATACAGTTTTAAGGAAATACCTTTAAAAAACCTACCAATAACTTTTGGTAGGTTTTTTGTTATTTAGATAATATCACAAAATTCAAATCGTATGAAAAGATTAATTTACTCTTTAGTGCTAGTTTTCACATTGGCAATCAGCGCAAACACAGTTTCTGCCGCAGGAAAGACAGACAAGATTAAAACTGAGATGACTGCCGAGCAGCAAATTCAGCTAAAACAGATCACTGACCGTGTTCAGGAGATCCGTTCAATGGACAAATCTCAGTTGTCAAAAACTGAGAAGAAAGAGTTACGTAAAGAATTGAGAGGATTGAAAAAACAAGCAAATGCGTTAGGTGGCGGTGTTTACCTTTCTGTTGGTGCAATCATCATCATTATTTTATTATTAATTCTTATTCTATAGAATACCTTATTTACATCTACCTATAAAAAAAGCTTCCCAATTGGGAAGCTTTTTTTGCTTATGAAGTTTTGATCTTATTTAATCAATGTATTCAAAACCTGTATATTTTACCAAAGCTTCAGGAATTTTAATTCCTTTTTCAGCTTGGTTATTTTCCAGAATAGCGGCAACAATACGAGGTAGCGCCAGTGCACTTCCATTTAATGTATGTGCCAATTGCGTTTTACCAGAAGCACCTTTAAATCTTAATTTAAGTCTGTTACTTTGGTATGTTTCAAAGTTAGATACTGAAGATACCTCTAGCCAGCGTTGTTGCGCAGCACTCCATACTTCCATATCGTAAGTCATTGCAGAGGTAAAGCCCATATCGCCACCACATAAACGCAATACACGATAGTGTAGACCTAGCTCCTGAAGCAACGATTGAACATACGCACTCATGTCTTCCAGAACTTCATAAGATTTATCCGGATGTACAACCTGTACTATTTCAACTTTATCGAACTGATGCAAGCGGTTTAATCCACGTACATGCGCGCCGTATGATCCTGCTTCTCTGCGAAAACACGGCGTGTATGCTGTGTTTTTTATGGGAAGCTCTTCTTCCTTTAAAATCACATCACGATAAAGGTTAGTTACAGGCACCTCGGCTGTTGGTATAAGGTATAAATTATCTACTCCCGCATGGTACATCTGTCCTTCTTTATCAGGTAACTGTCCGGTACCAAAACCTGAGGCTTCATTAACTAAATGAGGCACTTGCATTTCTCTGTATCCCTTTTCTGTTGCGTGGTCCAAAAAGAAATTAATAAGTGCTCTTTGCAAACGCGCGCCTTTGCCTTTATATACAGGAAAACCTGCGCCGGTTATTTTTGTACCAAGCTCAAAATCTATAATATCGTATTTAGCAGTCAATTCCCAGTGTGGCAGTGCACCTTCCGGTAAATCGGCAGGATTGCCGTGTTCATAAACAACTTCATTGTCTTCAGCTACACTCCCTGGTTTTACAAGGTGATGAGGTAGGTTTGGTAGCTGTACAATCAAACCATATAAGGCGTCTTCCACTTCTGTTAACTGATCTGAAAGGTTCTTATGCTCTTCCTTATTTGACGTAGTTTCTGCTTTAAGTACCTCTGCTTCTTCTTTCTTTCCGCTACGCATTAGTTCACCAATCTGTTTTGCAGCTGCATTGGCTACTGCGGAAAGGTTATCCAGCGAGGTTTGAACTTGTCTTCGTTCTTCGTCAATTTTAATAATTTCATCAACCAGTTCTGGGTGCTTAAAATTACGTACACTTAGTCCTTCTAAAACTTTCTCTCTATTTTCGCGGATATAGTTAACTTGCAGCATTATTTTATTTTTTAAACAAAGATAATAACTTAACTCGTCATTGCGAATGCAGTAGCACAATACGAGACCTAATAATTATGGAAGGTAAACTATTTCTTGTGCCCACCCCTATTGGAAATCTTGAAGACATGACCTTCAGGGCAATCCGGATTTTAAAAGAAGCTGATGTGATCCTTGCAGAGGATACCCGTACCAGCGCCCCTATGCTGAAGCATTTCGGGATTGATAAAAAAGCATATTCACATCACCAACACAATGAACATCAGGCAACCTCAGAAATCATTAAGTTTTTGAAAGAAGGTAAAATGGTAGCTTTGATATCAGATGCCGGAACACCTGCAATATCCGACCCTGGCTTCTTTTTGGTTAGGGAAGCAATAAAAAATGATTTGGCAGTAGAGTGCTTGCCTGGAGCTACGGCCTTTGTGCCTGCCCTGGTAAACTCAGGATTGCCTTCTGACGCCTTTGTTTTTGAAGGCTTTTTGCCCGTAAAAAAAGGACGACAAACACGTTTTAAAAAACTGGCTGAGGAAGAAAGGACAATAGTTTTGTATGAAAGCCCGCATCGGTTACTTAAAACACTTGAGGAATTTGCACAGTATTTGGGTGCAGATCGTCAGGCATCGGTAAGTCGTGAGTTAACCAAACTTTATGAAGAAACTGTGAGAGGTACTTTAACCGAAATTAAATCACATTTTGAAAACAATATATTAAAAGGAGAATTCGTAATTTGTATTGCGGGAGCTGAAGAAGTAAAAAAGAAAGCTAAGTATGATCGCGATAATTAGGGTTCAATTTTTGATAGCTCACTACTGAAATTATTATAAGAAAATAACATGATATTAATAGATAGATTTTTAAGTGACGAACAGGATCCTAAAGCTGTAGAAAAAGTTTTAGGTAAATTAAATGATATGTTAACCAGCAATGAGGAACTGATTTACATGGCTGTACAAAAAAAGCCGGCGGTAAATCTTTTACCTGATTGTATTGCAGTAAGTAACAAGCGTATCTTCTATTGTGAGCCTGGCAATTTTGGAATTACCATGAATTTTAAAGACATTTCCTGGAAGAGCATTAAAGAAGTTTCCTTTAAAGAAGAATTATTTGGTTCTAAATTCATTTGCGTGCCTTTACATGGCGAAAATATCATCACAGAATATATCCCTAAAGTGCAGGCCCGCAAGTTATATCAGGCTGCATATGAGCAATTAGAAAGTTTTAAAGAGCAACAAAGACAACTTGATCTGGAAGAAAGAAGATCATCCACATCGCCAGTAACTGTAAATACATTGCCCGCTCCGGAACCAGTGGAAGAAGACGAGCCACAAGCATTCTTTTCTCCACCCCCTGCTGCGCCTGCAATACCGGTAGAAGAACCAGAAGATGAAACTACATTAAAGCTAAGAAAACTAAAAAGCCTGTATGATAAACACCTTATTACGCAGGAAGAATATGAAGCTAAAAAAGCCGATATTTTAGACAGCTTATAATGAAATTCAGAAACACTGCTCTCCTTGCTTTACTAAGTGCGTTTTTAATGTGGCTGGCGTGGCCTCCTATTAAGTTTACCACTCCATTATTACTGGTTGGTCTTGTTCCATTACTTATTGCCTTAGAAAGAATTAAACAAAGCGAAAATCCTAAAAAAGGTAAGCGTATTTTCCTAACAGCAGGATTAACCTTTCTAATTTGGAATACCGCATCTATTTATTGGGTGTATAATGCCATAAGTTCAGTAAATGGCCCTGTGGTATCTTTCTTTGTTTCGCTTATCCCTTATGGCTTAGGAGCACTGCTCATGACTTTTGCTTTCTGGCTATATTACAGACTAGGCAGACTGGTAAATAAATACATTGCCTATTTGGGGCTAATATGCTTTTATATTGCAATGGAGTTTTTGCACCAGAGCTGGGATCTTTCCTTTCCATGGATGAATTTAGGGAATGGCCTATCGGGCATGCATCAGCTTGCGCAATGGTATGAATACACTGGTGTTTATGGCGGTTCATTCTGGATACTACTAAGTAACATTATTGCTTATGAGGCCTTTAAAGCACTTAAACCGGGTACTGCTATTGGCTTTGCCCGATTTAAATTTGCACTTCTGTGGGTTGTGATTATTGCAGCGCCGATTGCATTGTCCCTAACCTTATACTACGAGTACGAAGAAAAAGAGGTTCCTGTTAACGTAGTAGTTGTACAACCCAATATAGATCCTTACAAAAAATTTGGTGGTATTTCTTCAAGTGAGCAGCTTAAAATCCTTACTCATTTATCCGACTCCGTTGCTCAGCCAAGTACCGAATATTTTATATGGCCTGAAACAGCAATTTCAGATCGCTCTGATGAAGATAGAATCCGCACCAATTCTGAATTCCTGGATGCTCAGAAATTCCTTGAAAAATACAAAAATGGCAGTATTATTAGTGGCATTGAGAGTATTAAGTTCTACAACGACAAACAAACGCCTTCGGCCAGACAATATGATAATAGCACCTATGTTGATGTTTTTAATGCCGCATTACAGATAGAGAACTCTGCTAATGTACAATTCTATCACAAATCTAAATTGGTACCAGGAGTAGAGAAAATGCCTTTTCCCACAGCATTATCAGTATTAGCACCGGTTTTTGAAGGTTTTGGAGGAACAGTAGGTGGTTATGGCTGGCAAAAAAACCCTCAAGTATTTTATTCGTATGGTGGGGTAGGTGCTGTACCTGTAATTTGCTATGAATCGATCTGGGGAGGTTGGGTGGCCCAAGCTGTTAAGAATGGCGCACAGTTTATTGCTATTGTAACCAATGATGGCTGGTGGGGAAATACATCAGGAAAGGACCAGCACTTGTTATATGCCAAACTAAGAGCTATAGAAACCCGCAGGTATGTTGTAAGATCAGCCAATACGGGTATTTCTTGTTTCATTAACCAGAAAGGCGATATTATACAGCAAACCAAATGGTGGACCAGAACAGCCATTAAAGCAGATATCAATTTAAATGATGATCTTACTTTTTATGTAAGAAATGGCGATTTTATTCCTAAAATTCTATCTGTATTGGCTGGCTTGCTCGCACTAATTATTCCTTACAGAAAGTGGGTTAAAAAGTAACTAAGAAAGGTACTTTCCAACTATGGGCATTCTGCGGCCCATACCAAATGCTTTTGGAGAAACCCTTAATATCGGCGGTGTTTGATAACGCTTGAACTCTGCCGTATTTACCATTTTAATGATCCTTCTTACCAGCGCATCATCATAGCCTTGTGCAATGATTGCTGATGAACTTTGCTTTAGCTCTATATATTGAAACAGTATCTTATCAAGGATATCGTAATCAGGTAATGAATCTGAATCTTTTTGGCCTGGCCTAAGTTCTGCCGACGGTGGTTTAACAATGGAATTTTCTGGTATTACCACTCCGTCTTTATTAATATAATTAGCCAGTTGGTAAACCTGGGTTTTGTATACATCTCCAATTACGCCAATTGCGCCACACATATCACCATATAGTGTACCATACCCTACCGCGCATTCACTTTTGTTTGATGTGTTTAGAAGGATATAGCCAAACTTATTAGACATCGCCATCACAATGATCCCTCTGCATCTTGCCTGAATATTCTCTTCAGTAAGGTTAAAAGGTAATCCTTTAAAAGCAGCCGCCATCATATTGTCAAACGCATTGGCCGCCTCTTTAATTGGAATGATTTCATGCTGACAACCAATATTTCTAACAAGATCAAGTGCATCCTGAATAGAATGGTCAGACGAATATTTTGAAGGCATTAACACCGCCATTACATTTTCCGCTCCTAAAGCCCTACATGCCAGGGCGCATACAATAGCCGAATCTATACCTCCTGAAAGGCCCAACACTGCTTTTTTAAAGCCCGACTTTACAAAGTAATCTTTAATACCCAAGACTAACGCTTCGTAAATCTGCTCTATGTCGGTAATAGTTCTATGTATTTTGGGCGTATATCCTTTAATTAAATCACCTTCAACTTCATAGATCTTTAACTCTTCTTTAAAATAAGCCATTTCATCCAGAAGATTACCTTCTTTATCAAATGCCAGTGAACCGCCATCAAATACGATTTCAGTTTGCGCACCTACCTGATTAACGTACAATAAAGGAAGTTTATATTTTTTAGCATTATCTGCCAGAACCACTACCCTTTCATCATCATGGCAATATGAAAATGGCGACGCCGCAATATTAATCATCAGATCAGGGTTTTGCTTAATCAATTCATCCATCGGATTGGAAACATACAATGGATTGTTGTTGATGTTCCATAAGTCTTCGCAAATGGTTAGGGCTATTTTACGGCCCTTAAAAGTTATGCATTCGAATTGAGTGGCAGGTTCAAAATAACGGTATTCGTCGAATACATCGTAATTTGGAAGCAATGCTTTTTTTGCAATGGCTTTTACCTCTCCTTCCTCTATGAAATATGCCGCATTGTATAAATCTTTTCCTGCAAGCACCTCGTTTTTAACAGGCAAACCTACAATACAGGCAATCCCTTTACAATGAGCTGCAATTTCTTGTGCAGCAGTTTCGCACAGACCAATAAACTCATCAAATTCTAAGAAATCACGTGGTGGATAACCACAAATAGCCAGCTCAGCGAATACAACCAGGTCGGCTCCTTTATCTTTTGCCAACTGAATGTTGTCGATTATTTTTTTTGTGTTGTATTCAAAATTACCAATGTGATAGTTGAGTTGCGCCAGTGCTATATTCATGAGCTTGTAATTGTAGAAAGTACTGCTAAGTAAGTTTATTAAAAGAAAACGCCAAAATTAATACCAAGATAATGATTGCGGATATTATTATTTTTATCGGTGGTAATGTCGGTAAAGCCATTGTTATACGTTAGTCCTGCTGCAATACTTGTATTTCCACTTAGGTCAAATTCTGCTCCTGCACCTAATATCAGGCCGGCACGATATAGCTTAATTGTTTTCGAAATATTCTCATCGCGCAAGCTTGATTTTCCTGCGGCATCGGCATCCTGTTTGGCTCCGATATTAAAATCATTTGATAAACCAAATTGGCCATACCAGCGGATATCATTAATTTTAACAGTTTTTAGTTTAACTGTAAGTGGCACTTCGATATATTGAAGCTTATACTTAAGTTCATAGGGTATTTGAGTTGGAGGAGTAGTTTCTTCAGTAATTATCTGCGTGCTTTTACCATTAATTGTAGTGATGGTAACACCCGTTGCAAAACTATAGTTCTCAGCAAAATTAAAGTCGCCCATTAAACCATAGGAAAATCCAAGAGCAACTCCATTACTTTTACCCACCTGTGGTTTTACCCAACCTATTGTTGGATGAGCGGTTAATCCAAGTCTGAAACCGTAATATGGAGATGAAGAATCTTGTGCAAAAACGCTTCCTGTTACAAACAATAATAATATCGCGATAAATGTGTGTTTCATATAAATATATTTTCCTTTAATGCCTATGAAGCTTGAATAAACTTACTTTATATTTGTTTACAATGATATATAACGTAAAATTCCACCAAAGCTATCTATTTTTTCTATTTGTGTCGGCTTTTTTTTCGTCACTACTTGTTTCGTGTACCCAAAGTACTAAACCTGATGTTAGCGCAATACATTTAGATGTCAAAATTGCCCGGTTCGATAGAGATTTATATGCCGGAAAATCTAAAAATCCAAGTGAGACCAATGCGTTCCTAACAAAGAAATACGGTACTTTTTACGATGACTATGTGCATAGGATGGTTGGTAATTTTGACTATACAAATCAAGAGATCTTAACCACCCTATACCAGGATTCTGCGTACTCAGATTTAAACAAAGAGGTGGATAGTGTTTTTAAAGACATAACACCAATAGAAAAAGACTTATCTGAAACTTTTAAATACGTCCTTTACTATTATCCTAAAGCAAAAGTTCCTCAGTTTATATCATTTGTTTCTGGTTTTGCTGTGCAGACGCCAATTGGCGATAATTACATGGGCATTGGGTTGGATATGTTTATGGGAAAAAACAACCAATTTTACAAAGCCATAGTGCAAAGTGTACCAACTTACCTTTCCCGACGTTTTACTCCTGAATACATTGTTCCGCGAATAACTGAGACTTATGCACGAGAAGAACTATTTCATGAACGGGACGAAGACAGAACCTTACTTTCAAAGATGATTCATAACGGAAAAATTTTATACTTTATGGACAAGGTGCTTGATGAGAAAGTTCCGGATTCAGTTAAAATAGGATATACTCAAAAACATATAGACTGGTGTAAGACTTTTGAAAGCGACATTTGGGCCTATTATCTACAGAACAACCTATTATTTGAAACCGATTACCAGAAGATACAGGTGCTTTTGAGCGAAGGCCCTTTTACGCCCGGACTTGGAGAGAAGAACGAGTCGGCTCCTAAATTAGGTATCTGGACCGGATGGCAGATTATAAGAAAGTACATGCAGGAAAATAAAGATGTTACCTTACAGCAATTGATGGCTGAACAGGATGCTCAAAAAATATTAAATTTATCAAAGTACAAACCTAAATAATGCTAAATGACTAAAATAGGAATCGTATTATCTGGTGGCGGAATCAGAGGAATTGCACACCTGGGTGTTTTAAAGGCATTTGGAAATGCCGGCATTAAGTTTAGTCACATTAGCGGAACCAGTGCAGGTTCAATTGCAGGAGCCTTATTTGCTTCAGGCATCGATCCTGAAGATGCTTTAAATATTTTTATAAAGACCAAACTCTTAAAATTCCTTCGACCTGCGGTAGGCTCACTAGGCTTAATTAATATTGAAAATACATCAAGCTTATTTAAAGAATACTTTCCTGATGATAGAATTGAAAGCCTAAAAATCCCACTTACCATTGCTACAACTAATTTCAGCAAAGGAGAATTGGTATACTTTGACAAAGGGCCCCTGATCAGGACCATACAAGCATCTAGCTGCATTCCGGGCATATTTAAACCGATTATGATAAATAATGAGATGTATGTTGATGGCGGCATTTTAAATAACTTTCCGGTTGAACCTTTATTAAATAACTGCGATTTCATTATCGGATCGTCATGCAACCACTTAAAACCCGTTGAAAAAATCACCAAGATTACGGCGTTAATGGCAAGAGCGGGGCTGATGTCTGTAAATAAAGATATGGAAGAAAAGGCCGCCTTCTGTAATGTGCTAATCGAGCCAAAAGGAATGGGTGAGATCAGTACTTTTGACATGAAAAAAGCCGAAACTATCTATTGGCTCGCATATGAAGAAACGTTGAAAACCATTAAAAGTAACGAAAGCCTAAAGAATCTGATAAAGGTTCCGATTAAAGAACTGGAGTAGCTTTTAAAGAAACTAAAGCATCACCATCCATAACTGGAATCGCCTGACAAAGGTTTAACTGCAAGCAGAACCTTACATCTTCTTCTATATTTAATTCAGCTAGTCTGTGGCTATGGGAAGATTTATGAAGATAACTTCTAAGGTCATCTTTGGCCAGTTTATATAAGTCTTCTGCAGCTACAGAAGAATCATCGAAATGAGTAAATTCCTTACGCAATTCAGCAACTACAGCTCCGGCAAACAGGGTATCTTCCAGATTGAATTTATCTTTCCATCCTGCACAAAGTAACAAAACACTTTTATCCTGAATTTTAAGCCAGTTGCATAGGGCCTGTAGATTTAAAAAAGAGCCCATCACTACCTGATGCGCTCGTTTTCTCGCCATATGAAGGGCTTTTGTACCATTAGTAGTTGTAAGCACTACAGTTCTGCCACCAACCTTTTCAGTTGTATAGGAGAAAGGTGAATTCCCGAAGTCATATCCTTCTACCACTTGTCCGTCACGCTCTGCTGCCAGTAAAAATCCTTTATCAGAATAGTTAAGACAATCTTCTACGTTTGCTACCGGTATAATTGCAGTTGCGCCGTTATCTATTCCATACACGATGGAAGAAGTCGCTCTGAGCACGTCAATAACTACCACAATGCTATCTTCAATAGCATACAGATCTAATAATGCGGGCGTTAAACAAACTTCTATACTTTTTTGCATCGACAGGATATGGCTTTTATTTATAAAAAGGGAATTTAACTACTTTGGCTTTAATTTTATTATTACGGATATTGATAAAAATCTCGGTTCCTTCTTTATCCATGCCTTTTGAAATGTATCCCATTCCTATTGCCTTTTGTAAAGACGGAGATTGAGTACCAGAAGTAACCTTACCTATTACGTTCCCTTCGGCATCCACTATTTCATAGTCATGACGAGGGATCCCCCTGTCAATCATTTCAAATCCTATTAGTTTACGCGCAATACCAGCTTCTTTTTGAGCTAATAAAGCATCAGAGTTGGTAAATTCCTTAGTGAATTTAGTGATCCATCCTAACCCTGCTTCAATTGGAGAGGTAGCGTCATCAATATCATTTCCGTATAAACAGAAACCCATTTCTAAACGCAAAGTATCACGGGCACCTAAGCCAATAGGTTTCATATTGAAAGGTTTACCTGCTTCAAAAATAGCATCCCAGATTTTATCGGCGTGTTCGTTATCAAAATAGATCTCAAAACCTCCGGCACCAGTATAACCAGTTGCAGAGATCACAACATTATCAACACCTGCAAATGTACCTTTTACGAAGTTGTAATATTCCATAGAAGCGAGATCAACATCAGTTAAACCTTGCAATGCTTCGGCCGCTTTAGGTCCTTGTATCGCAAGTAAAGATGTTTTATCAGAAATATTATGCATTTCTACACCTTTATCATTGAATTTCTGAATCCAGTTCCAGTCTTTATCTATGTTAGATGCATTAACAACCAGCATATAGGTTTTTTCATCTATACGATAAACCAACAAATCATCAACAATGCCTCCGTCTTCGTTTGGAAGGCAAGAGTATTGTACTTTTCCATCATAAAGTTTTGAAGCATCATTACTGGTAACACGTTGAATTAAGTCTAACGCATTCTCGCCCTTTAAAATAAATTCGCCCATATGGCTAACGTCAAAAACGCCAACGCCGTTTCTAACCACAGCATGTTCTGCATTTATACCGTCGTACTGAACTGGCATATTATAACCTGCAAATGGCACCATTTTAGCCCCTAAAGAGATGTGTTTATCTGTTAATGCGGTATTCTTCATATTATATATCTGTAAAAACGTGGGCAAAGGTATATAAAATTTAAGCACTTACTAACTTTTGGTAGATATTCAACATCCTTTTAGAGATGGAAAAAAAGTCGTGATCACGCTCTACCGTTTTTCTCGCATTTTCACCTATTTCACGCCATTTTTTAGGGTTGGTGATGCATTGCAGTATAGACCTGTAAAACTCGTCGGCAGTATTGGCTATAAGAATATCTTTACCATGTTCGCACTTGATTCCTTCGGCGGCCATGCTTGTTGCAATGATACATTTGCTCATGGCCATACCTTCGATAATTTTTACCCGCATCCCACTGCCAGACAACAGCGGAACTATCATAATCGCTTTAGAATTAATAAATTCTATTGCGTCAAAAATTTCACCTTCTACTACCAGGTTTTCAGAGTCATACTCAAAAAACTCTCTGGGCATGTTTTTTCCAGCGATATAAAATCGCAGCTCACTACTCAATTTTTCTATATCCGGCCATATTTCATCAAGAAACCATTCCAATCCCTCTTTATTTGGTCGCCAATCCATAGCCCCTAAATGAAACAACGTAGGAAAGCTGGTTTTAGAGGGGTCGGTAACATATTTTTTAAAGTCTAGTGCTACCGGAAAAACTTCAAGAGCTGTTTCACAACCAAACCGAAGAATACTTTGCCTGTCTTGCTCGCTTATAGCAAAAACCTGGTGAAACCTGTTCATCTGTTCGGTTTCATAAACCTTTAAACGACGCGCAAGAAATTGTAAATACATCCGTCTTGGTGTAAACTTTTCGGTTCTTGCAATACGCTCCCAAACATCAAACTCTATATTATGCGCCCTATAAACCACTTTGGCCTTACTATTCGCTTTAACAATATCCAGATAAGGCACCACAAACAGCCCCTCGAATTGAATAATATCAAATTCATTTTCCCTTAAAATATCTTCAAGCAGTTTAGCCGCCTCATCATCAAAATATCTTGAAACGTTATAAGACTGATTAGAGAAAACATTAAATAACGCTCCCCAAACATTAACCTCGGTATCCAAGCTAAAGGAATGGAATTTTATGCTGTCAAAAACAGGGTCATAAATATCATCCACATCAACTCTGTGTTTATTAGTGTTGATGCTAAATAAGGTTATTTCGAGGCCAAGTTGTAGCAACCCCTTAATAGTGTTATAAACTACTATGGGATATCCACTATTTGGCGGAAAGGGGACCCTATTTGTCAGAATTAATATTTTCAAATCACGTGAAAATACTAATTATCCTTCGTTTTCGGAAAATAGGGCCAGTTGCGGATTGCTAATTGTGAAAGTTTTACGGTGAAATGGCGACAAGCCGTGCTCTAAGGCAGCCATCCGATGTACTATTGTAGGATACCCTTTATTTTGATGCCACTGATAATGAGGATATTGGATCGATATATTTTCCATAAATTCATCTCTATGGGTTTTAGCAAGAATAGACGCTGCTGCAATATTTAAATATTTACCATCTCCTTTCACAATGCAGGTATGAGGAATGTTTGGGTATGCTTTGAAACGGTTTCCATCTATGCTCAGATATTCTGGCTTTATGGCTAACTTTTCTACTGCTCTATGCATTGCAAGAAAGGATGCATTGAGGATATTAATCTTATCTATTTCCAGGTGATCAACTTCTGCTACAGCCCAGGCAATTGCTTCCCTTTCTATAATTACCCTTAAATTACAACGCTGTTTATGAGTAAGCTTTTTAGAATCAGTTAACTCTCCGGCAATAAAATCAGGAGGTAAAATTACAGCAGCAGCAAATACTGGCCCTGCCAAACAACCTCTCCCTGCTTCATCACATCCGGCTTCTAATAATTCATTCTGGTAACAGTTCAATAGCATATTACAACAAAGTTAGTAAATTTAATAGTTGTGCCTATACAGAGATATTTTGCGACTTTACATCAAATGCATCTCTTAGTCCAATAGCTAATAAATTAAACGCATATACGGTAAGCATAATTGCAAGTCCAGGTAGAATAGCCAGATAGGCAGCATCCATAATAATATATCCGTAATGCTCCTTTATCATACCTCCCCAGCTAGCCATTGGAGGTTGTGCCCCAAAGCCTAAAAAGCTTAATCCTGTTTCTAAAAGTATTGCCGAAGCGAAATTCGCAGAAGCAACCACAAGTATTGGACCGGCAATATTAGGTAGGATGTGCTTTATGATGATTCTTGGAGTAGAATATCCAAGTGCTTTTGATGCTTCTACAAATTCTACCTCCTTTAATGCAATTACCTGTCCGCGTACCAAACGGGCAACATCTACCCAGGTAGATAACCCAACCGCTATAAATATTTGCCAGAATCCTTTACCGAGGGCAAACGAAATTGCAATGACCAGTAATAGGGATGGTAGCGACCAGATCACATTTATAAACCAGCTGATTGCAGCATCAGTTTTACCTCCAAAATAACCTGCCAAGGCCCCTAAACTAACTCCAATAAAAAGGGAAATAAGTACAGCCATTAACCCTACCGACAATGACACGCGAATCCCCAGGATCAATCTGCTTAACAGATCTCGTCCATAAACATCAGTGCCTAGCCAAAAAGTCTGCGTATAGCGGTTAGTACCTTTAACTAAAGGGAAACTTGTTTCCTCCGCTTGCTCATCATCGCCAATATATTCTCTTGCATAAACTTTGCCCTGGCTTTCACGGTAAGAAGTGATAGGTACACTCTTAAAGTCTGCCTCCTGGCCATAAAGCATCTTCTCAAAGAAATTAACTTTCCTAATGTTCTTGTTTTTACTGACAATTAAAAAATCAAAGGTTCTTCCTGGTTTTTTATTTGTAAGCTGAAGATGCATGGTATTCGCATTCGGGGTTTGATCGGGAGTAATTGCATAACCAAGAATACCCATAATGATAAGCGTAACAATAAATAACAACCCACCAAAGGCTAGTTTATTCTTTCTAAACCGTTTCCAGACTTTTCTTGAAGGGCTATTGTTTGCTTCCACTACTTTACCATTCTCCCTTTCCAGTTATATTTTCCGGAGTTGCCGGCAATACCAATATAAACGATGTATATCATGTGCAATATGTTTAACACAGGCAGCAGAAGCAATAATTTTCGCCTTCTTGCAAAACCAGTTACATCATATAAAAATAAGAATTCGACTATTATTTTTGCCAGTATTTGAAATACAGCCAATTTAAAATAGAACCCTATAAACAAACCAATACCCAGGTTCATAAGTACACTTAGGTTGAACAACCATATGCAAACACCAAGAACAATGATCGACTTGTTTTTGTATCTGGTGCTTTTTGAAGCCCAACGTTTCCTCTGCTGAATGAATTCCTTTAATGTGGGCTTCGCATGGGTATAAACGATAGCATCTCTATTCTTTAAAAATCCAACATTGTTATCAAAGCGAGCTGCTATTTTATGCAAAAGTAATTCATCATCACCAGAAGCGAGATCATCAATTCCTTTAAATCCACCTACTTCATAAAAGGCTTCCTTCTCATAGGCCAAATTGGCACCATTGCAGGTAGACGGTTGTTTGTTCCCTATGGTTGAAGCACCCAAGCCTATTAAATAAAGAAACTCCAGCGATTGTGCCCGCTCAAAGAAACTTTTTTCCTGAAAATAAGCAACAGGTGAGGAAATCATTTTATAATTTCCTGCCTCATAAAACTGGATTATCGTTTTTAACCAGTCTGGCCCCATTCTGCAATCAGCATCAGTAGTAATTATCAATGTACCGGTCGACTGTCCTATAGCTGTTTGTATCGCCTTTTTTTTATAGGAGTTTAAAGCTTGATCCTCATTAAGGCAAATTAATTTTACACCTCTGCTTGCATACGATCTTATAATTTCAGCGGTTCTGTCTGTAGAATGATCATCGATGAAGATAATTTCCGTGAGTTCCTTATTATAATTTTGAGCAAGCAGGTCATCAATAGTATTTGAAATATTTGTTTCTTCATTACGTGCGGCTACCAAAATGGACACCCTGGTTTTTCCTTCACCCTCAGAAGTCTTAAAATATATAAGGCTATGCCACCCTTTAATAAAGGCTATAACCACTATTACATATAAAATAGTTAAGAAAGAGGAGAGGTAACTAACTGCGCTGAATATTTCCAAAGAAATTAAGTTTAAAAACGAAATAAGTGCCTAATATAGCAGGAATTATAATATTTATTAGCCAGATACCAGCAGTGCACGCTATAACTGCAATATTCTGATCTGTTATGAACCCAAAAAAGTACGATGCCGTAACACTCCTAACCCCTATATCAAAAAGATCAAGAGAAGGTAAAGTCGATTGCACAAAAAACAGAATACTCACCATCATCATGATATCAAGATAATGTAATTCAGGTATTAGCCAATAGAAAAGGATAAAGTATTGGGTACTAAACACAATGTATCTTGACAAGCAAAACAACAATATGTTTAGCAGCTCCCTTTTCTGATATCTTGCAAGAATCCCATAGAATCTTTTGTATTTACGTGTAAAACGCATGGACACCAAAATTCCATTTAACCATTTTATATTAAAATAAAAAATGATAAAAAACAAGCAGAACATTATTGAAAGGATTACCAGGGCATAAAACAAGCGGTAATCTATATTTACAAACTTGTAGATGAAAATACATAGTGCTATTGCGCCAAACACGTTGGTAAGTACCATTTGGCCTATATTCCCAACCGCCATGGCCACTACACCTACAATCCTTCTTTTAGGCGACAGGAAGAAGACCCGGCCACCATATTCTCCAATTCTGTTGGGTGTGAACACGGCCCAGGTTAATCCACAGAATACAGATTCAATAGATCTCCAAATGCTAATTTTCTCTATCCCTGAAACTAACCTTCTCCATTTTAGCGCTTCCAGCCCCCAGTTCAAAAGCATAAGAACAATAACCGTAGTCATCACCAGGATAATTTCTGATTCAGGAATTTGCTTTAATAAATTTTTAAATGAGTTTAAATTCTCATTATTTGACAGTTTGTTGTAAATGATCCAAAACGCAAATACAACAATTGCTGTTTTAATAAAGTAGGAAAGTATTTTTTTGTACCGCGATGTCAACTTTTTTGTATTTACTATCTGCAAATATGCTTAATATTGTTTTATGTTGGCTGAAAAAAAGGAAAGGGTGATCATGGGTATAGACCCGGGAACTTCAATAATGGGATATGGAGTAGTGTTAGAGAAAGGAAGTAAAATTGAATTAATCACCATGGGGATCGTTAAAATGGATCATATGGACGATCACTTTTTGAAATTACAGCGCATTTTTGAAAAAACCATTCTCCTTTTGGATGAGTTTAAACCCGATGTTCTGGCACTTGAGGCTCCTTTTTATGGGAAAAACATTCAGGTTATGCTAAAATTAGGTCGGGCACAGGGTGTAGCAATGGCAGCTGCCCTATCCAGAAATATCCCCATTGCAGAATATGCACCCCGGAAAATCAAACAATCCATAACAGGCAACGGAAATACCAGTAAAGAACAGGTAGCCGCCATGTTACAGCGACTATTAAATTTTAAGGAAACACCCGAATTTCTAGATGCAACCGATGGTCTAGCTGTTGCTGTTTGCCATTCTTTTCAGAGGGTAAGCACCAGCGGAGCAGGTAAATCCTACTCCGGCTGGGAAGCATTTGCCAAAGACAATAAAAAACGTCTTAAGCAGTAACCTGATTTGCGTTAACTACTTTTCTTTTACGATAATATTTAAAGCCGAAATACGCTGCTGTTCCAATTAATATCCAAACCCATAAGTTCATTGCAACAAGTATAACTTCTTTAAAGATGTACCATCCGTTCTGAAAGCTTAATCCCAATCGGGTAAAGAAATTTGGACGATAGCTATACAAATCATCATTTCCAACAAGAATGCTCTTAACAGTATTGTCCTGATAAAAATTAAGGGTAATTGTACTGTACTGAACTTTACTGTCAATCATCAGATTCTCTATCTTTTTATCTACGTAATCATCTTTAAGAGATAGCGAGGTTTCTACATTATTACTTTTCTTATTGGCATGCTTATTAAGTTGTTCTACAGCCTCAACCCTATTTTCATTCTTTAATTTATTGCTCAAATAGACAATGCTTTGATCGTCCATTTTAAGCGATTGCTGATCTATAAAAACAGCAAACTTTGCTACTTTATTGGTGAACTCATCCAGCTTATCTGAAGGAACCTTTGCTATTATAAATCCTTCCGTGCGGTAGGAAGTAAGCTCCAATAATGAGTCTGTAGAATATTTTACCTTTTCTGTTTGTTGGATATTGCTTTGAACCGTGAACTCTGCAATGGTTCCTCCTTCGGCTTTTATTGCTGAGCTCAATTTCTCTTTCGTATTCTGAACGTCCTTAACCCTGAAACGCATATCTGCAGTCTTGATGATCTTTTCAGCTAGAAGTGAATCTGTTGCCTCCAGATTGGCACTTGCGGAGTCAGAATTTTCTAATTTTGAATCTTTATTACTGTTGCACGAAAACATGGCTATTGCGAATACACAATAGATTAAATATTTTTTCATAGTATTAATGATTAGGTTTTTTCCTTAATACCAAATATTAAATTAGGTAACCTAAAAATTTCAGTAAATAAGATCAATTTTAATGTAAATCATATAAACGTTACAAAAAAAAACGTCCTCACCAGCTTTTGCTAATGAGGACGTTTCTAAAAAAATATTTTTATACTATGCGTCTAATATTTTGAATACACCTTTACAAGCGATTATAGAACCGATTAAAAGTATTGCCCATGAAATAATAGACAATGTGGTAGAGTCACCAGCAAAGCGTAAAAATACGCCCAAAATACCAACTAAAATCCCAACGGTCATCAACTTATAAATTGAGATCTCGTTAGCTCTTTTCATGCTTTCTGTATTGTGTTTTGGTGTCTGTTCCATTTTACTGTTTTTATGTACTGCGCAAAAATAATATTTTTTAAACTAATACAGCATATAACGCTGATCTTTTTATATCACTCAATTCTACCCATTCAAAGCAGCTGCACCACTTACAATTTCTGTAAGCTCTGTGGTAATTGCAGCCTGACGAGCCTGGTTGTACGAAAGCTTTAAAGCTTTCAACAAGTCGCCTGCATTTTCAGTTGCTTTATCCATTGATGTCATACGGGCACCATGCTCAGAAGCATGAGAATCCAATACAGCTTTGTATAATTGAATTTTAATTGACTTAGGAATTAACTGCTCAACTATTTCTTCCTGAGAAGGCTCTAAAATATAGTCTACGTTAGTAGATTTCTCTTCTGTAGCATCCTGGCCATTAGTTAATGGAATTAATTGTTCAGTAGTTAAAATTTGAACAGCAGCATTTTTAAATCTGTTGTATACCAGTTCAACTCTATCATACTCACCTTTGGCAAAGCCTACCATGATAGCATCAGTGATTTTGGTAACATTTTCGAAAGTAAGTTCAGAATACACCTCGTTATTGTTTCCAATTACGTTGTAGTTACGTTTCTCAAAGAAATCCTGAGATTTCTTACCTATAGCTACAATACTTACATTACCATTTTTCAACTGTTCGCTATACTTCTCGGCAATCAAATTATTAGTAGCTTTAATTACGTTCATATTAAACGCACCAGCTAAACCACGGTTAGAAGAAACCACAACGATCAAAACCTTGTTAGGTTCACGCTCTTGTATAAAAGGTGACGATGATCCCTCTAAACTAGCTGAAAGATTTCCTAAGATCTCTTTTAGCTTGGTAGCATAAGGACGTAACTGTATGATAGCATTAGTTGCACGCTTCAACTTAGCGGCCGAAACCATTTTCATGGCTTTGGTAATCTGCTGAGTAGATTGTACCGATGCTATTCGAATTCTTACTTCTTTTAAATTAGCCATTCTTCTTTATCTTCAGTTCAGCTTTATTAGTATTTACTTGAAAGCTCTTTAGCCACAGTTTCTAATACTCCAGTGATTGAATCATCAAACTTACCTGCTTTTAAAGCTTTTAACGTTTCTGGATGACGCAATTCTAATTGCTGTAAATATTCAGCTTCAAATTCTCTTACTTTATTTATAGGAACTGAACGCATTAAGTTTTTAGTACCGATATAAATGATAGCAACTTGTTTCTCAACAGTTACAGGAGAGAACTGACCTTGTTTCAAAATCTCAACGTTACGTGCACCTTTATCAAGAACTGATTTAGTAGCAGCATCTAGGTCTGAACCGAATTTAGAGAACGCCTCTAACTCACGGTACTGAGCCTGATCCAATTTTAATGTACCAGCAACTTTTTTCATTGACTTGATCTGAGCATTACCACCCACACGTGATACCGAGATACCTACGTTAATGGCCGGACGAATACCCGCATTGAACAAGTTACTTTCTAAGAAGATCTGACCATCAGTAATTGAAATTACGTTGGTAGGGATATATGCAGAAACGTCACCCGCTTGAGTTTCAATAATAGGCAATGCAGTTAATGAACCGCCACCTTTAACGATACCTTTTAACGATTCCGGTAAATCGTTCATCGCTTGTGCAATCTCATCATTCGAGTTGATCTTTGCAGCACGCTCTAACAAACGACTGTGAAGATAGAACACGTCACCTGGATAAGCCTCACGACCGGGTGGACGACGTAATAACAATGACACCTCACGGTATGCAACAGCTTGTTTAGATAAATCATCATAAACAATTAAAGCTGGTCTTCCAGTATCACGGAAAAACTCACCTATTGCTGCACCTGAGAAAGGAGCATAGAACTGCAATGGAGCAGGTTCAGCAGCAGAAGCAGCAACAACTACTGTATATGGCATTGCACCGTTCTCTTCAAGAGTACGAACAATGTTTGCTACAGTACTTGCTTTCTGACCGCAAGCTACATATATACAGAATACAGGATTACCTGCTTCATAAAATTCTTTTTGGTTGATAATGGTATCAATACATACGGCTGTTTTACCAATCTGACGATCACCAATAACAAGCTCACGCTGACCACGACCAATAGGAATCATCCCATCGATAGCTTTAATACCAGTTTGTAAAGGCTCAGTTACCGGCTGGCGATAAATTACACCTGGTGCTTTACGCTCAATCGGCATTTCGTAAGTTTCACCTAAAATAGGTCCTTTACCGTCGATTGGCTCACCAAGCGTATTAACAACACGTCCCAGCATACCTTCACCAACTTTAATAGAGGCAATTTTCTTAGTACGTTTAATAGTATCACCCTCTTTGATTTTGTCTGAAGGGCCCAATAGAACCACACCAACATTATCTTCTTCAAGGTTCAAAACAATACCTTGCAAGCCGGTTTCAAATTCAACTAATTCGCCCGATTGAACTTTAGTTAAACCATAAACACGGGCAATACCATCACCCACCTGCAATACGGTGCCAACTTCTTCAAGTTCTGCTTCTGATTTGAAGCCCGCCAATTGTTGCCTGATAATTGCCGATACTTCGTCTGGTCTTACCTCTACCATAATTTTATATTATTTCTTTTGTAAATTCAGTATTTATTATCTCTTATTATTTCATCTCAGGATTAAACAATTCCCTGAGCAAATTCCTTTTTAAGTTTATTTAAACCACTTGAAATACTTGCATCAAATTGTTTATCTCCAACTTTTAAAATAAAGCCGCCAATTAATTTGTCATTAACTTTTTCTTTAACAACAACTTCATTCGCACCTATTTCCTTTTTAACAATAGCTACAATTTCAGCTCTGCTTGCAGGTGTAAGTTCAACAGCTGACGTTACATCTGCAGTAACAATACCTTTAATAAAGTTGTATTGAGCAATAAAAGCTTTTGCTGTACCAAATAAAATCGCAGAACGACCTTTGCTTACAACCAATTTCATAAAGACTTTTGTAACCTGATGAACCTTAGAACCAAATATGTTTTCTAAAATCCCTGCTTTTTTATCTAAAGGAACTATAGGGTTTTTAAGGATAGCTTCTAATTCAGAATTATCATTAATTACTCGTTCTAAAAGAACCATATCATTTTTGATTTCTTCCAAAGCATTTTGCTCTGTAGAAAGATCTATTAATGATTTGGCGTATCTCGATGCTGCTTTATTTTCTGACATTTTCTTTGGTATATCTAGCTAAACAAACTATCAATTAGTTTAATTCAACATCTTTTAAAAGATTAGCAACTAAATCCTGCTGTTTTGCTTTATCTTCAAGCTGGCTACGTAATACACGCTCAGCAATCTCTAAAGATAAAGTTGAAACCTGACTCTTAAGTTCTGCTAAAGCAGCTTTCTTCTGATTTTCAATTTCAATTTTAGCTTTCTCGATTAGCTTAGTACCTTCATTATGAGCTTGTGTTTTAGCTTCATGAACAATACTATCTTTAAGGGCTTTAGCCTCTTTTAAGATATGGTCGCGCTCAGCACGGGCTTCTTTCATCAACTCCTCGTTCTGAGCAGTTAAACGAGCCATCTCATGTTTCGCAAGTTCAGCTTTATTTAAAGCCTCATCAATTGATTGCTCACGTTCATGAATAGCAGCAAGAATGGGTTTCCATGCAAATTTCTTAAGCAATATTAATAAGCAAACAAATGCGACTGCTGTCCAAAAAACTAATCCTATGGTAGGGGTTACTAATTCCATTTTATATAATACTTTTAAACTTATTCTACTTTATTAAGGCAGGTAAATAACCAATCGTTAAATACCTGCCTAAACTTTTTCAGTTTGAGTTATTAAACACCTAAGCCTAATAATGCAACTACCACACCGAATAAAGCAGCACCCTCAATAAGGGCAGCAGCGATAATCATTGCAGTCTGAATTTTTGATGCAGCTTCTGGCTGACGAGCAATACCTTCCATTGCTTTTCCACCTACCTGACCGATACCGATACCGGCACCAATTACTGCTAAACCGGCACCTATCGCCGCGATTGAACCTACCATAACTAATTTAATTTATATAATTTGTAAAAAATAGTTTCTAATTAATGATGCTCTTCTACTGCCATACCAATAAACAAAGCAGTAAGTAATGTAAATATAAAGGCTTGTAAAAATGCAACCAGTAATTCTAATACATCCATAAACAATACGAAAGCAACAGATACCGGCGCAATAGCCAATGTTTTAAAAATAAATATCAATGAGATCAAACTCAACACAATAATGTGGCCTGCAGTAATGTTAGCAAACAAACGAACCATTAATGCAAAGGGTTTAGAAATCACACCTACAACCTCAACTACAACCATAAGCGGCCATAACCAGAAAGGTACGTTAGGTAAAAAGATGTGCTTCCAGTAATATTTGTTACCATTGATATTCACAATGATCATGGTAAACAATGAAAGAACAAATGTTAACGAGATGTTACCAGTTACATTAGCGCCCCCTGGGAAAATAGGAATTAAACCTAAAACGTTATTAATCCAGATAAAGAAAAACACGGTTAACAGGTAAGGCATAAACTTAGCGTGCTTATGTCCGATATTCGGCTTAGCTATATCATCTCTTACGAAAATAATGATTGGCTCAACAAACGACTGCAAACCTTTAGGTGCTTTACCAACACGTTTTTTATATGCACCGGCAACCGATATAAATATGATCAGAATAACTGCTATTGCAACAAACATTGCAGCAACATTCTTGGTGATAGAAAAATCAAGAATTTTAGATGAAGCTGCTTCATCCACCTGACCATCGGCTCCAACAATTTTAATCTTGTCTTCAACCAAACGATAAGTGTTTTTAGATCCGGTATAATCATGCTCACCATGATGAAAGTTACCAGAAGAGAAAAATTCTACACCAGCTGGAGTGTATAATATTACAGGAAGAGGAACTGAAAGGTGACCCCAAAGATGCCACATATGCGAATCCGCAATGTGTTCCATAATTACCTTGGTTGGTTCAAATTTCTTCTCACCATGTTCGGCACCATGAGCACCTTCAACATGAGCCGCAGTTACGGCAGTATCAGCAGAAACAACTGCAGTATCCCCTTGAGCAAAAACCCTAGACGAAACCGACAGAAACGCTAAAAAAAGCGTAAAAACAACAATTAACCTTTTCACTTTAAACTCAAAAACGTGGCTACAATCCATTTAGTCGCAGATTTTTACTATTTATTTTGGTGGCGCAAGTTACGTAACAAAGAGTATATTTCAAAGAAGCTGAACAATAAATATAAAGAAAAAAAATTCAGCACAAAAATCAGCCCCTTTTCCTTAGCATTTAGGCTGTAAATCAGCACAAAAGCCAAAGAAAAAAACATTTTCACTGCGATAGACCCCATAATGGCCATTATTCCAACTTCAGGATTACGTTTAAGGCCTAAATCAGCACAGAAATAAGCGATGTAGGTGATAATGGCAAAGAAGAAATATACCAGCCAAAATTTGCTGGTCAAAATCCGGGTATCAGGAAAAACAACTGGCAACAGATAGGCTATACCAGCCAAAACAATACAATAAAGTAAATAGGAAACGGTAAAACGTGCTAGGCTCAAAATCTATATTTTTTACAAAAGTAGGTATTTACCTCGGCTTAAAATAATCGACTTTAGTTTTTATTCAACTGTTTTACAACCTGATACATAGCTGCCCCAACCCCAATTAAACTAAATATAGCCGTAATAATACGCGTTTTACTTCCTCTGTATTCATCAATTTTATAGCCTATAAATGCAAAAACCCCTATTGTTGCAAGCATTTGAAAACTAATTGAAGAGTATTTAGCAAATGTCTTTAAGCCTTTTTTCTTTTCCTCAGGATCTACCATAAACTGATATATTTAAATAAAATGGGTTTTGTTAAGAAGTTATTGATGAATAAAATACTTTTGTATATATTTTGTTTTTATTAAGCATCAACTTAATCTATATTTTTTGAAAAATTACGCGATCTACAATTTAAAGATAATATTATTTAGCTTATGCCTCTGCATAATATATTCCTGCAGCTCTCAAAAAGATACCGCTTCGAGCAGAGGTATGCAGAACTTAACTGCTCGCTATAATTATATCTATAACGCTAAAGTTCTCTTAATAAATCACCAACAGGAAATTACCGAAACCTATGTTGATAATTACGACCAGATACTCCCGGTTTATTTAGGCCCGGAAACGGATAACAATGAGGTAAGCACCTCCCTGAACCTAAAACCAATGGATGATATTATTAAAAAAGCCCAAACCATCATCCTTGAAAAAAGCTACAGCAACTATATTGACGATGCTTATATATTGTTAGGGAAAGCCAACTTTTTTAATGGCAACTATTTTAACGCTACAGAATATTTTGATTATACCGCTAAAACTTACAAAGGCAATGTAAACAGCCAATTGGAAGCACTCAATTGGAAAGCGCGAAGCCTTATGCAGCTAAAAAGAATCAGTGAGGCCAATAAAGTATTAGACTCACTCGAATCTATCCTTCCGGATATTAAAAAGAAAAGCAACCTTGCCGAACCATTTGCTACACTTGCCCAAATGTGTATTTATCTGGACAACAATGCAGCCGCCATTTCCTATTTAAAAGATGCAATTAAAGCTGGTACTGGAACTGATAACAGAATACGTTGGACCTATATACTTGCTCAGCTTTATGAGCGACAAAAAAATTATCCTGATGCATTAATAAACTATAGAAAAGTAGTAAAAAGTAACGCTCCTTTCGAAATGTATTTCAACGCTAATCTTAATCAGATTAAGCTAAGAACACTTCAGGGAGGCCCACAAAAAGCAAATAAACAGGATCAGTTGCTTGGACTCTTAAAAGACGACAAAAACCTTGATTACAATGATCAGGTATATTTTCAAATCGCAGAAAGCCATGCTGCAGATGAGGAATACACTGAAGCATTAAAATACTATCAGTTATCTATTCAAAAAAGCACTACAAACCAATATCAAAAAGGTCTTAGCTATTTAAGAATCGCCGATTTAAACTTCAAAGTTTTTAAAGATTACCTTAAAGCCAAATCCTATTATGACAGCACGGTTAATACCCTTCCTAAAAATTACCCGGGATACGAGCTTATTCTTAAGAAAAACCAAAACCTGCAATACTTAACCAACAGGTATCAAATTATAAGCGTCGAAGATACCTTACAAAGCATTGCAAAATTGCCAGAGGCAGACAGGGCTGCAAAAATACAACAGCTTGCAACTCCCGTAGCCACAACTCAGCAGTCTGCAAACACCAATTCAGCTTCAACAGCAGGTTACCAACCAAACTATGGCCGTAACAACACTGCCCAGCTACAAAGCTCTTTTTATTTTAGCAATCCAGCTGCAGTAAGTATAGGATTTTCAGACTTTAAAAGAAAATGGGGAAATAGAAAGTTAGAGAACAACTGGCGTCAAAGCATTAGAACCTCGGCTCAGGAAACTTCACAGGAAATTGCGAATAACATTAATACCTCAACTGAGCCCGACGAAGCCGCTCCCGTTGTTAAAGACCCTCAAACCCTGATAAAACAATATACCGATGCGTTGCCTGTTACACCGGAACTTCTTGCAAAATCCAATCAAAAGATCATTGATGCTTACTACGAAATAGCAAGTTTCTACTTACAGGAATTGAATAGCCCTAAAGAAGCAGCAGAAGTTTATCAGTTATTATTGAGTAGATTCCCTACCAACAATTATTTGGCAGCAACCTATTATAGCCTGTTTTTAATTAACAAGGGGGGTGATGAAGCAAAATCTGCAGATTTCAAGAGCAGAGTTTTAAAAGACTTTCCTTCGTCCATGTATGCGAAAATCATTATAGATCCTTCATTCTCATTAAAGCAATCAGAACTTGAAACAGCAACAAACAAACAATACAACGATCTATTTGAGCAGTACTTAAAGAAAGATTTCAATACCGTAATCAATCGTGTAAATGAAATCTCGAAAAATAACACCAGTAGTTTCCTTGCACCACAGTTTGCCTATTTAAAAGCAATTGCAATTGGGAGAACAAACACAGTAGATGCCCTGTTAACCGCTTTCAGTAGTATAACTGAGCAATTTCCAGACGACAAACTGATCACTCCTCTTGTTAAGGAAAATGCAGCTTATATCAATGATCATCTCTCAGATTTTCAAAAAAGGGATACTGCACTGATAGATTTTGATCCTAACGAACCGCCTTTTTTCGGCCCGGCCAAATCAATACCAACCGTTGCCAAAGCACCGGAACCAGTTGCTTCCCAAAAACCAGAACAAACGGCAAAAGTTCAGGAACCGGTTAAGGCTGCATCCCCTCTGCAAGCAGCTCCAGATGTGCCTAAAGCTACCGAAGTAAAGGTCGACGGCCCATTCAGCACAGCAACATCAACAGTTTACTATTATGTAATAGATGTATCCGATGCCTCATTAACACTAAGTTCGTCACGTTTTGGTATTGGTCAGTTTAACCGCGGAAACTATGCCGGAAGTGGTCTGAAACACCAATTAAAAGAATTTGACAATGATCAACTCATTTATGTGGGGAACTTTAGTAATTTTGACGAGGCAAAAACCTATGCATCCGGAATCACTCCACAGCTAAAACAAATCATGAAAGTTCCCGTTAATATCTACACAAGTTTCATCATCAGCAAAGAGAATTTCGAAAAACTTACCAGTAAAGCTTTGCTGGATAAGTACATAGAATTTTATAAAAACAACTATTAAAAATGAGGAAAGCACTTTCGCAGGAAGACATCAGAAAGTATAACTTTACATTATGGAAATTATTAATCGGGGGAATAATTCTCTTTTCCCTGTTTATCATTTGCATCGGATTTGGATTATTTGGAGAGCTCCCATCATTCAGAGATATTGAACACCCTAAAAGTAACCAGGCATCAGAAATTGTAACTGATGATGGAAGGGTTCTAGGCACCTATTTTGTACAAAACAGATCAAATGTTACCTATCCGGAAATCTCAGAAAACGTAATTAATGCGTTAATTGCAACCGAGGATATCCGATTCAGAGAACATTCAGGTATCGATTTCAAACGTACATTTACCATATTTTTTTATGCCCTAATCGGGAAAAAACAAGGGGGTAGTACAATTACCCAACAGCTTGCTTTAAACCTGTTTTCAGAAGAAGGAAGACAAAAAAACTTTGCCAAGCGTATTTTACAGAAATTTCAGGAATGGGTTATTGCCGTAAAACTAGAGCGCAACTATACCAAAGAAGAAATTATTGTGATGTATCTTAACACGGTAGAATTTGGCAACCAGGCATATGGTATCAAATCGGCCGCCAGGGTTTATTTCAACACAACCCCAGATAAATTAACTGTTTCACAGGCAGCAACCCTGGTTGGTATTCTTAAAGGAATCACCAGATACTCACCTACCCGAAACCCTGAACGGTCTTTAGCCAGAAGAAATACAATTATGGGGTTAATGCTAAAAGAAAACCTGCTTACCCAGCAACAATTTGATGCTGAGCAACAAAAACCACTAGGGTTACACTTTAGCGCAGCAACTGTTAACGACGGAATTGCACCATATTTTAGGGCTGTTTTAAAGAATGATATCAGGAGAATATTTGAAGAGCGTTCTATAACAAAACCAGATGGAACTCCATATGATCTTGACAGGGATGGGTTAAAGATAATCACAACCTTAAATTACGACATGCAGGTTGCAGCTGAAGATGCGCAAAAGGAATACATGAAAACTCTTCAGCAGTCGTTTATCAACAGCTGGAAAGGACGAAACCCATTCAAAGGAAAAGAAGCCCAGATAGAACAGGGTGTTAAAAGATCTGACAGATACAGAGCTTTACAGCTTGAAGGTAAATCGGAAGCAGAAATTAAAGAAGACTTTAATACTCCCACCCGTTTAACCATCTTTACCTGGAAAGGAAATATAGATACCTTAATGAAGCCTATTGATTCTGTAAAGTATTACAAAATGCTTTTAAGAAATGCAATGATGGCCATGGATCCGCAAACAGGATATGTTAAAGCCTGGGTTGGTGGTATCAACTACGAACATTTCAAATATGATCAGGTTAAAATGGGTACAAGGCAGGTGGGCTCAACCGCTAAACCATTTACCTATGCCGTAGCAATTGAAAACGGGTATTCTCCATGCTTTTCTGTGCTTAACGAACCGGTTACAATAGAAGTTCCGGGAAGTCCACCATGGACCCCGCGTTCCGGAGGTACCGTTCCGGGCTACCTGACTTTGCAAAAAGGACTTGCTCTTTCGCAAAACTATATTGCTGCTTACCTGATGAAACAAGTAGGCCCTACTGCCGTGGCTACACTGGCTAAAAAGATGGGTATTACATCAGAAGTACCGGCTTACCCGTCTATATCTCTTGGTTCATTCGATGCTTCTGTTTATGATATGGTTGGCGCTTACAGTGTTTTTGCTAATAAAGGTATTTGGACAAAACCAACCTATATTCTAAGAATAGAAGATAAAAACGGTGTGGTCTTGCACAGCGAAAAACCAATCCCTGTTCCGGCAATGAACGAAGAAGTGGCCTATGTGATGACCCGTATGCTTAGAGGTGTAGTTACCAACGGAACTGGTTGGAGGCTAGCTGGCAGGTTTGGCATTAAAACTCCAATTGGCGGTAAAACAGGAACAACACAAAACAATTCAGACGGATGGTTTATGGGAATCAGTCCGCAATTGGTTGCGGGTGTATGGACCGGGTGTGAAGACCGTGCATTTCACTTTACCAGTACTGCACAAGGTGATGGAGCTACAACGGCTCTGCCTATTTTTGCCGGCTTCATGAAACGTGTATATGCAAACCCTAAATTAAATATCTCTAAAGCAGATTTCGAACCTCCTAAAAGCGGTGTTTCCATCACTTTTGACTGTAACCAGTATCAGCAGCAGGAGCAAAAAACGGAGCTTGATGAGAAATTAGGTTTTTAACCAACTTAACCTACCTTAGTGTCAATGAGTGCTTTTGAATATAAAAAGGCTGTTAGTGATATTCCTCATAAACCCGGCGTATATCAGTTTTGGGATACCGAGGGCATTCTAATTTACATTGGTAAGGCAAAAGACCTAAGAAACAGGGTTGGCTCCTATTTCAATAAGGATAATCAGATGAATGGAAAAACAAGGGTACTTGTTTCCAAAATCAGAAAAATATCCTTTACCATTGTTGATACTGAAATTGATGCATGGCTGCTCGAAAACAGCCTCATAAAAAAGCACCAGCCAAGGTATAATATCATGCTTAAGGATGATAAAACATACCCATGGATCATCATCAAAAAGGAAGCCTTCCCGCGTGTATTCTGGACCAGAAAAATGGTTAAAGATGGGTCTACCTATTTTGGCCCTTATGCCTCTGTTGGCATGATGCATACCATACTTGACCTAATTAAAGAAACATACCCGCTTCGTACCTGCAATCTCCCGCTTACCGATAAAAACATTAACGAAGGCAAATTTAAAGTTTGCCTGGAGTATCAGATCGGTAATTGTAAAGGCCCTTGTCAGGCTTATCAAACGCATGACGATTACGACAACGGTATAGAGGAAATCAAGGATATCCTTAATGGAAAAATAGGAAATGTAATACGAGATGTAAAGCAGGTAATTAAAAACTCTGTTGAACAGCTAAACTTTGAATACGCCCATCAATACCAGCTAAAGCTGCAGGTGTTAGAAAAATACCAAAGTAAGTCTACCGTAGTAAACAGTGCAATTACCAATATAGATGTAGTAAGTATTGCTTCAGATGAGCGGTATGCTTTCGTAAATTACCTAAAGGTAATGAATGGCAGTATTATTCAGACTCAAACCATCGAAATCAAGAAACGATTAGATGAAACCGATGAGGAATTACTAACCATCGCCATCACGGAGTTCAGAACAAAATTCCACAGTACATCTAAAGAGATCATTGTTCCTTTTGACATTGTACTTCTCGATACCAATCTGAAGTTCACTGTACCCAAACTGGGTGAGAAAAAAAAACTACTCGAGCTCTCACAAAAGAATGTGCTGTTTTTCAAAAAAGAAAAGTTAAACCAGTACGAAAAGCTCAATCCTGATTTAAGAATTGATCGTATCCTTACGCAAATGCAAAAGGATCTAAGGCTTACTCAATTGCCAAAACATATAGAATGTTTTGATAACTCCAATTTTCAAGGTCAGTATCCGGTATCCGCAATTGTAGTTTTTAAGGATGCCAAGCCATCAAAAAAAGATTACAGACACTTTAATGTTAAAACCGTTGAAGGGCCCAATGATTTTGCCACAATGGAAGAAGCTGTTTACAGGCGATATAAGCGTATGCTGGAAGAAGAAGGAACATTGCCTCAACTTATCATCATTGATGGCGGTAAAGGCCAGCTATCATCAGCTTTAACGAGTTTAAAAAAGCTGGGTATAGACAAAAAGGTTACCGTAATTGGAATTGCCAAGCGTTTAGAGGAATTGTATTACCCGGGAGATTCTTATCCCCTATACCTGGATAAGAAATCTGAGACACTAAAAGTGATTCAACAACTACGAGATGAAGCGCACAGGTTCGGTATCACCTTTCATAGAAAAAAACGAGATCAGGGAACATTAAAAACAGAACTGGAACAAATAGATGGTATAGGCAAAACGACTGCCGATAAGCTGTTAAGGCATTTTAAGTCCGTAAAGAAAATAAAAGAGGCATCAGAAGCAGCCCTTGCAGAAGTGTTAAACAAAAAACAGGTACAGACTCTGCTCAATTATTTTAAACAATAGGATTATACAATATACAATAGGGTATAAAACACGTCATCTCGACTTTAGGAGAGATCTCTTGAACAATACAAACAAGAGATCTCTCCTAAAGTCGAGATGACGAAAAGGTTAAAATAAAATCCGTTCTAATACTCCCAAAGACTCTGTTCAAAATCAGAGATCGATTTCTTTATCCGTTCAGACTCATAAAGCTTTCTAGGATCTTTAGGATCGGTAAGACCTAACATATCCGTAATATTTTTATTTCCCGGATTGGTTTCTTTAACAACATAACTCGAGAACAACCTTCTAACAAAAAAATCATCAAAAGTTAAAGTAGAAGCATCATTACCCGGGTTATTAAGGCGTTTTTTGCTTAACAGCTCACGTGCATCATCATAATAAACCCAAAATACCGGTTGCCAGTGTCCTTCAACCTCTTTCATTGGCGCAATACCAACTATTCTTGGTTCAAAAACAGAGCGCTTAGAATCTAGTATCCAATCTTCCTTTATTCTGTATTTTAAAAACTCATCCGATCTTAATCTTCTTAAAGAAGGTTCGGCAATTTTACCCGTTGCAGAATCAGCTACACCTTCACTTACCCCTCTTGCACTTTGCAAAGCCTCCTGAGCAGTCAAAGCAATGCGAAACGAATCATTATCGTCAAGAATCTTCCCTGCGGTAGTATCTTTATTAGAATATACTGTTAACTCCTCGTTGCCAATCGCTTCTAATAAAATATCAATTAGTTTAGCATCTTCAGCTTTAAGAACCGAGTTAATGGTGTCTCTTAAATCAATTTCACGCCAAATTCTTTTCGCATAATAAACATCCTCTTCCCTTACATCAGCATATGGAACCATCACATTACTATCGATGTCCTTTCTTACGGCAAAGCCATCCTTTGGAGGTGTTTTAATCTTAGTTTTCTTAAGTGAATCCACCTTAGCCGGAGCTGTCGGGACCTGTGCAAATGCACCCATACTTAACAACAATAATGCAACAATACCTAAGACATTTTTCATAATATTCTATTTTGCTACAAATGTAATTCCGTCTAAAACTTTTTGTCTTCCATCTGGCCCTTCGCAAACAATATCCTTAAAGATAACAGTTGCATTTGGCTTAATAGAATTTAAAGCTCCTTTAATCTGTCCGTTAAAACCACCACCACTGCATTGAATGGTAACCGCATCAGCCTTCGGATTAATAAAGGTAGCAGAAAATCTGATCACCCTGAATTTAACATCGAAAACGAAATCTTCAAGCTGTGTCTCAATTCCACCGGCACCTTCCAGCCATTCCAAAGGAACATTACCTCCGGCTTTTCCTTTAACATATGCTCTCGGAGTAGGCAATCCTTTAACTCTGAATTGCTGAGAACCCAGATTTAATGTTTTACCGGCGTTAGTAGCAGAAACATTAATACTTAAAGTTTTGCCAACCTGTCCACCATCAACATTAACAGTGTACTTACCATTACCGCCAGAAATAGATCCTCCTGAAATAGAAGCACGAACGCTTTCTAAAGGAAAACCAGCCGCCGAAACTGAGAATGGATTAGGAATACCGGCATAAATAACATTCATTTTATCTGGTGATACCGTTGCCGAAGGCTTAGCTACCTGATAGCTTTGCTCAGCAGTTGGATATTCTTTAATCTGTCCGTCGGTTTGTCTAACCCGGATAATCCCTTTCCATCTAAAAACACCAACACTGCCGGTGCTACCAGAATAAGTTCCTTTACCCTCTTTAACAGATAAAGCATTTCCGCCAACCGAAATTTCAGGATTAGATCTAGAGTCGCTAGCCGTTAAAAAAACCTGAGCAGTATACGGCTGGCCTTGTACCACATATGAACTTGGTGCAACAGCAACCGCTTCAAACTGATCTAAATTTACAAGGGCCTTATCCATGTTACCGAATAATTTCTTTACAACTTCAGCTTCAGCATTTTTAACATCCGACTGTATCTTGGTCAAAATTGTATTTGCGGCAGTAAGCGGAGTGCCTTCGCTAAAGTTAATATCCTCCCACTTTTTATTGCCGTTAATATTTTTCTCAGCGTCTTTGGCCTCAAGCGTAAAGGTTACACCTGCACGATCTTTCTCATCCAGTAAGGCAATTAATTTCTCACGGGTTTCATTGATCTTAACTTTAAGCTTCTGACCTTCTTTCTGATTAATCATAATGCCCTGTGCAATATCAAGGTTTGCTCTTTCAACAAGATCACCTGTTTCCTCATCAATACCTTTTCCTGCGGCATTAAACTTATCTTTCAGCTTCTGCACATAATTATTCAACTCATCTGCATAGGCTTTGGCTTTGTTGGCCTTATCCCATATTGGTTGAGCCCTTGCCGGCTCATCTTTAAGTTTTGTATTTTGAAATGATGTAAATAATTGTTCAATGCTTGTATTTACGTTAGTTTTTGAACTAACTAAACTATCATTGATATTTTTAAAAGCATTTAATATAGTATCTGATACGTTTAGGGCGAGCATAGCTAACAATACCAAATACATGATATTGATCATCTTCTGTCTCGTTGTCTGTTTTCCTCCGGCCATTCTAAATAGGTCTGTTTGGTTAATTAATAAATAAAATAATTACTAATTATCCGCGTGGCTGGTTCATAGCAGATAACATATTGCCATAAATAGCATTTAACGATGACAGGTTTTTAGCTAATTTACCTACTTCATCTTTAAACTGTTTAGAATCTTCCATTGATTCATTAAAGTTGTTCATCGTAAGCGATAAGTTCTGGTAAAACTTATTCATAGATTTCAAATGAGCACTTGAATCCTGTAGTTCTAATTCATATACAGCATTTAAAGCTGATAAATTTTTAGCCAATGTATTTACCTGCTCATGGTAAGATTTAGAAGCAACATTGCTTTCACCCATTTCTACCAATTGAGAAGTAGCTCTTTCAAATGCACTGTTTAAGCTATCAAAGCTTGCCGAAGCACCTTTAATTTTACCTGTAAATTCAGCTGTTGCAGTTGAAACATCAGCTACATTAGATATAGCAGCAACTTTATCTCCAAAAGTACGTAAACCCGTACCCAGGCTTTCAATCAATTCAGGACCAATTTTAGCGTCTACAAGCATCTTATCTAAGGCCGCAGTTGAAGAAAAACTTGCAGCAGGTGCAGCAACCGGTCTGGCCGAAGCCTTAGGCAGTTCCCCATCAAAATCGTCTCTTAATTCAGGATATACCCTTTCCCATGCTGGTTCAGGGTCAGGTTGAATGAATCCGGTTAGCGCAAAAAGAATTGCTTCTACCCCTAGTCCGGCACCAATCATATAATTACCCCAAACACCACCAAGGTGAAGGATTTTGAAAAGTGCTCCAAGAATTACCACACTAGCACCAAGCGATATAGCTAGGTGCATCTTATCAAATTTTCTATTTGCTGCCATTTTATTAAAATAAGGATTATCGGTTTTGGGTTTTGTTCGTTTAGTTTTTATAAGAAATATCAGTTCCAGGATATGAAGAAATACATCTGAAACCAATATAAGATCTTGCTTCATCCTGATACTCATAAGTACCAACAGAGTTTTGCAGGAAGAAACCTATGTCTTTCCATGAGCCACCCCTTACAACCTTACGTTTTTTGTATTTGCTGTCCGAAGTTTTAGCTACATAAGTAAAATTAGGATTAAAATCGTGTAGCATTGGCGCTGCTGATGGGTTGTAAGCAGTTATAGTCCACTCGGCAACGTTACCAGCCATATTATATAATCCGTAATCATTCGGAAAATACGATTTTACGTTTACGGTATACAAACCACCATCATCTGAATAGTTTCCGCGTCCAACTTTAAAGTTTGCCTGCATACACCCTTTGGTGTTACGCACATATGGCCCTCCCCATGGATATTTGGTTTTCACGTTACCACCTCTGGCAGCATATTCGAACTGAGCATCACTTGGTAATTGATACTCGGGTCTTGAATTAAGCGGTTGTTTTCTTGCTACCGCTACTGATTCATAGAAGCGTGTACGCCATACACAAAATGCAGAAGCCTGCTCCCAGTTTACACCAACAACAGGATAATCATCGTAAGACGGATGGTTAAAGTAAGTTTTAACCATTGGGTCATTCTGCGAATAGGAATAATCTACTTTCCAAACCATCGTATCAGGGTAAACTGGAATAGATGGGTGGTGATTGGGATTAGAAGGATCAGGCAAATCTGTATAAGTAACAATAAAATCCTGTCTCTTTTTAGAAGGATCATTTCTTCCTTCGGCAGCCAGATCAGTGCTTACATAGCTGTAAGCATATCTTAATTTTCTGATATCAATTTCGTTTCTTCCGGGAATCGCATCAGCTCCGCTATAATACATATCGGTTAGCTTACTGCCGTATCCGCCATTTTTATTACTCCACAGTTGTGATCCGTTACCAACTTTTCTCCAGTCGATATTTCTTGTTCCACCAAGAGGAGTTGAGCCTGCCGGTCCTTGTGGTTGTGCCTGAAAATAGTTCGGCGCACCAGAGGGGCCTAAACTGGTTACAGCAATTGAATCTCTAACCCAGTTTACAAATTGCCTGTATTCAGCATTTGTAATCTCGGTCTGATCCATAAAAAATGCACTAAAGGAGGTCATTTTACTAGGCGAGCTCTGAGAGTTATTGATGTCCTCATCAGATATACCTATAAGGGTTCTACCAGGAGGTATGTAAACCATACCCAAGGGAATCCTATTATTTCTGAATTTTTTATTGTATACACCAACCAGTTCGCCCTGGCCGCCCTTTCCACAACTGGAAAGAAATATTGCAACGATAAAAAAACCTAATAAGTATCTGTTTCTCATAATTAGCATCAAGCAATTTCCTAACAATTTTATCAATAATGATTGATATAAACAATTATTGGGGGTAAAAATATGCTTAAAGACTAAAATGAACAGAATTTAGTTCAAATGAACTTAATTATTAAACTTTAAAGAAATAATGCTTAACTGTATGTTAAGTATTATTTGTTAGACTTTTTAATATAATTTTCTATAGCCATAATCATAGAAGGAGCCTCTGGAGAAGGGGCTGCAATGTCTACAATAAGGCCCGCATCCTTAACAGCTTTGTGGGTATTTACTCCAAAAGCAGCTATACGGGTATTGTTCTGTTTAAATTCAGGGAAGTTAGTAAACAACGACTGAATACTTGATGGGCTAAAGAACCCGATCACATCATAAAAAACTTCTGCCAGATCCGAAAGATCTGAAACAACTGTTTTAAATAATACAGCCTGAGTAAAATCATAACCATTCTTCTGCAAGAAATTCATAGTATCCTCAGTAGCCACGTCAGAGCAAGGGTAAAGGAACTTTTCACCTGCGTGTTTTTTCAAAACCTCGGCTAAATCTGCTGCAGTTTGCTTTCCAAAAAAGATCTTGCGCTTTCTATACTGAATGTATTTCTGCAGATATAAAGCAGTAGATTCTGAAATACAAAAATATTTCAGATCGGCAGGAACTTCGTACCTCATTTCTTCACAAATTCTGAAAAAATGATCAACGGCGTTTCTGCTGGTAAATACCACGGAGGTGAAATCACTTAACGTAATTTTGTCCTTTCTAAAATCCCTGGCAGGTACTCCTTCAACATGAATAAATGACCTAAAATCAATTTTCAAGTTATACTTTTTTGCCAAATCAAAGTAAGGAGATTTCTCTGTTTCTGGTTTCGGTAATGTTATTAAGATACTCTTTACCTTACGCAACCTATCTTCTGTCTTTTCTTGCATTTTACAAATTACACGGTTATAATCCTATTGCCTTGATTAAAATTAATATAGGGCAAATTTCGAGGGCACAAAAGTACAAAAACAAATAGACTTTTGAAAATCGATGATGAGATAAAATATTAACCCCTGCCCTTATGAACTGAAAAGCAAAGATCACGCCTAACAGTATAAAAGAGATAGCAATGTAGTATGGGCCATATTTTAAGGGGGATAATGCGAATGCTATAACCAGTGGAATGAAGATTAAAGAGAGGTTAAAATAACTCAAATATAATATTGTAACATATTCATTAACCGGCTTCTGAATGTTAAAAAGGTACCCTAATATCCTTAAAATAACTATTTTCATGATGTATAAAACCACAATAAGTATAGAAATGCTCAGGTAAAACTGGAAACCTGTACCTGGAAAAGAGATGTGATAAAAGCCTGAAACAAGGTAAAAGAACATTCCTATTGTAAAGCCAAACTGAACAAATAAGAGTAAAAAAGGCCACGATGTAAACAGGTTATCTTCCTTATTAAGATTGTTCAAAACCCTGTTACTAAAAAAAGATTGCACAATTGTTTGTAACTGTTTATTAAAGGATATTTTTAACACTGCAAACAAAACCAAAAGCAAAGCTACAATAGCCGGCACCCAAACTGAACCTTTTGGTACTGGTTTGCCCAATCTGTATTTACTTACCTTCATCGTGGTAAGCTCTTTATATCTGCTGATAAGATTAGAACGACCCACAACATTTGCCTTAATTATACTATCCATAATCATGTGTTTATGGACCATTGAATCTGGAAAAAGCCAACTGTGGGTCATTATAGAATCCGTAACAAATTGCTGACGGGCAAGAAAAGCCGGATCTTTTACAAATTTACGTTTGTAAGTTGTTGTTACAACAGAATCAGCAGTCTGCGGTACTATCTGTGCATAAGTCCGGCTATAGCCTAAGGCAAAAAATAAGGAGACAATTAGTATAACACGACTCAAATTCATCGCCCCAAATTTAGATAAAACTTTTGAAGATCATGCCAATAGCATCTTTAATGAGACCTAGCTGGATCGCTACTAGTTCGAGACTTGTTCGAGACTGCTTCGGGTAAAGGCACCTTTTTTCCGACGCAATCTGCTCTCAGTCCTTATTCTGTCTCGATTTTGTCCAAGCCCGGCTACCTCCGTGCATGCTCTGAGTACAGAGCCGGATTATAACTTTTTCTGTAGTATAAAAATGTTTATCTTTAACTAACCCTATATTGGCTAAGTATGGATCCCTACAACTCGGTTGTTAAAAAAACGGCACCAACTGAAGCGCTTCAGGCTTTTGTATCTGAATATGTTTTCAGGATACTTACTGTACCAAAACATGAACCTGTGGTTAAAGCCATGCCCTTACGTGTAATGGGTTCTATTGATTTCTTTTTGGGCGACAGTTTCGAAACGATTGACTGCAATTCTAATCAGACTGAATCTTTTGCAAGATGTACCATTCGTGGTCCGCGTACGCATAAAAAATATATCATTGCAATTAGTGGTCATTTTGTTTCGTTCACTATCAAATTTAAACCTGCCGGTCTGTACCGATTACTGGGTATTCCGGCAAATCTTTTTTGCAATCAGGCTATTGATGGGCAGCTGTTATTTGCCAGTATATTTAAAGAAATAACCGAAAGACTGATGCCTTGTAGTAACATTAACGAGTGCATTGAAATTGTAGAGCCTTACTTGCTACAAATGGCATTAAAACACGCCAAAATTTACCCTTCTAAAGCAGTAAATCAAATGACAAGCCTGATTTTCAACAATAGAGCGCCTGTATTTTTGCCTAAGGTATCGCTATCAGACAGGCAGCTGGAAAGGAATTTCGCAAAAGAAATTGGCACTACCCCCAAATTATATAGCAACATGGTTCGTTTTGAAAACCTGCTGCATTATAAAATTAATTTTCCTGATAAAAGCTGGACCGAAATAGCTTATGAGTTTAATTACTATGATCAGATGCATCTTATAAAATCCTTTAAAAAATTTCTTGATGTTACTCCAAGCGACTTTCGTGCTGGAAACTTTGCTATTTAATCAATTTTGAAACATCATTTTATGCTTAATATTCTAGCAAAGATGTCGCTTTTTTACTATTAAATTCAATTGCGCTGCTTGAAATTTGGATGTGCTTTTATTAAACATCCACCCATGAAAACTCATCAATCGCTATTATTACCAACGCTGATATTGTTGGGATTAGGAATGTTGATGTTACTTACAGTAGCATCAATATTAAGCTGATCAGATGTTAATATGACCTCTGCAAAAAAGCTTAAATGATTCTATAACTTTTGAAGTTCTACCATGCAGCTGAATAAACTGGAAAGTGCGAAACATCTCTATTCCTTTGATATCTACAATACTAAGTTCGTTCCTTTTTAGTTCACCAATAATAGTTTGCATGGATAAGAAAGCTGCAGCTTCTGAATGAAGAAGGTATTGTTTAATACTGACATTACTTTCTAGCTGCAGTTCAATTTTGAGGTCTTTTAGGTTTATGCCAACCTCGCTTAGTGCCTTTGATATAACATCCAGTGTACCAGACCCATGCTCCCTAAGCACCAACGACAAGTCCAGTAGTTGCAGCGGGGTAATTTCGCCCTTGCGGGCTAGTGGGTTGTCAGACTTTGTGACCAAAACCAATTCATCGTCACTAAATTTTTCGTAGTTTATCTGTGGATAATGCATCTGCCCTTCTACCATTGCCACATCTATTTTACCATCTATTACCAGTTGTGTAATAGATTCCGTATTCCCCCTGGTAAATGTAAATACGATTTCGGGATAAGCCGTTTTAAATAAAGCAAGGATTTTGGGCATGAAAGTTTGTGCCAATGTTGTGCTTGCCCCTATACGAAGGTTACCCCTTAGGCCATCACTTAACTGAGCCAGGTCGTTTTCGATAAGTAAATAAATTTCAAAGATTTTCGCGGTATGCTTTAATAAAACATTGCCCGCTGCAGTTAAGGAAATATGATTCCCGTTTCGAACAAACAAAGCAGTATTTAGCTGTTTTTCGAGCTCACGAATATGTCTGGTTACGGCAGGTTGCGTAATAAAGAGTTCGGCAGCTGCTTTGGTAAAGCTCAGTTTTAGTGCAACTGTTTGAAATACTTGTAACCTGAAATCGAATATCATGGGCACAATATATAAATATCCATAGAATTATGTAATGACCTTTAATAACTTTTTGTTATGACCCATAACTATAAACATCTTTTGCATTGGCTTCATTAATGCCATCTTTGGATAACACACAAATGAAACCTTATGTTAACTAACCAATTAAAACTCTTCGCTATTATTAGCACCACCGCCTTAATATGCAGTTGTAACGGACCGGGCAAGCACATACAACAGCATAATTTAAGCGAAACAAAACCCACTCCAGTTGTTAAAGATGTATGGCAGGCTCCTGAAGAGCACACTATACCAAAAAATTCCAAGGGCGAAATGATTCGCTATGGTAAAGATTTGATTGTAAATACCTCTGCCTACTTTGGCCCTAAAGGAAGATTGGGTAAATTTACCAATGGATTGAATTGCCAAAATTGCCATTTAGATGCAGGCACCAGGATATTCGGCAATAACTATGCTGCTGTGATGAGTAGTTACCCGAAGATTACTGCTCGCTCAGGGAAAATAATCAGCCCCGCAGCACGAATTAAAGGTTGTTTTGAGCGTAGCCTGAATGGCACAATGCCAGATTCTGCATCCAAAGAAATAAGAGCAATGCTGGCTTATATGGAATGGCTTAATCAGGGTGTTAAAGAACCTGAAGGCATGTATGGAAGGGGTACAGAAAAAATAGCCGTGCTGGATCGCCCTGCCGACCCTAAAAAAGGTGCATTGCTATATTCCTCAAAATGCAGAAGCTGTCATGGCGAAAATGGAGAAGGTATTGCTGCAGCTGGAGGCAAGACCTTTGTTTATCCACCATTGTGGGGTAAACTAAGTTATAATGATGGCGCCGGACTTTATCGCCTCTCTAATTTTGCGGGTTTTATTAAGAACAATATGCCTTTTGGTGCTTCTTACAGAAATCCGATATTAACTGACGAGGAATCATGGGACATAGCGGCTTTTGTTAACTCACAGGCACGTCCTCACAAAGATCAACACAAAGACTACCCCGATTTAAAGAAGAAACCTGTAGATGCTCCATATGGACCCTACGGAGATCAATTCTCGGAAAAACAACACAAATATGGCCCATATCAGCCAATTAAAAATGCACACAAAACAAAAACATAAATGAAAAATCTAACCAAGTACATCTTTGCAATATTTGCAATCTTATTATTCACTGCCATCAAACCGGCCATGGCTCAAAACAGTCAGGAATTTCAACCGGCAAAAAGCAAGAACAAACAATATTATGCGCTTTATGCATTAAACAGCGGTGATGAGCAAAAGATAGCCGGAACATTAAGAAATATTAAAAACGCGTTGGAAGATCCGCGCTTAAAGGGAAAACTTCATATTGAGCTTATTGCCTTTAGCGGAGGCGTAGCAGTGTTCGATAAAAAAGGTCCCTTTAAAGAAACTTTACTCGATTTAAAATCTCGTGGAGTAGATCTTGTTCAATGTGAAAATACAATTAGGGAGCGCAAAATTGAGAAGAGCTCTTTGTATGATTTCATTAGCTATGTGCCGAGTGGTAATGGTGAAATTATCCTGCGCCACTATGAAGGATGGGCAATTGTACATCCATAAATATTCTTTAAAATGAAGGTTTAACCAAACAATAATGAGCAAATTAAAACTAATCATATTTATACTAACAGTAGTATTTTTTAACAACACTATTGTAATGGCTCAGGATCATCGTTTCGATCCGCCATGGAATACACCTCCCGATGCAAAGGTGCAGTTTACAATTCCCGGGATTGATAATGTCCCTGATATTTATGGCGACATAAATGACCCTCAGCTGGTTGTATTTTTTGCCGGCAACCAGTTTATGGTTATTGATGATTTGATGAAATCATTTAAGCTTAAATACCCGCAGTATACCCGGGTGCTTGCAGAAACCCTTCCTCCTGGTATTTTAGCAAAGCAGATTGAAGCAGGTAGCATTGTTATTGGCAACATGCGGATAACATTAAAGCCAGATGTATACACTGCCGGCAAAAGCAGAATTGATGAAAGTAAGGACTGGTTTAGCAGAACTGAGCTTTATGCTAAAAATAAACTGGCTATAATGACCCGAAAAGGAAACCCAAAGCAAGTAAAAAAGCTGGCTGACCTGGGCCGTAGCGATGTGCGTGTGAGCATGCCTAATCCTGAATGGGAAGGAATTGGAAAACGCATTGAAGAAGCTTATAGAAAAGTAGGTGGAGATACGCTTAGAAACACCATAATGGAAACTAAAGTAAAGGATTCGACAACATACCTTACTCAAATTCATCATAGGCAAACACCCATGCGCATTTTATATGAGCAAAGTGATGCAGGGCCTGTTTGGTATTCTGAAGTACATTATCAGAAAATGATTGGTCACCCGATTGAGTACATTGAGATTCCCGAAAACGAGAACATCAAGGCTCAGTACTATGCCGGGCAGCTTAAAAAAGCACCGCATCCTAAAGCAGCTAAAGATTTTATGGATTTTCTTGTAAGTAAAGAAGCCCGTGCCATTTACAGCAAGTACGGATTTGAACTCCCTTAACCGGGAGTTCAAATTTTATTAATTTTCTTCTTTAAGCGGGCTCACTTTAATGGATTTGAATTTCACTTCACCATGCTTGGCGTAAAACCATAAAAACCCGCCCTTTTGTTCTGGAGTACGGTTTACAATGCATCTTTTGTTGTCAATTGAAACATCTATAATATCGTCTTTCACTATTATATCAAGCTTAATGGTTTTGTTTAAACCGCTAACAGCTCTGATCATTGTATTACCAAGGCTTACGGTTTGATTATTTGGTGAGAAGTTTAGTCGGTAACCAGCCTCTGCTTTTTCGCGTGATCTTAAGTACAGTCCATACTCATCAACCGAACCAGCTGTTTCTATTTCCATAGTAATCCGGCTATTTAATGGAATAGCCGCTGCATGGGCTGCTCCTACTCCATTAGGTGCTTTAATTGAAATACTGTTTTTGCTGACAATAGAAGCGTGCAGATCGGCAACCAGATCAGGTTGAATCTCTGTTCCAGTTTCAGGGATCATCTCGGCCGGGAACTTTGAACTTAGTGTCCCGTCTGCTTCCTGTATAATTTCGCGAAAGATGGCATTGCCGCCAAACCTTTCTCCACCATCATCCTTGTTTTGATCTCTTGAAGGAATCCATGCGGCTGCAATACGTCTGTTGTCTTTAAACTCAGCAGTCTTAACAACATTTGTCCACGACTCATTGATGGTTTGGTAACGAGGCTCTTCCCAAGGGCCATAAGGACTTTTAGATTTTACGTAATAGGTATCTCCATTGTCGCCATATACCAAATAATACCAGCCATTCCATAAGAAATAATCCGGGCACTCTGGTACTGATGATTGTCCGGTTAATACCGGGTCAAGTACAATCCAGTTCTTTAAATCTTTAGAAGTAAGGTGTACCAAAGCGCCTCCGGCGTGCCTCAATACAGAATTCTCTTGCCAGCTGGATACAAATAAATGAAACTCTCCTGTTTTCTCATCAACAAACACCTTTGGGTCCCGGAAATCTCTTTTGCTATAACCCGGAGCTGAGGTATAAAACGGGTTTGGTTTTTGCTTGTCGAAGTTAACACCATCAGGGCTTATTGCGTAACTCAGCTGTTCGTTTACCTGTCCTTCCTTGTTGACTAGCCGTGTTGCATAAAAAGCATAGTATTTATTTTTATAATACACGATGGAACCTGTACAGATGGATTTTTCCCACTCCTCATCAATTCCAAGCACTACTGGATGTTGCTTCCAGGTTTTTAGATCTGTTGTGGTACTTAAAGCCCATTGATGGCCTCCTAATCCTTTAAGGCTTGCATGGTGCGCGGAGTCTAGAAGCCAATAAAACGAGTAAGTGCCGTTTCGCGAAAAAGGCATGCAATCACCAACAAACAAATCGCCTTTAGGCCTCCAGTATTGAAGGTTCTTAGTGCTTTGAATTTTAGGATCGTACCGCACACCAAGCTGTGCCATAAGGCTATTAGTCGCAAAAACGATTAGCATTAATAGTAAACATCTTTTCATATGTGTTGTTTAAAGTAAGGTTCTTATTTGGTTTTACCTAAAGCCATACCAATAAGTTGTAGCAGCACAGTCGGCTTCGCCATGTGCCCAGCCCAACATTTCCAGATCATATTTAAAGTCTGTTTTAAAAGTTACGCCATCAAGATTCCTTGTTCTGGTAAAAGTATTGTGACCATAAGAATCTTCGGTATCGGCCCGAGGTGCATTGGCAAAAGGAGATTGATAAAGCACCACAGGAGCCCATGAAGTATTGTAATAATCTTCGGCTCCTGTGCCAAATTCTGAAGGGAAGGTTTCGCCGTCTACATATAGCTTCTGATCACCCTCACCATACCAGGTATGCATGTGATTGAATACTGCAAAACTATCTCCAAGGAAGATGCCTTTGCCTTTAATTTTGCTAAGCTGCCATTCAATAGCTCCGGATGTCTCATCCCATTTCTTTATCGGAACCTTTTCTGAAAACTTCCAATGTGCATGAAAATACATACTGTTACTATTCCATGAATAAGGCTGACTGATTGCTTTTAATGTGATGGAAACCGACTGATCGCTCTGGTTTTCTAATGATACAGTAGCTGATTTCTGATAAGGCATTGTCCACCTGGATATAATTTTTCCATCGCCAGTAACAGTTCTATACCAACTTTGCAAAGGCCTGCCACCTACTCCTGATCCTGAAAAATCACCTATCGGACATTCAACACTTTGCTCGCCATCAAACTTGATCTTAAGTATGGTTGATCTCAACAGCTTCTCTAGACTTTGATTATCCTGCGTTGAAACTTCAATGCTTAAGAATTTAACTGCATTTGTTCCCTTGGGCAGGTTTACAGATGCCGTTTGCTTTGGCAGAATAGTTTGATTTATTAATGACTGTTTTCCTTTACTAACATTAACAGGATTTAAAAGCTGCGTGTTAACTTTATCTAGTAAAGTGGTTAAACTCCTAGCCTCCTTTAAACTAAATGTTCTGACGGTTGTACTTGGGTCATATTTGCGGAAATTGATTTGATAATATCTGGGTTCCTTTATTTCGGGTTGTGCATCTTCCCAGGTAACCTTACAGTGTTTTGCGTAAGGCATGGGTAGATAAAGTGTACTGCCTCCTTTTTCTAATGGTTGATAACTGGAATGAGGGATTAATAAGGCTGGGCCCGGTTTTAGGTCGATCTTCATCAGATCGTAAGATGGTATAACAATTTCCGGTATGGGATTGTTATCAAAATAAATTCTCAGTTTGCCCGCTCTTTTAAAAGTGGTTAGCCAGAAACGCACCAGTGCACCGGGGCCTTCCTGATCGAGCATAACATATTCTTTATGCCCTTCATTCTGCTCTACCCTTATAAATTGTGAGTTATCGCCATTGGCAAACCATCCTGGTTTATCCGGCGAAATGGAATGACGATCGTAACTGCTGGCCTGCCCTGCACTGTAATAAGGCTTGGGCCAATAAGTAACAGCATTAAAATCTGTCATTTCTTTAAGCAGTGAGGCTGTGGATACCGTTTGTGCGTGTCCAATAAATCCGCCAGCTATCAATAATATTATTAAAAAACCTGTTGTAAATTTTTGCATATGATTAAATCGCTCTACTTTTTACCAGAAAAATCAACCTGCACAGTATTCTTAATTGGCTTTATCCTGAAAACTGTTTTATCATCTGGCTTACTAAAGGTACCTTTAATTGCTGTAATAGAATAGTCCATTCCTTCAAACTGGCAATCAATTTTATTGGCATTGATTGCTTTAAACGGAAGCACAGCATTTTCTGCAGCAGTCATATCCAAGAACCAGTTGATAGGCTTGCCACCTTTAACACTTAATGTCATTTGCCTTTCATCAATATCCATAACCAACGATGCACCCTTGTCTTTTAAAGGCCATATGATGTGTAATTTTCCTGTAGCCGGGCTTTCGATGACAGGATTCCCTCCTTCAAGCAATACTTCTTTGCCATTCTCCAGGGCTTTAAAACGCATACCCGCTATAGTGCCGGGCTTACTCCAGATATAACCGTCTACAAAAGGAAGTGTAAAAAAAGAGCACTCATTAGAGGTTGCTTTATCTTTGGTATAAACAGAAGGGAATTCCTCATTAAACAGGTGAATATCACGAAAGTTTAAAGATCCGTTTTCCCACAATAAGTTAACCCTATAGAACCTGCTGTTGAACCACACAGTTTTCCGGTTGCTTCCCGGAAGGTCTGTATTTACTGTAACAGAAGTTGCCGGGGTTACTTTATAATTATCTTTAAACCACTGTCCGGATTCTGCCAATGTTTCTACTTTTACTTTGTTCTCGTCTCTAAGTTTTGCAATTAACGGTAACTGAATCTGAAAACCTTTTGACATTGCATCCCAGGTAAACGAATTCTCCTGACCCGCCTGAGTGTAGGCAAATTCCATAGATTCTCCTTCAACAAATTCTTTAAAGAACCAGTTTACCCAGGTAGAATCTCCTCCGGCATCAGGATAAACAGGCTCAAGTGTAATTACCCCTTGTCTGTCGGTACCTAAACCATTGTCGTATTGACGGATCGGATCGCTTCCAAGCATTCTGAAAATGGGAACAGGTAATTGGTTCTTTTCATTTTGTGCCGGCATGTACGAATTTATTTTGCTTGGGTAATAAGCCTGATTCCAATAGCCACCCCATAAGGTATAGCCATCTGTACCTACCTGATCTTTACAATTGCTGGAGGCTATAATATGATATTTTTCGTACAGGTAATTTAAGGTATGAGAATCAATGAACCAAGAGCCTACGGATTTAGGATAATATCCAAATATGCTTTTAAAATCGGCCATGTACACATCGGCCAGTTTCTCACGCTCTTCTGGAGAATACCCTGTAGAAAAACCAATATCCGCATGCCAGTCCCAAGGATAACGTCCACGCCATTTCAGTCCGGCTTTCTCTACCATTGGTTGTGGAATTTCCCACCATGCACCAATTTCGAAAGCATCCTTAGGTAGGCTTTTTAGCAGCTTTTGATAACGGCTGTCCATCAGTGCATCATACTGTAATAGGAAAGTCCCACCTAAACGGTACTTCTTCATCATTTCTACTTGCTTAACTACCGTTTGATAAAGCACATCCTCAGTAATCTTTGGATCTCTGGGTTCTAGCAAACGGATAAAATTCACAATATTGATGATTTTTGGTTTTGGTTTTTCTTTGGTATGACCAGAAAATGGACTTGCAATACCTGCAAGGAAGCAAAGTAAAAAAAGGAATCTTGTTCTCATTGGAATATAAATGGTTTTCATCATTACCACAAATTTAACGCTATGAAATCCTTAGCCATCCTGTACTGTTCTGGCCTGATAAGCAAGTATCAAAAAGTATAAAGAAAATGTTCTTTACTATAAAAGCGCTATTTTGATTTACGGTTAGCTTTGATAGATATACCCAAAATTTATAATGATGAGATTTATCCTACTACTTTCCTTTTTTCTGTTCCTTTTTCAAGACACCTGTTTTTCTATTGAAATAGAGAACCGTGATATTAAGCATAATGTTAGTGCCAAAACAATTACAATCACTGTTCCTGATAAAAAAACATCAATTACAATTGATTATTCAAATGGCTGTGTAATTAAACAATTGAGTTTAAATGGGAAAAATACGCTTTCTCCGTCAGGGGTTTATACAGGAATCAGAACAAGTAATGCAACCTTTTCTTCGGCCGATGATAATAAGCATATCACTCTTACTAAAAACGCGAATGGGATAACGTTAAGTGGCATTAGCTATGGAAATGGCACAATTTCAGTGAAAGAAGTGTGGGATTTCAAATTGAATGGCAACAAGATAATTTGGGATATCACACGTGATTACAATAATGCTGCTAGTCTGGAAGATATGGCATTTCCTAAATGGAATTTTACTGACCTATCTGTTTGGAAAGGGGGAATTATGGATAATGGTGGCATGGTTTGGTGTAAATACCTTAAACAGGTAAACGATACGTATGGCGTGCATACAGGCGGAGTAACTTTCTGGAATACCGAATCTGGAGATGCATTGCGTATTACAGCAAAAACTGATAAAGGCAAGGAGATTGCTTCAAAGTATTCGCATAGCGAGAAAAATGAGTTTACCTGTACGCAATTAGTAACAGATACACAACTGAAACAGCGATACGACTTAAGCAGGTTTGTGTCGGGCAAGGCCGATGTATTTGCTCCTTTTGAAGTTAAAAAAGGAAAACTTAAAGTAAGTTTTGAACTGCAATATGTGGATTATAACCGCGAATATTCAAGGGGAACCTTGGCGGGTATTGATGCCGTGGCAGTACGGGAACTGCTAAACACAACCGGGCGATATGGTGTAGTAGATAACAATATAATAGGTGCAAATGGCTGGTTAACGAATTGGAAATGTTTGCATGAGCCTTTCTTTGCACAGATCGGGATGGCGGTAAATGACCCGAACTATACCAACAACATGTCGGCAACACTAGATCAGGAGCGGGACCAGGCCATGCTTGGTGATGGCCGTGTTTTATCGCGCTGGCACAATGCTGCTGGTGATGAGATACCGGGAACATATAATTCTAAGACCGGATATTATGAAGCAATGTGGGGCTATACAATAGACTCTCAAACAGGCTACGTGATTAATACCAGCGAGCAATTTGATTTAAACGGAAATGTTGATTGGTTGCGGTCTCATCAATTGAGTGTAGAAAAAGCCTTGGATTGGCTGATCAAACGCGATTCGAATAATAATGGGATTTTTGAGATGATGAATGATGGCATTGCCGATAAAAAAGCAAGCGACTGGTTAGATATTGTGTGGGCAAGTTTTGAGAATTCTTTTGTAAATGCACAGATGTATGAAGCATTGACCCTATGGTCTAAATGCGAAAGGATATTGGGCAACCAGCAAAAATCAGATCACTATTTGGCCATAGCTTCGCGCCTAAAAACCGCTTTTAACAAGCCGGTTGAGGAAGGTGGATTTTGGTCGGCGGCTAAACAGCAGTATGTATATTGGCGAGACAAAGATGGCTCTGTACATGGCGATAATCTGGTTACACCAGTAAATTTTGCGGCTATAGCGTTTGGTATATGCGATGACCCAAAAAGAATAGCGTTGATCCTTGATCAGATAGAGTACAGATCTAAAGCTGAGAATCTTTTTCACTGGCCATTGTGCTTTGATTCTTTTAAAAGAGAAGAGGTTAGTGAGGGCAACTGGCCTTTCCCAAAATATGAAAATGGTGATATATTTCCAACCTGGGGATACCTTGGTATAAGGGCTTATGCTAAATACGATAAGGCTATTGCACTTAAATACATCAATAACTTGCTGGACCAGTATAAAAAGGATGGGCTCTCTTCTCAGCGGTATAGCAGAACTACTCAACTTGGATTGGGTGATGATATTTTGGCTGGCATAAGTACAAGTATTACAGCTTTATACAGGGATATTTATGGAGTCAGGCCAAAATGGAACAGGATGGGATTGGAACCGAATATGAGTAGCACGCTAAATGGAACCAAATTCTCTTATACAAACCGCAACACAGTTTATAACCTGGAACTGAGCGTTAACAACTATTTAATGCGCACCAATGGTTTTTCAATAAAAAGCAAAGAGAGCTTTGGTGCAAATAAGGCAGGTAATATACTTACTTATTATCCGCACAATGACGATGTGATGTTGCTTCAGATTAATTCCGCAAGCAATCGTAGCATAAACATGGAGATTAATTCATGGGATGCTAATGCATATTCATGGACCGTTACCTCGCCTGACAAATATCTATTTACAATCAAGGGGCTGGCTCCTGGCAAAAAGTATGAATTAGCTATAAATGGAGTTGCTAAGCATTTTACATCAAAAAATGACGGTAGCTTTTCAATAGAGCATACTTGCAAGTCGACCACTAAATTTGCGGTAAAATAACCTTACATATGTAACAGCATTAAAGTAAAAATACTGGTTTTCAGTGATTGACCAGACAGATCTCACTGATTAAATTTAATTTCTAAAACTTTAGAGCGTAAAAATCCAAATAAATATTACTGGTTTTTACAATTTTCGTTTAAGTCAAGAGTTAAATTATGAGTAAAACTACTGACCAGTTTAGTGAATATGTGAACACGCTTTTCCTAGAAAATGCGACGAAAGAAGCGCTTACTTCTCCGGATTTATATCATTCGCATAGCTTTTATCTTAACTTAATTCCCCTTCTTACAGAGAATGGGAAAAATGATATTAATATACCGGCAGCCAAACTTGAAAAATTAGGCATCGCCAGCTACCTTTATTTTAGGGCACTATTGGTTTATGACCATATGACTGATAGCCAGACGGAAACGACAGAGAAGAAAACAAATCTTTATCTTTTTTTTAGTTTTTTCGAGAGATCAGCAGCAGAGCTGGGGAGGCTGTACGAGAATAGCAATCCGTTCTGGCAGTACTTTGAAGCCTGCAAACTAGAGTACTTCAACACCACCTTGTTAGAAAAACAATGGTCACAAAAAAGACCCGCAATTACTGAAGCAGTATTTAAAAAAATTGCTTCCGGTAAGTCTGCAGTATGTAATGCCATTGTTTATGCATTGAATGGATTGATGCCTAAGGATTTTCAGCATACTCCTGATTGGTTAGAATGTCTGCAGCACTTGCATATCGGATTTCAATATCTTGATGATCTCGACGATTTTAAAAAAGACGGAATAGAACAACAATGGACATATACCCACAGCCAGGTTGAGGAAGCAATTAAAGATCAAGGGCATAATCTATCGGCGGTTTCAAGTGACGCTAAATACCGCTATCTCTTTCTTTCAGGCATAGCTGTAAGAAATTTAGAGAATGCCATTGATCATTTTCGGCTTGCAAAAACAATAGCTGCAAAAACACAGCTTCACAGGCTTGTGACATTTATCACAAGCAAAGAAGAAAGATGCCGTAATCAGATACGGGAGATAAGTCTGCTTATTGAGAAAACAAAGGACAAGGCCAAAAAAAGCACCGATCATTTACAGGCCAGAACAATACAGCACTCAACCACTGCAGGAATAGATTTTATGGCGGGCTCCTTACAGGAGGATGGTTACTGGCGCGATTTTCTGACCTCGGCCGGCTTTGGCAGAGATTGGATTACAGCTTATGTTGTTCTGCAGCTTTCGGATATACCCGGGAACGAAGCATTGATAGCAAAAGCATCAGAACAATTACTTTCCCGAACCGGAGCGGCGTATAATGAAAATATCATCGCTGACGCGGACTCTATTAATTTTTTTATATGGATGCAAAATAACAGGGGGGTAAATGTACCGGAGGCGACCGTGGTTAACTGGCGCTCGTTTATGCATAGTAATGGTGGGTGGGCGACTTATAACAATGAATTATCGCTGCGGGAAAAGCTCGGTTTAGACAAAGGTGTAAGCGTTGCAGGTTGGTTAATGCCTCATAACTGTGTGTCGGCTGTAGCTGCCTGTGTATTATCTTTTATGGAAATCAATGAGGCTTATGACGATACAATTGGTTATTTACTCAAACAACAACACGATGAAGGATATATTTCATCGTACTGGTGGACAAGTCCAATCTATGCCACCTCATTTAGCCTAATGGCACTTAGTAAGACAAAGAAATATGCAGATGCTGCGGCAAGGATGGCATGCTGGTTAAGTAATATACAAAACTCAGATGGTTGCTGGTATAATCCTGCCGTAAATGAGCCCAGTGCATTGTATACCGCGCTAGCCATGAAAGCACTACTACAATTCAACGATAAGCACTATACAGAAGAGATACAGAAAGGTGCAGAATGGCTTTTAAGAAACCAAACCGGCGACGGTAGCTGGCCCACCAACCGGGTATTGTTACTTCCGGCAACAAATGTTATCCAGTTAGAAACTGTTGAGCAATGGCGTAAAAGCTCATTTGGCGTGAATGTAATAATAGACGATCATAATCGTGTTTTCACTACGGCTACAGTATTAAATACGTTGCATTTGTACGAACAAAAATATTCCCTGATCCATGCTAGTTAAAGACCTCTCTCTTTCAGAAACAGACAATAGCCGATGGGTATTAAAAACCATGGATGGCCGCCATATGCTGCTTAATCAGGCAAGCGCGACGCTAGTGCAGCTACTTCAGAAACATCATGATTATGAAGCAGCTGTACAGGCCTTTAACCTGCATTTTAATACAGACCTGAGTACCGAAACATTTCGTCAGCTTACAAAGGAAAAGCTGTCCGGCTTTCAAATACTAACAGAAGAAGAAAATGGTAAAGTTCAGAAAAAGGGGAAATACCTGCATCTGCAAGTGCCATTTTTTTCACCTTCGGTAGCAGGAGCTTTGTCGGCCCCCTTTCGTTTCCTGTATTCACCACGTTTATTTTTCGTGTTGATCAGTATACTTGCGGGAGTAGTTGCCTGGATATTGATTAGTTATCCGTCGCAGCAGGCCTTCGAATGGACAAATGTCAACCTGTTACTTCTCGCCTGTTTGGTTTATCCTTCGGTGCTTATACACGAACTTGGGCACATCGCGGCCTCTCGTGCAGCGGGCGTGGAACACGGGGAGGTCGGTTTTGCCTTTTATCTTATTTTTCCTGTGTTGTATTCAGATGTAACCAACATTTGGCAGGTGCCTAAAAAGCGTCGTATTATAGTAAATCTGGCGGGTGCAACCAATGAACTCCTTTATGCTGTTTGTCTGTTTCTGATTTTTTATTTTACAGGCAACAAAACCCTGCTAACCGCCTTTTATCTCATCAATCTGAAAATATTGTTCGAACTGAATCCTTTTGTGCGTATGGATGGTTACTGGGTATTTTCAGATATTACCAATACACCAAATCTGCTGCCAAAGGCAAACAAACTGGTGAAGGACGTTTTCGGAGCAGTTTTCTCACGCAGCAAACATCTGCCGGCTGCGTTTAGCCGAACAGATAAATGGCTAATTATTTACGGTATGGCTAACACTGCTTTTATTCTGATTTATATGGGATTTATGCTTGTAAGCCACTTTGATAGTATAATTCATTTTCCGGCTATCCTGTTAGATCTGTTTATGAAAATGATAAGAATGGAACTTTCATTCAACAACTTGAAAAGTGAATATCTTTTTGTATTTATTTTTTATTGGTTAGTGGGGAGGATGTTATACCATTTTATTTTAAAAAACTCGCGGGTTACGTCAGCAAAGCTAGGCCGGGTGGCTTACTGATGTCTATTTAATTTCATCCGGTTTACCTATTAATTATTTACTATTATGAAAAATTCAACCGAAGAATTACAGAGCTATCAGCCAGAGTTGGTTAAAATGTTCGAAGTAGAAGAGCTTGAAGAGAGAATGGAGTTTGCAGCGTGGAGTCTTTCTGCTAAAGCGAGCAATGACGGCTGGGAAGCGAGTGCTACCGTTACCCTTTAGAGGTTAACAACCTACAATAGGAGCATGGTATTGCGCAATACCATTGCTCCTATTTTTATTTCTTATTTTTATCTCTATGCGATTTTATCAGATTCTTATTCTTTATTGCCTTAGTTTTATTTTTTGTACGCCAGCACTTTTTGCCCAGGCAAATCAAGGCATTAAACTGCATGGAACTGTTGCAGATTCAACTAATAAACAGCCCTTGCCCAATGCAAGCATTTACAATGAACAGGCTCAAAATGCTACCATAAGTAATGATGAAGGCGGTTTTGAGATTTATGCAGATGCCCTTCCTGTTACATTAAACATATCTTACGTTGGTTATCAAACACAAAAAATTACGGTGACAGATCCCACGCAACAGTTATCGATAGTGCTTAGTCCTGCATCCATCAGCCTTGACACGGTGTTGGTTGGCAGAGACAATGCAGTCCAGCTGATCAGGAAAGCATTTGAAAAGGTGTATGCCCATGCTACCAGGAAGTATTACGGCAAAGGATACATCAGACAGTTCACTAAGGAGGGTGATACCTACACCGGCATGCAGGAAGCTATATTTAACGGCCAATGGCAGAGTTTTGCCATGACTGGCTGGCAACCGTTACAAACAAGGTATGCTAATCTGGAGAAAAGTATGATCAGCTTTACAAACTTTAGCTTCTTTAGCTTTATGTCTACGGGATATTTACCAAGTAATGTGGTACGAAAACCAGTAACGAAAAGACCGGATTCTCTATATGATTGCCGTATCAGCCAATATATAACAGGAAGTAATATGCATGAAATTGCTGTGATTATGTGCACGCCTAAAACTAACAAGACAGATAATATGTTCGTTGGAAAGATATTCATTGATACTGAAAATTACGACGTATTGAAACTTGACGGGAAGATCGTTAACTTTTCATTTGACCTGAGTGGTCCACTAAAATTAAAAGACACAGAAGTAAATACTATAGTGAACTTTAAAAAGACTGCAGATGGTGCTACTGTTCTTGATTTTGCTGATATTAAATTCACCAGCAAAGCTGCATTTGGTTTTGTGACGGCTAAGAAATTGTTTTATGATGCAAAGATCTTAATGTACGATTATGATGATACGCTTTCGAAAGAGAAATACATGACTATCACACCAAAGACCGACGATGTGGGGTTGATGAAGAACATTCCATACAACAGTGAGAAATGGGATGGTAATACTATGATCTCACATACTCCACTGGAAAACGAGATTATAAGTTCTTTTGAACGTCGTAAACTAATTAGTAATTACCTTCGCTGATCGTGCCAGATTAATCTCTCTATTGTACACAAGTCATTTTTATACCTTATTTTTGCCAGATGTCCGGCATTTATATCCATATTCCTTTTTGTAAGAAAGCCTGTAGTTATTGCGACTTTCATTTCAGTACCTCTTTAAAATACATTGATGAGATGACTGATGCCATATGCGAGGAAATTATTCGAAAAAAATCCAGGATAACAGATCAGGTCGGTACTATTTATTTTGGGGGTGGAACACCATCAGTACTTCCATCAAAAGGTTTTGAAAAAATATTTAATACCATAACTAAACATTTCTCTGTTTCATCGGATGCTGAGATCACTATTGAGACTAACCCTGATGATCTTGATGCAAAAAAGATCAGCGAATTAAGGCAGTTACCCGTTAATAGATTTAGCATAGGAATACAATCTTTTTTTGATGAGGATCTGATATGGATGAACAGGGCCCATAATGCAGGCGAAGCTGAAACCTGCATAAAACGCAGTCAGGATGCAGGATTTGAAAACCTGAGCATCGACCTTATTTATGGCTATCCTTTACTAACAGACAACAAATGGCTAAGCAATATTAATAAAGCTATTGAATTCCAAACACCACATATTTCGGCATATTCATTAACTGTTGAGCCACGCACTGCACTTGCAAGTGCAATAAAAAAAGGCAAACAAACGCCTGTTAATGATGAACAGAGTGCTTCTCAATTTATTACACTTATTGACAAACTAAAAGAAGGTGGTTTTGAGCATTATGAGATTTCGAACTTCAGCAAACCAGACAAGTACGCCGTTCATAACACCAATTACTGGCGCGGGATTCCTTATTTGGGGATAGGCCCATCTGCTCATGGTTTTAGCGGTAAAACACGATATCTTAATATCGCAAATAATACAGCTTACTTAAGCGAATTGCAAGCTGGAAAACTCGCCGAAACGATTGAAGAGCTTAGTCTTTACGATAGGTTTAATGAATATATTATGACCTCATTAAGGACAATGTGGGGTACAAGTTTAACTAAAATTGAGTCTGATTTTGGCAAGGTGTTCTTAACGGACACTATTAAAAATATAAAGCCTTTTATAGAAAAGAAGTGGTTAGAAAATCAGAGTGACCAGCTTGTTTTAACGTTAGATGGGAAATTGTTTGCAGATCATATCGCATCTGAATTGTTTATAACAGAAGATGATCACCTTAAATATTAAGTAATGAATAGTAAAGTTGTTTGGATTACCGGCGCATCCTCTGGAATTGGCGAAGCTTTGGTTTATGAATATAATAAAGCAGGCGCAAGATTGATCATATCCTCACGCAATCGTGATGAGTTATTTCGGGTTAAAACGAACTGCAAGAATCCGGTAAACATTCATGTATTGTCCTTAGATCTTGAAAATACAGCCACCCTAAGCGGAAAAGCCGAAGAGGCTATTCGTATTTATGGTCATATCGACATTCTGATCAATAGCGGTGGAATTAGTCAGCGTGGATTGGCTCTGGAAACCGACCTCGAAACTGAACAACGTTTAATGAATGTTAACTTTTGGGGAACAACCATCCTAAGCAAAGCAGTGCTGCTTAATATGATTGCAAATGGAGGTGGTAATATTGTTTGCATAAGCAGCCTGGTTGGAAAGTTTGGCACAAAGATGCGCTCTGCTTATTCAGCATCGAAACACGCATTGCATGGATACTTTGATTCACTTCGGTCTGAAGTGTATGACAAAAAGATAAACATTACAATTATCTGTCCTGGTTTTATTAAAACGAATGTTACGCTTAATGCATTAACGGCAAATGGTACACCGCAGGGCACCATGGATGCTGCACAGGAAAATGGTATGTTAGCGGAAGATTGTGCCAGGAAGATCGTTCAGGCAGTAAAACTAAATAAGGAGGAAGTGTACATTGGGGGTAAAGAAGTGAAGGGAGTTTTGTTTAAAAGATTGTTCCCTTTAAGATTCTCTAAATACCTTAGAACTGCGAAAGTTACCTAACACTTCACCAGCAATCTGCAAGATGATAAAAATTGCAAACGTTTGCGCAATCATTTCAAAATCAGAACAAAGGGAATAGAAGCTAAAAAAGGGAGCGTAAATTTACGCTCCCTTTTTCTGGTTATTTTATTGGGTTTATCCAGTAAGAATATTCATGTTTTACAAAAGGAACTCTGTATTCCTGTAAAGGCATAGAACCCCAGCTATCGATTCCTTGTACACCACTTTGGATCAAATCCATGTGCATGTAAATTTTATCGCGCTTAACAAGTTCGCCTGAATGATACTGCTGTTTCTCTTCTTCCGGGTCAAGATCATCCAATGAATATGGAAGTGCTGAGAAGCTCAATAAGCTATCGGCCATACCAAAGCTTAACCCTTTTCCTTTTTTATCTGTAAAATTCACCCAGCGTACATCTGTTTTATTACCGCTTTCCTGTGGACGCGCATATGGGAAATACTGCTCATCAACAGTTTGACTATACAGGCCAATAGAGGACCCTGTTTTACGATCCCAATAGGTTTCTCCAGGGCCGCGGCCATAGAAATTTATTTTACTAAACTCTTTGCTTAATTGCAGATCATTACCGATACGCTGCATTAGCGGATACTTTCCTTTAATGGCTGTAAACTTGTTGTCTACTTTAACCACTCCATCTGCCCTTACTGTAAATGTCTGCGTTACAGAAGCATCACCATTTACCAGTTCTTTTGTAAATGTTACAGTCACATCACCCGCCCCATCTTGTTTAAGATCCGCCATACTTAGTTTACCTTCTGTATAAGCATTGCGCCACTTCCTTAAGCTACTGTTAAAACCTGCACCTATATCATTATCTGTAGGTGCACGCCAGAATGCCGGGATTGGTCCTTCGGCAAGCATTTGAACCCCTTTAATACTATAGCTGCTCATAGTACCCGCTGCCATATCAAAAGCTACAGAAAAGTCTTTGCCTTTTACAATAGCTTTACCTGATTCTTTTTCTATCAATAGCTTGCCATTAGCAGTTGCTATTTTAACAGGTTGGGCTGTACCGTTCCATGCAAATTGTTCTGCTGCGATGTTATATCCCGCCGGTAAAAACGGTTCTTCCTTTTTAAGGTTATAATAAATATTTAAAAAGTATTCTGCTCCTTCCTTAACCTTGGTTTTAATTGGTAAGCTGATCTCCTTTTCTGTTCTTGGATCAATATTTAAAGCACTTATATTACCTTTCTCTATAGCCTTACCATTTTCCAGAAGTTCCCATGCCAGCCCAACGTTATCAAGGTTTTTAAAGAAATAAGAATTATTGATGCTGATATTATTTGACCCGTTATAAGCTGTTTTAATATACTGATATACCTTTTTTACCTCAACAGCCATTGGTGTCATTCCTCTGTAATTGGTAACAACACCTTTTACACAAAAATCATTATCACTAAAATCCTGATTAACGGGACCGCTTAATGGAAAATCTCCACCATATGCATTAATGCGTTTACCATTTTTAACCGTATCAATTGCCTGATCTATCCACTCCCAAATAAAGCCTCCCTGTAAATTAGGCTGGCTTTCTATAACGTCCCAATATTCTTTAAAGTTACCCAAACTGTTGCCCATAATGTGCGCAAATTCACTCATAATAAGGGGTCTGTCTGGTTTGCTGTTAGCATATTCCTTAAGCCAATTCGGATCTGGATACTGAGGCACAATCATATCTGTATTGTAATCTTCTTCTGCGCGTTCGTATTGTACCGGCCTGATGTCATTTGACTTTAACCAGTCGTAACCCTCATAAAAATTAACCCCATTTCCCGCTTCGTTTCCAAGCGACCATGTGATTACCGACGAATGATTTTTATCGCGTTCATACATTCTTTTAATACGCTCCAAATGAGGAGCTCTCCATTGTTTATCATTACCCAGTGTATATGCCAGATCGTAATAGCGACCATGAGATTCTATATTCGCTTCGTCAACAACATAAAGACCGTATTCATCACATAACTCCATCCAATATGGATCAGGAGGATAATGAGAATGCCTAACTGAGTTTACATTCAGCTTTTTCATCATCTCCATATCTTTTCTCATATCGGCACGGGTAAGTGTATGCCCTTGGGTTGCATTATGCTCATGACGATTAACACCTTTAAAGAATACCCGCCTACCATTTACCAGAAAGTTATTATTTACCAGTTCTACAGTGCGGAAACCGATGCGCTGAGGAATAACCTCCAGCACTTCTCCTTTTTTATCTTTAAGTGTGATGAATAGTGTATACAGATTTGGTGTTTCTGCAGTCCATGCTGCAACATTTTCTACCTGTGTATTAAAGCTAACCGTACTTTTAAAATTTCCAAGAGCTGTTTTAACCCCTTTTGTTTCATCTTTGTAAACAGATTTACCTTTAGAATCTACCAAGTCTAATTCTATAGCGAAGCTATCAGGCTTGCTGTGCATGGTTTTATTGTCTATTCTGTAATTGTCTATTTCGGCAGTAAATGAAAGAACGCCATTTTTATATGATTTATCCAGTGTTGCAATTGCTTTAAAATCTCTTACATCTAATTTTGGTGTAGCATACAGATAAACATCTCGCTCAATTCCCGAAATACGCCACATATCCTGGCACTCCAAATAACTTCCATCACTCCAGCGGTACACTTGCAAAGCAACCAGGTTTTCTCCGGGCTTTATATACCTGGTAATATCAAATTCTGCTGCAAGTTTACTGTCTTCGCTATAGCCTACTTTTTTACCATTTACCCATATATAAAACGCGGATTTTACAGCCCCGAGATGAATAAATACCTGGCGGCCATCCCAATTTTGAGGCAGACTAAATTTTTTACGATAAGACCCTACCGGGTTATTATCTACTGGAATATCAAAAGGAGGATTCATTTTAGCGCCGGTATTTTTACGGCCGGCAAATTCGTATGGCTGATTTACATAGATAGGCAAGCCATATCCATTGGTTTCCCAATTGGCAGGCACTTTAAAATTATCCCATTTGCTATCGTCGAAATCTGTTTTAAAAAAATCATCCGGACGCTTATGCGGGTCCTGTACCCAATTAAATTTCCATTGGCCATTTAAGGTTAAAAAGTAATCGGATTTTTCTTTCTCTCTCTTAGAAGCCAGATTTTTGTTTTCAAAAGCAAAAGCTGATGCTCGCATTGGCATTCTATTAACTGAGACTACTTCGGGGGTTTGCAGTTCAGACGGCAATTGCTGTCCAATTACAGCCGAGGTAGCCAATAATAGAGATAGGGTTGTTAAAAAAGTTCTCATTTGTATTCTTAGATTGTATTATCCACCCTCGAACCTAATTATATTTTGGTTAAAACATTAGCGCAAACGTTTGACTTAAATTTAGTTCAACATTTTAATTATGGTTTTCATACATTTAATTTATAACACAAACCACACATAAATGAACATGAAAAGAACCACCCTGTTTCTGCTTGCATTTCAGTTTTTACTTAGCACAGTTTGCCTAGCAAAAGCCCAAAATAGCGCAGAACCTGAAACCATTACCATACCGCTTGGCGGGAATGGATGGGTAAACGAAAACTCGACAGCCAGCATTAAAAAGGAAGGTATAACCAATTGGTCTGCCGCTAGCGATGTAATTACCATCTATTTTAGAACAGAATCTTCCGGAGAAGCAGAGATTTCTTTAAAACTAAGTGTCCCGGAGGGGAAAAGTAAAATAAGTCTCACTGCCGAGGGCACGACTCTTGTGAAAGAAGTAGGTAATCTGGGCTCTGCTATAGTTAAAATAGGAAGCATTACCATTAAACAGCCTGGATATGTGAAGATAGAGCTAAAAGGACTTTCTAAAACAGGAGGTTTTTTTGCAGAGGTATCTGATTTAATTGTAAGTGGCAGCGAAGAGCTTTTAAAAGGTGCTGCTTACGTTAAAAACGATGAAGGCAATTACTTTTATTGGGGTCACAGAGGCCCATCTGTACATTTGGGTTACAAAATCCCTGCTGAAGCAGAAAACAATACGGAATGGTTTTACAATGAAATTCAGGTTCCGGTAGGTGAAGATAAATTAGGTACGTACTTTATGTCGAATGGCTTTAGCGGAGGATACTTCGGGATGCAGGTAAATTCACCAACTGAGCGTAGGGTTTTATTTTCTATTTGGAGCCCATTCTCCACTGACGATCCTAAATCCATTCCAGACAGCATGAAGGTTGTATTGCTTAAAAAAGGAAGCACAACAAAAACAGGCGAATTCGGCAATGAGGGTTCTGGCGGTCAGAGCTATATGTTTTATCCATGGAAAGCTGGAAAAAGTTATGCTTTTTTAATAAGAGCACAACCTAATAAAGACAAAAAAACGACGATATATACCGCCTATTTTAAGGATTTGGAAAAAGGAAACTGGCAACTTGTAGCCAGCTTTGAACGTCCAAAGTCCGGAGAGTATTTAAAAGGACTCCATTCCTTCTTAGAAAACTTCTCTCCATCAACAGGCGATCAATCCCGCAAAGCAAAATATAAAAATCAATGGGCCATTGATTCTGAAGGTAATTGGCATGAAGTTACCGCAGCAACATTTACAGCTGATGCCACTGCAAGAGAGAATTACAGGAAGGATTATGCAGGAGGAACAGAAGATTCGTCATTCTTTTTAAAGAATTGTGGCTTTTTTAATGATTTCACTCCAATAAAAACTCCTTTACAAAGAAAATCATCTGGAAAAGAACATCCTGAAATTGATTTTAAAAAACTGCCGTAAGGCCTATAAGGGTGTTTAAATCAAGTTTTGGACACCCTTATTAACTCATCACTCCTATTTTTGAGCCACTCCAGTCTGGGAACAGCACCTTATCATTATTAATTCTTAAATGCTTATCGGCAACCTCACTAAACACAGCTCTAAAATCTGTAGTAACTGCAAGGTCTCTTCCATCTTCAAGGTTTTCAATTGCAAGAGGATTCACTATACCATGTACTAATCCTCCCTTTACTCCATTTCCAAGAATAAAGTTGCAGGAAGCCCTGCCATGATCTGTCCCTCCGGTTCCGTTTTGTTTTACTGTTCGGCCAAACTCAGTCATGGTCATAACCGTTACGTCATCTTGCAGCGTATCTATGTCTGTCCAAAAGGCCATAATACTTTCACTGAGATCATTTACATTTCTTGCAAAAATTCCGGTTTCTCTTCCCTGATTAAAGTGAGTATCCCATCCTCCCGATTCAGCAAATGCCACTTCCATCCCTACATTCATTTTGATTAGCTGTGCAATCTGCTTCAAAGAATTTCCTAAGGCTGAATTAGGATAGATAACTCCATTGGTGGGTTTATAATTTTTCACATCTGTTTTTTGAAGCATTTTTATGGCTTCAAAACTCTCTTTCCCGGTTTCTTTTAATAGACCAGAGGAAGTTTGATCGTAAAGATCTTCAAAGCTTTTAGCAGCCATGTTGGCTCCATTAACATTACCCCTCATTTGAATGTTAAAATCTTGCAGGTTGCTAATGGCTACCGCGGGATTATCACCATAAAAAGATCTTGGTAAGGATGAAGTTAAGCTCACTCCTCTGAGGGGCGTTACTCCGTCGTGCCCAAGCAAGCCAACGGCTCTGTTTAGCCACCCACTTTCAGTACCTTTTTGAAAAGGCGTACCTGATTCCATATAATCCTGTGCGTCGAAATGAGAGCGTGTATTATTTGGAGAACCTATTCCGTGTACTATTCCCATTCTTTTTTCTCTAAATACCTGTTCAAAGGAGCCCATTGAAGGGTGTAACCCAAAACGGCCATCCAAATCTATCAAGGGTTTATTTGCAGAAGTTTTAGCAGCTGACATAAACAGAGACGGTCTCGCAGTCCTTAAATATTCGTCTGTAAAAGGAGTTACCGCCATAAGTCCATCCATAGCTCCCCGCTGAAAAATGCAAACTAGTATTTTCCTTCTTTCAAAAAGGCCTGGTTGCTTTATCCCGGCAACAGCATCGGCCAGAAAACCTGGTACTCCACCCATCCCTATTCCAAATAAGGCAAGTCCTCCTGCTTTTAAAAATCCCCTTCTTGATGTCATGATAGTTTTTTATTTAAATCTATTTACGTTGGAATTCAGGAGAACCAAGAATTACACCTACTACCTGAGCCAATTCTGAATTCTTCACATCTTCTTTTTTAGTTATTCTACCCTTTTTAACGCCTCCCATAACTTCGGTGTTGTCAATATTCGATGCTACGGGCGTGTTTTTCTCAGCAGCTATTTCTACTTTTTTATTTAAATCGGGATCCTTAAGCATAGGTTTCAATCTCTTTATGGTAGCGTCAAGATTACGTTCGGGCATAATGATCTTGCTGTATGTTGTTAAAGCTGCCTCAGCACTCTCGGGTTCATGATTATTGTTTAAAGCCGCCAGGTCAACCTTTATTCCTGGGATGCGCTGAGAAGCAAGTGCCAAACCAAAATTCATTCGGTTTAATAATGCTCCGGTATTAATCCAATATTGACCCCTATCTGGGAATCCTGTTGGAGCCTGATAATAGTACATCTTTTGTCCCATTTTGTTGATCCAGCTAAACAACTGATATGGTTGTGTAATTTGAGCATCTAAACTCCGTACTGCGCTAATGGCAAGTTCAAAAGGCGACTTTGTTTTTTCCCTTAAAGCATCAACCTTCCAGAATTCGGGAGAAGAAACCATGGTGATCATTACCTGTTTTATATCTCCGTCTGTTTTAATAAATGTTTTTGCCATTCTATCTATAAGCCGTGGAGACGGTTGATCGCTTACAAATCTTGTTGCAATCTTTTTTGAAATGAATTTTGCCGTAGAAGGATGATGGGCAAGCATGGTTAGTAAAGTTACACCTTCCTCATACCCACCATTGGCAGAGAATCGTTTGCCAAGCACTGTTTTCTCTCCATTATCATGCCAGGTGGGCACAAATAAGAAATCTCCCTGATGCACAAACCCTCTTTTTTCAAGATTAGTTTCCCCAACATTATCCATCAGCTTTTTCATTCCTGCACCATATCCATCTTCGCCCATTGGAGCGATAGTCCAGCCCGTTAATACCCTTGCCGCCTGCGTTACATCGTTCTGGTCATACCCCCCATCCACACCAAGTGTATGTAATTCCATTACCTCACGGGCATAATTTTCGTTTAATCCCCCTTGTTTCTTTTTAACCTGTGCTTTCCTATTCTTATTGCCACCTTTTGTTTGTACAGAATCATTTCTGACAGCTGCAGGTTGCCCGCTGCTACTAAAATTATCTAAATAGATAAGCATTGCAGGAGACTTAGCCGTAGCCAGCAGCAAATCGTTAAACTTACCAGTTACATTGGGTCTGATCACATCCCGTTCAAAAGCAGGAACAAAAGAAGCGCATTGGTTTTTGGTCAAAGAGACATTAAAGTGATTGAACCAGAAATCGGTAAGTAACTCCCGTAATTGATTATTCGTATAAGCAGCTCTTAAAATTTTCTGGTTAATAAACTGACGATATAGCTCTTGTTGGGGCTTTAGTCCATTCATTTCCATATACTCTTTAATCTGCTTTTTATACGCTGCCTGATTTCCTTTATTTACCGAATCTTTATCTATAGCTCCATCTTTAATGGCCATACGCAATACTCTTGCAGATCTGGGATATTTATTTTCTACATCAGTATTACTTAAATTGATATCATCAAATTGGGCCAACATTTTATCCAGCTCTTCATCTTGTAAGCTGCCTTCCAGCTGTTGTATAAACCATTTCTCTAAACCTATTTTCAGAACACGATCTACGTCTCCAGCCTTGGGGCCGTAAGTAAATCTGCTTAGCATGTGTTCGGCTGCCTGTCGCTCACTTAGTCCTGCTTGCTTGTAAGGGAATTTCAATTTTACAGTAACTGATTCCTTTTGAAAAAAAGAGCATAGGGTAATAAAAAACAAAACAAATACAAAAGAGAAGGGGATCTTAATGGCTGTTTTCATAGTTGTTTTGTTGGATTATGTTGGTATGACAATTAAAACGTCAAAAAGATTAATCAGCATATAACTTATTATGAATTGAGAAATCCGTCATTAAGATTTGAACGTATATATACTTATAAGCGTTGAAAATTTCATTGAAGTAAGACTTTCGGGTGGTGATCAATATGGCCGATGTAATTAAAAAGCATCGGCTTTTTTGTTTTGTCAGGGATTTTCAATTTTTGATATCTGCAATTCCCTTCACTATCGTTTTTCTATAATTTTGCTTTATCTTAATATTGAATTAACATGAAGTTTGACTTATCACCAATCGATATCGTTAATGATATTTCCAAAGAGGAATTCGAAAAGAACTACTTGAACGCCCGCAAACCGCTCATTATAAAAAACATGTCGAAGACATGGCCTGCATACGACAAGTGGAATTTAGACTACATGAAATCTGTTGTCGGCGATAGAACTGTTCCCTTATATGACAGCTCTAAAGCTGATCCTTCAAAACCGATTAATGCTTCAGCAGCTGAAATGAAGTTCGCAGATTATGTAGAATTAATTAGAAACACACCTACCGACCTCCGCATTTTTTTGTTTGACCCCATTAAACAAGCACCTAAACTACTGGATGACTATCGTGCACCGAAAGAATTGATGGGCGGTTTCCTGGACAGCTACCCAAACATGTTTTTTGGTGGAAAAGGTTCCGTTACTTTTTTGCATTATGATATAGACCTTGCTCATATTTTTCATACCCATTTTAACGGTCGCAAACATGTGATCCTTTTTGAAAACAAATGGAAAGAGCGCCTTTATCAAATTCCATATGCTACTTATGCATTAGAGGATTATGATGTTGAAAAGCCAGACTTTAATAAATTTCCGGCACTGCAAGGTGTTAAAGGAGTTGAAGCATTTCTGGAGCATGGCGACACTTTATTTATGCCTACGGGTTACTGGCATTGGATGAAATATCTTGATGGGTCTTTTTCTATTAGCCTAAGGGCCTGGGATAAATCATTAGCGGTAAAAGTAAAAAGTTTATATAATCTTACCCTTCAGCGTAAGTTTGATGATTTTATGAAAGCTAATTTCAAAGAAAAGTACATGACCTGGAAAGAGAAACTGGCTATCAAACGAGCAAACAGAGCGCTCGTCAGTCAGCAACCCTGTTAATAATGATCTAATCTTAATTTATTTGAAATAGTAGCTATGAAATAAATTAAGAATGACCTTATGAAGAGAAGGATTTTTTTATCTAAGTTTGTTTTAAATAAGGTCGGTAAACAGGCATTTCGCCGTTAACACGTATCTTATCATTAAAACTTATGAGTTTTATTTTAAAGCCGGTAGATACCGTTGAGAGCATCAGCCCCGCTGATTTTAAAAAAAATTATTTAGATGCCAGACGCCCTTTGATCATTAAAGGACTGACTAAAACATGGCCGGCAAGAGAAAAATGGACGACCGACTATTTAAAAGAAATAGGAGGAGATCTGAAAGTTAGCTTGATGGACAATTCTAAGGCTGATCCGTCGAAACCGATTAATGCATCTGTAGCAGAGATGAGATTTGGGGATTATCTTGATCTTATTAAATCTAAACCAACAGAACTGAGGATCTTTTTCTTTAATCTGTTTAAACATGTTCCTAACCTGGTAAATGATATTGTTATTCCTAAAGATTTAATGGGAGGCTTTATTGAAAGCATGCCCGCTATGTTTTTTGGAGGATCGAACTCGGTTACCTTTTTACATTACGATATAGATTTACCTCACCTTTTCCATACCCACTTCGGTGGAAGAAAGCACATTATCCTTTTTGATAATAAATGGAAGAAGCGCTTGTACTGTATCCCTAATGCAACCTACGCATTAGAAGATTATGACGTAGCCAATCCTGATTTTGAGAAATTCCCAGCACTTAAGGGGGTTGAAGGTTATGAAGTTTTTCTTGAACACGGTGATACCCTGTTTATGCCTACCGGTATGTGGCATTGGATGAAATATCTTGACGGCTCTTTTTCGTTAAGCCTAAGAGCGTGGGATGCGTCAATTACAAGAAAGGCCCAGAGTGTATTTAACCTTGCTATTAAAGGAGGTGTTGACAGTATTTTAAAAATGGCATTTAAAGCTCCTTACGCTAAGTGGAGAGAACGCCTGGCAATAAAAAGAGCTGAGAGAGCATTGGCAAACGGCAGCCCTAAATAGGCTGCCGAAACTTCTCTGCCTGAGGTATTTTTACAACTGGATAACATTATTAACACCTCAAACTTTTACCTTCGATAATTCGTTTATAATGAATATATGAGAGGTTTCCATTTTTCTAATTTCCAACCCGATGATTTACCGAAAGGTGGCTTTGATGAATTGCTTAAGCTTTTCACCCAGCTTTTGAATTATACTGCAGGCGATGCCGGGGAGGCATTGGCCTGGATGAACGAGCTGGACAAGAAATATAAGTTCACAAATAACGAATATGGGATGGGTGATTTTATTGATGACCTTAAGGAAAAAGGTTATTTGAAAGAGAACCCGGCAAATGGTGACTTAAGCATAACTGCCAAAACAGAGCAAACCATACGTAAATCTGCCCTTGAAGAGATATTCGGCCAGTTAAAAAAAGCCGGAAAGGGTAACCACAACACCAATATATCAGGCATTGGCGAAGAGAAAAATGCAGACAGAAGAGAATTTACTTTTGGTGACAGTTTAGATCAGATAGACATTACCGCGTCAATCCAGAATGCCCAAATAAACCACGGCATTGCTAACTTTACGTTAACAGAGCGAGATCTGGAGGTAGAGGAAAAAGACTATAAGACCCTTACATCGACCGTACTGATGATAGACATATCACATTCTATGATTCTATATGGCGAAGACAGGATAACGCCCGCTAAAAAAGTAGCTATGGCGTTGGCAGAGCTAATTAAAACCAGATATCCTAAAGACACGCTGGATATTGTTGTATTTGGCAATGATGCATGGCCTATATCAATTAAGGATTTGCCTTATTTACAAGTAGGGCCTTACCACACAAATACTTTTGCCGGATTGGAATTGGCAGCCGATTTACTACGCCGTCGTAAAACCCATAACAAACAGATTTTCATGATTACGGATGGTAAACCAACTTGTTTAAAAGAAAACGGCAGATATTACAAGAACAGTATGGGGCTTGACAGAAAGGTGGTTAATAAAACCTTAAATATGGCGGCTCAATGCAAACGACTAAATATCCCAATTACCACGTTTATGATAGCCCAGGATCCTTACCTGCAACAGTTTGTACGAGAATTTACCCAGATCAACGGAGGAAGAGCATTCTATAGTTCCTTAACCGGCCTTGGAGAATACATATTTGAAGATTATATAAAGAACAGACGGAAAACAGTCAGATAAGTTCTAAGCGCTCAATTCGAAAAGATAAGACATGGATTACAACAACATAAAAACACTTGGCCAACTAAAGGCCTCAAGCTATAAATCATTATCTGTAAAAGACGAGCTTCGTAAGAATCTGATTGTTCAGCTTAAAAATAAGGATGCTGGATTTGAAGGCATTTTAGGATATGATGAAACCGTGATTCCGGAATTGCAAACGGCTATTCTTTCGCGCCATAATATTTTATTGTTGGGTTTACGCGGTCAGGCAAAAACACGTATTGCCAGGCTGATGGTAAATCTTTTAGATGAGTATATTCCATACGTAAGCGGAAGTGAGATTTTTGATGACCCTTTGAACCCTATTTCATGGTACGCAAAGCATGAAATATTAATTCATGGCGACAATACCCCTGTTAGCTGGCAGCACCGTAGCGAAAGATATACTGAAAAACTGGCTACTCCCGATGTAACCGTAGCCGATTTGATTGGAGATGTTGATCCAATTAAAGCTGCTACCTTAAAATTAACGTACAACGACGAACGGGTAATTCATTTTGGTTTAATACCCAGAGCTCATAGAAGCATCTTTGTAATTAATGAGCTGCCCGATTTGCAAGCGCGCATACAGGTGGCATTATTTAATATGCTACAGGAAAAAGATATTCAGATAAGAGGTTTCAAGTTACGCTTGCCATTAGATGTACAATTTGTTTTTACTGCAAACCCGGAAGATTATACCAATAGAGGCTCTATTGTGACTCCGCTGAAAGACCGCATAGAAAGCCAAATCCTAACCCACTATCCTAAAACCATTGACATTTCCAGAAAGATAACCTTCCAGGAAGCAAAAATAACAGAAGAGCAAAAAGCGAATATCGAGGTAGATGGCCTGGTTAAAGATCTGATAGAACAAGTTGCATTTGAGGCCAGAAAAAGTGAGTTTATTGATCAAAAGTCAGGGGTTTCAGCAAGGTTAACCATTACCGCTTATGAGAACCTCATTAGTACTGCAGAACGAAGAATGTTGATTAATGGAGAGAAAAGCACATCCATAAGACTTTCTGACCTGGTAGGCATTATTCCAGCAGTAACCGGAAAAATTGAACTGGTTTACGAAGGTGAATTGGAAGGACCTGCAAAGGTTGCGAATACACTCATCGGCAAAGCAATTAAAAGTTTATTTGCTCGCTATTTCCCTGATCCGGAAAGAGCCAAAAAAAGTAAAACCGCTAACCCATACACTAACATAACCGAATGGTTCACAGATGGAAATACACTAGATATAGCCGACTCCCTTACACAGGCAAAGTACGAAAAGCAGCTTAGGGAGGTTAACGGCCTATATGATCTGGTTAAAAAATTCCATCCTAAACTAAGCGAAAACCAAACCTTATTGTTAATGGAATTTGTACTGCATGGTTTGGCGGAATATTCACAGTTAAACAAAAAATATCTTGAAGGGGGATTCGGATTCTCAGATATGTTTGAAAGCTTATTTAACACCGAACTTGGTGATGACGACGACGATGACATTAATTTCAGGTAATCTTATTAATAAAAATACTTAAATGGGACGACTACCCGCACTTATAATTTTATCTGTTTTACTTCTGGCTTTCGATTACTACTGTTATCGGGCAATATTATCCGTATTTAAAAAATGGAAGCCAACTACAAAAAAACTGTTTTCAATAATTTGGTGGACGTACACCGGTATTCTTGTAATAGGCGTGTTTGCAGCGATTTATGTTCCTTCTTACTTACCTTTATATTTAAGCCTTCGATCAGTTATTCTTGTGGCATTCTTTTTAACCTTGGTTTGTAAAATAGTAATGCTGCCGTTTTTATTGATTGATGACATAAGGAGATTAATTGTTAAAATAAACAGGTCCTTCAAAAGAAAAAACACAGCAGTTTTGACTGAGAAAGAGCCCCAAACTATGGTTGGAGAACCTATAAGCAGATCGTCGTTTATTATAAAAGCTGGATTAATCACAGCTGCTATTCCCTTGACCTCTCTTACCTGGGGCATTTCCTCTGGCGCCTACGACTATAAGATAAAAAGGAGGACTTTAGTGCTCCCGAACCTCCCAAAGGCTTTTGAAGGAATCAGATTTGGTCAGATCTCGGATATCCACTCTGGAAGTTTTTATAATAAGAAGGCGGTACAGGGCGGTGTAGAAATGCTCCTGGCAGAAAAACCTGACTTTATCTTTTTCACAGGAGATCTTGTTAATGATATGGCCACTGAGATGCGCGACTATCAGGATCTGTTCAGTAAAGTTAAAGCACCCCTTGGAGTGTATTCCGTACTCGGAAATCATGACTATGGCGATTATCATTTTGGTGGCGCACCATCAGCTGCTAAAGCTAAGAACCTGCAGGATGTAATTAAAACCCATAAAGTAATGGGTTGGGATTTACTGATGAATGAGCATCGCCGGTTAAAGATAGATGGCGAGGAAATTGGAATATTAGGGATTGAAAATTGGGGAATGGGCCGTTTTCCAAAGTATGGCCGGATGGACCTGGCAACTAAAGACACAGATGATCTACCTGTAAAGCTACTACTATCTCACGATCCTTCTCATTGGAGGCAAGAGGTTTTGAAAAAATATCAACAAATAGATGCTATGTTTAGTGGCCATACTCATGGCATGCAGTTTGGCGTCAGAACTGAACATTATCAGTGGAGCCCTATACAATACATATACAAAGAATGGGCTGGTCTTTACAAAGAACAAAATCAACAACTTTATGTAAATGTTGGTTATGGCTTTCTAGGTTATCCGGGAAGGGTTGGAATTTTACCGGAAATAACGATATTTGAATTGAAGCGGGCCTAATTAAATTAACCGCCTCTCTGCAAATGATTAAAAGAATACTTCTTTCTATTCTTGATTTCCTGCTATTCAGCAACCTGTTTATAGGTATTTGTGCGGTTGCTCAGGGCTTGGTAACCTATCATCTTTTACATGTTCCTGCAGATAAATATATACTTGCATTCTTATTCTTTGCTACAGTAGGTCTTTACAACTTTAGTATGTTATTGGCCAAGCCTAAAGACCCAGGAAATTCACCATACATTAGAGTTAGATGGATATTTTCACATCATCGCCTAATCATTTCAATTACACTGATTTGTATTTTGTGTTTAATTCCACTCGGCTTATGGTATTTAAGCTTGGAATCTAAACTGCTGATGGTATTTACCGGATTAATGGCTGTTGGCTACAATGTACCTTTCCTAACACTAAATAAGCAGCAAATCGGTTTAAGAAATATCCCGGGAATTAAGCTATTTCTGATCGCTCTTGTTTGGTCTATAAGCAGTGTATTGCTACCAATAGTTGAACTTGAACGCAGCTATCAGATCAATATCTCCTCGGCCGAAACCCTCTTACTTGTAGCCAAACGCTTTTTATTTATTGCGGCCATTACTGTTCCCTTTGACATCAGGGATTTGTTTCAAGATAAGCTGTATGCACTTAAAACAATCCCTGTAATGCTTGGAGAAAAAAAAGCTTACGTCTTCTGCCAATTTTTACTCGGCCTCTATGTCTTGCTGTTAATTCTATTCAGACAGGCAACAGTAGGAGACATCGTTGCCCTTACCCTAACCATAATCTTAACGGGCTGGCTGATCTTTAAATCCAATATCAAAAAGAATGAATACTACTATTTCTTCTATCTTGATGGAACCATGGTTCTACAATACCTCGCATTACTACTCGTTACCTGGATTACGCAGTTATAAAAATAAGTTACGCTGGGTTAAAGCGATATCCAACACCTCTTACCGTTTGCAGTAATTGCGGATTATCAGGATTAAGCTCTATTTTTTTACGTAAGCGTACAATGTGCATATCAAGAGTTCTGGTATTCACATCAGAATTGTACCCCCAAACAACCAACATAAGTTCATCTCGGTTAATTACCTTATTCGGATTCCTTAAAAAGTAAAGTAAAATCCTGTTTTCAAGAATTGTAAGCTCTATCTTTTTCCCGTTTCTGAATAGTGTATGGATATTAGGGTGATGTTCCATATTTCCGAAACGATGGATCTCTGAACGGTCATTATTAAGCAGATATTTAACCTTACTATCCAACATTGCAACCAGAACATCCATATTAAATGGTTTAGTTACATAATCTGAAACTCCAAAATTATAAGCATCTATCTTATCCACATCCTGAGCTTTAGCTGTCATCATGATGATCAAATTCTCGAACCCCTGTTTTCGTACTTCTTCACAAACTTCGGCACCCTGTTTACCAGGTAACATCCAATCTAAAAGAACAATATCAGGCTGCTCATCTATTATCATTTTTTCGGCAGTTAAACCATCACCAACCTCCAAAACATCATAGCCTTCGGCTTTTAAACGATGTACAACCAGAAAGCGTAAATTCTCGTCATCTTCAACTATCAGTATTTTAATTCCCTTAGACATAATTTTTTATTTATTTGAATATAAATGCAAACGTATAATGGTACTAGTCATTATATGGCAGTACAATTTTAAACTCTGTTCCTTTATCAACTTTACTTTTTACCGTAATCTCGCCACTCATAAAGTTAACGAGTTCCTTACAGAAAGCCAAACCCAGACCAACGCTCCCATTCTGGTTGTACTGGTTTTGTATGCGAAAAAACTTCTTAAATATATTATTAATTTCTGACGAAGGAATTCCTATTCCCTGATCCGCAAACCGGAATACTACTCTTCCCTTAATAAGTCTGGCAGAAATGTGAAGCCGTTTCCGCTCTTGTGGCGAATACTTATAGGCGTTTTCTGCCAGGTTATCAAAAAGACTTCCCAGTAATACCGGATCGGTAACAAATGTTTTGAATCCGTTTACATCAAAAGTAAAATCAAAATCGGGGTGTTTAAGTCTATGTGATTCAACCGTACTTTCAATAAAATCATTAATATTAATTTTCTCGGAGTTTAGCTGTATTGCCTTATTCTCAATCTGAGTAAAGGCAAGTAATTTGTTCATTAAACCATTCAGCTTATCAGCCTCTTCATCAAGAATTTTTCCATAAAGTTTTAATTCTCTTTCGGTTAAACTAGATGCACTTTTAATGTTGTTTCCTGCAATCTTAATTACACTTACCGGAGTTTTAAACTCATGAGTAAGGTTATTCATAAAATCGTACTGCAGTTTAAACATCTTCTGATTAATATTTAAGTTTCTATAGATAAGGAATGCCACCAATACCAAAATACTGTAAAACAGCAATACACCTAAAGCAATCGGAAGGAAATAACTGAGGATTTCCTTATCAATAAAGGATTTAGAAGAGATAAAATAAAGCTTAAAATCTGAAAATGGTCCCGGCAAGGTTATCTCAGTAGTAACATATAATGAAGAGGTTTCAAGGGGATCATATGTTAACGGTTCAATTTTAATATATTGATATAATAGAGGTCTAGAGTTGATGATCTTGATTTTATATGGATCCAATTGAAAAGAAAGCATGTCCTGCTGATAAATCGGCTGTGGATTTAAAGATTTTCTCATCATTGTTTTGTACATCTTAAGATCCTCTATCCTCGGTATATTCAAATAGGTAATCTTGTTAGACCGTACATTACTAAAGTTACTAAACAGTTCATCCTGGCTAGGTACGCGAGTGGTATCCAAACTCTCAATATACGATACCAGCTTCAATGCTAAGGCATTAAAATCGTCCCCTGCAATGAAATTACGGGTATTATCACTTGAGAATAGCTTAACCGAATCCATTGGAACCAAGCTTCCAAACTGATAAATACTTTTAGGGCCAAAAGAGAACTTTCCGATATTTAAACCATCAGTTACCGGGGTATTTTTAACTTCAGAATCATAAAAGATTACCTTAGATACAAAGGGATATTCCAGCAACACGGTGTCAACAAAGTTAGATGCAGTGGCCGAATCCAGATAACCATTATAATAAGAAACCTCAGGTAGTTTTTTCTGAAAGAAATCATTATATGGCCTAATACTTTGTTCAAGTACGTTTACCTTTTCAGAAACAAATTGGTTTTCTATATACTTTGTACTAAATCTATAGGCTAATAAAAGCGACAACATAAACAGCACCAACATCAAAATGATGAAAGTGAGTATTAATGGAAAATTCTTACGATAACCGCTTTTCTTCTCTGAAGACATGAGGTTGATTTTACTTCTTTTTTAGGTTAACTTCTAAAAACGATTCAAGAGCTGTATATAGTTTTTGTCGTCCCTCATCGTTTTTACTATAGAATGGATCACCATCATTTTCCAAATAAGTCACGCTTATATTTCTCTTTTGGAGATTTTTTACGAACTGTATGGTTTCACCAGCATTTATATTCGGATCCTTGGTGTTTTGAGCAATAAATAAAGGTTTCTCTATCCTATCTACCTGAAACAAGGGAGAAGACTGGCGCATTTTATCTACGTCAGTAAGTGGATTTCCTATAACCTCATAGTACATTTGTAATTTCGGTTTTAAAAATGGTGGTATTGATTTCAAATAAGTGAATAAATTAATCACCGCAGAATTTGAAGCACCACATGCATAAGTCTTATTTTCAGAATATAAACCATTAAGTGCAATGTATCCACCAAAACCAGTTCCATATATTCCAATCCTTTTAGGATCGGCAATTTTTTTACTGATCAGCCACTTAACGCCATCATTAATATCATGTTGTATTTTACATCCCCACTCTTTAAAACCAGCAGCCATAAAAGCTTTACCATAACCAGTAGACCCTCTGTAGTTTACTTGAAAAACAGCATATCCTCTGTTTGCAAGAAACTGCACTTCTGGATTATAACCCCAAATATCTCTTGCCACTGGCCCATCGTGAGGCAGCACTACAACCGGCAAATTCTCGGCTTTCATTTTTAAAGGTAATGTTAGATATCCCTCTATTTTCATCCCATCTCTTGAAACATAACTGACAGGTTTCATCTCGCACATTTCGTCTTCATTAATAGCTGAATTGAAATCGCTCAATTTTCGAATTTTCCCTGTTTCAGAAAAATAAAGGTAGTAGGACCCTGGATTACGATCGGTAAACGTTCTTACAATAAAAACGGTCTCTGCTTTATCCCTATCAATTATCCTTGTTTCTGTTTTAGGGAGTAATTTATCCAGATTATTGTAAATTAATTTTACCGAATCATCCAGATAATGCTTCTCTTTTTTCCAGGTTTCATAAACAACAAAAGACATTTTCTGCTTTCTCCTTGAATACTGAGCGTCAGTAATATTTATAGTCTCGTCACCAAACAAAACCTTAATCTCTTTCCCGGTCTTACAATCAAGCTCAACCAAGGCCCCTTTATCACGGTTTACATTGGAAATAGCATAAATAACGTTTAGTTTATTTTTAGCAAAAGCAATTGGTCTTAACGTATTTTTAAAGTTATTTGTTACTATCGGCTTAAATGCGTCGTTTTCGCTTTCTCTGTATAACAATGTTTCATTTACACCATCACTGCTTGTTGCCAATCGGAGTTTACCTTCAGAATCTGTGGTCCAGTCTGTAATATTTCCCGGATTTTTTGCAGCCATTTGCATTTCCCCATTACGAACATTTAAACGATAAACATCAAAAACTGTTGAGTCTCTTTTGTTAGACGAGACAAGCAGGTATTTATCGTCCATCAATTGATCATCAAGAACCTTTATTCTGCTCTTTTCGTTATTCGTTAGCTGCCGCTCATTCTTACCATCCTTATTAATAATAAATATATCAGAGAGCCTAAGCGCAGGATCCGTTTCTTTATAATAAATGAGCTCATCCTTACTTACCCAAAAATAGAAGATAATGCTCTTTTCCTTTAATTGAGTTATCTTTTTCCCCTTACCTGTCTCAATATCCTCAACATATAAATTTTGATTCTTGCCCTCTAATTTCAGATAAGACAAGTTCCTGGCATCTGGTGAAACCCTATAGCCTATCCTATTTTGCGATTTAAAAAAATCGTCGATAGGCATAACTCTCACTCCCCCCTTTTGTGTACAGGCTAAAGCAAAAAGTGATAAGAAAAGAAAAAAATATTTTTTAAATACAACCATATCATTTTTCTGCTTACAAAGCTACGGAACCCTACCAGTGTAAATCAGTTTACACCAATATTGTTACCTTAAACCCCCATTTCAATATGCTCAAAATAAATTAAATATTTAACTAATATGAATTATCCGTTCCTTAGAAACAATCTTTAAAACCCGTCAAATCAATAATTGCCTCATAACCAAAGAAAATAAATATTAAATAATAGAAAACATTCCTTGAGTAACATTTAAAATACGCTTTTATGTTTTTACCAATAGAAGGGAAATTAGAATTCAAATCATTATTTTAGGGACTCTATTGATAGTCCATCCCTGATGAAAAAATTAATTCTGATTTTATTATTCTCTTATACAAGCTTTCTTTGCTCAGCTCAAAGCAGCGTTGATGAAGGATTGGCTTTTCAATATTACCAGCAAGGCCAGTATCAGGAAGCCTCTGTTTTACTGGAGAAATTGTTCAATGCGACTAAGAATGATACTTATTTTGACCTCTGGTATACCTCCCTTATTAAGCTCAAAAAACTAGATGAGGCCGAAAAGATTGCCAAAAAACTAATTAAACAAAATCCAAAAAACTTACATTATACAATGGCTCTTGCCCGTGTTTATCAGGAAAAGGGACAAATAGATGCGGCAAATAAGGCATACTCAGAAACGCTGAACAATTTGCCGGCAGATGAGTTTAAGATAAGAGAGGTTGCTAATATATTCTATAGCTTTCAGGCATATGATCTCGCTATATCAACCTTCTTACAAGGAAGAAAGATGCTTAACAATGAAAAGATTTTCACTTACGAACTTTTAAGTATATATCGTTTTAAAAAGGATAAGAACATGCTTGTGCAGGAGTACATTAATGCACTCGCTCAAATGCCTGAATTATTGCCCCAGGCAGAAAGTGTACTCTCTTCTATTTTTGAAAACAACGCCGATTACCTTATTTTACAAGCTGCCTTGTTAAAAAAAATACAGAAGGAACCGCAAACAGAGATTTATACCAAACTTTTAATATGGCAATATCTTCAGCAGCAAGAATACGAAATGGCATTAAGGCAGCTAATAGCGCAGGATAAACGAGTTAAGGATGATGGAGCTATATTATTCAATACGGCCAATACTTTTATTGCTAATCAAGCCTATACTACTGCTATAAAGGCCTTTGAGTACATTGTAAGTAAAGGCAAGGAGAATCCATATTTTTTACCCGCAAAGGTAGAAATGATAGATGCAAAATATCAGCTGGTAATCACCGGTCAATTTGATAAAAAAGCAATTACAGATCTTGCTACAGAATACGGTTCTATAATTGATGAGTATGGAAAAACTGCTCAAACAGTTTTTGCAATGAAGAAACTGGCTAACTTACAAGCATATTATCTTAACGACTTACCTAAGGCTGAAAAAACGTTAGAAGACGCATTAACTATCACTGGCCTTTCTGCAGCCGAAACAGGCCAGATGAAACTCGATCTTGGAGATATTTATATATTGACACAACAACCCTGGGAGGCTTTTTTAATTTACGAACAGGTAGCTAAGCAGTTTGAAAACCAAGCTGTAGGAAACGAAGCTCATTTCCGCTCAGCAAAACTTTCTTTTTATCAGGGCAGTTTCTCCTATGCAAAATCCCAGGCAGATGTTTTAAAGGCATCAACATCTCAATTAATTGCTAATGATGCATTAAACTTGAGTTTAATGATTTCCGATAATCTTCAATCTAAGGTAGACAGCAATGCACTTAAAATGTATGCTGATGCGGAGATGCTTCAGTTTCGAAATCTTCCTGCAAAGGCTCTCATAAAACTGGACAGCATTGTAATCGCCTTCCCAAACAATAGCTTGACTGATGACATATTAATGGCAAAATCCAGAATATATATCAAAACAAATGAAATAAATAATGCCATAAAGGTCCTTAAAGAACTTATAGACCAACAAGGAACCAGTCTTTGGGCCGACGATGCGCTATTTACATTAGCAGACCTATATGAGAAAAACCTGAAGAATAATGAAGAAGCTAAAGCATTATATCAGAAACTGATTAGTGACTATCCAGGTAGTATGTTTACCACAGAGGCCCGTAAGCGTTTTAGGAAACTTCGTGGGGATAATATTGGTACATAGTTCTATCTTTGCACCATGTTATTATACAATGTAACCACAATTATCGAAGATAACTCAGCAGATCGCTGGCTTCAATGGATGCAGGAGATCCACATTCCACAAGTAATGCAAACAGGATTATTTGTATCCAATAGGCTTCTTAAAGTAGTTGACTCTCCAAATGAAGGTGTAACATACTGTGCGCAGTATATAGCCGAAAACATGGATAATTACTTAGCCTACCAGGATAACTTTGCACCTGCTTTACTAGCCGAAGTGAATGAAAATTTTAAAAATCAGCAGGTGTCCTTTACCTCTCTGATGGAATATATCGCTTAATCCTATTTATGAATATTATAGAGACTCCCATTGCTAACCTTCTGGTTATTGAGCCCAAGGTTTGGAAAGACAACCGGGGATATTTTTACGAAAGCTACAATTCAAAGTTGTTTTCAGACGCAGGTATTGATGCTACCTTTCTACAAGACAATCAATCTTTTTCTCAGAAAGGTGCTTTACGTGGACTTCATGCTCAAAAAGCCCCATTTGAGCAAGGTAAGTTAGTAAGGGTTCTACAAGGCAGCGTTTTAGATATAGCAGTAGATATCAGAAAACAGTCTGAAACTTTTGGCCAATATTTCAGTATAGAACTTAGTGGCGATAACCATAAACAATTATGGGTTCCACCAGGATTTTTACATGGTTTTTTAACTCTTGAGGATGATACTATTTTCACCTATAAAGTAACTAATTACTATGACAAGGCTTCCGAAATTGGTGTAATATGGAATGATGCTGATATCAACATCGATTGGAGTAGTAGCATTGCAAAAGAAGATCTGATCCTCTCTGACAAAGACCTGATATTGCCCACTTTCAAAGATTTCGACAGTCCTTTTTAAATCGCCCAAACCTTTAAGAATTTAAGTAAAATGGCCCGTTAAATATTAACGGGCCATTTTTATTTGTGTGCTACCAAGCTTTGAAATTATTGTTTGATCAAATCATACAACTCGTCCAATTTAGGCGAAAGAACGATCTCAATTCTACGATTCTTGCTTCTGCCCTCCGCTGTGGTATTGGCATCCAACGGCTGAAATTCGCCTTTTCCCGTTGCTGTCATACGCACACTCTCAACCTTACTAACTTCTGTGAGGTAGCGCACCACCGATGTTGATCGCAAAACACTTAAATCCCAATTGTCTTTAATTTGTCCAAGGTTAGTTATTTTTTGAGAATCTGTATGACCTTCAACAGCGATGTTAATTTCGGGCTGTTGCTTTAATACATCTGCCAGTTGACTTAAAGCTTGTTTCCCCTTCTCGTCAATAATAATACTTCCAGAAGGGAATAGCAATTTATCAGTAAGAGAAACATATACTTTACCATTTCTAATCTCCACAGTCAAACCGTTTTTAGTAAATCCTAGAAGTGCCTGCTGCAGTTTTTCCTTTAATTGATTGGTAGCCTCATCACGTTTACGTAATATCTCTTCCACTTCTTTTAAGCGTTGCTCACGTGTTTTTAAATCATTCGAAAGCTTGTTGATCTCCGTAGAACTCTTATTCTTTAGTTTAGCATAATTACTATCCATTTCGGAATACTTGTTCTTCAGATCGTTTAATGCACTGCTTAATCCGGTAGTATCTTTTTTTAACCTTGCAATCAGACCCTCCAGATTTTCATTCTTTAATTGCGATTCTCCCCATCCTGTTTTTAATGAATCTTGTGTTGCTAGTAATGATTTATACTTTTTAGGAGACAGAACTACGCACGAACTGAATGCACTGGCAAACAGCCCAACGAATAAGAATAAGCTAATTTTTTTCATTAATGTGTTATTAATTTAGTGATCAGGAAAATTCGCGCAAGCCCATCATTTAGAGCTCTAACCCTATACGCGTTTTTCAATAAGTTTATTGCGCTACTGCGTTTCTCAAAAATAGAATAAAAGGATAAACATTTTCAAAAGCAGTTTTCAACTTATCAACGATTCCTGGTTTTAGGAATTCATCATCCCTTAAAGGACATACTGCTATAAAGCTCTTAAGTTTTAGATATTCTATTTGAGGATGATCAGTATCATAGCCTTTCGGGGCATTTTTTAACGTATCTTCCTGACTTAGCGTAAAAGTATTTTTAAAACTTTTGTTATCAATTATGTTCAGAAATTCGGAAGTATTATAATCTATCTCTTCTCTTATACTTTTTAAAACAGGAGCTTCAGGCATCCAAAATCCAGCGCCAAGGAAACATTCTCCCGGCTGTATATGAAGATAATATCCCGGACCATGTATATTGCTCCCTTTTATACTAAAAGAGATTCCAAAGTTATTTTTATATGGATCTTTATTTTTACTAAAACGAACATCCCTATAAATACGTAACAGACATTTTTTTGCTGCTGTATCGATAGGAAATTCAGGGTCTACAGCTGCTAATTTGGGTATCAGCTGATCAATAAATGCCAATACATCTGTTTTCGCAGTTTCATACCTGCCCTTGTTTTCTGCGAACCATTCCCGGTTGTTGTTTTGAGCTACGTCTTTAATAAAAGCTAATGTTTCTGACTTAATCATGGCTTGTCGTAATAGGCGTTATACTTTATTTTTGGAGAAAGCCAATGTAATAAAATCACCCGGGAATAACGATAATTGAAAGGTGCCAAAATTAAACATCCTGTAAAGATTACAGTAAGATAAAGCCATAAAGATTCAAACTCAAGATTACCTCCTGAAAATACATAAGTAGCTATACCTAATGCAATCATCTCTGCACAATTCATAGCATAGCTCACATACATGGCCGCGTAAAAATAACCTGGCTCAATTTCAAAACGTTGACCGCAATGGCCACAAATGGTATTGGTGTGCTGTACGTTAAAGCCATAAAGACTTCCCGTAAAGATATCGCCTCTCCTGCATTGAGGGCATTTACCGTGGACGAGTGCGTATAACTTAGACGTTTTCTGCATAATTAACAGTTCTTTTGCGATATTTTATATACCACAACACGCCCATTCCTGATATTAGAAGATAAGGAATAGCCAAAAGGTACAAAATACCTGAGTTTAAACCTTTTCCCTGAGTATTACCGTTCTTTACACTTTGTTCAGCACTCACAGTACACATGGCACATTGCGCATTCACATTATTTGACGATGATACTGTGATCAGGATCATAAAGAGGAAGATAACTGCTACCTTTTTCATGTTGCAAATATAAGCAAAGAAACTGTAACACATTTTAAGAATAGTCAGAAACCAGTCTAAAAATTGTAATAAGGTGATATCATTAGGTATACTATTACCCCAGTTACAGCAACATACAGCCATACCGGATAAGCCCACCTAACAATTTTTTTGTGACGTTCCACCTGCATATTAAATCCTCTTAAAAAGCTCACAAGGATTAAGGGTAAAACAACAATAGCAAGAATAATGTGTGTAGCCAGTATAAAGAAATAGATATAACGGGTTGATCCAACTGCGGCCAATTCAATTGCCGACAATACCCCGTTATGATCAACATCTCCATACTTAGTATCTTTTTCATAGAGGTGAAAAACGATATAAAAAAGGAGGAAGATTGCCGAAAGGATAAATGTGATAACATTCGTTACTTTATGGGCCTGGATGTTTTTCTTTTTTATAAAAATTAAAGACACAATAAGGAGTATTGCACAAGTTGCATTAATGCCTCCTATTATATGTGGAAATAGATAGATGAAAGATGGTGTAGGCTCTGGAGGTGGTACTAACTTTAACGCGATAACCACAAGTAACACAACCGCTGTTACAATCCATATTAATCTTAAAAAAAACTTATCATTAAAATTCATATTCTATCTATTTGGAACTTCTTATCTTCCGTCTCTGGAGTTTCTCAACTCCTCTGCCAACAACACTTTAATTTCATCATCCAGCTTTGTTAAGGCCTCCTGATTTGTGGCCTCATAATAGCCTCTAATGCGACGATGGCTATCAAGCAATACTAGCATATTGCTATGAATAAATTTGTTCTCAGTGCCAATCTTTTCCTGATGGGCATCTAAGGACAATCCTTTTTTTATCAATGTCGATAACTGTGTGCTATCTCCCGTTAGTAAATCCCACTTGCCTGCCTTTGCAGAAAGTGTCTTCGCATAACCTGCAAGTACATCTGGTTTATCAGTTTCAGGATCAATACTGATTCCTACAAAAGTAACTGCTTTATTATGCTGATAGGTTTCATTAAAACCTTTCATAGCCCTGGTTGTCGCTCCAGCACCATTCGCATCTCCTTTGGTATAAAACAGACTTAATATTAAAATGTTGCTTCCATATTTACTCAAACTAACAGAATCTCCATTCTGGTTGATCAGCTTAAAATCATTTACTACATGGTAAATCGTATCGGGAATCTGTGTCCCTCTAACCGAGTGAAATGTAGCAGCAACTTCTTTATGCCCAAAAATAGGAAGCGGTCTGTATCTGTTTTTGCCTTTTTCCTGGAGTAAATAATACAAAAATCCTGGTACCGCTAATATGGTGACCAGGATTAATATTTTTTTTATTGGAGCACCCTTCATTAAACTAAAGGCATATGTAGGTGTAAGTAGCCGCCTTCAATTAACATCAAAACAATAAAGTAAAAGATAAAAACAAAAACGACGGTTAAAGAAACCTGAAGCCCTACCTTCTCATATTTAAGGTGCATAAAGTACGCAACGATATAGAATGCTTTTAATAAAGTTAAGGCAATGTAAACGAAGTTACCTATATGCTGAGGCATGTGGCCACCTGGTATAAGAACCAAAGCAATAATAAACTCAATTACCGTGATTGCAAGCAGGATACCAAATACCTGCCAAATTTTCTTTTTATCTAACCCAGCATGTTCACCATGTGCATGCTCGTCGTGAGAGTGGTCTGTATGTATTTCTGACATAATATTTTAATTGAGAAAGATTAAACTAAATAGAAGAATGTAAACACGAATACCCAGACAAGGTCTACAAAGTGCCAGTATAAACCAACTTTTTCAACCATTAAGTAATGTCCGCGTTTTTCAAAAGTACCATTAATAGTCATGCATAAGATGATGATGTTAATGATCACTCCGCTAAATACGTGGAATCCGTGGAATCCTGTTATTGTAAAGAATAGATTTGAGAACTGAAGTGCAGATACTGTAGATACCTCACCGGTAAACAAATGATGTAGCGTTTCCATGGTTGGAATCTTTCCCCAGCCAAACCCTTCATGGAACAAATGTGTCCATTCTGCAGCCTGACAACCCAGGAACATTAAACCACCTATAATAGTAGCAATCATCCACCACACTACTTCCTTCTTAGAGCGTCTGTGACCAGCCTCTACCGCAAGTACCATAGTTACCGAGCTCATGATCAAAATAAACGTCATAATACCCACAAATACAAGTGGAGCACCACTATCGGTTATGCCTGGAATAGATTGGAAAACCAAATCCGGATCTGGCCATGTAAATTTACTGAAGCGCTGCGCTCCGTAATAGATCAATAATGACGAAAATGTGAATGCATCAGAAACCAGAAAAAACCACATCATTATTTTGCCGTACTCTACTGACCACGGCGAGCGGCCCCCACTCCATGGAGTAGTTTTTACCTGATCTAATTGTGATAATGAACTCATTTTGTAAATAGTAATAGTTTGTTAAAAAATCTAACTGTTCAAAAGTAAAAAAACATACAGATATATCCATAATATATCTATAAAATGCCAAAATATAGAAGCAATTTCCATCCGGTACTTGCGTGTTTCTATCGGCATTTCTTTATAAGCCCCAATTAGGGCATTCAATACAATACATAAACCTGCAAAAATGTGCAGTAAGTGGAAACCAGAAACCACATAAATAACAGAAATAGCAGCATTATTATTTACCATTGCTGCTCCGCTATGGTATAAGCTCGACCATGCTTCTACCTGCAGGTAACCAAATACTAATCCAAGGGCAATAGTAAACCACAAGAACAATCTCTGCTTTTGAATCTGCCCGTTCCTTAGCGCTCTTGATGCCAGGAATAAACAGATACTGCTACCTACTAATGCAGCTGTACTATACATGAAAACATCAGGCAGTACCAAACCGTGGCCTTTACCTTTTGAGGCTGCAAAAACAATGTAATAACTTGTCCAACCTCCAAACATAATAGTTGAGGAAACCACAAACAACCAGATAACAAACTTCTTAGGTTTAGTATCTATAGGTGCTGCAGACTTCATATCCTCTTTATTTAATGTGTGTACCATCTTAAATTATTTAGCTATAAAATCAAAAAATAAAATCACCTGCACTAATGGAAGATAGAAGAAGGAACAAAACATTACCTTCCTTGCACTTGCCAAATCCATATTAACCCACATTTTAAATGCCAGCCATGCAAACACCAATCCCGCAATTAGTGACACTCCAGCTATATAATAGCCACCAAATCCATAGAATGTTGGCAACAAGCTAACCGGAATTAATATTAAGGTGCTGATAAATGTTATAAATGCACTTGCCTTATCTCTTTTAGTAGTAGGCAACAATCTAAATCCGGCCTTCTTGTAATCATCATCAAGTACCCATGCGATAGACCAGAAATGAGGAAACTGCCATACAAACTGTACAAGGAAAAGTATTACTGCAATTTCATCTATCTTTCCGTGAGCTGCCACGTAACCAATTAGTGGGGGCAAAGCTCCCGGAATGGCCCCAACAAATACTGCGATAGGTGATTTGCGCTTTAAAGGGGTGTAAGCAAAAGCATATAAAAATATCGAGAATACGGATAACAATCCTGTTTCGATATTTAATTTCCCTAATAACCACGTGCCAAGCATTCCCATTACTAACCCCGATACCAAACCCTGGCCAGTGGTCATATGTCCGGCAGGCATTGGACGGTCCTTGGTTCTGGTCATTAACTTGTCCAGATCAACCTCTATTACCTCATTGAAACAATTGGCTGCAGAGGTAACCAGGAAGCCCCCAGCTATTAAAATAAGCCATTTGGTCCAGTCTATTCCAGGAACCACTCCAGCGATTTCTACCTGCGACCCAATTAAAAAGGTAACTGATGCAGAAAACACTACCAGAAAGGTAAGTCTGAATTTAATGAGCTTAGAAAAATCTGTTAAAAACTGTTTCAAATTATATATTATTAATGCTCTTGATTGTAAGTATCTGTTTTGTAAACTAACAAGAACAGATAGTATTGCAGACTAAATAGTAAGGTTGAAAATAAAATGTGTAATGCCTGAGCGTAAGGAGGCAATGCAAAGTTCGACAATATTAATCCAGTTACTATCTGAATAATCAAAACTACTGCTATGGAATTGGCTACCATTAAAGCGGTAGCTTTACCATTAAACCTATCTTTAACAAGCTTGTATATAATGATGTTCAATATAAGCACAACCATAGCTGAGTCTCTATGATAAGAAAAAATCTTGCCTACTCTGGTTAACCAGCTTTCGCGGTCATTATACATTAAAGCTTTTGAAACAGCATCAACAGCCTCTCTTACCTCGGTTCCTAAAACAATTTGCAGCACACTTACCACTATAGCTAAAAAGATTAAAACCTTTAACCATACTACCTTAGCCATAACTATGGTTACTGCCTTATGCATCTGCTGTGCGTAGTTATAGGTATAAACCAATATGGCCAGAATTACTAAAGCCAATAACATGTGTACCGTAACAATCCATGGAACCAGATTGGTTGACACAACAATTGAACCTAACCATGCCTGAAAGGCGACCACTACCAGATTCACCCAGCTTAAAACTACTATACGTTTAGCTGTTTTACGATAGGTAAAAGAATAGATAACTAATCCAACTAATAAAAACCCGGTTGCAGCCCCCATCAAACGATTTAAATATTCCGTCCAGGTTTTTGCTACATTAAAAGTCTCTGGTTGTAAGATAGATTCATCATGTCTTATGCTATCTGCAAGATGTCCTTTACCTAACTTATCAAGTGTTTTAGCAAAACGTTCATTCTTTACAACACGTTCAGCTACATACTTTTCTTTGTAGTCTGCAGGTAGTTGCGAAGCCGAGGTTGGAGGAACATATTGATCAAAACACTTTGGCCAATCCGGACATCCCATACCAGAACCTGTACTACGTACTATCCCCCCTGCCAAGATTAGCAATAAGGTTACAACTATCGTTATAAGGTTTAGCCTGATAAATCTCTTCTCAGATTTAGGAACCATGGTGTGTATTAGATTTAAAAAAAATGAGGTATCTGTTGTAAGTATTTACCTACTGCAGATACCCCATCATATTATAAACTATATGCTAGTCTAATTTTGTTCTGCCTGCAGCTTCTTCTTTCTCTTCCCACTCTCTCTGTATACGCTCAGCTTCAGCGTTTCCTTCAAAATCATGTGGCATATTAGAGCTCATAGTTTGAGAGAAAGGCACAGTTTGAGGAATAAAGTCTTCCTCGGCACCTGGCTTGCTATAGTCATATGGCCAACGGTAAACAGTTGGAATCTCACCTGGCCAGTTACCATGTAAACGTTCTACAGGAGTAGTCCACTCTAATGTATTCGCACCCCAAGGGTTTTGAGATGATACTTTGCCTTTGAAAATAGAATAGAAGAAGTTAAATAAGAATGCAACCTGAGCCATTGCAGCAATAATTGCAGACCATGTAACCAAAATGTTTACAGTAACCCATTTCTGCATAAACTCAAACTCAGTAAATGCATAGTAACGACGAGGAACCCCATCAAGACCTAAGAAGTGTAGTGGGAAGAACACTAAATAAGCACAAATAAATGTGATCCAGAAGTGTAAATAACCAAGTTTACTGCTCATTAATCTTCCGAACATTTTAGGGAAGTAATGATAAACACCTGCAAGCATACCAAATATTGCAGCAGACCCCATTACAAGGTGGAAGTGAGCAATAACGAAGTAAGTATCATGCAAGTTAATATCTAAAGATGCATTACCTAAGAATATACCAGTTAAACCACCTGAGATAAAGAATGATACCATACCAATAGCAAACAGCATAGCTGGAGTAAATCTGATATTACCTCTCCATAGTGTAGCTAACCAGTTGAATGTTTTAACTGCCGAAGGAACAGCAATAATCAAAGTAGTGATCATAAACACACCACCCAATAATGGGTTCATACCCGTTACAAACATGTGGTGACCCCAAACGATGAATGATAAGATGGTAATACCGATTAGTGAATAAATCATTGCATGGTAACCGAAAATTGGCTTTCTTGAATTCACAGACATAATCTCTGAAGACAATCCCATTGCAGGCATGATTACAATATATACCTCAGGGTGACCCAGGAACCAGAATAAGTGTTGCCATAAGATTGGTGATCCACCTTCGTTTGGCAATACTTGAGTACCCATAACAATATCAGAAAGATAGAAACTTGTTCCAAAGCTACGGTCAAACACTAACAATACAACACCTGCAACTAATACAGGGAAAGATAAGATACCTAAAACAGCTGTTAAGAAAAATGCCCAGATTGTTAATGGCATTTTCCACAAATCCATTCCCTTAGTACGCATGTTTAAGATAGTACTTACATAGTTGATACCACCCATTAAAGATGATGCAACGAAAAGTACCATACTGATCAACCATAAAGTCATACCTAAACCAGAACCACTAATTGCAGTTGGTAATGCAGATAGTGGCGGATAAACCGTCCATCCCGCACTTGCCGGTCCTGTTTGTATAAAGAATGAACTCATCATGATCATACACGCAGTAAAGAAGAACCAGTATGAAAGCATGTTAAGGAATGGCGATGCCATATCCCTTGCCCCAATTTGAAGAGGGATCAATAAGTTACTAAAAGTACCGCTCAAACCAGCTGTTAATACAAAGAATACCATGATAGTACCATGTATGGTAACTAATGCCAGATAAAAGTCGGGTTTTATCCTCCCACCTTCAGCCCATTTACCTAAAAATGTCTCTAAAAGAGGAAAACTTTTATCTGGCCATGCTAATTGTATACGGAACAATATAGATAAGCCCATTGCTATAACAGCCATGATAATACCAGTTATCAAAAACTGTTTAGCGATCATCTTGTGATCCTGACTAAAGACGTACTTCGTTAAAAAAGTCTCTTTGTGATGACCATGATCATCATGGCTATCGTGGTTATGTGTATCGTGTAATGATATAGTTGACATAATGTGCTATTCCAGTATTGTTATTTTTTTAAAGCTATTTGATTCGTTTTAACTGCAGAAGTATCTTTTGCAGCTGTATCAGCAGGAGCTGCAGCAGCTGGTTCACTTGCAGGAGCCGAAGCTACAGGCAAATTAAATTGCTTCCTTAAATCATCAGTTAGGTATGTTGGCAATTCAGCAACCCATGCGTCATACTCGGCTTGTGAAACAACTTTAACCTCTCTCTGCATTTTGTAGTGACCATCACCACAAATCTTATTACATAAGAACAAATATTTAAACTTAGGATCATTTGTTTTAGCTTTCATCTCCTCAGTAGTAATTGTAGGAGTGAATTCAAAATATGACGTCATACCTGGTACAGTATTCAACTGAACTCTAAAATGTGGCATATAAAAACTGTGGATCACATCTTTACTGGTAAGAATCAAACGAACCGGCTTATTAACTGGAATAACCATTACTTCTGCAAGTTGATCATCCAATGTCTTTTTATCTTTAAAATCAATACCCAAAGCGTTGTCTGAAGTAATTAATTTATAGTTTTTAAGTCCTACCACACCGTCGGCACCTGCGTAACGAATTGCCCAGGCAAACTGAGATGAAGTTATCTCAATACTGATAGGCTTGTTATTAGGATCTTCAACTTTATAGAATATAGATCTCCAGGTAAGGAATCCCATAAGTACAAGAACTGTTAGAACTAACGCCGGAATGATTGTCCAGATACGCTCAATGGTATTGTTATGAGGATAGTAATAAGCTTTCCTTTTTCCGCTGTGTTTGTAGAAATAAGCAAAAGCAAATAGAAGTATGTGTGTAACAATGAAAACGATGGTGGTAAGAATCAATGTAATATTAAACATCTGATCTATCTTTTTACCATGCTCAGAAGCAGCCTCAGGTAAGATCATGTTACCATGAACCGTATATTCCCAATATACACCATATAAACCTACTATAAGGAATAAGGCGAATAAACCTCCGTTTATTGCATCCCAGTTAATTCCTTTTGGTTTATCCTGTGCCTCACGGGTCAATTCATAAACCTTTAATGCCTTACCAACTATTGCTACAAATAAGCAAACCAGTAAAAATGCAAGAACATAGAACGTCGCGGTTTTATAAACCGGCCCCATATCAACAGGTTTCTCTGCTGTTGCAGCGGCAGCCTGCGCAAACGCGCTTGTATTTGCAAATGCAGTTACAATCACTGCTAGTGCCGCTATTGTTTTATTACTTATTAATTTTCTTAGACTCATTTTCTTAAAAGTAGTAACACTGTACTTCTATTATACTATTATTTATTATATCCTATCCAGATCACCTATTATAAATGGTGATTTAAACTTTCTTGTAAAAATGGATGGTTCTTTGCGATCAAAGGTTTTTTACTTAATCCATTTAAAACGGTAAAGGTAAACAAACCTACAAAACCTATCGCTGTACCAATTTCAATGATACCAAAACCATGGTGCTCTTCTACAGTTCCAGGCATGATCATTTGGTAATAATCAACCCAGTGACCACACAATACAATGATCGACACTGTAAGTAAAATATTTTCTTGTCTTTTATTATCTCTGTCCATCAACAGCAATAATGGCGCAAGGAAGTTTAAAATTAAATTCAGGTAGAACCAAAACTCATAGTTATCAAACCTTTTGTAAAAATATACAGTCTCCTCAGGCATGTTTGCATAGTAGATAAGCAAAAACTGAGCGAACCATACGTAAGTCCAGAAGATAGAGAAACCAAAGATAAACTGACCTAAGTTGTGTAAATGACTGTTGTTTACCCAAGCCATGTAACCTGATTTCCTTAACAAGATAAGGATAATGGCAATAGTAGCTAAACTGCTAACCCACATTGCTGCGAAGTTATACCAGCCAAACATAGTAGAGAACCAGTGTGCCTCAAGTGACATTACAGTATCAAAAGCAAATATTGGGGTAGTAAATCCATAGATTACAAGAAATACACAAGAATACTTAAAGCTCTTTCTGTAAGAATTTAAGCCCCCTTCTAAATCTTCATTATTAGATAATCTGGCAAGTAATAATGCAAAAAAACTATATACTCCCAGGAAGATTACCTGACGAGCCATAAAGAAAGGCACATTTAAAAATGCTGATTTACCTTGTATTAATTTATCAAAGTTTTCGCTGTTAGGATCTGTTAACCCCGGAGCGTTCCAGTGATGATATAAATTGTGAGTATATAAACCTGCAGCCATAACAGCAATTAAAATAACTACCGCAATTGGTAGTGCTTTAGCCATTGCCTCAGGTACACGTAGTATAGAAGCAGACCAACCTGCTTGTGCTACAAATTGAACAGCTAAAAAGAATGCGCCCGACATGCAGACACAAGCGAAGTAATAAGCCATTAATAACAGGTTAGCAAAAGTACGCTCGTGAAGCGCCTCAGCCGAAAAGCCATAGCCTATAGCCAATAATCCTATTACTATAGCGATTATGCTTAGGTTTTTTGCTTTACCTGTAAACTCAAACTGCTCAGTTAAATTATAATTATGAGTTCCCATTTATTTCTTCTTTTCTATTTTGCTTTTTGTAATTGTTGTACATAAAGTACTACTTTCCATCTCTCTTCTGGTGATAATTGAGATGCGTATGAACCCATCATGTTAACACCATATTTAATTGTATGATAAATCTTACCTGCGGATAGATCTTTCATTAAACCGCCCCTTGAAGAGGTTTTCTCAGGATCATGAAATGATGGAACACCATTAATTTTTTCCAATTTAACAAGGTGACCTTGTCCATCACCTTCTTTACCATGGCAAGGTGAGCAAAATGCATTAAATAAATGCTGACCTTGTAAAAGATTCTGTTCGGTTAATGGTAAACTGTTTATCAATTTAACACCAGCTTCTTCATAACCTTCTTTTGTATTTGGATAAACATCTTCCTCAACAAATCCAACCGGAGCGGTATGTTTCGGTGGAGTTTGTGCGGTTTGTCCATTTGCAAAGTTCTTATTTGCCTGATCCGGGTTATAAGCAATCGGATCATACATATTCCTTGCGTATTCTAAACCCGTACTACGTTTATCTCTGCATGCTGAAAAAATAACAGCAGTGGCAAGAATACAAAACGAGGTTAAAACTACTTTATTCCTATTCATAGCTAACATACTTCCTTTCATTATACTTTACTTCTAAAGCACCAGCTTCTTTTAATAAATCATCTATCTTACTGTGCTCAGCATTTTCTTTTGCATCAATAGCAATAATAAACCTGTCATTTGTTGCTCTTAAATCCATTACTCTTGGAGCTCTTCCCGGAAACAAATGGGTTGAAGCATAGTAAGAACCAACCAGACCAAAAGCACAAAATAAGATGGTAAGCTCAAACGTAATTGGAATAAAATCCGGTAATGCGAAATGCGGTTTACCACCAATGTTAATTGGCCAATCATACGCTGCAGCAAAGTACACAAATGACAACATGGTCATTGTACCAGTAATTCCAAAAAAGAAAGCTGCTATATCCAACCTTGAACGTTTAACACCAAGCTTTGCCTCAATACCGTGGATTGGCATAGGTGTATAAACATCATGTATCTTAATGTTATTATCCTGCAATTTTTGAATTCCATGCATCATTTCATCAGGATCACCAAAACTGCCTAAAATATATTTGATATTATTCATTGTTATATTTTTGCGTAATCTTCTTGTTTAACACTATCAAATTTCTCTAAAGACTCAATGTATTCTGCTACATGTTCTTTTTCAAGATGTCCTTCTTTAATCTGCTCCAGTTTAGCTTGCTCACTTGCACTCTTAAGTAATAGTTTTACCTCTGCTATAGCAATAGAAGGCAATACTCTTAAGAACAATAAGAACAACGTAAAGAACACACCTATTGATCCTACGAACACACTTACGTCAACCCAAGATGGATAGAACATAGCCCAGCTCGATGGTAGGTAATCACGGTGTAATGAAGTTACAATGATTACGAAACGCTCAAACCACATACCGATATTTACTACAATAGATAAGATCCAGGTAGCTGCAATACTGGTACGGATCTTTTTGAACCATAACAACTGCGGAGAAATCACGTTACATGTCATCATCATCCAGTATGCCCACCAGTAAGGTCCT
>Ga0307412_10000039_pt1 | contig 182976 bp, 179 predicted proteins | sample DK1Cmetagenome_3_FD_203823 | JGI IMG/M metagenome (GOLD analysis project Ga0307412, IMG submission 203823) | Maize rhizosphere microbial communities from greenhouse at UC Davis, California, United States - DK15-C-1 | ecosystem: Host-associated > Plants > Roots > Rhizosphere > Soil | place...
CGCCAGCCGGCGCGGTTATCGAACCGGCAGGCGACCTGTCGCCGGTAGCGCGGACGCTGCAGGTCCGGCGCTTCATCGACGCGTTCCGTCAGCACGGTCATCGTCAGGCGTCGCTCGATCCGCTGCGCCTTGCGCCCGTGCCCGAGGTGCCCGAGCTCGACCCTGTGTTTCATGGGCTCGATCCGGCGCAGCCGATCGGCGCCGAAAATCCGCTGCTGCCGCCTTCGGCCGCGGTGCATGAACTCGAGCGGCAATTGCGGCGCGTCTATTGCGGCGCGATCGGCCTCGATCTGACCGGCATCCGCGATCAGCAGCGCCGCGCCCAGTTGTCCGCATGGCTCAAGACGGAGCAGCTTGCGCCGTTGCCGGCGCGCGAGCCGCGCCGCCGTGTGCTGCGCCGCCTCGTGGCCGCTGAAACGTGGGAGCGTCATGTGGCGGCGCGATTCGAACATGCGAAGCGCTTCTCGCTCGAAGGTTGCGAGAGCCTCGTGCCGCTCATTGAAGCAATCGTCGATCAGGCTGCCGCTCATGGCGTTCGGCAGGTGTTCGCGGGCATGCCGCATCGCGGGCGCCTGAATGTGCTTGCCAACGTGATGGACTTCGATCCGGCGAAGCTGGTCGATTGTCTCGATCCCGATTCGGAGGCCGCGGCCGTGCAGCGCGATCTGCCGTATCACCTCGGCGCCAGTACGGTGAGAAAGACGCAAGACGGCGATGTCGCGATCTTCCTTGCGCCCAATCCGTCGCACTTGCAAAGCGTCTATCCGGTCGTGAGCGGCATGGCGCGCGCGTACCAGGACGAGCATCGCGGCCTTGGCTGCCTGCCGCTCGTCATGCACGGCGACGCCGCCTTCGCGGGCCAGGGCATCGTGATGGAAACGCTCAACATGACACGCAAGGACGGCTATGCATTGGGCGGCACGATCCATGTGATCGTGAACAATCAGATCGGCTTCACGACGCCGAACCGGATGGACGCCGAAGCCTATTCGTATTGCACGGACATTGCGCGGATGATCGACGCGCCCGTGATCCGCGTGAACGCCGATCGTCCCGACGAAGTGATGCGCGCCGCGAAGCTCGCATTGCAATACCGGATGGAGCACGAGGCCGATGTGATCATCGACCTGATCGGCTATCGGCGTCTGGGTCACTCGGAGCATGACATTCCCGCGCTCACGCAGCCGTTGCAGCAAGCGGCGATCGCGACGCATCAGACCGTCACCGAGTTGTATCACGCGGCCATCGGCGAAGAAACGCCGCTCGACGTGCTGCGCGCTGAAGCGTTGAAGGAGCTTCAGACGACGCCGCCGTCCGCGCTAACTTCGTCACGGTCTCACGGCAACCGGATAAAGCGCACGCGGCCGTTGTCGCTTGCGCGCATGCAGTCGTTGACCGCGGCGTTGACTCGCACGCCGCCCGCGTTCCGGCTGCACGAGTTGCTGCGCAACATCACCGCGCAGTGGCAAAAGAGCGTCGCCGAGGAAGCCGCCGCCGTCGATTGGTGCTTCGCGGAAAACCTGGCATACGCGACGTTGCTTGACGACGGCCATAGTGTGCGCATCTCCGGCATGGACGTTGGTCGCGGCACGTTCATGCATCGGCATGCGGTGTGGCATTCGCAAGGCAATGCGGCAAGCGACACCGCAAACGCGACCGAGCCTTATGTGCCGCTGCAAAACCTCGGTGTGCATCAAGGCGAGTTCGACATCGTCAACTCGCCGCTGACCGAAGAGGCGGTGCTGGGTTTCGAATACGGCTACAGCGTGCAGACCGGCTCGCACCTGGCAATCTGGGAAGCGCAGTTCGGCGACTTCGTGAACGGCGCGCAAGTCATCATCGATCAATACATCGCCGCGGGCGAGTACAAGTGGGACCAGCGCTCCGGTTTGACGATGCTGCTGCCGCATGGCCACGAAGGCGTCGGCCCCGAGCATTCGACCGGGTATGTCAGCCGCTTTCTGCAACTATGCGCGGGCGGCAACATGAAGGTCGTGATGCCGTCGACGTCGTCGCAATGGTTCCATATGCTGCGCGAGCAGGCGTTGAGCGCAGAGCCGAAGCCGCTCGTCGTGATGTCGCCGAAAGGACAGCTCTATGGCAATGCGCGCTCGCATTCGCCGCTCGGCGAGTTGATCGGCGGCGCGTTTCTTCCCGTGCTGCACGATAGCGGCGTCGCTTCGCCGCAAGACGTGACGCGCGTCGTGCTGTCGAGCGGCAAGTTCTTCTATGACTTGCAGGCAGCGCGCGATGCCGGCGGCGACACGCGAACCGCGCTCATCCGCGTCGAGCAGTTGTATCCGTTTCCGACGAGCGAGCTTGCCGTTGCGCTCGCCGCCTTCCCGCAACTCGATGAAGTGGTGTGGGCGCAGGAAGAGGAAAAGAAGCACGGCGCATGGCATTTCGTACGCGACGAAATCGAGCAGGCAGTGCCGGCGAACTGCCGCATTGTCGACGTGTGCCGGCGCGAAAGTCCGTCGGGCGCGCACTCGTCGATACGCGCGCATCGCGACGAACAGCAGCGCCTCGTCGCGGCTGCTCTCGCGCGCGGCTGACGTTGCAACGTCAAGCGGTTTGCCTGCCGAGGTGCGATTGAGTTGCTATTGTTAACAACAACAGGCAGCAACACGCGAGGTTGTCGCGAGCGGCAATTAACCATGCCGCATGGCGGCAGCCTCGCGCTTTCCGGCTTCGTTTCACAGCCTGATTTCGCGGCTTGCCTACGGGCAAGCCGGCTCGCGCAAGCGGGCAGCGCGCGTTGGCATGCGGGTTGCGAAGCAGGTCGTCGAAGCGATAGGACAATTGCACATGGCAACCGTACTGCTGGTCGATGACGACGCCGAGGCGCTCGATGCATGGAGCGCCGTCTGCGCCGCGGGGGGTTACGAAGTAAAGACGGCGCTCGACGGCAAGTCGGCGCTCGCGCAGTTCATGGCCGCGCCGGTCGACGTGGTGGTTGCCGACTGGCGCATGCCGGTCATGTCGGGCAGCGAGCTATGCCACCGGTTGCGCACGCTGCCGGGTCTCGCCGACGTCGCGTTCATACTCGTCTCGGGAGAACCGAGCCCGCCCGCCTTCGTGAGCTTCGACGGATTCCTGCGCAAGCCCGTGGACGGCGCGATCCTGCTCGCGACGATGCGGCGCTTGCTGGACGATCACGTGACTCATCGCGCATTGCAACGCGGCGGACAGCCTTGATGCTGCCGATTGCCGCACGCCGCACACCGCACGCCGTTGCGGCGACTTCAGATATCCGCGTGCGGATCGTCGGCCTGCTTGCTTGCCGCCGATGGAATCAGCAGCACCGGCAAGCGCGCCTGGCGCACGCAGCGCTCGGCGACGCTGCCGAGAATCAGCCGTTGAAATCCGCGCCGGCCGTGCGTGCCCATGACGAGCAGATCGGCGTTGAAGTCGGCGGCGGCTTTCAGCACGGCGGTTGATACATCATCGAGCGACGCCGCCTCGCTAACGACAATCTCGCCCTTCACACCTTGCGCGTCCATTTCGCGCGCCAACTCCACGCCGAGTTCCTTGCCCTGTTCGATCAGCCGGTTGCGAAGCACCGAAGGGTCGTAGCCGGGCGCCTCGAAATACATCGGCGTATTTTCGACGACATAGAGCGGCTGCAAGACAGCGCCCGTCGATCTGGCGAGCGCGAGCGCCGCCTCGAAGGCGTGGCGCGAAGTCTGGCTGCCGTCGACCGCTACAAGAATGCGTGTGTACATATCCACTCCACGTCAGGTTGCGAAACTTCGATCATGATCCACCGACTTGCGTTCGGACAGGATGTAAATCAACCGGTTCACAAATTTTGACGCGGAGCCGCGCGGGCAGACCGCACATTGGCAGCGAGGTGCGGCGGCCTTTCACCCGATTGCAGGCGTGTGAAACGCGGCGAATGCCGCCAGGGTTTGCCTTACAATTGGAGCCTACTCTGACAAGCTGCATCCGCCCGGCCGATGAACGAGCGCAAAACGACGGGCTTGCCCGACAAGATCTACGGCGACATCCTGAATCGCATTCTCGAAGGCGAGTACAAGGAAGGTCAGCGGCTGCCCACCGAGCACGCGCTGGCCGAGCGTTTTTCGACTTCGCGGCCCACGGTGCGCGAGGCGCTGGCGCGGCTGAGGGCCGACGGCATCATCGTGACGCGCCACGGTTCGGGTACGACGGTCGCGCGGCGGCCCGATCCCGACGTGCGGCGTTTTGCGCCGCTCGAAACACTGTCCGACATCCGCCGTTGCTATGAATTTCGCATCGTCACGGAGACGGGCGCGGCGGAGCATGCGGCACTCAAAGCCGACGCCGACGACATCGCCGCGATCGAAGAAGCGTGGCAGCAACTGGAACGCATCATCGAGACGCGCGGCATCGGCGCACACGACGACTTCCTGTTCCACCTCGCGGTGGCGCGCGCGTCGCGCAACCCGTTTTTCATCACGGTGATGTCGTTCATCGAGGAACAGATTGTTTTCAGCATGAACCTGTCGCGCAATCTCTCGCTCGTGAAAACGGTGGAGCGGCAGCGCCTTGTGCAGGCTGAGCACAGAGCGGTGCTCGACGCGATCCGCCGTAAAGACCCGCAGGCGGCAGGGCAGGCGATGCGAGCGCACCTGGAAAATGCGCTCGAACGGATGTTTGGTTCGTAGGGAGCTTCGCGTGATCCGCCGCGCGCGGATCGAGCAGGGTTAGCAGCGCGTGGACAGTTGGCATGGCCGGCGGCCGGCAGCTAGGCGGCGGAGCAGCGAAGCGGTGGAGCAGCTAAGCGGCTGCGGCCATCGGCCCGAACAGAGCCGTGCGCGTTTTCGGACTCACGGCAATATCCAACGCTACCGCGCGTTCCACGCCGATCTGCAGCGGTGAACCGAGCCGGCTGATTTCAATGCCGGTCTTGCGCAACAGCCGTTCAATTGGCGTCGTGGTCACCGTCACATAGCGCGTGATGCCCATGCGGTCCGCGAACGTGACCAGCTCGTGGATCGCCTGCATCGTCACATCGGCGAAACCGAACGACTTCTCCTCGCCGCTCGTGTCGATCGCGAAGCGGCTCAGTTCCCAGATGTGCCGCCCAACCGGCGCCGCCGCGCCGTGCAGCAGTTGCGGGAAGGTGTCTTTCAGCATGTTCGGCCCCTCGGTCGGCATGAGGCGCCAGCAGCCGCGCACGCGCCGGTCGTCGCCCTGAATCAGCATGTAATGCGGTCCCAGCGCATCGTAGCCGTCGATCTCCATGCCCGCTATGGTCGGAATATCCCACCCCAGCCGGCCGTGAAACACCCGCGCCCGCAGGCGGTACATCTCGTTGATGTCTTCGTTGTCGAACTCTTGACGCATTCCAATCCGGATTGCTGTTTGCATGACGTTCTCCTGAACGTGTTGGGGAAAACCAATACGCAGGAAAACTTATGCATTCTGAATCGTTCCGCCACCTATCTACCTGGATAGGTGTGCATGCTTATCGGATAACGCAGAATTTGAGATAGCAACAGCACTCAACCGACGGGACACGAAAATGGAACTTCTCGACAATCACTGGCAACCGCAAACCGGCCTCCAAACGCGTTCGGCGGAGCCTTCCACGGCGGTGGATCGGGTTCTGATCATTGCTTACCGCAAAAAGAAAAAAGAGAGCCAGCGCCGTTTCTGGGCGCGTTTCGGCGTCACTCAGTCGCGCGGCAGCCGCTTTGAATCCGGCGCCGAAATTCCGGCACCGGTTTCGATCCTGCTGGGCCTGTACTTCACCAAGACCGTTTCGGATGCGGACCTCGGCCGCGCCGAGCGCGTGCTGCACAGCCGCGACGCCGCGGCCTTGCTTAACCCGGGTCAATAAGCCCGAGTTGTGTCGCAATTACGGCTGCCGCGCGCCGCGAATTCACGCCGAGTTTCGTCCTGATGTTTTTCATGTGGAAGTTCACCACGGCTTCCGAGCAGTTCAGGATATGCGAAATTTCCCACGTGGATTTGCCGCGCGCGGTCCATTGAAGACACTCGCGTTCGCGCGGCGTCAGCTTCGGCAACAGCGTCTGCGTGTGCGTATGCAGATGGCGCTGGCTGGTGTCGATCACCAGGTCGCGCAGTAGCACAAGGTTGGGCAGCACGACGTCGATATGGCGCCAGAAGGTGTCGGTCGGATTTGCGTCGTTCACGAAGCACATCATGCCGGCTTCCTGATTCGGGCCGTGAATCGGCAGCGTTACGCCCGCGCGCAGACCGTGCGCGCGAGCTTCCTCGTACATGGACTGCTGCGGCGCCGTGATGAAGATTTCCGGCGACCAGACAAGCGGCGTGGAGCGCGTCGCACAATGCGCGACGGTCGGGTCGATGTGCACGAGACCCTGCTCGTCGTAAGTGCGGCGCCACGCGGGCGCATAGGTGCTGCGCACGTACGCGTCTTCCAGCCGAATGGTCGGGCGCGGCAGCATGGCGATCAGAAGCCGGTCGAATCCCCACGTCTCGGCGAGATCCGCGACGGCGCCGAACCACGCCGCCTCGTCGGCGGCGTCCAGTAGCGGCGCCATCTGCTCGATAAAATGTAGCGACAATTTCGACTCTCTCAGACTCGCAAATATCCGGTAGGTCATTTGCGCAGGTTTTTATTTACGGCTGCTTTAATCGCAATCTATCACTAAAAGCCTGTTGCACAGAAAGAGCCCCGCACGAGACTGCCGGAATTAATCCGGGCTTTACCTCTGCATAATTGCTGCCCGCAGTAAATCCGCTCGTCGGGATCGCAGTTATGCGCCTTCTGGCGCCCTATGCCGCCGCGAGCCGCACGCAGCAACGGTTTAGCGCTGCGCCGCCGGTTCGCGGCCTCATCCCCGCGCTGCGACGACTGCCAATCAAACGGGCAAAACGACCTCATTTGCCAAATCGCGGCTATTACCGCAATCACCAATTTGCGATGCAGTTTCGCTTCCTCACGCTATTCACTGTCCTCGCATGCATTGTCATATAAAAGGCGATGCGTTGCGTTTGGGCATTTCGCCGCGAACGCGAACCCTTCGCGCCCGCGCTATCGCTCGCAAAGTTGTTTGACAACTTCTCGCAGCCGATGCTACCTTGGGAGCCTGTTTCCACTCCACTCGACCCCCATCCCGTCTCATGAACGAATCCCCACTCGAAGACAGCGAACTCTCTGCGTCGGTCATGGCTGTGCCGCCTTTGGCGCGCCGCGCGGACCATGCACTCGACGCCGCTCAGAACGCCGCGCTGATCCGCCACATCGAGGCGGGCGGCGTGCGCACGCTGCTCTATGGCGGCAACGCCAATCTGTATCACGTCGCCGTGAGCGAATATCGCGACTTGCTGGATATGCTGTCCGAAAGCACGAGCGACGACACGCGCGTCATTCCGGCGATCGGCCCGGACTACGGAAAAATGCTGGATCAGGCGCGGATTCTCGCGCAGACCCGCTACCGCACGGCGATGGTGCTGCCGCTCGCGGGCTTCACGACGTCGGAGGGCGTCGAGGCGGGGCTGACGCGCATCGTCGATGCAGCCGGCATTCCGCTCACGCTGTACATCAAGAGCGAAGACTATGTGGAAGTGGAGACGCTCGCGCGGCTTGTCGAGCGTGGCACATTGCTGGCGGTCAAGTATGCGATCGTCCGCAAGAATCCCGCTGACGATCCGTACCTGCGCCGGCTGCTTCAGCATGTGCCGGCGGGCAAGATCGTATCGGGCATGGGCGAGCGCCCGGCGCTCGTGCATATGCGCGAGTTCGGCCTCGCCGCATGGACGACGGGCTCCGGCTGCATCGCGCCGCGCATGGTGACCGCGTTGTTGCACGCGGCGAAGCGCGGCGACCACGAGACCGCGCAGCGCCTGTACGACGCGTTCCTGCCGCTCGAAACCTTGCGCGACGACATCTCGCTGATCCGCGTGCTGCATGACGCGGTCACGTTCGCGCAGATCGCCGACATGGGGCCGCTGCTGCCGCTGCTCAGTTCGACGCCGCCCGAACATCATGCGAAGATCGCCGATGCCGCGCGCACGCTGTTCGCGCTCGAAAGAGAATACGAGCGCGCGACGTGACCGCTCAATCCACGCTCAATCCACCCACGTAGAGACAGCATGACCGACAACAGCCGACGCTATCCCGATCCTTCCGTGCGCGTGTTCGATCCGCGCTTCAAGTCGCTGATCCTGGCGTCGGCGTCGGTCGAGTGCCTGTATCAGGGCGCGCGCTGGTCCGAGGGACCGGTCTGGTTCGGCGACGGCCGCTATCTGCTGTGGAGCGACATCCCCAACGACCGCATCTTGCGCTGGGACGAAACGAGCGGCGCCGTCAGCACGTTCCGCCAGTCGTCGAATAATGCGAACGGCCATACGCGCGACCGCCAAGGCCGGCTCGTGAGCTGCGAGCATCTGACGCGCCGCGTCACGCGCACCGAATACGACGGCTCGATCACCGTGCTGGCGGATCGCTATCGCGGCAAGCGTTTCAATTCGCCGAACGACGTGGTCGTGAAATCGGACGGCTCGATCTGGTTTAGCGATCCGACGTTCGGCATAGACAGCTTCTACGAAGGCGAGAAGCAGGAGTCGGAGCTGCCGGCTTGCGTGTACCGCATCGACGGCCAGTCGGGCGAAGTGAGCGTGGTCGCCGACGACATACTCGGACCCAACGGCCTCGCGTTTTCGCCGGACGAGTCGTTGCTCTACATCGTCGAATCGCGCGGCGAGCCGCGCAAGATCCGCGCGTTCGACGTCCATGCCGATGCCGGCGGCAAGGGCGCGGCGCTCTCGAACAATCGCGTGCTGATCGACGCAGGACCAGGCACGCCGGATGGTTTTCGCGTCGACATCCAGGGGAACCTGTGGTGCGGTTGGGGCATGGGCACCGACGAACTCGACGGCGTGCGCATCTTCACGCCGCAAGGCGAGCCGATCGGCCATATTGCATTGCCGGAGCGTTGCGCGAACGTGTGCTTCGGCGGGCGTCATCGCAACCGGCTTTTCATGGCGGCGAGCCACGGGCTTTACGCGCTGTATGTGAACACGCAAGGCGCGCGCGGCGGCTGATCGCAATCTCAGCTTTCTATGCCGCAACGCTGCGCGCATGGTTTGCCCAGGCTAGTTGCCTGACAAACGCCCGCTGCCTCCATCCACAAACCAGCGGCTCGGGGTTTGCCCTCGTATACAACTTCGCCAAATCATTGACGGCAAAGGCCTTCGGGCCTTAGGCAGCGAAATCCCGGCCTACGCGCCAGCAAGCACATTTGCTTGACATCGGCTGTTCCGCTTCGCTATGTTGCAAGGGTTGAAAGAGACGCTCGGGGCACTCGACCGGCGGACCTCATACCAAGAAGCGAGGAGACGCAATGACTGTTTCACACAGGTTGGCGCTCAGGCTGGTGTCGGTATGTTTCGCGGCGAGCGCCGCATTCGGGTCCGCCGCGTTTGCGGCCGATCCTGTCACGCTCAATATCGTCGACGTCGCCGGCGATCTTCAACTCACGCAAAAGGGCTTCGAGGCATTCAAGGCGAAGTACCCGAACCTCGTCGCCAATATCACCTACACGAACGCGCCCGCGCCGCAGTTGCCGGGCAAGATCAAGGCGATGCAGGGGGCCGGCCGCTCGGACATCGACCTCGTGCTGACCGGCACCGACGCGCTCGCGGCCGGCATCGAACAGAACCTGTGGACGAAGCTGCTGCCCGATAACGCCGCGCAGTTCCCCGGCGTGCTCGACAAGTACGCGCCCGGCCCGCGCAAGATGCAGGAGCTCGCGCAAGGCTTCGGCCTCGAAGTCGCGTATATGCCGGCCGGACCGCTACTCGAATACAACCCGGCCAAAGTCAGCGATCCGCCGAAAACGCCCGAGCAACTGCTGCAATGGTGCAAGGCTCACCCGGACAAACTTATCTACGCACGGCCCGCGAACTCGGGACCCGGCCGCACGTTTCTGATGGGCTTGCCCTATGTGCTCGGCGATAAAAATCCACAGGACCCGATCAACGGCTGGGACAAGACTTGGGCTTTCCTCAAGCAATTGAACGAGTGCATTCCGTACTATCCAGGCGGCACGTCGGCGGTCATGAAAGAACTCGGCGAGGGCACGCGCGACATGACGGTGACGGTGACGGGCTGGGACATCAACCCGCGCGCGCTCGGCATCGTGCCGGCCGAATTTCGCGTGCAGGCGTTCGACAACATGACGTGGGTGAACGACGCGCACTTCATGGTGATTCCGAAGGGCGTGCCGAAGGAAAAGCTCGACGTGCTCTACAAGCTGATGAATTTCATGCTCGAGCCCGCGCAGCAGGCGTTGACTTACGACGACGGTTACTTCTATCCTGGCCCGGCGATCAAGGGCGTTACCGAAGCACAAGCGCCCGCGCATAGCCAGGAAGTCCTGAAGAAGTACGGACGTCCCGAGTACGCCAAGCTGCTCGCGGAACGTCCGCACGCGTTGCCGCTCAATGCAGCGGCGATGGTCGCGGCCTTCAAGAAGTGGGACACGGAAGTGGGTGCGCAAAAAACCAAATAGCCACGGCGGACAGCCCGCGCTTCCACTCATGCCAGTGCGATTCGCGCGCGACCCGTGACCGGTCGCGCGCATCAGGGAACCGCCATGAAGCATCACTTTGAACAGTTGCGGCTCGATTCGGTGAGCCGCAGTTTCACGAATGCGGAAGGCCAGTCGATCGCGGCGCTGCAAGGGCTCGATCTGGACATCCGGCGCGGCGAGTTCATCGCGTTGCTGGGACCGTCGGGCTGCGGCAAGTCGACGGCGCTCAACTGCATCGCCGGCTTGCAGCCGTTGAGCGGCGGTGGCATCTGGCTCGACGACAAACGTATCGACGTATTGCCGCCGGAAAAACGCGGCTTCGGCATGGTGTTTCAGAACTACGCGCTGTTTCCGCACATGAGCGTGCTCGACAACGTCGGCTTCGGTCTGAAGATGCGCGGCGTCGGCAAAAGCGAAATCATGCGGCGCGCGCGTGAGGCGCTGCAACTCGTGCAGCTCGTCGGCCACGAACGCAAGTTGCCGGGACAGCTCTCCGGCGGCCAGCAACAGCGCGTGGCGATTGCACGCGCCATCGTGATCGAGCCGCCGCTCATTCTGATGGACGAACCGCTTTCGAATCTCGACACGAAGCTGCGCATCGAAATGCGCGCGGAGATCCGGCGCATTCACAGCCAGCTCGAACGCGCGACGCTGTACGTCACGCACGATCAGGACGAAGCGCTTTCAATGGCCGACCGCATCGTCGTGATGAGAGAGGGCGTCGTGCAGCAGGTCGCGACGCCGAAAGAGGTGTACACGCGTCCGCGGAATCTGCATGTCGCGCGTTTCATGGGCTATCGCAATGTCGCCGAATTCACGCTCGAAGGCACGCAAGGCGAAGGCGTTCTGGTGAGCGCCGACGGCGTGCGTCTGATCGGCACGCCGATGGCCGGGTTCAACAGCAAGCGCGTGAGCGTCGCGCTGCGTCCGGAAGACATGGAACGCGCGGCGCCTGGTGCGGAGAACGCGTTCGATGCGTTGGTCACCGTCGTCGAGTATGGCGGCAACAGTTCGCTGCTGCGCGTGAAGACCGCGTTCGGCGAATTGTGGGCGCGCGTGGCCGGCGAATTCGAAGAGGGCGGGCGCATCAGCCTGCGCGTGCCGCCGTCGCGCACGCTCGTCTACGACGCCGAGGCGGCATAAACATGAATACGCCGACGTATCCCGCGCCCGTTCCGCCGACCTCGCCCACCGCTCGCACCGCTCCCGCAAGGCAGCGCGACGGCAAGGCATGGCTCGTCACGCCGGCGCTGCTCGTCATCGTCGCGTTGTTCATCTATCCGTTCGCGTACGGCCTTGCGTTGTCGTTCAGGCCGATGAACGGCGGCAGTGCATGGGCCAACTATCTGACGTTCTTCACCGATACGTCGATGTGGCCGACCATCATCGTCACGCTGAAACTCGCGGTGCCGGCGACGCTGATCAACGTCGGCGTGTCGGTGCCGGTCGCGTTCGCATTGCGTCGGCATTCGCGTTATCAGAAGTTCGTGACGACGTTGCTGGTGATTCCGGTCACGCTCGGCACCGTGCTGATCGCCGACGGCATGCTCACTTACTTCGGACCCAACGGCTGGTTTCCGCAGGCGCTGCAGGGCCTGCATCTCTATACGCGCGAAGTGCGGCTCACGCATAACTTCTGGGGCGTGCTGATTTCGCTGATCGTGTCCGGCTTTCCGTTCGCGTTTCTGTTGACGCTCTCGTATGTGACCGGCATCGATCCGACGCTCGCGAGCGCCGCGGCCACGCTCGGCGCGAGTCCGTGGGAGCAGTTCCGCCGCATCTATTTGCCGCTGCTGATACCGGGCTTGACGATGGCCGCGTGTCTTTCGTTCGTGCAGGCGTTTTCGGTGTTTCCGTCGGCGGTGCTGCTGGGTGCGCCAGCGGGGCCGACGCGCGTGATGTCGATTGCCGCCGCCGAAGCCGCGTTCGAAAGCTACGACTATTCGCTCGCGTCCGCGATTGCGATGGTGATGGGCTTCGTGCAACTGCTCGTGGTCGTCGCGATGCTCGGCGCGCGCCGCCTGTCGTATAGCGGCCCGGCAACAGGAGGCAAAGGCTGATGACGAGCGAACATCGCGGCGCGCCCGGCTCGTGGTCGACGTCGGCATCCGCATCCACGCAGCAGGGCGACGACGCTCGCGAACCCCACAAGCGCGCGAAGCAGCGCGCGAGCGTGCCGGGCCGCGTGTGGCGCGTGATCGTGTGGGGCGCGATGGTGTTCTTCCTCGTCAACGTCGTGCTGCTGATCGCGACGGTGGCGGTCAACTCGATCGCGACGCGCTGGTTCGGCACCTTGCTGCCGCAAGGCTTCACGCTGCATTGGTATGCGCAGGCGTGGAGCGATTTTCAACTGGCGAGCGTGCTGTGGGTCACGGTCGAAGTGGTCGGCGCGGTCGTGCTGCTGTCGGTGCTGCTCGGCGTGCCCGCGGCCTATGCGCTTGCGCGCGTGCAGTTTCCCGGCAAGCGCATCGCGATGCTGATCTTTCTGTTGCCGTTGATGGTGCCGCCCGTCACCTATGGCATTCCGATGGCGACCGTGATGTACAAGGTCGGCCTCGCCGGCACGCTGAGCGGCGTGATACTCGCGAACCTCGTGCCCGCGCTGCCGTTCGTGATCCTCGTGATGACGCCATTCATCGAGCAGATCGATCCGAATCTGGAAGCGGCGGCGCGCATCTTCGGCGCCAACACATTCCGCTATTTCCGCTACGTGCTGCTGCCGCTGCTCGTGCCCGGCATGCTCGCCGCCGCGCTGCTCGTGTTGGTGCGGACCATCGGCATGTTCGAGCTGACGTTTTTCACTGCGGGGCCCGCGACGCAAACGCTTGTGGTCGCGTTGTACTACGCGGTGTTTTCAACGGGCGTGCGCGCGCCGCAATCCATCGACGCGATGGCGATGATCTACATGGCGATCACGCTGATCTGGGTGTTGATCGCGCTGCAGTTCGTGAGCCCGACACAGATCGTCTCGCGCGTGAAGGAGCAGAAGCATTGAGCGGAGCCGCGCATCGCGCGCGGCTCGCATGCAGACTCAAACGTTCTAAAGCGGTCTCAAGCGCGAGGCTTACTCACCGACGCGATACACGCGCCCCGTTTGCGCGCCTTCCACGCTGCGCAGATACGCTTGCGCGGCGCGTTGCGCGGTGACCGGCTCGAAGCCGCGGAAGTACGGCGCATAGCTTTCCATCGATTCGCTCAGCACTGTCGGGCTCACGACGTTGATGCGGATGCCGCGCGGCAATTCGATCGCCGCGCCTCGCACGAAACCTTCCAGCGCGAGATTGACGGTCGTCGCATTCGCGCCTTCGCGGATCGGCTCGTCGGCGAGAATGCCGCTCGTCAGCGTGAACGAGCCGCCGTCGTTCACATAGTTCTGCCCTGCGAGCACGACGTTGATCTGTCCCATCAGCTTGTCGCGCAGGCCGACCCAGAACTGCTCGCTCGTCATTTGCGGCAGCGGTCCGAAATGCACTTTGCCGATGGTCGTGACCACGCCATCCACCTTGCCGATCTCGCGAAAGAGCCGCTCGACGCTCGCAGGGTCCGTGCTGTCCACCTGATACTGGCCGCGCGTCGCGCCCACTTCGATGACTTCATGCCGAGCCTTCAGCTCCGCGCTCACTGCCTGGCCGAGTGTGCCGGTGGCGCCGATCACGAGGATCTTTTTCATTTACCGCTCCGTTGAGTTGATGTGCGCCGATTGTGCACCGCGCCGCATGGCAGAAAAACGCCCGGCGGCGAGCAGGTCTCGCAACCACCGGTTTGTAATCGAAGACATCCGATAAAAAACGCGCATTGCTATTTAAACGGTGTGCGCGCTGTTATCTCCGGGCCACTCGGCTTCATCGCCGCGATTCAAACACGCGCGCAAACCACATGATTATCTAACTCGATGTATTTCGATCACGCGCGTAGGCCGCAAATGATTAAGGGCATAATGGATGCGGCCGCGTTCACCGCGATTCTCGCCCGCACGCGAATAGTCGAAGAGATCCTCTGCGGAATGGATTCCCTGCGGCTCGACCATGCCTTTGTCGACGACGGTATAGCCAGGCTCGAGCGCAAGCAGCAGATGATTGCCGCCGACCCGGCTGTCGAATCCCGCCATGCCGTCGAGCGCTTCCGCCACGCTGTTGACGAGCGTCGCGTTGCTGGTCGTGATTTCGTCGACGGCAATGGGGCTTTGACCCGCAATGCGCGCGGCTTCGTGGTTCTTGCCGTCGGTGTCCACGGTGCTGTCGTGCGTGCGGTCGTTATACAGTTCCGCGCTGCATGAGTGGCTTTTGACGGTTGCTTTGGGCGCGTCTGCGGAATTGTCGATAGCGCTGTTCATATGCATTCTCCTTTCAGGAAGTGAGGTCCCCGAGAGCAAGGTCCGTTCCTTTTGCAGGGCGATTGCGTTCGCGCGTCTTTCGTTTTTTTTAATGAACGCGCATTTTCTACAGAGTATGATCATACTCCGGCGTGGAATTGCTGCCGCTGTTTGCAAACGCGGCGCGATGAACGCGGGCTTACTTAAAACATTCTACGGGGCCGTCAGGGCGGGTGACATATGCACTTTGATGCTGCATTCACACATCGCGGCTATTTGTTAAATTGCGCACCGGCGCGCGCCGGCGATGGCAAGTGGCAGCCTTACGTGGTCATCTCGCGCTCGAGCGACGGCGAACTCGTCGCCAACCGTTTTTTTCCAACCGACCTTTGCTTCTCCGACGAAGCCACGGCCATCGCCCATGCGCGCGATTGGGCCGTGCGCTGGATCGACGCGAGCAGCGTGACCATCTGAGCGGGCAGTTGCGCCTGGACTTGCATTCGCACTCGCGCTTCGCGCAATGCTGCGCGAGCCCGCGCAAAACGCGGTAATCTCTCGGGACAATCACTCCATACCGTGCTCGCCGCACGGCGCTGTCCGTTTATGCCTAATGTGCCTTCCCAGAACTGGGGCCTCGAACAAATCGTCGCGGACTTGCGCGCGTCGCGTGAAGAACTGCATCGCACGCGGCATCCGCTCGGCATTCGCGAGTTGCCGTCACGCGAAGCGGTGGTCGGCATCGTCGCCGGCTTGCGTGCCGCGCTGTTTCCCACGCACTATGGCGCGCCCGATCTGACTGACGAAACCGTCGACTACTACGTCGGCCATACGTTAGAAAGCACCTTGCGTTTGCTCGCCGAACAGATTCGCCGTGCGCTGCGATTTCTGCCGGAACACGCGCAAACGCCGGAGGCCGAGTTGCGCGAGCGCGCCTTCGAAGTGGCTCGCCAGTTCGGCACGCAGTTGCCGGGCATTCGCGCGCTGCTTGTCAGCGACATTCAGGCCGCGTTCACCGGCGACCCGGCCGCGCAGCACATCACCGAAATTCTGCTTTGCTATCCGGGCGTATGGGCGATGACGCATCATCGTCTCGCGCATGCGCTGCATCGTCTCGGCGTGCCGTTGCTCGCGCGCTTCATCAACGAGATCGCGCACTCCGCGACCGGCATCGACATTCACCCAGGCGCGACGATCGGCCCGAGTTTTTTCATCGACCACGGCACGGGCGTCGTGATCGGCGAAACGGCGATCATCGGCGAGCACGTGCGCGTGTACCAGGCGGTGACGCTCGGTGCGAAGAGCTTTGCCGCAGACGTCGACGGCACGCTCATCAAAGGCAATGCGCGGCATCCTATCGTCGAGGACCACGTCGTGATCTACGCCGGCGCGACCATTCTCGGACGCGTGACGATCGGGCGCGGCTCGGTGATCGGCGGCAATGTGTGGCTCACGCATAGCGTGCCGCCCGGCAGCAGCGTCTCGCAAGGCAAGGTTCGCGAAGGCGAGCGCGGCGACGAAGGGCGGCGCTGATGCCCGCGCGCGACGGGACGCGTGGCCGCGTCCACATGCCCCGTTGCGCGATTGCCGGCGTCGAGGCGACCGTCGCCGAAACCGCGCGCGCGTTTCCGCGACATTCGCATGACCGGTTCGGCGTGGGCGTGATCGTCAGCGGTGGACATAAGTCGGCGAGCGGCCGCGGTCCCGTCGAAGCGCGCATGAACGACGCGATCATGGTCAACCCCGGCGAAGTGCACGACGGCAGTCCGCTCGACGAGCGCGGCCGCGCGTGGCACATGCTGTATTTCGAGCCGTCGATGCTCATCAGCGCCGCAGCCGAACTGAACGCGACCGAAGCCCGCGAGGTCGAGCTCACGCAGCCGGTCGCGCACGATCCGCTACTCAAGCATTTGTTCGAACGATTGTTCGCGATGGCCGTGCAGCCTTCCGCGCGTGACGATCTCGCGTGTGAACAGGCGCTGGTCGAGTTGGTCGCGCATTTGCTGTCCGCGCATGCAACGTGTCGGGCAACCGGTCATGCGCGTATGTTGGGCACCAGTTCGGTTGCGACTATCGCGCACGCGAAAGCACGCATCGACGACGACCCCGCCGCGCCGCTCACACTCGCCAATCTCGCCGACGAAGCGGGCATCAGCCGCTTTCAGTTACTGCGAGCTTTCGCGCACGAAACGGGCTTGCCGCCGCACGCGTACCGGATGCAACGGCGCGTGGTGCTGGCGCGGCAATTGATAGCGCGCGGCGTCTCGCTTGCCGACGCGGCGGCTGCGGCCGGCTTCGCCGATCAGAGTCACATGACGCGGGCTTTCGTGCGCCTGCTCGGTGTTACGCCGGCCAACTATGCTGCAGCGATGCGTTGAGCCGCATGAGCCGAGCGGCGCTTCGATGCGCGTTCGGCATGAAGCGCGCCACTAGAACCGCAGATGCTTCAGCACATCGAGTTCGTGCGTGCCGGGCAGCCCCACATGTCGCCCGATAAACCAGGCCGCGGCCCATGAAGCGGCGACCACGATCAGATCGCAATGTCCGCTATTCCACAGATTCAACGAATGCCGTCCGGCGATCCACGGTACGCCGAGCGGGTTTGGCCAGTCGGCGAGCAGATGCATCAGTCCGCCGCATGCGAAGCCGAAGGCTGCGGCCGCATAGATGGAGTGCCCGAGCTGGAAGTATGAAACCGCGAGCAATGCGATCCAGCCGATGCCCCAGTGCGTCAACGTACGGTGCGTGATCCACAGCTTGCGTTTGCGCGACCACCAGGCGACTTCGAGCCAGTCGGGCGCCGTGCTTCCCGCGACGCCCGCGATAAAGCTCATCAGTACGCCGAGATAAAACAGGCCGTCGTGGCCGCCGCCCGTGTGCATGACGAGCGCCGCGGCAATGGCGCCGGCCGCGAAACCGGTTGCGTGATGTGCGTTGCTCGATGCCATCGGAATGAGTGGCGCGCCGCGCCGCGTGAAGAAGAAAGGGCGGCTATGTTCGCAGATGCGCGCGCAAAAAAATAGCCGGGACGCCGAACTAAAAGTTCATCTCCCGGCATGGCGCGTGAAGCGCGAGTCATGCGCGCATCACATGAGAACGAGCATGCCTCGCACAAACCTCACGTCGCGCATCGCGCAATGTTAAAGCGCATTTCCGGTTCCGGCGGATCGTCGGGCGCATTGGCCGGATGCATCACCTTGATGACGGAGCCGGCGTTCGACGGCGTCAGCGTCACGAAGTACGAATTGTTCGAGTCGGAGCCGACTGCGATTTCGGTCGCGGTGCCGACGCGCGACAGACGCACTCGCGACAAGCGGCTCTCGAGGCAACTCGCCACGTACGCGGGGGCGCGCTGCGAGGACACATAGATCATGGGCTGCGACGGGTCGCGCGCGGAAGGTCCGCTGGACGAGCCGCAAGCCGCGAGTGTCGCAATGACAGCGGTGGTGGAAGCGAGCAGAAAGATTCGTTTCATGGCGATGTCGTCGGCGTCCGTGGTCGGGCGCGGGAACTTGTGGCGGGCGAAGCATGACGTGCACTAATCGATGCGCTGGCTAATGCAGCGGCCAACGCAATGCACGCTTCGCGACAAAGCCGCTCTTCGCCGGTTTGACAATCGTGCTGCAAGCACGATTTCAATCGCGAGCAAAAGGCGGACGCCCGAGTATACCCAGCACGCATTCGCGCCGTCACTTCCGTTACAAGCTGATACGTCGCTGCGTTTTTGAGCGGCTTTTATAGAGGCTTTACAAGCGGCCGCGCACATCGCCAGATGCCCGCTTCGACTTGTCCGTTCGTCATAGTGCGGCGTTCCGCGCGCTCAAGGCAGGTAGAATTGCAGGCTCGACATGTGTACTAGTCCAGCGAAAGTGAGTGAACCTGCAATGACCGACCCCAACCTTCCATCGTCCGATCCTGCTCTTTCCACGACGGAAGGCTCGTCCGCACCGGACGCCGCGCAACTCGAAGGCGAGCTGGACGTGGTCCACGAAGACCGTCTTTGGCGCGACGACGGCTGGACCGCGCGCGTCATCAAGAACGAAGACGACGAAGGCTGGGCCGTCGCAATGATCAAGGACGGCGAAGTGGAACCCGCGCTCGTCGGCCCGTGGACGATGGGCCGCAACAAGAAAGACCCGAAGCCGCTCGACACCGGCGCATTCAACACGCTCGTCAAAACCGCGTCGGAAGTATTGCGCCGTCATGAGCAGCAGTTGCGCGCGCAGCTTCACAAGGCCGTACGTGTGCCGAGCGCGGACGGCAACGACGAACTCGACATCACGCTCGACATCGTCCCCGACGAAGACGAGCCGTACGCGCTGCTGACCGCGCTCGACACCTTCGGCGAGCAGCTCGCGCAAGTGCAGGTCGCGCCGAATTTCAAGCTGAGCAAGGCGAGCGCTTCGGCGTGGGTCGAAAACGAATTCCGCCGTCCTGGCTGAAAATCCCGCTCGCAAAGGAATGAGCAGCGCAGGGCAAGGAATGAGCAGCGCAGGGTAGGCGCCGCAAGTATTACCAACGGCTGTCAATATACTTTCACATTCGCTTCATAGAATCCTCGCGTCATAGCGGCGCGAGCGTGAACCATGGTTTCGATCCGGGTCGTGCCGGCTGTGAGTCAACCCACGCCACCACAACCAGGATTACGACAACATGGCAGAGCCGTTCGATCTCTCCCGCCGCAAGGCCCTGAAACTGTTTGCCGGTGTACCGATGCTGCCGTTAGGCGGCCTCGCCACCGCGTCCATGTTGAGCGCCTGCGGAGGCAGCAGCAACGATCTCGCGACGACAGTCAAACCGGTTGCCAACTTCGTGTCGGCGGCTTTCAGTTCAATGGCCGCGCCGACGCTGGCCGACCCCGCGGCGATGGCAAAGACCACGGTCGCCTCCACGCTGACCGTGCAGTTGAGCGACGGCAGCAGCCGCGCGTTCAAGCTGTCGTATCAGCCGTTTTTCATCACCGGCGACATGGTGCCGAACATTCAGGGCGGGACGATTCTCGCGGGCGGCTACGTCGACATCAACAATCAGCCGATCGTCGATCAATCCGTGGCCGGCAAGGAGCGCCAGTTCTATTCCGATTGCCCGGACGGCAGCTCGCTGATTCGCCTCGACAATCCCACGGTCAAGGGCATCAAGGGCAAGGCGGTGTTCGCGGTCGTGCAATTCGAATACGCCACGCGCGATCAGAGTCTCGTGTCGATGTACGGCCAGTTGCCGTCGCCGATTGCCGTGCTCACGCTCGACCAGGATCAGGCGACCGGCAAGCTGACGCTGGTCGGCTATCACAACGTGGATACGTCGAAGGTGCATGGCTTGTGGATCACGTGCGGCGCAAGCCTGTCGCCGTGGAATACGCATTTGTCGAGCGAAGAGTACGAGCCGGACGCGGCGACGATCTCTTCCAATAGCCAGTTCAAGGGCTTTAGCCGCAACCTGTACGGCAGCGACACCGCGGCGAATCCGTATCACTACGGCCATCTGCCCGAAGTGACCGTGAATCCCGACGGCACCGGCAGCATCAAAAAACATTACTGCCTTGGCCGCATCTCGCACGAACTGGTTCAGGTGATGCCGGACAAGCGCACCGTGCTGATGGGCGACGACGCCACCAACGGCGGCCTCTTCATGTTCATCGCGGACCGCGAAGCGGACCTGTCGGCGGGCACGCTGTACGTCGCGAAATGGACGCAGGTGTCGTCGAGCGGCGCGGGCGCGGCGACGCTGTCGTGGATAAACCTTGGTCACGCGACGAGCAGCGAAATTGAGGCACTCGCGAACACGCTGACCGCGGCCGACATCATGGACGTCAAGACCGCCGATCCCGCCGACGCGTCGTACACGAAGATCAATTTCAACGGCACGTTCAACTGGATTCGCGTGAAGCCGGGCATGAACAAGGCCGCGACTTTCCTGGAGACGCATCGCTACGCGGCGCTTGCCGGCGCGAGCATGGGCTTCACGAAGCTCGAAGGGACGACCGTCAATATCAAGGACAAGGTGCTGTATTCGGCGATGTCGCGTATCGAGAAGTCGATGGTGCGCGGCAATGCGGCATCGACGGATGTCGCGGTCGACAAAACCATCAGCGCCGGCGCGGTCTACGCGCTGAACATGAAGGGCGGCCAGCTCGACCGCAGCGGCGGCGCGATCAATAGCGAGTGGGTGCCGGTCGACATGGCGGCGCCCGCGGCGCTCGTCGGCGAGGATATCTCCACGGCGGATGCGCTGGGCAACACCGCGAATCCCGAGCGCATCGCGAACCCGGACAACCTCAAGTTTTCGGAGAAGCTGCGCACGCTGTTCGTCGGCGAGGACAGCGGCATGCACGTGAACAACTTCCTGTGGGCGTACAACGTCGACACGAAGACGCTCTCGCGCGTGCTGTCATGTCCGGCGGGCGCGGAATCGACAGGCCTGCACGCGGTCGATGAAATCAACGGCTGGACCTACGTGATGAGCAACTTCCAGCACGTCGGCGATTGGGAAAGTCCGCTGCACGACAAGGTCAAAGCGACGCTCGATCCGCTCGTGCGCGCCAACTATAAGGACCGCTTCGGCGCGACGGTCGGCTATCTGACGGCCGATCCGACGTCGATCAAGCTGTAACTCTCGCACCCGAGGCGGCGCACGCCTGCATCGAATCGCAAAGCGCGGGGCGCCCATGCGCCGCCTCAGCTCCGCTTGCAGAAGATCGCCGTGATGAGCGGCGCCACGCGGTGCACGATCGCCGTCCCGCCGGCCGACGTCACCGCGTTCTTCACCTTCGATTCGCTCCCGAACACGACCACGCCATAGGCCGAGCGCGCGACCGGCTCGCCGTCTCCCACGCGGAACATCGGGTCGTCCTTTTCGTAGCCGACCACCGCGAAAACGTGAAATCCGAATGCGCTGAGGTCTGCGCCTTGCGCGGGAGAGAATGCGTTGATCGAATTGCTTTCGACGCGCGTCGGTTTCGGATCGATCAGTTGCTGCCCGGCCAGATCGGCGATGAACTGATGGCCGGTTTCATTGCAGGCGAGCGGCGCGTCGAGCGCGGCGGCATGCACGGCGAGCGGCAGCGCGCCGGCCGCGATAGCGAAGACAGCGAGGACGGCACGGCCTAAGGCACGCGATACGGAAGAAGAAAAAAAGCGTTTCATGGCACGGACGGCGGCATAGTCGATCTGGCGCGATGTAGTGTCGATATAGTGTCGATGTAGCGTGTCTACAACGCGCGGCGCGGCGATAAACTCAGAGCAGGCAGCTCGCGAAGACGTTGCGCATTGGTGCGATCGCGCGAGGCCGGCCCAGCAGGACTCGCACTTTATCGCGGTTCGGCAAATCCTGCTTCATTCGCGGTAGGTGACAAATCATCGCAAGTCGTCGGCAAAGCATTGGCAAATTACCGGCAACCGATCCGCAAACGATTAGCAAACGATTAGCGAGCCCGATAAACCGCAAAGAAACTGACGCGAAGAAAGCAATCTTTCGCGATCCCGTATATATTTCCGGGTTATGAATTCAACACCGCACACTCCAATTAATGTGCCGCCGCCCAGGACCTGGGACGCGCGGCTGGCCCGCCGGCTCGTGACTCCGCTCGTGAACACGCGTGTTTCGCCCAATCATCTGACTACGCTGCGTCTGTTGATCGGCGTCGCAGGCGCGCTGTGCCTCGCGCGCGGCGGCTTCGCATGGGCCAATGCGGGCGCGGTGCTGATCGTGCTTTCAAACTTTGTCGATCACACCGACGGCGAGCTTGCGCGCATCAGCGGCAAGACGAGCCGGATCGGTCATTTTTACGACCTGGCTTCGGACGCGCTCGTCACCGTCATGCTGTTCATGGGCATGGGTATCGGCGCAGGCGTGTCGAATCTCGGCGGCTTCACCGTGGATGCCGGCTGGCTTGGCGCCGTCGCGGGCGTCGCGGTCGCGCTGATTTTCTTTCTGCGCATGCGTATCGAGGAAATGGCGGGCAAGGCGGGCACCAAGCAGGCGGCCGTCGGCGGATTCGAGACCGAAGACGTACTGTATCTGCTGCCCATCGTCACGTTGACGAGTGTGACGATGCCGTTCGTCGTCGCCGCGTCGATCGGCGCGCCGCTCTTCGCGGTGTGGGTCATGATCGACTACTGGCGCGTGGTGCGCCGCACGGCGCAGCCGTCCGCGGCGGCTGCGGCTGCCACCGAAACGACTCAGGCGTGGGCAGGCAAATGAGTACACACGCCGAAGACGACGTGAGCGCATCGATTCCCGAACAACACGCCGCGGCTGCGCTGGACATAGCCCCGGCAGTTCCCGCAGCCCCGGCAGCGCCGGACGCCGACCGTGCCGTCGCGAGCCGCACGCGCGCATTCGACACTCCGCGGCTACGCAAGGACTTCGCCGATCAGGGCGCGTTCCTCTACATGGAGGACTTCCTCGCGCCCGAAGTCACCGCGCAGCTCGTGCACAGCGCGCGTGCGCTGCTCGACGAAGTGAACCGCAACTATCTGCCGGGCCACAAGCAGGGCGGCAGCGTGAGCCGTCATACGATCGACCGCCTCGCGCCGTTCATCGCCGAGCTGTATCGCTCGAAAGAGCTGATCGGCTGGCTCGAACAACTGAGCGGCGACAAGCTGCAAGTGTCGCCGGCCGACGATCCGCACGCCTACGCGCTGTATTACTACACGCGGCCCGGCGATCACATCGGCTGGCACTACGACACTTCGTACTACGACGGCCGCCGCTACACGTTGCTGCTCGGCGTGATCGACGAATCGTCGTGCCGGCTCGACTATGAATTGCATACGCGCAATCCCGATGTGCCGGACCAACCCGGCTCGGTGCAAATTCCGCCGGGCGGCCTGGTGTTTTTCGACGGCGACAAGCTGCGCCATCGCATCACGCCGGCCGGCCCGAACGAAATGCGCGTATCGCTCACGTTTGAATACGTCACGGACCCGAACATGCGTCCGTGGCGCCGTTTGATTTCCAACATGAAAGACGCGATTGCTTATTTCGGCTTCCGCCAGGTGTTTCGTCAAATGACTCAGGCGAATACCCGCGGTACTCGCAAGGACCGCGCATGACTCGCGCAGCCCTGATTCTGCTGTCGATCGGGACGGCGCTGTTTGTCGGCCTGCTCGCATGGCAGGGTTTCGGTTCGGTCGCCTCGACGCTGCTCGCGGCCGGCTGGGGGCTCGCGCTCGTCGCGGCGTTTCACGTCGTGCCGCTCGCACTCGACGCGGTCGCGATCTCCGTCCTGTTGCCGCGTGGCCGCGAGCGGGCGCCTCATCCGCAGCAGCATCTTGCAGTGCGCGACGCGCTGTTCGCCCGCTGGATCGGCGAATCCGTGAACAGCCTGCTGCCGGCCGGCCAGATCGGCGGGCCTGTGGTGATGGTTCGGCAACTGTCGCAGCGCGGCATGCGCATGCGCGACGCGGCCGCGGCCATCACCGTGAGCACGACGGCTCAGGCGCTCGCGCAAATCATCTTCGCGCTGTTCGGGCTGCTGACGTTCGGCGCCTATGCCGCGCACGGCGCGCTGCACGATCTGCAAACCGCGACGTGGATCGCAACGGCGGTGCTCGGCGGCATGATCGTCGGTTTTTACTATGCGCAGCGGCGTGGGCTGTTCGGCCGGCTGCTCGGCGTATTGTCGAAAGTGTTCGGCAAGCGCGACTGGTCCGGGCTGATGAACCGCGCCGAAGCCGTCGACGCCGCCGTGCAGGCCATGTACCGCGAGCGCGGCCGGGTCGCGGCGAGCTTCGCGCTCAGCCTCGCCGGCTGGATCGTCGGCACGGTGGAAGTGTGGCTCGCGCTGCGCTTTCTTGGCCATCCCGTCGACTGGGTCGACGCGCTGCTGCTCGAAAGCCTCGGCCAGGCGATTCGCGGCGCGGCTTTCATGATTCCAGGCTCGCTCGGCGTGCAGGAAGGCGGTTATCTGCTGCTCGCGCCGCTGGTCGGCTTGCCGCCCGACGCGGCGCTCGCGCTCTCGCTGACCAAGCGCGCGCGCGAAATCCTGCTAGGCTTGCCGGGTCTGCTGGTTTTGCACTTCAGCGAAAGAAGCTGGCAAAGGCGGCGTGCCCTTGGGCGCGTTCCCGCTGTCGATTAAACTCCGTATCTTTTCAAAGGACCGCGCATGCGTGCCATCATTCTCGCTGCGGGCCTCGGCCTGCGTCTCCAGCAACCGCCGGAAGCCCAGTTCCCGAAATGCCTGTTGCAGTTCGACGGCTTGAGCCTGCTCGAGCGGCATCTGCAGATGCTCGAAACCGCCGGCGTGACCGAAGTCGTGCTGGCGCTCGGCTTTCAGCCCGAGTCGGTGCAGGCGGAACTGGCGCGCATCAACTGGCCGCACGCGGTCGAAACCGTGCTGAACACGCGCTATGACCTCGGCAGCGTGCTGACGGTGCACACGGTGGCCGAGGCGCTCACGCGCGGCGGCGACGTCCTGCTGATGGACGCCGACGTGCTCTACGACGAGCGCATCCTGGCCGCGCTGGTCGCGGGCGAAACGGTCAACCGTCTGTTGATCGACCGCGACTTTGAAGCCGGCGACGAGCCCGTCAAACTGTGTCTGAAAGACGGCGTGCCGGTCGAATTGCGCAAGCAGCTTGCCGTGAATCTTGAGTACGACACGATTGGCGAGTCGGTGGGCTTCTTCCGTTTCCGCGAAGAAACCGCGCGGCGCTTTGCGGAAATCGTCGCGGGTTATGTCGACAGCGGCCGGGCCAACCTGCCGCACGAGGAAGCCGTGCGCGACTTGCTGCTCGAGCGCAGCCAGGTATTCGATACCGCCGACGTGACCGGCGCGCCGTGGATCGAAATCGACTTCCCGAACGACGTGGCGCGCGCCACGACTGAGATCCTGCCGCAGTTGCAGCCGCTCGTCAGCGCTTCACGCTGAGTCCTCACTGACTCCTCGCTAAGCGCGTTTTACGCACACGACAAAGAGCCGGCTCGATGCCGGCTCTTTGTCGTTCAAGGTCTATACGAGCACCATCGGCAACAACATGCGTCGCCGATGCAATGCCATAATCGACGCTTTACGCCGACGGCCTTGTCACCCGTCGCCCTGCCAATGCCCTTCGCTTTAGGCGCTTTCATCGTCCCGCTGATCGTCGCGTGCGCGATGTTCATGGAAAACGTGGACGGCACGGTTATCGTGACGTCGCTGCCCGTGCTGGCCCGCGATCTCGGTCAGGACCCCATCACGCTAAAGCTCGCCGTTACCGCGTATGTGATCGGCCTCGGCGTCTTCATTCCGATTTGCGGCTGGGTCGCGGACCGCTTCGGTTCGCGCACCGTGTTTCGCACGGCGATCGGCATTTTCATGGCCGGCTCGCTGATGTGCGCGGCGTCCACGTCGCTCGGCATGTTCGTGGTCGCGCGCTTCGTGCAAGGCATTGGCGGCGCGATGATGGTCCCGGTCGGCCGCATCATCATCTTCCGTTCGGTGCCGAAGTCGGACTTCATACGCGCGGTCAATTATCTGACGGTGCCCGCGTTGCTCGGGCCGGTGGTCGGTCCGCCGCTCGGCGGATTCATCACGACGTATCTGCATTGGCGGCTGATCTTCTTCGTCAATATTCCGATCGGCCTGTTCGGCATCTGGCTGGCGAACAAGCACATCGCCAATGTGCGCGAGGCGCATCCGGGCCCGCTCGACTGGACCGGCTTTCTGCTGTCCGCGAGCGGCGCGTCGCTCTTCATGCTCGGGCTTTCGCTGGTGGGCGGCGAACTCGTGTCGAACCCGGTGTCGTTCGGCATGTGCGGCGTCGGCGTCGTGCTGCTCGTGATTTATGTGCTGTACGCGAATCGCGTGGAAGCGCCGGTGCTCGATCTGCGCCTGTTGCGCATTCCCAGTTTTCACGCGAGCGTGGCGGGCGGATCGCTGTTTCGCATTGGCCTCGGCGCGGTGCCGTTTCTGTTGCCGCTCGCGTTGCAGGAAGGTCTCGGCATGACCGCATTCGTGTCGGGTTCGATCACCTGCGCTTCCGCGTTCGGTTCGATCTTCATGAAGGCGGCGGCCTCACGCATACTCGGACGCTTCGGCTTTCGCACGGTACTGATGTTCAACGCGGGCTGTGCGGGCGTGGCAATTGCAGTCTACGGCCTGTTCTTTCCCGGCACACCGCACTGGTTGATCTGGTGTGTCGTGCTGTTCGGCGGTTTCTTTCCGTCGCTTCAGTTCACTTCGCTCAACACGTTGGCGTATGCCGACATTCCGAGCCGCGACGTCGGCCGCGCGACGAGTGTCGCCAGCGTGATCCAGCAGATTTCGCTCGGGCTCGGCGTGACCATCGCGGGCATCGTGCTGCAGATTTCGCACAACGTGCAGGGCCATTCGAGCATCGTGTTCTCGGACTTCTGGCCGGCGTTCGTGGTGGTCGGTCTGTTCTCGTTCCTGTCGATTCCGGTCACGGCGCGCCTGCCGCACGACGCCGGCGATGAAATCGCACGCGGCCGCCGCGGCACCGCGTGACCGCATGAAGCGGCGCGATAAGCGCCGCCCTGACGCTACACCGCTTCCTTCACCGCGCGCAGGAACTGCTGCGTGCGCTCATGCTGCGGGGCGCTGAAGAACTGCTGCGGCGGACCTTGCTCGATGATCTTGCCTTGCGAGAAAAAGCACACACGGTCCGCGAATTCGCGCGCGAAGCCCATCTGATGCGTGACCATCAGCATGGTCAGATCGTGTTCGCTGCCGAGACGGCGAATCACGTTCAGCACCTCGCCGCACAACTCGGGATCGAGCGCCGACGTCACTTCGTCGAACAGCATCACCTTGGGCCGCATCGCCAGCGCCCGCGCAATCGCGACGCGCTGTTGCTGACCGCCCGACAACTGCGACGGATAGTGATTGCACTTGTCCTCGAGGCCGACGAGCGACAGCAGATCGCGTGCGCGCTCGGTCGCTTCCTTGCGCGACAGGCCGAGTACCTGCATCGGCGCTTCGATCGTATTGGCGAGCGCCGTCATGTGCGGAAACAGATTGAAGCTCTGAAACACCATGCCGATCTTGCTGCGCACGCGCCGCAAATGTTTCAGCGATGCGGGCACCAGCTCGCCGTTCTTGCGCATATGCGTGAGCGGCTCGCCGTCTACTTCGATCATGCCGCCCGTGAGCGGGTCGAGTGTCATCAGCACGCGCAGCAACGTCGACTTGCCCGAACCGCTCGGACCGATGATCGCGACTTTCTCGTTGCGGCCAATATCCAGGTCGAGTTCGTCGAGCACCGTCAGCGCGCCATAGCGCTTCGTGACGCCGGCGAAGCGCACCATGGGCGCCTCGCCCGGTGCGCCGGCCTGCGGGTCGAGTACGGAAGCGGGATCGTCTCGTTTCATCGGGTTCTCCACGGATAAGGCCGAATGCGGCGGGGTCGGGGTGTCGACGTCGGTTCTCACGGTCATGGCAACCTCAAACCGTATTCGAGCCGCCGCACGAGTTGCGCGAACGTGATGCTGATTAACAGAAAGAAGATGCCGGCCAGCGTGATCGGCTCGAGATAGCGGAACGTTTCGGAGCCGATGTTCTTCGCCTGCTGCATCAATTCGACGACGGTAATCGCCGACAGCACCGGCGTGTCCTTGAACATCGCCACCAGATAGTTGCCGAGCGCGGGAATCACCGGGCGAATCGCCTGCGGCAGAATCACGCCGCTATACGTGCGCCACGGCGACAGCGACAACGCGCAAGCCGCTTCCCACTGGCCGCGCGCCACGCCGTTCAGTCCCGCGCGATACACCTCCGACGTGTAGCACGCGTAATGCAGCGCGATACCGACAGTGCCCGCCGTCAACGCCGACATCGTGATGCCATACACGGGCAGCACATAAAACAGTACGTAGACCTGAATCAGCAGCGGCGTGCTGCGAATGAATTCGACGATAAAGCCGACTGTGCGCGACACGGCCTTGACCGGACTGCGCCGCAGCACGGCCAGCACGAGGCCAAGCACGAGCGCGATCGCAAAGCCGATCAACGTGATGAAGATCGTGTACATCGACGCGCGCAACAGCGCCGGCAGGATCTGCTCCGCGTAATGCAGGTCGAAGAAGCTGTTCATCGGGCGGCCCTCTGGAGAATGCCGTGGCTCACGCGGCGCTCGAAATGCCGCATCAACGCGACCAGAACCTGCGCGAGCACGAAGTAGATGACGAGCGTGAGCATGAAAATCTCCGCGGTCTTGAAGGTCGCCTCGTCGAGTTGCCGTGCGCGAAACGTCAGATCGGAGAGCGTAATCAGCGACACGAGCGAGGTGCCCTTGAGCAACTCGATCATCAGATTGGTCGCGGGCGGCAGCGCATTGATCATCGCTTGCGGCAGTATGATGCGGCGCATTCTGGTGAGCGGCGACATGTTGAGCGCGAGCGCGGCCTCGAATTGTCCGCCGGGCACCGAACGCAACGCGCCGCGCAAAATCTCGGAACCGTACGCGCCGTAATGCAAACCGAGTCCGACGATAGCCACCGTAAACGGCGTCATTTCGATGCGAAACGGCGGCAGCGGCAGCACGAAGAAAAACCAGAACAGTTGCACGAGCAACGAGGTGCCGCGGAATATCTCGACGTACGCATTGCCGAGCCAGCGCAGCGGCGTCCACGGCGCGAGCTTGGCTGCGGTCGCGATAAACGCCATCGCGATCGCGAGCACCGTGGCCAGCGCGGCGATCTCGACCGTCACGAGTGTGCCTTGAAGCAGCAGGGGAAACAGTTCACGCATGGCGGGTCCTCGCTTGCATGACGGCATGTGCGCGTGCACACGCCTTTGAATTCAGGGCCGGCGTGGCCGGCACGCCCGAGACTCGCTTACTTGCCGCAGATGTCGGCGGCGGTGCGCGTCGTCAGATTGGTTTTGTCGAAACCGAATGCGCCGACGGTTTGCAGATGATCGGGCGTGCCGAGCCAATCGTGCAATTGCTTGTTGACCGCATCGCGCAGGTCCGTGTCTTCGGGGCGGAATGCGAGCGCGCCGTAGCCGGTGTGCTTCGGGTCGCCCTTGAAATTGGCAACCGCTTCCACCTGGTCGGAGGCTTTCGCGGCGAGGCCCTTCATGGTCAACGCGGTGCCGGCCGCGGCGTCGGCGCGGCGCGCGCGCACGGCCTGCAATTGCGCGGTCGTGTCCGGCACCTGCATGAGTTGGGCGTCTTTCACGCCGGCATCGCGCGAATTGGCGAGTTCCACCGCGCCGGCCATCACCGCGAGCTTGATGTCGGGCTGCTTGCCGATATCCGCGTAGCTATGAAGATTCTTCGGATTGCCTTTGGGCACGAGCAGCGTGTCCTGGATCTGATACTGCGGATTCGCGAACGCGACCTGCTTGCAGCGCTCCGGCGTGATGTACATGCCGGCCGCGATCACGTCGAAGCGGCCCGCGCGCAGGCCAGGAATCAGCGAGCCCCATTCGGTCAGCACGCCGTCCACTTTCTTCACGCCCATCCGCGCAAAAATCTTGCGGGCGATTTCCGGAGATTCGCCGGTCACCTTGCCGTCCGGCGTCGTGTACGCGAACGGCGCTTCGTTCGCGTAGCCGATACGTACTTCGCCGGTGCGCTGGATGCGCTGCAACGTCGTTTCAGCCGACGCATGTTGCGCCGCCATGCTCAGGGTCGCCGCGGCGACGCAGAGGGCTCCCAGCAATCCTGAAGTGCGCTTCGCTTTCATATCGATTCCGTTGATAGCAGTGGTGAATGAGGTGATGAATTAGGCGATGAATTAGGCGATGAATTAGGCGTCTTGCCCGGCCTTCCGCCGCAACCCTGAATGCAGCATACAAAGCCAATTTTTTAATCCGATTGCTCTAGGACAATAATTTTCCGGGCCTGTTTCGCGGCAGTATGGGAAGCGGGAATAGGCGGCGCGGCGGGCTTATACGCGGCTGTCGGGCAAGGGTATACGACGACAGGACGTGCGCAGTAACGCGTCGCACGAGCCGCGACATCGAATGACGGAGGATGCAAGTGATTGGGCAGTGGCGTGATGCGGTGCGTGCGGTGCACGGCGTGGAGTCGAAGTACAAACGGCTGGTGAAGGCGATTGCGGGCGATATAGAAAGCGCGTCGCTGCCTGCGGGCGCGCGGCTGCCGCCGCAACGCGATGTCGCCGCGGAACTCGCGATCAGCGTGCAGACGGTGACCAACGCCTATAAGGAACTCGAACGGCAAGGGCTGATTCGCTGCGAGGTCGGGCGCGGCAGTTTCGTTGCGGCGCGCGTCACGGAAACCATGTCGAACTACATGCTCGATACGGCCGAGCGCTCGGTGGTCGACTTTTCGATTGCGCGCATCATTCATACGCCCGAGCACGATGCGATGTGGCGCAAGGTCTGCGCGACGCTGTCCACGCTCGACGACCAGCCGTGGATTCGCGCATTCCGGCCGATCGCGGGCTTCGAGCATCATCGGCAGGCGGGCGTGGCGTGGCTCGCGTCGTTGGGCATGCCGGCTTCGGCGGATACGCTGCTCGTGACGAACGGCGCGGCGCACGGCATCTTTCTCGCGCTCGCGTCGCTCGTCGGTCCCGGCGATACCGTGCTGTGCGAAAGCCTCACGGATCACGGCGTGATCGGCTCGGCCAACGTGCTCGGCTTCACGCTCAAGGGACTCGAGATCGACGAATACGGCATCCATCCCGAGCATTTCGAAGAGATGTGCGACAGCGAGCGGATCAGTGCGCTCGTCTGCACGCCCACGCTGAACAATCCCACTGTCGCGATGATGCCCGACTCGCGCCGCCGGGCGATCGCACGGATTGCGGAGCGCTACGGCGTGTACGTGATCGAGGACGACGTCTACGGACCGTTGCCCGCCAAGGCCGCGACGCCGATTGCGAGCCTCATCCCCGAGTTGTCGTTCTACTGCACGAGCATGACGAAGTCGGTGCTGACGGGCTTGCGCATCGGCTATCTGACCACGCCGCGGCGGCTCGCGCTGCGCGCGGAAAGCGTGTTGCGCGTGAGTAGCTGGATGGCCACGTCGCCGATGGCCGAGGTCGCGACGCGCTGGATCGTCGACGGCACAGCGGAGCGCCTCGTGCAGGTTCAGCGCGAACGGCTCGGGCGACGCCAGGCGCTGCTTCAGCAAACGCTCGGCGGCTATGTGCTTGGCGCGCATCCGCAAGCGCTGTCCGCGTGGCTGCGCGTGCCCGAGCACTGGCAGGCCGAGCGGCTCGTGCGGGAACTGCGCAATCGCGACATCGCGGTGACTTCCGCCGATCCGTTTCTCGTGCGCGGCGCGGACCGGCCGAACGCAGTGCGCGTGTGTGTCGGCGCGGAAGTGAGCGACGATACCTACAAGGCGGCGCTCGACACGATGCGCGAGGTGTTCGAGCAGTATCCTCAGGTGCACGATTTCACATAAACGCTGCATGGCTCGCGCAGTGTGCGCGAAATGAACTAGGACAATAGAAATCGTTTTTTAGAACATTAGACTGGGCTGCATTCAAACGATGCGGCCGCAGCCGGCATGACGCGTTAGTCGTCGTGAAGCAGCGCAGGCATCGAATTAACCCTTTCGTGCAGGGCCGAGTTCATGTCCGCTGTTCTGTCGCTGGCCGATGTCTATCGCGCGCGTCGCCGTATCGAGGGGCGCGTGTTGCGCACGCCGCTTATGGAATCGCCGAGCCTGTCGGCCATTGCCGGTGCGCCGGTGTTCCTCAAGCTCGAAACGGTGCAGCCCACCGGCAGCTTCAAGCTGCGCGGCGCGACCAACGCGCTCGCTCAACTTGTCGAGCAGGGCTGTCGCAAGGTCGTCACTGCATCGACGGGAAATCATGGGCGTGCGGTGGCGCATGCGGCGCGTGCGCTCGGTATCGAGGCGACGGTCTGCATGTCGGCGCTCGTGCCCGGCAACAAAGTAGAGGCCGTGCGCGCGCTCGGCGCGCAAGTGTGCATTGTCGGCAAGAGCCAGGACGATGCGGAACACGAAGCGCTGCGGCTCGTGCGCGAAGAAGGCTTTGCTTATGTGCCCCCGTTCGACGATCTCAACGTGATCGCGGGGCAGGCGACCATCGGGCTCGAGATCGTCGAAGCGTTGCCGGACGTCGCGCATATCGTCGTGCCGTTGTCCGGCGGCGGTCTGTTTGCGGGCGTTGCGTTCGCGGCCCGAAGCGCGAATCGCGCGATTCGCATGACGGGCGTGACGATGGCGCGCGGCGCCGCCATGCATGCAAGTCTCGCAGCGGGACGGCCCGTGCTTGTCGAAGAACTCGATACGCTGGCCGATTCGCTCGGCGGCGGCATCGGCCTCGAAAACCGCTATACGTACCAGCTCACGCGCGAGCTCATCGACAGCACGTTGTTGCTCGATGAGGACTCGATTGCGCGCGGCATCGTGCATGCCTATCAGCATGAGCGTCTCGTCGTGGAAGGCGCGGCCGCAGTCGGCATCGCCGCGCTGCTCGACGGCTTGCTGCACGACACGCGTGCTGAACGCGGCCCGCTGGTCATCATTGTGACCGGCGCGAATATCGACATCGATCTGCATCGCCGCATCGTCAGTGCGATGCCCGCGCAATCCCATTCTCACCAAAGCTCATGACGTCCATCACATTGCTCGGCGAAGCGCAGCTTCGCGAACTCGTGCCGCTCGATCTCGCGGCAATCGATCAGGTCGAAGCCGCCTTCCTCGCGCTGGCCACGGAAGATGTCGCGATGCCGCCGATCTTGCGTCTCGATCTGCCCGCGCAAAACGGCGAGGTCGATGTCAAGACCGCTTATCTGCCGCGCTTCGACAGCTTCGCGATCAAGGTGAGTCCGGGCTTCTTTAATAACCCGACGCTCGGTTTGCCGAGCCTGAATGGCTTGATGCTGGTGCTGTCCGCGAAAACCGGCCTGACCGAAGCGGTGCTGCTCGATAACGGCTATCTGACGGCGGTGCGTACCGCAGCCGCCGGCGCAGTCGCGGCGCGCTGGCTCGCGAAGCAGCACACGCCGCAAGTCGCGGTGCTCGGCGCGGGCGAACAGGCGCGTCTGCAACTGCAGGCGCTGATGCTGGTGCGCCGCGTCGAACACGTTCGCGTGTGGGCGCGCAATCGGTCCAACGCAGAGCGGTTTGCGGAAGAGATGACCGCAACGCTCGGCGTGCGCTGCGAAGCCGCACGCGATGTCGCTCATGCGCTGGCCGAAGCGGACGTCGCGATCACGACGACGCCGAGCCGCACGCCGCTGATCGAAGCCGCGCATCTGCACGCCGGTTTGCATATCACCGCAATGGGCTCGGACGCCGAGCACAAGAATGAGATCGCGCCGGCCGCTTTGGCGGCGGCGCGCTACATCTGTGATCGCGTGCAGCAAACCCGCGTACTGGGCGAATTGCATCATGCGCTGAATGCGCGCGCGATCAAGGCCGACGCGTCGATTGCCGAGCTGGGCGAAGTGATCGCGGGCAAGGCCGTGGGCCGGACGAGCGATACGGACGTGACGATCTGCGATCTCACCGGCACCGGCGCACAGGACACGGCGATCGCCGCGCTCGCCTTGCAGCGCGCGCGAGCCGCGAACGCAGGAACCGTTTTTCGTAACGATGTAGAGCGCTAAGAGGGGACGATGTCCGAGACAACTCAACTGGAACGCAATGTGAGCGATCAGGCGTTGGCTGTACGCCTGCCGTTCGAACGAGCGGAATACGACGCACGTATCGGCAAGACCCGCAAGGCGATGCAGGCCGCCGGGATCGAACTGCTGATCGTGTCGGACCCGACCAATATGGCGTGGCTGACCGGCTACGACGGCTGGTCGTTCTACGTGCACCAATGCGTGCTGCTTGCGCTCGACGGCGAGCCGGTATGGTTCGGCCGCGGTCAGGACGCAAACGGCGCGAAGCGCACGGTGTTCATGCAGCACGACCATATAGTTGGTTATCCAGATCATTATGTGCAGTCCGCCGTGCGTCATCCGATGGACTACCTCGCGCGCGATGTGATTGAAGCGCGCGGCTGGGGCGCGCTCAGGATCGGCGTCGAAATGGATAACTACTATTTCAGCGCAGCGGCTTACCGCTCGCTCGTCCAGCATCTGCCCAACGCGAAGTGGCATGACGCGACGAGCCTCGTGAACTGGCAACGCGCGGTGAAGTCGCCGCGTGAAATCGAATATATGCGCGTGGCGGCGCGTATTGTCGAGGCGATGCATGAGCGCATTGTCGAGCGAATCGAGCCGGGCATGCGCAAGAACGATCTGGTGGCCGAGATCTATTCGACGGGCATTCGCGGCGTGGACGGTTACGGCGGCGACTATCCGGCCATCGTGCCATTGCTGCCGACCGGCGCGGACGCCGCCGCTCCGCATCTCACGTGGGACGACACGCCGTTCGCGAAAGGCGCGGGCACGTTCTTCGAAATTGCCGGCTGCTTCAAGCGCTATCACTGTCCGCAGTCGCGCACGGTGTTTCTCGGCAAGCCGCCCAAGCATTTCATCGACGGCGAACGCGCGGTCGTGGAAGGCATCGAGGCCGGGCTTGCCGCGGCGAAACCGGGCAATACCTGCGAGGACATCGCCAATGCATTCTTCGCGATGCTGCACAAATACGGCATCGAAAAGAACAGCCGCTGCGGCTATCCGATCGGCGCGAGCTATCCGCCCGATTGGGGCGAGCGCACCATGAGCCTGCGTCCAGGCGACAAGACCGTGCTCGAACCGGGCATGACGTTTCACTTCATGCCGGGCCTATGGCTCGATGATTGGGGACTCGAAATTACCGAAAGCATCCTGATCACGGAGAACGGTGTCGAGACGTTCTGCAATACGCCGCGCAAGCTGTTCGTGAAGGAGTAGTGCATATGCGCGCCTCGCCTATTCAGCCGACCGTCGACTTCAATGTCGACGGCGAACAGCATGGCTTTCTAAAACTGCCGCATTCGCACGATGCGTCCGCGTGGGGCGCCGTGATGATTCCCGTCACCGTGATTCGCAACGGCGAAGGGCCGACCGCGTTGCTCACAGGCGGCAATCACGGCGACGAATACGAAGGGCCGATCGCGCTTTCACAACTCGCGTCGACGCTCAAAGCCGCGGACGTGAAAGGCCGCGTGATTATCGTGCCGTTCATGAACTACCCGGCGTTTCGCGCGGGCAGTCGCACGTCGCCGATCGATCGCGGCAATCTGAACCGCAGTTTTCCGGGCAAGCCGGACGGCACCGTCACCGAGAAGATCGCCGATTATTTTCAGCGTCATCTGCTGCCGCTCGCTGACTATGTGCTCGATCTGCACGCCGGCGGCCGCACGCTGGATTTCGTGCCGTTCGCCGCGATCCATCTGCTATCCGACGAGCGGCAGCAGGCGCGCTGCGAAGCGGCGATGCGCGCATTCGGCGCTCCTTATTCGATGTGTATGCTGGAACTGGACAGCGTTGGACTCTTCGATACCGCGGCCGAGGAAGCGGGCAAGGTTTTCGTATCGACGGAACTCGGCGGCGGCGGCACGGCCAGCGCAAAAAGCGTCGCGATCGCAGTGCGCGGCGTGCGAGGATTTTTGCAGCACGCGGGCATTCTCGTTCAGGAACCGGGCCAGCAAGCGGCACGCACCACCACATTGCTCGATATGCCCGACGGCACCTGCTTCACCACGAGCGAACACGACGGCGTGCTCGAATTGTGCAAGGACATCGGCGAGATGGTGGAAAGCGGCGAGGTGATCGCGCGAATCTACGATGCGTCACGCACGGGCGTTGCGCCGGTCGAATATCGCGCGCGCCGCGGCGGTCTGCTCGCGGCGCGGCATTTTCCGGGGCTCGTGCGGATCGGCGATACGGTTGCGGTGGTCGCCGATGTCGTCGAGCGCGGCATACCGGTGAGCGTCTGAGCGCGATGAAACTCGACCGTTACGACCTCGCGATTCTGCGGATTCTTGCGCGCGACGGACGCATCACGAAGTCGCGCCTCGCGGAAGAAATCAATCTGTCGATTTCGCCGGCATGGGAGCGCGTCAAGCGCCTCGAGGACAGCGGCGTGATTCGCGGTTACCGCGCGGACGTCGACTGGCTGCGCGCTTTCAAGGGCGCGCGCGTGGTGGTTGAGGTCACGCTCGCGCGGCATACCGCGCAGGACATGCGGCGTTTCGAGGAACGCATTGGCGCGTCGCCCGAAGTCGTGCAATGCCATGCGACGGGCGGCGGCGTCGACTATGTGATGCACGTGATGGCGCGCGACATCGACCACTATCAGCGGTTTATCGATTCGTTGCTGACGGCTGAACTGGGTATCGAAAAGTACTTCACGTACATCGTCACGAAGGTCGTGAAAAGCATGGCCGAAGGTGTGCCCGACTGGGCCGACGAATCGTTCGGCGACGACAGTTGAAGCACGCGGCGACGCTGCCGAAAAAACACCACGCGCCGCCGCGCATTACGGAAAAAACGCCGGCTTCGGCGCACGCGAACCGAAAAAACCGCGAGACCGCTCAACGTACAGTGACAGACATACATCGCACACAGGAGGTCGTCATGTTGCTGGGTCATCCGGTTCTGTTCAAATCGCTGTGTTACGTCGACGGGCGCTGGGTGCATAGCGCAAGCGCGGCAAGTGTCGCCGTGCGCAATCCCGCGGATCAGGAAGTGCTCGGGCATGTGCCGATGCTCGACGCGGCGCAGATCACGGAAGCCGTCGATGCCGCGCAGCGTGCCTTTTCCGCGTGGCGCTGGCTGCCGGTCGCGAAGCGCTCGACGTTGCTGCTGCGCTGGCACGAACTGATCCTGCGCCATCAGCACGACCTTGCGGCGATTCTCTCGCTCGAACAGGGCAAGCCGCTCGCCGAAGCACGCGGCGAGATTGCGTATGGCGCGAGCTTCGTCGAATGGTTCGCGCATGAAGTGCGGCGTCTGAATGGGCGCACCATTCCTACGCATATCGACGGCGCGCAACTCGGCACCGTGATCGAACCGGTGGGCGTTGCCGCGTTGATCACGCCGTGGAATTTCCCTTGCGCGATGATCACGCGCAAGGCGGCCGCCGCGCTCGCGGCCGGTTGTACGGTCGTCGTGAAGCCCGCGCACGAAACGCCGTTCTCCGCGCTCGCGCTCGCTCAACTCGCCGAAGAAGCCGGTTTTCCAGCGGGCGTATTCAACGTGGTGCTCGGCGAACCGCAAATGGCGATGCAAACGCTGGTTGGCGATTCACGCGTGCGCTCGGTGAGCTTCACCGGTTCGACTCGCGTCGGCGGGCTCGTGATGCAGGCCGTCGCAAACGCGGGCATCAAGAAGACGGCGCTGGAACTGGGTGGCAACGCGCCGTTCATCGTCACCGAAGAGGCCGATCTCGACCAGGCCGTGCGCGTCGCCATCGCCGCGAAATTCCAGACGTCGGGCCAGGATTGCTGCGCGGCCAATCGCATTTTCGTTGCGCGTCCGTTGTACGAGACGTTCGTCACACGATACAGCGACGCGGTTCGCGCATTGAAAGTGGGCTCGGCATTCGAAGCCGATGTGGACGTCGGCCCGCTGATGCATCAAGCCGCATTCGACACGACCATGCAGCGCGTCGCCGATGCGCAAGCCAAGGGCGCGCGCATCACGGTTGGCGGATCGGCGCACGAACGCGGCGGCTGGTTCTTCGAGCCGACCGTGGTGGCCGACGCCGCGCCTGGCATGCGCATCTACGACGAAGAAAACTTTGCGCCGATTTCCGCACTCACGCCATTTGATTCGCTAGACGAAGTAATCGAGCGCGCGAACGACACCGAGTACGGTCTTGCCGCATATGTCTGCGCGCGCGATCTGAACACGGTCTTTCAACTGATTCGGCGCCTCGACTTCGCGATGGTCTCGGTGAACGGCGCGAAGTTCACGGGTGCGCCGATTCCGTTCGGCGGCATCAAGTCGTCGGGACTCGGCCGCGAAGGCGGCGCCGAAGGCTTCGAACCTTTTGTGGAAACACGCTATTTCTGCCTCGGCCAACTCGGCTTGCCGGTGACGCAAAGCCTGCCCGCTCGCAGCGCCGCGGCCGCCTAACTCATTCACGCATTCAACGAAGGAGCATTTGATGACTCAGCCCGAACAACTCGATCAACTCTTCAGCGCCGACCGCGCGCATTTCATGCACCCGTCGACGCATGCTCACGACCACGCGAGCGGCGCGCTGCCGGGCCGCATTGTGACGGGCGCAAAAGGCATCCGCATTGAAGATCATCAAGGCAAGTCTTTTATCGACGCCTTCGCGGGTCTCTATTGCGTGAACATCGGCTATGGACGCACCGAAGTTGCCGAGGCGATCTACGAGCAGGCGAAGAAGCTTGCCTACTATCACACGTATGTCGGCCACTCGACCGATACGATCATCGAACTGTCGTCGCGCATTATCGATTGGGCGCCGCAGGGCATGAAGAAGGTGTACTACGGCATGTCGGGCTCGGACGCGAACGAAACGCAGATCAAGCTCGTCTGGTACTACAACAACGTGAAGGGCCGGCCGAACAAGAAGAAGATCATCTCGCGGCAGCGCGGCTATCACGGCTCGGGCATCGTGACGGGCAGCCTCACGGGTCTGCCGAGTTTTCATCAATACTTCGACCTGCCGATCGAGCGCGTCAAGCACACCACGTGTCCGCACTGGTATCGCAATGCGCCGGCCGGCATGAACGAAACGCAGTTCGTCGCATATTGCGTCGAGGAACTGGAGCAACTGATCGCGCGTGAAGGCGCCGACACGATCGCTGCGTTCATCGGCGAACCGGTCATGGGAACGGGCGGCATTCTGCCGCCGCCTGCCGGCTATTGGCCCGCGATCCAAGAGGTGCTGAAGAAGCACGACATTCTGCTGATCTCCGACGAAGTGGTGTGCGGCTTCGGCCGTCTCGGCTCGAAGATGGGCGCGCAGCACTACGGGATGACGCCCGACCTCATCACCGTCGCGAAGGGTTTGACGAGCGCGTATGCGCCGCTCTCCGGCGTGATTGTGAGCGAAGGCGTGTGGGATGTGATCGACAAGGCTTCGCAGGAATTCGGTCCGATGGGGCACGGCTGGACCTACTCGGGACATCCGGTCTGCGCGGCAGCGGCGCTGGCGAACCTCGATATTCTCGAGCGCGAGAATCTTACGCAAAACGCGGCGCAAACCGGCGCGTATCTGCTCGAGCAATTGCATGCCGCGTTCGATTCTCATCCGCTCGTCGGCGAAGTGCGCGGTGTGGGCATGCTGGCCGCGCTCGAATTCATGGCCGACAAGGACGCGCGCCGTCCGTTCGATCCGGCGCTGAAGATCGGCCCGCGCGTGTCGGCTGCTGCGTTGCAACGCGGGCTGATTGCGCGCGCGATGCCGCATGGCGACATCCTCGGTTTCGCGCCGCCGCTCGTGACTTCGCGCGACGAGGTCGACGAAATCGTGAAGCTCGCTCGCGCCGCAGTGGATGAAGTGGCCTCGCAGGTTCTCACGCCGGCGGCTGCTGTTTAATCGAAGCCATACGCCTCTTTGTGTGCCGCAGCAGGTGCCTTACGGATTTGCGCGGCTTCGCAAAGAGGCGCTTTGCATGTTATAAGCCCAAGGGAACTGTCGTTATCGTCAGGTGAAACAGTCGTCTTGGGGGATTAACAATGAGGTTGTTCCGCAACGCCAGATCGTCGGCCAGCGTGTTCGCACTGGCCACTGTGTTGTCTGTTTCCTTCGGCTTTCTCGAGGCCACGCCGGCCGTCGCGAAGCCGCCCGTCAAAGCGCAGCCGGCGGTTCTCACCGCGTCCGCCATCGCGGTCGCCGACGAGTACAGCGCGGATGCCGCCGAACAGATTTTCAAGGAAGGCGGCAATGCGGTCGATGCCGCGGTGGCCATCGCCTTCACGCTTGCCGTGACTTATCCGGAAGCGGGCAACATCGGCGGCGGCGGTTTCATGACGCTGTACGTGGCCGGCAAGCCGTACTTTCTCGACTATCGCGAGCGCGCGCCGCTGGCGGCAACGAAGAACATGTATCTCGACGATAAGGGCGAGGTCATCAAGGGCATGAGCCTGTACGGTTATCGCGCGGTGGGCGTGCCCGGCACCGTCGACGGCATGTGGCAGGCGCAGCGCCGCTTCGGCAAGCTCAAATGGAAGCAGGTGCTGGCGCCGGCCATCCACTATGCGCGCGACGGCTTCGTGGTCAGCGAGCAATTGCAGGAGCGCCGCGATGCGGCGGCCAAGGAATTCGCCGGCAAGACGAACTTCGACACGTACTTCGGCAACATGAAGCAGGGCGTCAACTTCAAGCAACCGGATCTCGCCGCCGTATTGCAGCGGATTTCCGATCAGGGCGCGAAAGATTTCTATTCCGGCAAGACGGCTGATCTGATCGCCGAGTCCATGCGTGGTCACGGCCTCATCACCAAGGCCGACTTGCAGCAGTACAAGGCCGTATGGCGTCAGCCGATTCAGGCCGACTGGAAAGGCTACCGCGTGTACACTGCGCCGCCTCCGAGCTCGGGCGGCATCGGCCTCGTGCAACTGCTGAAGATGAAAGCCGATCGCGCGGACGACTTCAAGGATGTGCCGCTCAATTCGCCGCAATACATTCATCTGATCGCGGAAATCGAAAAGCGCGTATTCGCGGACCGTGCGCAATATCTCGGCGATCCGGACTTCTACAAGGTGCCGGTCGCGCAATTGACCGACGACGCCTACATCGCGAAGCGCGCCGCCGAGGTCAATACGGAAACGCCGTCGGACACGAAGAGCGTGCAGCCGGGACTCGGCACGTCGATGCCGGAGAAAGCGGAAACCACGCATTTCTCGGTCGTCGACAAGTGGGGTAACGCGGTGTCGAACACGTACACCGTGAACGGTTACTTCGGCTCGGGCGTGGTCGCCGATCGCACGGGTATCGTGCTGAACGACGAGATGGACGACTTCTCCGCGAAGCCGGGCGTGGCCAACATGTTCGGCGTGGTGGGCAGCGACGCCAATTCGATCGAACCGAAGAAGCGCCCGCTTTCGTCCATGAGCCCGACCATTCTGACGAAAGACGGCAAGGTGTCGCTTGTCATCGGCACGCCGGGCGGCTCGCGCATCTTCACGTCGATCTTCCAGGTGATCAACAACGTCTACGACTTCAATATGCCGCTGCCGGAAGCGGTCGCCGCGATGCGTTTCCATCATCAGTTGCTGCCGCCTAACACGATTTTCTGGGAGCCGTATATGCCGATCGACGGCGAGCTTGCAAAGGCCGTCGAAGCAAAGGGCTATACGCTGAAGGCGCAGAATTTCAACGGCGACATTCAGGCGATCAAGATCAACGACAACACGCCCGAACCGGCAGCCGATCCGCGTGGCCGTGGCGTGACGCGGATCATCCAGTAAGCGTTGTGCGGATTGTGTGAGCGGTGCATGGGTTGAGATGTGCCGCTCACAATCAACGGAAGACCTCGCGCTCGAAAGAGCCCGGGGTCTTTTTTTCGTGCCGTGTGAGACACTTTCCGGTACTCGCGAGCCATTCGCGGCCGCTACCCAGGGAGTGAGCCACCATGAATCTGTCTGCGACGCCTTCCGACGTGCCTGCACCATCGTCCGATGCCGAGCCGCGCATCGAGTCGCTCAGCGCGATTACGCTCGCCACCGGCGACATGCGGCAAGCGGTGCGCTTCTATCAGGCTCTTGGCTTCCCGCTCAAATTCGGTGGAGAAGACGCGGCGTTCACGTCGTTCGAATTCGGCGGAACGTATCTGAATCTGATCGCCGATCCGCGTGCGCCGGTGAATTGGTGGGGCCGCGTCATCGTCTATGTGTCCGATGTCGACGCGGTTTATCGCAAGGCGCTGGCGGCGGGCTTCGAGCCGTCGTTGGAGCCGTCGGATGCGCCTTGGGGCGAGCGCTATTTTCATATCAGCGATCCGGACGGCCACGAACTCAGCTTCGCGAAACCGTTGCGCGACGCGCGGGCGTCGGCGAAAAACTCGCTATCATGAAACGGCTGAACGGTAACACGGCTGACACCGGGCGCACCGATAATCGGGCGCGTCCGCGTCGCGCTTGCCGCCGCGCGCCCGATCATTTCCGTCGTCAGGAGAGCCGCAATGAAAGAGCAGGACCCGAGACCCGAAGCCGAGTTGCTGACTGAGCGGCAACGCCGTTTCGAGGAGGACCTCATCGACGCGTACGACGAGGAACTCGAGATGGAGGTCGACGACCGCATACTCGACGGTTCGGAAGCCTTCACGCCGGAGAACCGCGAAGCACGCAAGATGTACTTCCGCGAGCTGTTCCGCTTGCAGGGCGAACTGGTCAAGCTGCAGGACTGGATCGTTGAGACGGGGCATCGCCTTGTGGTCATTTTCGAAGGACGCGATGCCGCGGGCAAGGGCGGCGCGATCAAGCGCATCACGCAGCGGCTCAATCCGCGCGTGTGCCGCGTCGCGGCGCTGCCGGCGCCGAATAACCGCGAGCGCACGCAATGGTATTTCCAGCGCTATGTGTCGCATCTGCCGGCCGGCGGCGAGATGGTGCTGTTCGATCGGAGCTGGTACAACCGCGCGGGCGTCGAACGCGTGATGAATTTTTGCACCGACGACGAATACGAAGAGTTCTTCCGCTCCGTGCCGGAGTTCGAAAAGATGCTGGTGCGCAGCGGCGTGCAGATCGTCAAGTACTGGTTTTCGATCACCGACGAAGAGCAGGAAATCCGCTTTCAAAACCGCATTCACGATCCGCTGAAACAGTGGAAGCTCAGTCCGATGGATCTGGAAAGCCGGCGCCGCTGGGAGGCCTATACGCAGGCGAAGGAAGTGATGCTGCAGCGCTCGCATATTCCCGAGGCGCCGTGGTGGGTCGTGCAGGCCGTCGACAAGAAGCGCGCGCGGCTGAACTGCATCCAGCATCTGCTGAACCAGGTGCCGTATCACGAGATCGGGCATCCGCGCGTCGAACTGCCGGCGCGTGTTTATCACGACGAGTACAGCCGCCAGCCGGTGCCGGCTTCGATGATCGTGCCTGAGGTTTATTGAGGGGGGAGTCGATTACGTGCGCGCGATCGACTCAGAAGCGCGCGCCTTTTAATCGACTCATGATTTGAGGCGAATGCGGGCCTTAATCGCCTCAAATCTCATCAGCATCATGTCGGCGCCTTCAGACCGCAGCAGCGGCGCTAAACCACTGCGGTCTGAGCGAAGCTGCATAACACCTCAAAACACCGCCCGAAACACCCAATACAACCCCGCCGCGAGCGCGATCGAAACCGGCAGCGTCAGCACCCACGCGAGCACGAGGCTGCGCACCGTCGCCCATTGCAAGCCCGAGCCGTTCGCCGCCATCGTGCCCGCCACGCCGGAAGACAGCACGTGAGTCGTCGACACCGGCAGACCGTACATGTCGGCCGCGCCAATCGTCATCATCGCGACCAGTTCGGCGGACGCGCCCTGTCCGTACGTCAAATGCTGCTTGCCGATCTTCTCGCCGACAGTCACGACGATCCGCTTCCATCCGACCATCGTGCCCAGGCCCAGCGCAATCGCGACCGCGACCTTGACCCACGTCGGAATGAACTTGGTGGCGTGATCCGTTTGCGCCTTGAAGTTGTCGATGGCCTTCGCGTCTTCCGGTGCGAACGCCGGTTGCTTCGCCTTGTTCATCAGGCGGATCGCTTCCGACGCGACATACATGTTGTTGCGCACGTTATCGACGATGCCTTGCGGTACGCCGGCCATCGAACCCGAGGCGCCGACCTGCTGCGCGATCACGTCCGTCAGTTGTTTTAGCGCGGGCACGGTTGCAGGCGTGAGTTGATGCGTGCGCACATAGGCTTCGACATCGGCGCGCGGATTGGCCGACGGCGGCGCGCCGTTCGTGTAGCGCGCGAGCGCGGCCGACGTTTGCTGGGCGACCGCGACGAAGGTCTGCGTTTCGGCGGGCGTGACGGCCTTGTTCAACGCATACGCCGTCGGCACGGTGCCGATCAGGATCAGCATGATGAGGCCCATGCCCTTCTGGCCGTCGTTCGAACCGTGCGCAAACGAGACGCCCGTGCAGGTCAGAATCAGCAGGCTGCGAATCCAGAACGGCGGCGGCTCCTTGCCCTTCGGTTCGGCGTAAAGCGCGGGCACGCGCACAACGGCTTTGAGGATCATCAACAGCAGGCCGGCCGCGAGAAAGCCGATGAGCGGCGAAAACAGCAGCGACTTGCCGACGCCCAGCGCCTGGTTCCAGTCCACGCCACTCGTACCGCTCGCGCCATGCATCAATTGATTCATCAGGCCGACGCCGATGATCGAGCCGATCAGCGTATGCGAGCTCGACGACGGCAAGCCGAAATACCAGGTGCCGAGGTTCCAGATGATCGCGGCAATGAGCAACGCGAACACCATCGAAAAGCCGGCGCTGCTGCCCACTTGCAGAATCAGTTCAACCGGCAGCAGTTGCAGAATGCCGAACGCGACCGCGCCGCTCGACGTCAGCACGCCGAGAAAATTCCATGTGCCCGACCACACCACCGCGAGATTCGGCGCGAGCGAATGCGTGTAGATGACGGTCGCCACCGCGTTCGCGGTATCGTGAAAGCCATTGACGAATTCGAAGCCGAGCGCGATCAGCAGCGCCACGCCGAGCAGCAGATACGGCAGGATGGAACCTTCGCGCACGGGTTGCAGGTCGCCCACGAGCTGCATGCTGCAATAGCCGATGCCGACTACGATCACGGCGAGGAAAACCACGAGGCCAAGATTGCGCCCCTTGCCACTGACCCCGCTCGATTGCGGGTATGAAAGCTCCGGCATGACGTGTGCCCCTGGAAGAATGTCGCGGAACTACCGATCCTGCTGGGCGCGTGTGTCGGTACGATGACAACGGGCGGCGCTCGCACAGAAGGGCTCCCACCTGACGACGCTGGCGGATCGCGCCTCGGTTTTGCCGCTGCGCGGCAGAGTGCTAGCGGCATGCGGGAATCTTTTTTGCTACGCTGGAAACGCGCAGCACTTTCCAGGGAGCTTCAATGAAGCGCGACGGTCACAAGGAAAACCGCAAAGCGGACGCAGGCGCCGCGGCCAGCGGTTCCAACGCGAGCGAGCCGACGGCGCAGGCGGCGTTTGCATCGTATGCGGCTCCGCTCGTGAGCGACGCGATCGCGTACGCCAATGCGGTGCGCGACGATCCATCGCCCGAAGCGCTGCACAAACTCCGCGTTTCGCTGCGCCGCTTGCGTTCGTTGTGGTGGGCCTTTGCGCCGCTCCTCGAAAAAGGCGAAAACACGCGTCAACGCGCGCTCTACAAGTACCTGGCCACGGCGGCCGGCAAGACGCGCGACTGGGACATCCTGATCGAACTGATCCGGCATGAAGACAGTGGCGCTAGCGGCGTCGCGCCGACGCTAGAAAAGGCGCGCGGCGATGCGCTCACAACGAGCCGCGAAACGCTGACGAACGCGGACGTCAAACATCTGCTGCGGGACGCGTTGACGAGCGCATCCACCGACATCAACACCGCGCATGAACGCGTGCCGCTGCGCAAGTTTGCCAACAAGCGGGTCGCAGCGTCCGAGCGTTCGCTGATGAAGCGCGCGAAACGCGCGCGCCACGCAAAGCGCTCGAACTACGCGGCTTTTCACGACGTAAGAAAAGCCGGTAAGAAGCTCCGCTATCTGCTGGAATTCTTCGAGCCGGTGTTGAGCGGCAGCCATAAGCGCACGCTGAAGCGTCTGAAGCAGGTACAAAAACGTTTCGGGACACTAAACGATATCGTCGCAAGCGAAGTATTGCTGCGCGACAACGCCGGCCTGTTCGCCGGCTCGGGCGACGCAGCGGACGTGCTGCAGTGGCTGCACAAGGAGCGCAAGCGCCGGATGCGTTCGGCAGCCGGGCTGCTGCGCAAACTGTGACGCGCGAAGGCAACGTGCGAAGGTAAATAACTCATAACGGCCCGATGTCGATTCATGCGGGCCCGCTTGCAACGGAGGCAACGCGCAGGTGGCACATCGAGCGCATTGGCAGCGACGGCGCTGGCGCAGAAATTTGCGACACGGAGCAGCCGGCGTCGCGCGTTACGTGGGCAATCATCCGGTGCTCGCGGGTCTGGCCGGCACGCTGGTCGCCGTCGCGATGGCGGGCCTCACGCTGCTCACGCTCCTCAACGGCCGCGCCGACGCGCTCGACCATGCGCGCGAGACGTCGCAGAATCTCGTCTCGATCATTTCCAGCGATCTCGAAAGGAACGTCGAGATCTACGCGCTTTCGTTGCAGGCGATGGTGGACGGCGCCGAGCATCACCTGAGCGCGGATCTGCCGCCCGACCTTCAGCGAGCGGTGCTGTTCGATCGCGCGACCACGGCCGCGTATCTCGGCGGCGCATATGTCGTCGGTGCGAAGGGCGAGGTGATCGCCTCGCAAAGCGGCGAGATCAGCCCAACCGTTCGCTTCACCGACCGCGACTATTTCCTCGTGCATCAGCGCAATCCGGCAGTGGGACTTTATCTGTCGCATCCGTTTCGCTCGCGCTTGCGCGACGGCAAGTTGTCGATAGGTATGACGCGGCGTATCAATGACGAAAACGGCGGCTTTGCCGGCGTCGCATTGCTCGCGATCCGCATCGAGTATTTCCAGCGTCTGCTCGACCGGATCAGCGTGGGCCAGCACGGCTCCGTGTTCATCGCGATGGACGACGGCACGCTGATCGCGCGCAAGCCGTACTCGCCGCGCGACATCGGCGCGAGCATCGCCGGTTCGCCGACTTTCCTGCGCATGGCCGCGCAGCGCGACGGTTCGTATGTGGCGCGCTCCGCCGTCGACGGTGTGCAACGCATGTTCACGTTCGTGCATGTGCCGGGCACGCCGCTGATCGCAGCCGTCGCGCCCGCCGTCGACGACGTGCTGTCGCCGTGGCGCCACCGCGCGATGATCGCCGGCGCGCTGACGCTCGCGTTCGGCACGGTGTTCGTGATCGTGTCGTGGCTGCTGGCGTTTGCACTGCGCGACAAGCTGCGCGCGCAGGCCGCGCTGATGCGGCTCGCCGCCACCGATCCGCTGACCGGTCTCAGCAATCGCCGTGTGCTCGACAACCGGCTCGATGAGGAATGGCGACGCGCGCGGCGCACGGGTCAGCCGCTGTCGGCGCTTTTCATCGACATCGATCATTTCAAGCGCTTTAACGACACCTACGGCCATGCAAGCGGCGACGAGGCGCTCAGCGCGGTGGCCGAATGCATTTCGTCGACGGTGCGCCGCGCCGTCGATCTGGTCGCGCGCTATGGCGGCGAGGAGTTTGCCGTGATTCTGCCGGACACGTCAGCCGATGGCGCCGCTGCCGTGGCCGAAAAGATTCGCCGCAACGTGCAGGCGCAGGACATCTTGCATGGCGGCGACGGCAGCGTGGCGGTCACGGTGAGCGTCGGTTGCGCGACGATGGTGCCCGCGCAGGGCGCGAACGCGCTCGATCTGCTGGCCGCCGCCGATCGGCAGCTTTATCTCGCGAAGGCGGCGGGACGCAATCGCGTTTCTTGCGGACGGTCGGCGGTGGGATCGGTGGCGGCGGACTCGCCGTCGTAAGCGAGACGACGCTCGGCCAACGCGCCGACGTTGCTCATGCGTTGGCCCTGCGTCGCGGCGCAAAACCGCGCAGCGTCACGGCGTTGTCCGCGGTGCGTGCATTGTCTGCGTCGCCGCCCGATTCGGCGTGCGCGTGTTCGAGCTTGCCCGTCGACGGCTCATCGGCGAGCAGCAAGCCGACCGGAAAACCGCGCCGCTGCCATGCATCGAGTCCGCCATGCAGCGCGCGAATCCGCGTATAGCCGTAGTTGCGCATCCGCACGCTGATCTCGGCGGCGGTGGCGCTGTCCGGGCATACGCAGTAGATCACCATGTCGTAGGCGCGCAGGGCGAAGTCGATCTGTTCGGGCGAGTGCGGATCGAGTGCGAGCGCGCCGGGAATCGGCGACGCGGCGTCGAGCGCCGCGCTTTGCGGGCGGGCGTCGAGTACCTTGGGCGTCGGCTTGCGGCCCGGTGCGTGCGATCGTCGGCCATCCGCGTCGGCATCGCCATCGGCGATGAGAGCCGCTTCACGCCGCGCCCGCCGCTGCATCACGAGCCGGTACGCGAGATACAGCAACGCGACGGCTATCAGCAGATCGATCACGGTCCCGCCTTGTGCTCTGACGAACGCGAACAGCATGTGCAACTGCCGCTCCGCCGCCGCGCCGCCCAGCAGCCAGAACGTGGCCCACGCCATCGCGCCGGTGAGGTCCCACAGCGCATAGATGCGGGCGTCGACGGCTGTGGTGCCCATCAGCGGCGGCGTGACCAGCGCGAGGCCAGGCACGAACTTCGAGATCGACACAAGCGGCACGCCGAAGCGCTCGAACAGCGCGCGCGCCTGTTCGACGCGGGCATCGACGGCAGGCAGCATCTGGCCAAGCACGCGGATCAGCTTGCGGCCGTAAAGACGCCCCGCGGTGAACCAGACGCCGTCGCCGATCAACGCGCCCAGGACGGCCGCGGAGAGCACCGGCCAGAACGACAAGTTGCCCGCGGCAATCGCGGAACCGGCGAACAGCAGCACGGGGACCGCGGGAATCGGCACGCCGAGGCGCGTCAACAGCACGTTGACGAAGACAATCGCGCCGCCCCAGGTGGATACCGCCGACGACGGAAACTCGACCAATTAAGCGGCTCCTGTTTGTTGTTGGCAAGTTGGCTGCGCCGGTATTGCCGGCTGCCTGGCCCGACGCCTACGCAAAGCCTGTTCCCGCACGGCTTCGCGTCGTTTGTTCGCGTGCTTCGCCAATCAGGATACTCGATGGATCGCGCACGCGGCCATCGCGCGTCGGTCTGCAATTTCGTTCAAGACCTGTGCGCGCCGCATGCTTAATCTGCGTGCTGGTCCCTTGTCCTGGAGAAGCACGATGAATTCACGGTATGTCGGCTACATCTGCTGCGCGCTCGCGATGATCGGCGTCGGCAGCACGGTGGTGGTCAGCAAGTCCATTGCGGCCGGCTTGCCGCCGTTCAGCGCGACCGCGCTGCGCTTTGCGATTGCGTTCCCGTTGTTTGTGCTCGTGATGCGTTGGCGTGGCGTGCGCTGGCCGCGCCTCGACCGGCGCGACACCGCGCTGGTGATCGCGCAGGCCGCGGCGGGCAGCGTCGGTTATACGGTGTTGCTGATCAGCGGCATGAAGCTCGCCTCTGCCGGCGATGCAGGCGTGATCGCCGGCACCTTGCCCGCGGTATCGGCGATGGTGGCCATGCTCGCGTTGGGCGAGCGCCCGTCGCCGGCGCTGCTCGGCGCGATCGTTCTGGCGACAGCGGGCGTGCTTGCGTGCACCGTGTATGCTGGCGACAACGCCGCGCCGCACGCGGGCGGCTCTATTGTTGGCAACCTGCTGGTGTTCGCGGCGATTGTCTGCGAGGCGCTGTTCATTCTGCTCAATCGCAAGCTGCGCACGCCGGTTGCACCGCTGCCGTTGTCGGCGTTGATGTGCGGCATCGGCTTCGCGGTTTCTATCGTGCCCGCCTGCTTCGAGCAAGCCTGGAACATGCCGATCGACGCCGCGGCTCTCGGCGGCGTGCTGTATTACGCGCTGGTGCCGACGGTGGCCGGTTTCGTTCTCTGGTATGAAGGCGCGGCGCGCGTCAGCGGCGCGGAAGCCGGCCTGATGACCGCGCTCGTGCCGGTCAGCGCGTTGGCGTTGGCCGCGCTGCTGCTGCGCGAGCCGGTCAGCGCGGCGCAGCTTACGGGCGTGGCCTGTGTGCTGGGCGCCGTGATGCTCGCGACGTTCGGACAATCGCTCGGCGCGCGGAAGGTGGCGTGATGGACTCCGCGCTTACGTGTTATGCACCGCCACCGCGCCAGGATTGCCGACGATCGACAGAAACTCGCGCCGCGTGGACGGGTCCGTGCGGAACGTGCCCAACATGCGCGACGTGACCATCGTTACGCCGGCCTTATGCACGCCGCGCGTCGACATGCACTGATGCGAGGCTTCCAGGATCACGCCGACGCCCTCCGGTTGCAGCACGTCGTTCAGCGTATCGGCGATCTGCACCGTCATCTTTTCCTGAATCTGCAGACGCTTCGCGAATGCGTCGACGAGCCGTGCGAGCTTCGAGATGCCGACCACGCGATGTCCCGGCAAATAAGCAACATGCGCGCGCCCGATGATCGGCACCATGTGATGTTCGCAATAGCTTTCGAAGCGGATGTCCTTCAGCACGATCATCTCGTCGTAGCCGTCTACTTCGGAAAAAGTGCGGGCGAGAATCTCGCGCGGGTCGATCTGATAGCCCGCATAGAACTCCTCATACGAGCGCACGACGCGCGCCGGTGTGTCGACGAGCCCTTCGCGCTCCGGGTTGTCGCCGGCCCAACGCAGCAGCACGCGAACCGCTGCTTCCGCTTCCTCGCGGCTCGGGCGGCCATTCGCGGCCTCGGTTGCATTCGTGGCTGTGGTTTGTTCTGTCTTGCTGCTGGTCATCCGTCGCTCCTCCGCGATCGCGCGTCGACCTCGAGTGGAGTGGAGCGCGCGGGTTCATGAGTACAGCCATTGTTCCATGTTTACGGCATAACGTGCCGATGCCCCTTCAGGCGTCGCGGAGCTGACGGTTTCATTTCGGCCACTCGTCCAGCGCATCGTTGAAGAGTTCCGCGACCACGCCGCGCAGCCAGGTGCCGCGCGGATCGTTATGAAACTTGCGATGCCAGTGCTGCCGCAAATCGAAGCGCGGCAGCGGCAGCGGCGGTTCGACGAGCGTGATCGACGCATGCTCGGACACATACGCGAAGCCGATCGCGTGCGGCACCGTGGCGATCAGGTCCGTGCGCGCGAGGATGAACGGCAGGCTCATGAAATGCGGCGTTTCCAGCACCGCGCGCCGCTTGATGCGCTTTTTCACGAGGTACTGTTCGAGGACTTCCTGGCTGCGTCCTTCGGCGCGCACCACCGCATGTCCCGACGCGACATATTGCGCGAGCGTCAGCGGCGCTTTTGATAGCGGATGACCGGTGCGCATCAGGCAAATGAACCGGTGCGTGAAGAGCCGCTGCTGAAAGAAGTTATTGCCCGACAGATCGGGGAAGTAACCGACCGCGAGATCGACGTCGCCCGATTCGAGCCCGCGTTCCACATGCGAGGGCGGCAGCGACACCGAACGCAGATTCGCGTGCGGCGCGCGCTCGGCGAAAAGCTGCAATAGCCGCGGCAAAAACACGATTTCGCCGACGTCGGAAAGCGCGATCGAAAAGGTATGCGTGCTCGTGTCGGGATCGAACTCCTGCGCGTCGAGCATGCCTTTTTCGATTCGCAGAAGCGCGTCGCGCGCCGCGGGCAGAATCGCGAGCGCGCGCGGCGTCGGCTCCATGCCTTTGGACGTGCGCACAAACAGCGGGTCGTCGAAATATTCGCGCAGCCGGCCGAGCGCCGTGCTCACACGCGGCTGGCTCACGCCGAGTTGCTCGGCCGCGCGGCTCACGTTGCGGGTGTCCTCCATCGCAACGAGGTAGGGGATCAGGTTCAGGTCAAGGTTCGTGTCCGACATGCTTTTTCGACGAGGGTCGCGTGGTGCTGTTCGTATTCGATGTGTCGATAAAGGGTAGCGGAAGAATCGTCGAATGCGATAGTGGGGTTTTTCTTTGCTGCCGGTCAGAATCGGCGGCTCGCGACGGCCAGGTGGCGCGCACTTCGCTTGGCGGGAACCTATGATTAAGGGAAAGTCCGCGCCTTGACAATGCGGCGCAAGCGCAACCATAATCTTCGAATCGTTCGCTAATCGAATGAGTGTTCGCTATAAGAACATTGCAAGGTTCGTGAAACAGCGCCGACAACGCGATGGCGAGCCCGACGCGCGTAGCGCCTCTCAAGGAAATTCGACATGATCAACAAGATTTTCGAGTCACTTCAATCGGCCGTCGCCGATGTCCACGACGGCGCGACCGTCATGATCGGCGGCTTCGGCACGGCCGGCATGCCGTCGGAACTGATCGACGCGCTGATCGAGCAGGGCGCGCGCGAACTCACCATCGTCAATAACAACGCGGGCAACGGCGACATCGGCCTCGCGGCGCTGCTGAAGGCGAAGCGCGTGCGCAAGATCATCTGCTCGTTTCCGCGTCAGACCGATTCGTATGTGTTCGACGCGCTCTATCGCGCCGGCGAAATCGAACTCGAACTCGTGCCGCAAGGCAATCTGGCCGAGCGCATCCGCGCGGCGGGCGCGGGCATCGGCGGATTTTTCACGCCGACCGGCTACGGCACGAAGCTCGCCGAAGGCAAGGAAACGCGTCTGATCGACGGCCGGCATTACGTGCTCGAGTCGCCGCTTCACGCGGACTTTGCGCTGATCAAAGCGTATAAGGGCGACCGCTGGGGCAACCTCGTTTATCGCAAGACGGCTCGCAACTTCGGGCCGATCATGGCAAGCGCCGCAAAGACCGCCATCGTGCAAGTGTCGGAAGTGGTGCCGCTCGGCGCGCTGGACCCGGAAAACATCGTGACGCCGGGCATTTTCGTGCAGCGCGTGATCGAAGTGCCGCAAGCGGCACATGCCCCGCAACCCAATCCGCGCGACGCCGCAGCCTGAACCGGAGACCGACATGAAGAAACTGACCCGCGATGAAATGGCCAAGCGCGTCGCACAGGATATTCCCGAAGGCGCGTATGTGAACCTCGGCATCGGCGTGCCGACGCTGGTGGCGAACCACCTCGCCGCCGACAAGGAAATCTTCCTGCACAGCGAAAACGGCCTGCTCGGCATGGGCCCGGCGCCCGCGAAGGGCGAGGAAGACGACGAACTGATCAACGCCGGCAAGCAGCACGTCACGCTGCTGACGGGCGGCGCGTTTTTCCATCACGCGGATTCGTTTGCGATGATGCGCGGCGGCCACCTGGACTTCTGCGTGCTCGGCGCATTCCAGGTCTCGGCGAAGGGCGACCTGGCGAACTGGCACACCGGAGCGCCCGACGCGATTCCGGCGGTCGGCGGCGCGATGGACCTCGCGATCGGCGCGAAGCAGGTCTACGTGATGATGGAGCATCTGACCAAGCAAGGCGAAAGCAAGATCGCCGCGGAATGCACCTATCCGGTGACGGGTGTCCGTTGCGTCGACCGCATCTACACCGATCTCGCAATGATCGACGTGACCGACCAGGGCCTCGTCGTGCGCGAGATTTTCTCGGACATCGACTTCGATGCCTTGCTGAAACTCACGGGCGTGCCGCTGATCGACGGCACGCAGGCGGCGCGGGCCGCTTAAGCGCGCTGACAACTGCGGGCACTGTGACGCGCAACGCGTCATACTGCCCGCAGTGCTACATTCACCAGATCATCCGATCATCGACGTCATCATGCTCGACTCCAGCGGCCGGCTCACCGGCCTTCTTTGCGGCACGCAGCCGATGAACGACATCTGGGCGCCGCGCGCCACACTGCAACGGATGCTCGACGTCGAAGCGGCGCTCGCGCGCGCTTCGGCGGCGCACGGCGTGATTCCCGCAGCGGCCGTCGCGGCAATTGAAGCCGCGTGCCATGCGGATCAACTCGACGCCGACGCGCTCGCACGCGACGCCGCGCTCGGCGGCAATCTCGCGATTCCTCTCGTCAAGCAACTCACCGCGCGCGTGAAAGCCGCCGACGCGCAAGCATCGAAATACGTGCATTGGGGCGCGACGAGCCAGGACATCATCGACACGGCGACGGTCCTGCAACTGCGCGACACCTTCGATTTGCTCGACAGCGGCTTGCAATCCACCTGCGACGCCATCTCGAAGCTCGCGGCCACGCATCGCGCGACGCCGATGATCGGCCGCACGTGGTTGCAGCAGGCGCTGCCTATCACGCTCGGTCTCAAGTTCGCACAATGGCTCGATGCATTGCTGCGTCATCGCGAACGGCTCGACGCATTGCGCGCGCGTGCGCTCGTGCTGCAATTCGGCGGCGCGGCCGGCACGCTCGCGAGTCTGCGCGATGCGGCGCCGCAGGTCACGCAAGCGCTCGCGCAGGAACTCGGTCTCGCTGTGCCCACTTTGCCGTGGCATACGCAGCGCGATCGCATCGCTGAAACGGCATCGTTCTTCGGCATGCTGATCGGCACGCTCGGCAAGATCGCGCGCGACATCTCGCTGCAAATGCAAACGGAAATCGACGAACTATCGGAACCGGCCGCGGCCGGCAAAGGCGGATCGTCGACGATGCCGCACAAGCGCAATCCGGTCGGCTGTGCGGCGGTGCTCACGGCGGCCACGCGCGCGCCGGGGCTCGTCGCCACGGTGTTCGCGGGCATGGTGCAGGAACACGAGCGCGCGCTCGGCGGCTGGCAAGCCGAGTGGGATGCGTTGCCCGATCTCGCGCGGCTCGCGGGCGGCGCGCTTGCGAACATCGGGCAGATCGCGAGCGGACTCAACGTGAACATGCCGCGCCTGGCCGCGAACCTCGACGTCACGCATGGCCTGATTCTCGGCGAAGCGGTGATGCTCGCGCTCGGCGACAGCATCGGCCGGCTCGACGCGCATCATCTGGTCGAGAGCGCATCGAAGGCGGCGATCCGCGAAGGGCAGACGCTTTTGGACGTGCTCTCCGCGGACTCCGCCGTGACCCAGCATCTTTCTGTCGAGCGGCTTAAGCAACTGCTCGATCCCGCTCAATACGTCGGCCAGGCGCACGCTTACGTGGACGCAGCGCTGGCGCTTCATACCGCGCGTTCGCAGCGCGCCACTTCGAAGGAGTAACCGGCATGCCATACGCCGCAGTCAACGGCACCGAGCTTCACTATCGGATCGACGGCGATCGTCACGGCAGCGCGCCGTGGGTGATTCTGTCGAATTCGCTCGGCAGCGATCTGTCCATGTGGACGCCGCAAGTCGCGGCCTTGTCGAAGCACTTTCGCGTGCTGCGCTACGACACGCGCGGTCACGGACATTCGGAAGCGCCGAAAGGACCGTACACGATCGAACAATTGGCGGGCGACGTGCTCGGCCTGATGGATACGCTGAAGATCGCGCGCGCGCATTTTTGCGGCGTGTCGATGGGCGGACTCACGGGCGTCGCGTTGGCCGCGCGTCATGCGAGCCGCTTTGAGCGCATCGTGCTCGCGAACACGGCGGCGCGCATCGGCTCGCCCGAAGTGTGGGTGCCGCGCGCCGCGCGCGCTCGCAGCGAAGGCATGCAGGCACTCGCCGACGCGGTGTTGCCGCGCTGGTTCACGGCGGATTACTTCGAGCGCGAGCCCGTCGTGCTTGCGATGATTCGCGACGTGTTCGTGCATACCGATAAGGAAGGCTACGCGTCGAACTGCGATGCGATCGACGCGACCGATCTGCGCCCCGAGACGCCTGGCATCAAGCTGCCGGTGCTCGTGATCAGCGGCACGCACGACGTGGCCGCGACGCCCGCGCAAGGCCGCGAACTGGCGCAGGCGATTCCGGCCGCGCGTTACGTCGAGCTGGACGCCTCGCATATTTCGAACATCGAGAAGGCCGATGCGTTCACGAAGGCTGTGATCGACTTTTTGACGGAGCCCAAATGAACGACGAAGACCGCTACGAAGCCGGACTCGGCGTACGCCGCGCGGTATTGGGCGACGCGCATGTGGACCGCTCGCTTGCCAACCGCAGCGAGTTGACGGAAGAGTTTCAGAACTTCATCACGCGTTATGCGTGGGGCGAAGTGTGGACGCGCGAAGGTTTGCCGCGGCACACGCGCAGCCTGCTCACGATTGCGATGATGGTCGCGCTCAATCGCAGCGAAGAGCTCGCGCTGCATTTGCGGGCCGCTAAAAACAACGGCGTGACGCGCGAGCAGATCAAGGAAGTGCTGCTGCAAACCGCGATTTATTGCGGCGTGCCGGCGGCGAACTCGGCGTTTCATCTCGCCGATAAGCTGTTCCGCGAAGACGATGCGGCGGCGAAGACTTGAGGGTTTTGCTGTAGCAATGGATTGATGAAGAAACGCGCGCCTCTGGTACGGCGTGCGTTTTTTTATTGTGCGGTTGTCTCTCTCGAGTGCTTTACTTATGCCTCCGTGTCCGCACTCAAGCTCGCATTCGACGCGACATCAACCGGCAATTGCAGACGCACCGCGCGCAACACCGTGTCTTTGATCACTTCGCGCCAATGCGCGAGCGCCGCCTTGTCCATCAGCGCTTCGCCGAGAAACGCGCCTAACGTGTACTGATTGGCGTTATAAAAATAACCGAGCGACGCGATCATCAGATACACGTCGCGTGCTTTGACGTCGGCGCGAAAAACGTGCTGCGCCTTGCCCGCGTCCAGCAACTTCTGCACGACTGAAATCGCATAGCCGGAAATCTCCTTCAGCTTGGACGACTTCTTCGCATGCTTGCCTTGATGCAGGTTCTCGCTCGATAGCAGCGTGACGAACTCAGGGTGATCGAGATAGTACTGCCAGACGAATTCGACCATTTGTTCGAGGCCGTGAACCGGGTCTTCAAGGTCGAGATCGAGTTTGCTTTCCGCTTCGTTGAACTGCGTGTAGATGGTCTCCAGCACTTCGACGAACAACTGCTCCTTGCTGCCGAAGTAGTAGTAGATCATGCGGTCGTGCGAGCGCGCGGCCTTCGAAATGCTTTCCACCCGGCCGCTCGCATAGCCCTGCTTCGCGAAGACCTTGATTGCCGCTTTCAGAATCTTGGCGCGCGTGTCCTGTGCCTGTTTCGCACGGATGCCCGTGGCGCCCGGCTTGCGGCCGGCAGTGGAATTCATGGCGATCTGGTATCTCTTCGTTGGCGTGTTGAAGGGATTGAACTCTCTTGCGCGCTTGGTTCGGCATGCAGGCGTCCTCATCATACCGTGCACATTGCAGACTGCCGAGTCTCTTTCTAGCGATGCACGGTGAACTGCTTCGGCGTAAATTGAATCTTTGGTGACGAGGCCGCGTTCAATGTTCGAGTCAGCGTTCGAATGCGGCGGCGCACCATCCGCTCGCCGGCCGGAAACTCATTGCGCAGTCTATTTTGATCGGGTAGATTTCAGACAGCTTTGGTGTAGCGAACACTACACGAACGGTAAGTGACCGCAACATGGAATCATGCGTGGAAACATGCGAGTCACGCGAAAGTGCCCTGAAACAAGGGCTATTCGTCAGCCGGGCAGGACCGATTGTGATGTCGTCGTATGGAACCCCACTATGACAGAACATACGAAGGTCGATTTCGGTGCGGAACGCGTCGACGGCGATATCGCGTCGACGCCTGGTCCCACCGTGCTCGAGAAGGCGGCGCCGCGCAGCGAGCGTATGGCGTCGAACAAGATCGAATGCAATGCCTGTCCGGTGCTTTGCCAGATTTCCGAAGGGCGTACCGGCGCGTGCGATCGCTATGCGAATGCGGACGGGCGGCTGATTCGCGTCGACCCTGTCGTATTCCTGTCGCGCTCGCAAGCCGATAGCGCAGATGCCCTGGTCGAATTCGGTGCATCTCCAGAAGAAGCGCGAGACGATACGGCCGACGCCGCGCTCTTCGTGACGGGCGTGGGCGCATCGTCCACCTATCCCGACTACAAGCCCGCGCCTTTCATCGTTGCCTCGAAGCTCGACGACGTCGACATGGTCACGGTCGTCACCGAAGGCATCTTCAGCTATTGCAGCTTCAAGGTCAAAATCGACACCGACCGCTTTCTCGGACCCGAGCAGGCGAACGTGCGTTGCCAGGGCGAGATCGTCGGCCATGTGACGACGGCGGAATACGGTTCGCAAATGTTGAGCCTCGGCGGCGTGCATCATCTGACCGGCGGCAGCAAGAAAGAAGGCCGCGTGACCTGCGACATGATGCTTGCACTCGGCAACAAGCAGGCGGTTGAACTCAGCATAGACGGCGGCGCGAGCCTCGTGGTGCGCGCGGGCGCGGCGCCAGTGGTCGACGGCGTCGAGGAACGGCGCATGCGCGTCGGCTGCGGTTCCGCGACCATCGGCATTTTCGCGAAACAATGGTTCGGTCATGTCGATGAGGTCGTGGTCGTCGACGATCACATCACTGGCGTGTTGACCGAGCATCAGGCGGGGCGCTGCCTCGGCATGACGCGCTCGGGCATCAAGATTCGCGGACGCAAATCGACGCCAGGACGCTATTTTCAGGTGGCCAATCCAGGCATCGGTTGGGGCGGCACGGACATTCAAGACCCGCTCGCGATTATCGAAGGCTTCGATCCCGCTGTCGCTCAACCCGGCATGCGTCTCCTGATGGTGTCGACTACCGGCGAGCACGCGCAGTGGTATGAACTCGATCATGAGCTCGTGCCGCGCGTCGCGGCGATGCCCGATGCGGTGCGCCGCACGGTGGAACGCATCGGCGAAAACTGCGAGCCGTCGCTTGCCACGGTGCTGTTTCTCGGCGGCGCGGGCGGCAGTCTGCGCGCGGGCGCGACCGAGAACCCCGTGCTGCTCACGCGTGCGATCAAGCAGAAGCTCGTGAACGTGACGTGCGGCGGCGCGCCGGCTTATGTGTGGCCAGGCGGCGGCATCACTGTGATGGTCGACGTGTCGCGCATGCCCGACCGTTCGTTCGGCACCGTGCCCACGCCGGCGATCGTCGCGCCGATCGAATTCACCATGACGTATGACGCTTATCGCGATCTCGGCGGCCATCTGGATGCGGTGCGTTCGTTGGAGAGCGTGCTCGCGAATGGTCCCGAACATACGGAAGGCGCGCCGCTCGCGCGTCGAACGTTGGCGCGCAATCCGGACAATCCGTGGCCGCCCGCCATGCCGCCGATGCTGGGCTAACCGACTAACGCGGCTAACAATTCGGCCCACAACCACGCGATGAATCCAACCCGCACCCGTATCGACGCGACGCGCTGGCATTGGCAGCATGGCCCGATCGATCTTATCCTCAGCGCCGACGGCGAACCTGCCGCGCTGCAAGCCGCATATGAAGCGTGCTGGACGCGTTTCGTCGATGTATTGCCCGAGCTGGTCAGCGAACTCAAAACGCTTCGGCAACCCGTGCGCGCCGATGCACCGCTCAACGAATGCCCGTTGCAAGGCCGCGTGGCGCGCAGCATGTGGGCCGTTTGCCATCCGCATCGCGCGCGCTTTATCACGCCGATGGCAGCCGTTGCAGGCAGCGTCGCGGACGAACTGATCGGTGCATTCAAACGCGAAGGCGTGTCGCGCGCGTTTATCAACAATGGCGGCGACATCGCGTTTCATTTGACCGAAGGCCAGCAATATCGCGTGGGCGTGTTCGCGGATCTCTCGCAGTGGCTCACGAAAGCGCAGCGTTCAAACGGCGATACGCTCGACGCCAACCTCACAATCGACGCAAGCATGCCGATTCGCGGCATCGCGACGAGCGGCTGGCGCGGGCGGAGCTTCAGCCTTGGCATTGCCGACAGCGTGACCGTCGTCGCAGGCGACGCGGCGAGCGCGGACGCGGCCGCGACGATGATCGCCAACGCGGTGAACCTCGATCATGCGGGCATCGTGCGAAAGCCGGCGTCGTCGCTGAAGGATGACACCGACCTCGGGGATCGGCTCGTGACCGTGGATGTCCCTGCGCTGCCGCAACCGCTCATCGACTTCGCGCTTGCTCGCGGCGTGGAAGCCGCGCGGCGCTTGGTCCAGCGCGGCCTGATAGAAGGCGCTGCGTTGTTCCTGCAAGGACGCGTGCGGACGGCCGGCATGCACGGCACACACGCGTTGCTGACGATGCATCGCGCTCACTCAACAACGGAGGCTCCGTGTTCGAAATACGCCGCGTGCTGACGCACGTCGAAGACATCTTTCACGAATTCGGCCCCGCGCCGGCAGAGCCATTAAGACGCGGCGCAATCGCCGCCGTGATGACGAACCCGTTCGCCGGCCGCTATGAGCCGAACATCGAACACGCGATGGAAGCGCTCAAGCCGATCGGCTTCGACATGGCGCAGCGTCTGCTCGCGGCGATGGCGGTGCCGCATGCGTCGATAGAAAGTTATGGCAAGGGCGCGATTGTCGGCTCGCGCGGCGAACTCGAACACGGCGCGTTGTGGCATGTGCCGGGCGGCTATGCAATGCGCGAACTGCTAGAAAAGAACGGCGTGCCGACCAACGCAATCGTGCCGTCGACGAAAAAAGTGGGCGCGCCGTCCACCGCGCTCGACGTGCCGCTCACGCATGTCAACGCGAGCTATGTGCGCAGTCACTTCGACGCAATCGAAGTGCGCGTGCCAGGCGCGCCCGCCGCGGACGAAGTGGTGTTCATCCTCGTGATGAGCACGGGACAGCGCGTGCATGCGCGCGTCGGCGGGCTCGCCAAAGAGGCGATTGTGGGCAAGGACGGCTTGCGCTGAACCACGCTGCATGTTCACTGAAGGTCGCAACACATACATCGAATCTCGGAGAGCGAAATGGCAATCAGGCTTCGCAAGCTGGTCGTGCAAGTGGACGAAACCCGCATTGAAATGGGCCAGAGCATCGATCCGCCCACGCGCCGCGCGGTGGCGATCGCGGTGATCGACAATCCGTATGCGGGCCGCTATGAAGCGAAGCTCGACGCGCTGATCGACGCCGGCGAGGAACTCGGCGCGCTGCTCGGCAAGCGCTGCGTCGAGGCGCTCGGTATCGAACCCGGCGAAGCGCAGAGCTACGGCAAGGCCGCGATTGTCGGCGAGGCGGGCGAACTCGAACACGCGGCCGCGATCTTGCATCCGAAGCTCGGCGCGCCGCTGCGCGCAGCCGTCGAAAAGGGCGCGGCGCTCGTGCCGTCGGCGAAAAAAATGGGCACGCTCGGCACGGCAATCGACGTGCCGCTCGGCCACAAGGACGCCGCCTTCGTGCGCAGTCATTTCGACGCGATCGAGGCGCGCGTGTCGGACGCGCCGCGTGCCAATGAAATCGTCGTCGCGGTGGCGGTGACGGCGTCGGGCCGGCCGCTGCCGCGCATCGGCGGCTTGCAGGCGAACGAGATCAAGGGCGAGGATGGTTTGCGCTGATGTGTGCATGCATTTGTTTCGCGCGTCCCCACAAGGGATTTCTTTCAGGTAGTGTGCTGCCGTTGATGCGTGCGAGCACGGTGCCGCACGCGCCGCAACGTCTGCTGGCCGAGTGGCATGCGCATGTCGCGTGCGGGCGGTCGGCAAGCTGCCGAGGGTCTCGATGCTTTCGAATTTGCTGGTACAACTGGTCAACGGACTCGCCGATGCGTCGACGCTCTTTCTCGTCGCTGCCGGTTTGTCGTTGATCTTCGGCGTGACGCGCATCGTCAATTTCGCGCACGGCTCGTTCTATATGTTCGGCATCTACATCGCGTACAGCATCGCGAGCCGCTTCGGACATACGGCGGGCGGCTTCTGGCTGTCGGTGCTGGCCGCGGCGCTCGTCGTCGCGGTGCTTGGTGCGCTGGTCGAGGTCATCGTGTTGCGGCGTATTTATCAGGCACCCGAACTATTTCATCTGCTTGCCACGTTCGCGCTCGTATTGATCTTTCGCGATGCCGCGTTGTGGCTATGGGGCCCGGAAGATCTGTTCGGGCCGCGCGCGCCGCATCTTGCCGGCGCGGTGAATTTCCTCGGCCATCCGCTGCCGACCTACGACATCGCGTTGATCGTGATCGGCCCGGTCGTGTTGCTGCTGCTCTGGTATGCGCTGACGCGCACGCGTTGGGGCACGCTGGTGCGCGCGGCGACGCAGGACCGCGAGATGCTCGGCGCGCTCGGCATCAATCAGGCGTGGCTGTTTACCGGCGTGTTTTTCGTCGGCGCGTTTCTCGCGGGTCTGGGCGGCGCGCTGCAAGGGCCGCGCATGTCGGCGAATCTCTCTCTCGATCTCGAGACGATCGGCAATGCGTTCGTGGTCGTCGTGGTCGGCGGCATGGGTTCGATTCCGGGCGCATTCGTGGCCGCGCTGATCATCGCGGAAATCAAGGCGCTGTGCATCGGCATTGGACATGTGACGATTTTCGGCGTCGGCCTGTCGTTGAGCCGCTTTACGCTGGTCGCGGAATTCGTCGTGATGGCGGTCGTGCTGGTCGTGCGGCCCTGGGGTTTGCTCGGCCGCGCGAGTGCCGCGGTGCGCGGCATGGCGGCGCCCGAAGCGCCGTTGCGTCCCGCAGGCAAGCGCGTCAAATGGCTGGCTGCGATCGTACTACTGGTTCTGCTTCTCGCGCCGCTCTTGGCCAACGCATTCCCGTATATGCCGGTGCTGCTGGTGGAAATTCTGATCGCTGTTCTGTTTGCAACGAGCCTGCATTTCATCATGGGACCGGGCGGCATGCATTCGTTCGGCCACGCCGCGTATTTCGGGCTCGGCGCGTATGGCGCGGCGCTCTTTCTCAAAGTACTCAATCTGCCGATGGAAGCCGCGTTGCTGCTCGCGCCGCTACTCGCAGTCGGCGGCGCGCTCGTGTTCGGCTGGTTCTGCGTGCGTTTGTCCGGCGTCTATCTCGCGATGCTGACGCTCGCGTTCGCGCAGATCGTCTGGTCGGTCGTTTTCCAATGGGACGATGTGACGGGCGGCAGCAACGGCATTCTCGGCTTGTGGCCGGCCGACTGGCTTTCGTCGCCGGTGGCGTTTTACTACGTGACGCTCGTGTGCGCGGTGATCGGCGTGTGGCTGTTGCGGCGCATGCTGTTTTCGCCGCTCGGCTATGCGATGCGCGCGTCGCGCGATTCGGTGTTGCGCGCGGAGGCGATCGGCATCGACGTGAAGCGCGTGCAGTGGGCGGCGTTCGTGATCGCGTCGCTGTTCTGCGGACTCGCGGGGTCGTTGTATGCGTTCTCGAAAGGCACGATCTCGCCGGAGGTGATCAGCGTGAGCCGTTCCGTCGACGGTCTCGTGATGGTGCTGCTCGGCGGCTTGCAGACGCTCACCGGTCCCATCGTGGGCGCGGCGGTGTTCACGTGGCTGCAGGACACCGTCGCGCGGCAGACCGACTATTGGCAGGCGCTGCTGGGCTTCGCGATTTTGCTGCTCGTGATCGCGTTTCCGCAAGGCATCGTTGGCTTTATTCGCGATCGTTTCGGTGACGACATCAACGACAATGCGAACGACGCGGCCGGCAAAACCACCGCACCCACTTCGCAGCGCGCGGCGATCAAGGAGGGGCTATGAGCTTGCTGCAAGTGTCCGGCCTCTCGAAGTCGTTCGGTGGACTGAAGGCCGTCGACAACGTGTCGTTCACGCTCGAAGCCGGCCAGCTTCTCGCGCTGCTCGGCCCGAACGGCGCGGGTAAATCGACGTGCTTCAACATGGTCAACGGACAGTTGCCGCCTTCGTCGGGCTCGATCCGTTTCGGCGGACACGAACTCGTCGGCATGCGTCCGCGCGACATCTGGCGGCTCGGCGTGGGCCGCACATTCCAGATCGCCGCGACCTTCAATTCGATGACCGTACTCGAAAACGTGCAGATGGCCCTCGTTTCGCGCGAACGCAAAACCTTCGGCCTGTGGAAACCCGCGGGCTCGCACTACGCCGATGAAGCGTTCGCACTGCTCGAGCAAGTCGGCATGGCCGCCGACGCGAAGCGCGCCTGCGGCGTGCTCGCGTATGGCGACGTCAAGCGCGTCGAACTCGCGATTGCGCTCGCGAACCGCCCGAAGCTGCTGCTGATGGACGAACCCACTGCGGGCATGGCGCCGAAGGAGCGTAACGAATTGATGGCGCTGACGCGGCGGCTCGTTACCGAGCAGAAGATCGGCGTGCTGTTCACCGAGCACAGCATGGACGTCGTGTTTGCCTACGCCGACCGCATGATCGTGCTCGCGCGCGGCAAGCTGATTGCCGAAGGCGACGGCGAGACGATCCGCAACGATCCGCGCGTGCAGGAAGTGTATTTCGGCACCGGCAAGACGTTTCAGCCGCACGCGGCGCTGCATGACACGGCAGGCGGCCACACCGGCGAAGGAGTCTTGCAATGAGCGAGCCGATGCTGAAAGTCGCGGGCCTCAACGCGTTTTATGGCCGCGCACATATTCTGTTCGACGTCGGCCTCGAAGTGGGACGCGGTGAAGTGGTTGCGTTGATGGGCCGCAACGGCGCGGGTAAATCGACCACGATGAAAGCGGTCATGGGTTTGCTGCCGCGCCGCCAGGGCGAAGTGACGTTTCGCGGACAGAACATCGCCGCGCTGCCGCCGTACAAGATCGCGCGCATGGGCATGGGCTTCGTTCCCGAAGACCGGCGCGTATTCGCCGATCTGACGGTGATGGAGAACCTCGACGCGGGCCGTCAGCCGCCGCGCGAAGGCGCGCCGCAATGGACGCCGGAAAAGCTGTTCCGCCTGTTCCCGAATCTCGGCGAAATGCCCAAGCGTCCCGGCGGCCAGATGAGCGGCGGCGAGCAGCAGATGCTGACGGTATCGCGCACGCTGATGGGCAACCCGTACCTCGTATTGCTCGATGAACCGTCGGAAGGCGTCGCGCCCGTGATCGTCGAACAGATGGCCAACATGATCCTCGAACTGAAGCGCGAGGGGCTGTCCATTCTGTTGTCCGAGCAGAACCTGCACTTCGCCGAGATGGTCAGCGACCGCGCTTATGTCCTTGAAAAAGGGCAAATTCGCTTTAGCGGCAGCATCGGCGAACTGGCAAAGAACGAAACCGTGAGGCGCGCTTATCTGAGCGTGTAATCGAACCGTCGTTGCAAAAGGAGAGGCAGATGGCAGCAGAGACGTTGACAGGATTGTCCGGCAAGGTCGCGGTGACGAACATCGGCCTGCTGTTATCCGGCGACATCGATCAGCCGATTCTCGACGCCGATACGCTCGTGATCGACGACGGCCTGATCGTCGCGATCGGCAAGGAAGCGGACTGCGACCTCGAAGGCGCGCGTACTACCGTCGATTGCAAGGGCACGACGGTAGCACCTGGCCTGATCGACTCGCATGTGCATCCGGTATTCGGCGACTGGACGCCGCGTCAGAATCAGCTCGGCTGGATCGAATCGAATCTGAACGGCGGCGTGACGACGATGATCTCCGCCGGCGAAGTGCATTTACCTGGCCGTCCGAAAGATGTGCTCGGCGTGAAGGCGCTTGCGATCACCGCGCAGCGTTCGTTCGAAGGCATGCGTGCGGCGGGCGTCGGCGGTGGCGTCAAGGTGATGGCGGGCGCGCCGGTGATCGAAAAAGGCATGGTCGAAGAGGACTTCAAGGAGCTCTCCGAAGCCGGCGTGAAGCTGCTCGGCGAAGTCGGTCTCGGCAGCGTGAAGGCCGGCGAGGAAGCCGCGCAAATGGTCGCGTGGGCACGCAAGTACGGCATTCAGAGCACGATTCATACAGGTGGTCCGTCGATTCCAGGCTCGGGGCTGATCGACCGCGACGTGGTGCTTGCGGCCGACGCGGACGTGATCGGCCACGTCAACGGCGGGCATACGTCGCTGTCTTACCGCCATGTTTGCGACTTGTGCGAGCAGTCGAGCCGCGCGCTCGAGATCGTTCATAACGGCAACGAACGCATTGCATTGCTGACGGCGCGTCATGCGATCGAACTGAAATGCCCGCACAGGATCATCCTCGGCACCGACAGCCCGGCCGGCTCGGGCGTGCAGCCGCTCGGCATCTTGCGCATGATCGCGTTGATTTCGAGCCTCGCCGACGTGCCTGCGGAAATCGCGTTCTGCTTCGCGACGGGCAACACGGCGCGGCAACGCAACTTGCGTCAGGGGCTCATCGAAGTGGGCCGTCCCGCCGACCTTGTCTTCATGGACCGCGCGCAGCATACGGCCGCGGACACGCTGCTCGAAAGCGTGCAACTCGGCGATATTCCAGGCGTGGGCATGGTGATGATCGACGGCTTGATCCGTTGCCGGCGCAGCCGCAATACGCCGCCCGCGACCGAAGTGCCGGTGGTGCTATGAATGCGCGTCTTAGAGCGCGGTCGGCGCGTTCATGAACGGGTCCACGCCGCTCGCGCTGAAGGTCAACGGCACGACGCATGTCGTCTGCGCCAGCGCGGACACGCCTTTGCTTTACCTGCTGCGCAACGACCTCGCGCTCAATGGTCCAAAATTTGGCTGCGGCCTGGGCGAGTGCGGCGCATGCACGGTGCTGCTCGACGGCATGCCGACGCGGGCTTGCGTGACCACGGCGAAGGTGGCGCTGGGGCACGAGATCACCACGCTCGAAGGGCTCGGCACGCGTGCCGCGCTGCATCCGGTGCAACAGGCGTTTATCGACGAACAGGCCGCGCAATGCGGCTATTGTCTGAGCGGCATGATCATGACGACAAAGGCGCTGCTCGAGCGCGATCCGCATCCGAGCGTCGAGACGATTTGCCGCGAGTTGTCGCGCAACCTGTGCCGTTGCGGCACGCATGTCGAAATCGTGCGCGCGGTGCAGCGCGCCGCTGAATTGCTCGCCACGCAGAAGCCTGTTCAAGAGACCGCTAATAAAGAGGCAAGCGCATGACGGGACCGGACTTCAGCGTCGATCGACGCGCGGCACCGCCGTCGCGCAAACAGCTTTACGACGCGCAGAGCGTGCTCATCGTCATGCGGCCGCCGCAAGCACCGGTTCAACCGGCGGCCGGTCAGCCGGGCTCGCGGTCGTCGTTCGTGCCCACTGACGCCGACATGTTCCTCGCCGTGCGCGACGACGGCAGCGTGATCGCGTTCAACGGTCACGTCGATCTCGGCACGGGCATCGGCACCGCGCTTGCACAGATCGTCGCGGAAGAACTCGATGTGCCGTTGACGCGCGTGTCGATCGTGCTCGGTCATACGAACGAGACGCCGAATCAGGGGCCGACGATTGCCAGCGCCACGCTGCAGATAACGGCGGTGCCGTTGCGGCACGCCGCGGCGCAGGCGCGGCAATGGCTGCTTGAGCAGGCGGCGATGCGGCTTGGCGTTGACGTGAAAAAGCTCGATGTGCGCGATGGCATCGTGTTCGAACGCGACGATGTAAATGCAAGTGGGAGTGCAAAGCGCATCGCCTACGGCGAGCTCATCGCGGGGCAACGCATCGAACTCCAGTTGACTACCGACGCGCCGCTCAAAGACCCGACCGCATACAACATCGTCGGCAAGCATGCGCCGCGTGTCGATATCCCCGCGAAGGCAACGGGTGAATTGAGCTTCGTCCACGATGTACGCGTGCCTGGCATGCTGCATGGACGCGTCGTGCGTCCGCCGTATGCGGGCATCGCGCAGGGCAACTTCATTGGTAACAGTTTGCTGCGTGTCGATGAAGAGTCGATCCGCGACATGGCCGGCATCGTCAAGGTCGTGGTGATACGCGACTTCGTCGGCATCGTGGCGGAGCGCGAGGAAATCGCGCAGCAGGCCGCGAAGCGGCTCGACGTGCAATGGAAACCCACCGAAGCCTTGCCGCCGCTGGATACCAGCGAGGAAGTCGAAGCCGCATTGCGCGCGAATCCTGCGAAGCGGCGCGAGCTTTTAATCGACGGGGATGTCGACGCCGCGCTTTCGCGCGACCCCACTCGCACGCTGAATCGCACGTACGTATGGCCGTTTCAGATGCATGCGTCGATTGGACCGTCGTGCGCGGTGGCCGACTATCGCGACGGTGCGCTGAAGGTCTGGTCCGGCACGCAGAATCCGCATTCGCTGCGCGCGGACCTCGCGTTGCTGATGGGCATGAACGAAGCGCACATCGAGATCGTGCGCATGGATGCCGCCGGCTGCTACGGCCGCAATTGCGCGGACGATGTCGCCGCCGACGCCGCGTTGCTCTCGCGTGCGGCCGGCGCGCCGGTGCGCGTGCAACTGTCGCGCGAGGACGAGCATGCGTGGGAGCCGAAGGGCGCCGCGCAATTGATGGACGTGCGCGGCGCGTTGAGCGCCGAGGGCGAGCTCGCGGCTTACGACTTCACGACGCGTTATCCATCGAACGATGCGCCGACGTTGGCGCTGTTGCTGACCGGCACGCTGCCGGGCGAGCCGCAAGTGTTCGAGATGGGCGACCGCACGGCGGTGCCGCCGTATGACTACGAGGCGATGCGCGTCGTCTGCGACGACACGCCGCCTATTGTTCGCGCGTCGTGGCTGCGCGGCGTGTCGGCGTTGCCGAACACTTTCGCGCACGAGTCGTTCATCGACGAACTCGCAGTGGAAGCGGGCGCCGATCCGGTCGAGTTTCGGCTGAAGCACTTGCGCGATCCACGCGCGGCCGATCTCGTGAAAGCGGTGGCGGAGCGCGCGGGCTGGCAGCCGCGCGTGCGCGAAGCCACTGACGCTGAGGCTCACGAACGAGGCGAACAAAGCGACCAAGGCGACATCGCACGAGGCCGCGGTATCGCCTACGCCCGCTACGTGCACAGCAAATTCCCCGGCTTCGGCGCCGCGTGGTGCGCGTGGGTCGCCGACGTCGAAGTCAATCGCCGAAGCGGCGAACTCGCGGTGACGCGCGTCGTGGTCGGCCAGGACAACGGCACGACGATCAACCCGGACGGCGTGCGTCACCAGATTCACGGCAACGTGATTCAGGCGACGAGCCGCGCGCTGAAAGAACGCGTGACGTTCGGCGGCAACGCGGTGACGAGCCAGGAGTGGGGCGCGTATCCGATTCTCACGTTTCGCGAAGTGCCGGTGATCGACGTCGTGATGATGCCGCGTCACGGCGAGCCGCCGATGGGCGCGGGCGAATCCGCGTCGCTGCCCGGCGCGGCGGCGATTGCCAACGCGTTGTACGACGCGACCGGCGTGCGTTTTCGCAGGCCGCCGTTCACGCCCGAAACGATTCGCGCGGCGCTCGCCGATGCACAAGCCGAGGAGGCTGCCGCGCGCAGGAAAAAGCGCTGGCGGCTCGGTTTTCTAGGGGCGTTCGCGGCTGGCGCGGCGGGCTGGCTCGGCGCGTTGTCGCTGGCGCCGTCCGCGCTCGCGCCGGTCGTGCCGCCGCTCGCGAGCGCCTTCGCGCCGGAGCTAATCGCGCGCGGCAAGGTGCTCGCGTCGCTTGGCAATTGCGCGGTCTGCCACACCGCGAAGAACGGCGTGCCGAACGCGGGCGGCAAGCCGCTCGAGACGCCTTTCGGCACCGTCTACAGCACGAACATCACGCCGGATGCGCAGACGGGCATCGGCGCATGGTCGCTCGAAGCGTTTGTCCGCGCGATGCGTGAAGGCGTCAGCCGCGACGGGCATCGGCTCTATCCGGCGTTCCCGTACACGTCCTTCAAAAATACTTCCGACGACGACCTCAACGCGCTCTACGCGTATCTGATGTCGCAAACGCCTGTGCGTTTTCGTCCCCCGGAAACGAAGCTGCCGTTTCCGTTCAGCGCGCGTCCGTTGATGGCGGCTTGGAACGGCCTCTTCCTCGGGCGCAACACGTTCACCGCCAGCGCGACGCAAAGCGCGCAATGGAATCGCGGCGCGTATCTCGTCAACGGGCTCGGGCATTGCAGCGCGTGTCACACGCCGCGCAATGCGTTCGGCGCCGAGAAAAGCGGCGCGGCCTTCATGGGCGGAGGCAGCGCGGAAGGTTGGGAAGCGCCCGCGTTATCGTCGCTATCGAACGCGCCGGTGCCGTGGACCGAGGACGAGCTGTTCCGCTATTTGCGCTTCGGCCATGCGCCGCTGCACGGCGTCGCGGCGGGACCGATGGCGCCCGTCGTCGCCGATCTCGCGGCGCTGCCCGACAGCGATATTCGCGCGATGGCGACGTATCTCGCGTCGCTCGCGCCAGTGGAACCGAACGTCGATGTCGCGGCGATGGCGCGGCAATACGAAGCGGCGAGCACGATCAACGGCGCGCCGTCCAGCGTCGGCGCGCGGCTGTTCGACGGCGCTTGCGCGGCCTGTCATCACACCGGCAGCGGGCCGCAACTGTTTGGCGCGCATCCGTCGCTTGCGCTCAACACGAACCTGCATGGCGCGACGCCCGATAATCTGATCCGCGTGATTCTCGACGGCATCGGCTCGCCTGCGCGGCCCGAACTCGGTACGATGCCGGCTTATCGCGACAGTTTCAACGACGCCCAGGTCGCCGAGCTGGTGTCGTATCTGCGGCAGCAATTCGCGGGCGGCAAGCCTGCCTGGCAGAATGTGGCGGCAAGCGTCGCGAGGATTCGCGCGACGGCGAGCGCGGAGTGAGCGCAAGAACGAACGCAACAGTAAGCGCAAGAACGAACGCACGAGCCACTGCCCGCCCGACCGCTTGAACGCCGCCGCAACGCCTGATAGAACAGCCTGTTAGAAGACCAACGCATTCCCGCAATCCCATTGATACGGAGAAACGCATGACCACGCGCGCACGATGGATCTCTCGCCTGACGCTATCGACGGTTGTTTCATTCGCCGCCCTCGGCGCCAACGCCCAGCAGACCATCAAGATCGGGGAAATCAACAGCTATAAGGCGCAGCCGGCCTTTCTCGGGCCTTACAAGAACGGCTGGAATCTCGCGCTCGAGCAGATCAACGGCGCGGGCGGCGTGCTCGGCAAAAAGCTCGAAGTCGTTTCGCGCGACGACAACGGCAACCCTGGCGACACCATTCGCGTCGCTCAGGAGCTGATCGCTCGTGAACAGGTGCAGTTGCTGTTCGGCGGTTTCCTGTCGAACACCGGCCTCGCGCTCACCGATTTCGCGAAGCAGAAAAAGATCTTCTTCCTCGCCGCCGAACCGTTGACCGACAAGATCGTCTGGGCTGACGGCAACAAATACACGTACCGTCTGCGTCCTTCCACGTATATGCAGGTCGCGATGCTCGTGCCCGAAGCGGCCAAGCTGAAGAAAAAGCGCTGGGCGCTTGTCTATCCGAACTATGAGTATGGGCAGTCGGCGGTCGCGACGTTCAAGAAGCTCCTCACCGCCGCGCAACCCGACGTGCAGTTCGTCGCCGAACAGGCCACGCCGCTCGGCAACGTGGATGCGGGCGCGGTCACGCAGGCTCTCGCCGATGCGAAGCCCGACGCGATCTTCAACGTGCTGTTCGGCGCCGACCTCGGCAAGTTCGTGCGCGAGGGCAATACGCGCGGCCTCTTCCAGGACCGCACGGTGGTGTCGCTGCTGACGGGCGAGCCGGATTATCTCGATCCGCTGGGCGCCGAAGCGCCGGCCGGCTGGATCGTGACGGGCTACCCGTGGTATTCGATCGACACTCCGGCGAACAAGAAGTTTGTCGACGCCTATCAGGCGAAGTATCACGACTATCCGCGGCTCGGCTCGGTGGTCGGCTACTCGGCGCTGATGTCGATCGCTGCGGGCATCAAAAAGGCCGGTTCCGCGGATACCGACAAGCTCGCGGCCGCGTTCAAGGGTCTCGCCGTCGACACACCGTTCGGGCCGATCACCTATCGCGCGCAGGACAATCAGTCGACGATGGGCGCTTACGTCGGCGTCACCGGTCTGAAGGACGGCAAGGGCGTGATGACGTCGTATCGCTACATCGACGGCGCGAGCGTGCAGCCGTCGGATGCTGACGTGAAAAAGCTGCGGCCCGGCGAGTAAGCACGCGTCGGCGTCGGCCCCGGCGTCGGCGGCTATTCCTCCGCGTCGTGCTCCGCCACGAAGCGCCGCAAGTAGGCCAGCACCGCCGCTTCGACCGCGCGATGGTCGGCGGTGCTTTTCGAGCCCGCGTTCTCCTCGTCACCGAACAGCGACGAAGGCGCGTCGTGCACGTCGATTTCCTGCCCTTCGCGGAAGATGCGAATTTCGTGGACGTCTTCCGCGTATTCCGCGATCCAGTGAACGCCTTCGATATGCGCGCCTGCGCGCACGGTGGGGATCTTCATCAGTGTCTCCCATTCGGACCGGTCCAGTGCGCCGGCCCTTGACCACACCATACGCCGTCCCCGTGAACGGCGCGAGTCCTGGCGAAGTGTCCCGGCGCTGCGGCACAGCCATTGCTTCACTGCATGGGCCACAGTCAACCGGAGAACTGTCATGCCCGAGAAGAAAACCCTCAAGCGTGCCGAAGCCGACAAACGCGCCGGCAAGTCGGCGAGCACGCAAGCTGGAGAGTTCGTCAAGGAACAGGTGGACAAGGTGCGCGCCGGCAAGCACGGCGTGCGCTCGCCGAAACAGGCGATTGCGATCGGATTGTCGGAGGCGCGTCGCGCGGGCGTCGATCTGAAGGCGCCGAAGAAGGGCAGCACGAGCGAGGCGACGCGCAAGAAGGCGGAGAAGGACAGCGCCGCGGGACACAAGAAGGGCGCCGCGAAAAAGACCGCCAGCAAGGAGTCGACGGCGAAGCGCTCGCGCACCACGACCAATGTGCTGAAGCGCGAAAGCAAGGCCGGCGCATCGCACTCGGCGATGTCGAAGCAGGCGAAGTCGGCGGCGGCCAAGCGGCCGGCCGCGAGCCGCTCGGCGGCGGCGAAGAAGGCTGCCGCGACGAAGGGCGCAGCCGGACGTTCAGCCGCGGCGAAGAAGGCGGCGCAGACACGCGCTGCGCGCGCGCATCAGCATCACTGACGGCGGACGGCGCGCGACCTGCGCGCCGTTGTTCGCTGTCGCCTTACTGCACCGTGGCCAGCACGTCGCCGACCGTCTTGAAGAGATGCGCGATCTGCTCTTCGTTGATGATGAGCGGCGGCGAAAACGCCAGGATGTCCCCCGTAAAGCGCACCAGCACGCCCGCCTCGAAGCATTTGACGAACGCCTCGTAAGCGCGCGCGCCCGGTGCGCCGTCGCGCGATTCGAGTTCGATGCCGGCGATCATCCCAAGGTTGCGGATGTCCTTCACATGCTTCGCGCCGCGCAGCGAGTGAACGGCGGCTTCGAACGTCGGCGCGAGCGACGCGGCGCGCTCGAACAGGCCCTCGCTGCGATACAGGTCGAGCGTGGCGATGGCGGCGGCGACCGCGGCCGGGTGCGCCGAATACGTGTAGCCGTGGAACAGCTCGATCGCGCCTTGTGCGCCGCCGTTGACGATCGTGTCGTGCACCGTGCGGCTCGCCGCGACTGCGCCCATCGGGATCGACGCGTTGTTGATCGCCTTCGCCATCGTGATCAGGTCGGGCGTCACGCCGAAATATTCGCTGGCCGTGGCCTTGCCGACGCGGCCGAACCCCGTGATCACTTCGTCGAAAATCAGCAGGATGCCGTGCTTCGTGCAGATGTCGCGCAGCTTCTGCAGGTAGCCTTGCGGCGGAATCAGCACGCCCGTCGAGCCGGCAACCGGTTCGACGATCACCGCGGCAATCGTCGACGCATCGTGCAGCGTGACGATGCGCTCAAGTTCGTCGGCGAGATGCGCGCCCCACGCCGGCTGACCCTTCGAGAACGCGTTCTGCTCGAGATTGTGCGTGTGCGGCAGATGATCGACGGCCGGCAGCAGCGCGCCGGAAAACGTCTTGCGGTTCGGCGCGATGCCGCCGACCGAAATGCCGCCGAAGCCCACGCCGTGATAACCGCGCTCGCGGCCGATCAGGCGCGTGCGCTGCGCTTCGCCGCGCGAGCGGTGATAGGCGAGCGCGATTTTGAGCGCGGTGTCGACGGATTCGGAACCCGAGTTCGTGAAGAAGATGCGGTCGAGCCCTTCGGGCATTAACTCGGCGACTCGCGTGGCCGCTTCGAACGCGAGCGGATGGCCCATCTGGAACGTCGGCGCAAAGTCCAGCGTGGAAAGCTGCTTCGTGATCGCGGCGACGATCTCGTCGCGGCTGTGGCCCGCATTCACGCACCATAGGCCCGCGCAGCCGTCGAGCACTTCGCGGCCGTCCGTGCTGCGGTAGTACATGCCTTTCGCCGATTCCAGCAGGCGCGGCGCGGCCTTGAACTGGCGGTTGGCGGTGAACGGCATCCAGAAAGACGACAGATCGTCGATGACGGGGCGCGAAGTCATGGGTTTCTCCTCGAAGTGGTTTCCCAAGAGGGACTTCCTTTGGGCGTCCCCCAAGAATAGTTGCTTCGGGGCGTCTGCCAAGGGGACTTCCTTTGGGCGTAGCCAAAACTGTAGCGTTCGCGGTTTAATGGCGGCATAAACAGTTGACGCGGTGTCGCGCTAACTGTGTTGGTGGATCGGCGGTAACTGTGCCGACGCGATCCGCTTCGGGCCGTGCGTCGCGGCCGGCTTTTTCGTTCCGAGTCCACATCCCCGACCATGATCGAATTGAATCTCGAGCGCGACCGGCGCGCCGCTCCCACGCTCGTCGACCAGGTCGTGCAAGGCTTCGCGCAAGCCATCGAAGCGCAGTCGCTGCGCGCGGGCGCGCTGCTGCCGTCGGTGCGGCAACTCGCGCAGACGCATGAGTTGAGCACCTTCACGGTGACGGAGGCGTACAACCGTCTGGTGTCGATGGGGCTCGTGGTCGCGCGGCGCGGCTCCGGTTATCGCGTGGCGGCGCGCTCGCCTGCGCCGCGAGCGGCCGTGACCGACTGGCAGCCGCCGAGCCTCACCGCGACATGGCTTCTGTCCGACGTATTCGCCGACCATTCGGTGCCGATCAAGGCCGGCGGCGGCTGGCTGCCGAACGAGTGGATCAACGAGACCGGTTTGCAGCATGCGTTGCGCGCGATGAGCCGGGTGCCTGCCGCGCGGCTCGGCGATTACGGCCATCCCTACGGCTTCGCGCCGTTGCGCGAGCGCATCGCCGAGCAGCTCGACCGGCGCGGTCTGCCCGTCGACGTGTCCAACGTGCTGCTCACGCAGGGCGCGACGCAAGGGCTCGATCTGATCGTGCGCACGTTGCTGCGCGCGGGCGACGCGGTGATCGTGGAAGATCCCGGCTATTGCAACCTGCTGCAGATTCTCAAGCTCGCCGGACTCGTCGTGCATGGCGTGCCGCGCACACCCGCGGGCGTCGATACCGAGGTGCTCGAAGCGCTCGTCGCGGAGCACAAGCCGAAGGCCATTTTCGTCAACACGACGCTGCAGAATCCGACCGGCGCGACCTTCGGCATGTCGGCGGCGTTCCGCCTGCTGCAGATCGCGGAGCGTCAGCGCATGTGGGTGATCGAGGACGACGTAAGCCGCGAACTGGCGCCGTCCGGCGCGCCGCTTTTTGCCGCGATGGAAGGCTTGCAGCGCGTGCTGTATGTGGGCGGTTTTTCGAAGACGGTGACGCCGGGGCTGCGCTGCGGCTACGTGGTCGCGGAGCGCGCGGTGCTGCGCGAACTGGCGCGCACGAAGATGGCGGTGGGCTTGACGTCGTCGGAGGCGATCGAGCGGATCGTCGATAAGGTGCTGCTCGAGGGCCGCTACGCGCGTCACGTGGAAGCGGTCAACGAGCGGCTCAAGCTCGCGCATGCGACCGTCGAAGAGCGGCTCGACTCGCTCGGGCTCGAAGTGTTTCATCGGCCGCGAGCGGGGTTGTTTCTGTGGGCTCGCCTGCCGATTGATCCTGCGTCTGCCGGCGACGTCGCGACGGCCGCGCTCCAGCACGGCATCTGGCTTGCGCCCGGCTCATACTTCCGGCCGGACGACGCGCCGAGCGCATGGTTTCGCTTCAACGCCCCTTATTCGACCGACGATGCGTTGTGGCGCTTCATCGAGCGAGTGGGGCGCGGGGCGGTTTAGATGCGCATCGCCTGGCGCGTCTCTCGCTCGCTTACGAGGTGGCTGCGTCCAGCAGCTTCAGCGCGATCGGATACAGCGAAAGCACGAGCAGCAGCGCCATCGTGATGTTAAAAGCGCGCAGACGCCTCGCGTCGGACAACACGCGCCGCATCGCGGTGCCAAACCCGGCCCACAGGCAGATGCACGGAAAGCCGATCACATAGAACACCGCCGCCATCGCCACTGCGTTCATGCTGTAGCTCTCGCTCAGGTGGATGGTCGTGGCGGCGGTCAGCACCATCATCCACGCCTTCGGGTTGACCCACTGAAACGCGATAGCTTCATAGAACTTCATGGGCCGGCGTTCGCCCTGCCTGACCTTCAGTTCGCCCGACGTGCCGATTTTCCACGCGAGATAAAGCAGGTAGGCGACGCTCGCCACTTCGAGCACCGTGTACAGCACCGGGAAATGCACGAAGGCTTCGCCGAGTCCGACGCCGACCGACAGCATCAACAGCACGACGCCGGCGCTGATGCCTGAAATGTGCGGCAAGGTGCGGCGAAAACCGAAGTTGACGCCCGACGCGAGCAACATCGTGTTGTTCGGACCAGGCGTGATGCTGGTGACGAGCGCGAACAGGATGCCGGCGGGCAGCGCGCTGAGCGTGAGGTAGGACATGGCGGGCTCCGGAACGAGGCTAGAAGATTTTGACCATTCTAGCCAGCGTTGCCGGTACAGTACCGGTACGGATCGCGGGATGATGTCCGGTACAGAGAACGTGGCTTCCGCGACGTACGATTCAATCGCGTGAAAGCGTAGGGCGCTTCATACGCATCAGCTCGGTCACCTCATGCCGATCATCCGCGGATGAAATCGGGACAGTCAGCCATTTGCCGTCGGGGTAGGCGCGGGCTTCATCGTAGAGCTTCACCAACTGTGGGCTCCAGAAATAACGCCGCGCCTCGAACTTCTCTCGTTCAGCTCGCCCCAGGACCACCAGAACCGACAACAGCCTGTATGCGGGCAACAGCGTGCAGAGCGCCTTGGTCTTCCGGTAGCGCAGTGACCAACCGCGCTTCTTGCCGCCATATAGCCAGTCTGGCGCAAAAACACCGGGATACGATGCGTCGATCCAGCTCCGCAGTTCGACCCAATGCTCGAACGCCTCCGGTCCCATCCAGTCGCGGATAGTGCGCTCGTCGGGCTGCGAAGATTTGTCGGCGATTCTGTCGCCGATCTCAGTGGACGCTTTCACGTTTGCTTTCCTCTTCATCTGCATGGGTGGAATGCTTGTCGTGATGACGGCAATCGCGGTATCGAAAGTTCATCCAGGTCACGGCTTCTGAGCGTTAGCCCACGAGGCCTGAATGGACGCCACAAGGAGAGAAAGCGATGCAGCCAGTAGAACGACATCTTTGAGAAGGAACTGGCCAGGCAAGGCTGAAATTGCAGGAAACCCACCCGCCGTCGCTTCGGCTACGCCTGGCGTGCTCAGGAAGAAAGTCAGCGTGATGAAGTAGGTCGCGGCCGACATCGCTGCACCCAATGCGGAGAAAACGGGCACGAAGGCTCCGATAGTCAGCGCTGCCGCAGTCGACAGTTCGAGTACGCCGATAACGTCGCTTGCCCCTTGAATTCCGAACAGGGAATGCAACCAGCTCATGATCGGGCTGTGCATAATGAACGGAGCGATGCCGTTGGCTTCGTAGGCGGTGAATTTCATTGCACCGAACCAAAGAAAGACGATGACAAGCGCCCATCTGAGTAGAGCCAGACTAGAGAGCGATCCTGCGCTTTTCTCGGCGATTTGAAGACGGAGCTGATCTGTGGGAATAGACATTTTGGGTTTCCAATTCAGGTTGTGGGTCGATCATTAGGAGCCTTCACTTTAGGCTTGCCCGATGCGGGTTTCGAGACTGCAATTGCTCAATAAAATGCTCAAAAGGATCAAAGAAGGCGTGGTTGCTTGATGTGTCGAAGGAGTTCTGACGAGATCTCGCGCGGGAATTTTCAGGTGAGCAGTTTCCGGTACTGGACGAAGCCCGAGCGATGTCCGACGCTTTCATAAAGCCGCATGGCGGCAGAGTTCGTTCGGTGTGTCAGCCAGTGCACACGCGCCGCCCCGCGACGTTTCGCGTCGGCATAAACATGCTCGATCAGCGCGCGGCCGATGCCGCCGCCACGCACATCGGCCGCCACAAACAGGTCTTGCAGATAGCAGTAGTTGGCGGTTGTCCAGGTGGATCGATGGTAGATGGAATGCACCAGCCCGAACGCGTGTTCGCCCATCATGGCAAGCGCCGCATGCATCGGCTCCATCGGGTCCACGAAGCGTGCCCATGTTTCGAGCGTCACCGACTCGGGGATATTCACTTCGTAGAATCTCTGATAGCCTTTCCACAGAGGAAGCCAAATATCAAAGTCGTTCTTTTCAATGGCTTTGATCTCAACCGATAGCATAGATTTCTCCTGGCTTGCGCGAGTACTTCTCGCGCTATTCGCCTATTCGCCGATGCGTTTAACACCGTACTTTTGATAGTAAGTGTTCCTGATTTCATCCTGAGTTCGAGCAGGCTTCGCGAATACATGCGCCGGCGACAGCAGCGGAGAGATCGAAAGGGTTTCGATCCGGACGACGTGATCGACGGGGTACTCGGGGCCGTTCGTCGCGCGGACCCAGTCCGCGATCATCGAGTACTCGTCATCGTCTGGCGGCAGGATCGACGCATGGCCTTTGAATCGATAACCGCGCCTCTCGAAGATGTCGATTACGTTGATCTCGACGGCGGGCTTGCGTTTCAGGTTTCGTATCGTCGCGGGCGAGGCGATATCGGCGAAGTAGAGAACACCGTTCCTGACTGTCAACGATGCCTTCGGCGAAAGATTCGGCGTTCCATCGTCGTTGACTGTCGCGACGAATGACAATATCGCCCGCTTGATGATCGCCTCTGCGTCGGCGTTGATTTCGATCACGGAGATCCTCGCTTGAAAAGAATGTGAGCGGCTTTATGCTTCGCTATGCAAAACGTTTCGACGGCTTTGCTTCAGGCCGCAGTCACTGCCAACCCGCGCTGCACCGCCGGACGCGCGAGACCGCGCTCGAACCAGCGCTCGACATGCAAGAAGCGGTCGAAGCCGACAAGCTCACGCGCTTCATAAAAGCCGATCAGGTTGCGTACCCAGCCGAGCAGTGAAATATCGGCGATGCTGTACTCAGCGCCCATTACCCAATCGCGGCCCGCGAGCCGTTGGTCGAGAACACCGAGCAGCCGCGCTGATTCCGCGACGTAGCGGTCACGCGGGCGCTTGTCCTCATACGCTTTGCCGGCAAATTTGTTGAAGAAGCCAACCTGGCCGAACATCGGCCCGACACCGCCCATTTGCCACATCAGCCACTGGATCGTTTCGTAGCGAGTAACGGGATCGGTGGAAAGGAGTTGTCCGGTCTTCTCGGCGAGATAGATCAGGATCGCGCCCGATTCGAACAATGCGAGCGGCCGTCCACCGGGACCGTCGGGATCGAAGATCGCCGGAATCTTGCCGTTCGGATTGAGGGCGAGAAAAGCCGGATCATGGTGCTCGCTTGCGATGATGTCGATGCGGTGCGCCTCATACGCAAGACCCGTTTCCTCCAGCATGATCCCGACCTTCACGCCGTTGGGCGTCGGTAACGAAAAGAGCTGGAGCCGATCAGGGTGCCGCGCCGGCCAGCGCGTGAAAATTGGATGATCGAGTGTCATGCTTGTTCTCCTGGGTAAGCCGGCGGGGCAGAGCCGTCGTATGACCGGCTCTTCCGCCTCGTTTCCCAATTCCCTCGCAGACGAGGGAATAAAGTTCAGATCGAGCCGGCCGGCGTAACCGGGGGAAAGTCCTTCTCGGGATCGAACACGTTATTGAAAAAGTTCGTCAGCGAGTACATGGCCACCAGCGCGACGATCTCCATCACGTTTGCATCCGTGTAGCCGGCATCGCGGACGGCTTTCAGATCGGCGTCGCTGACTTGCCCGCGGGTCTCGATGACCTTGCGCGCAAACTGAACCGCGGCGTCGCGCTTCGGGTCGGCAGCATGTCCTTTGCGCGCGAGAATGATTTCATCGGCCGGCAGCTTCGCCATATGCTCGGCGGTAAAGCTGTGCACCGTCAGGCAGTAGTTGCAGCCGTTCACCTCGGAGACAACGAGACCGATGCTGTCACGCGTCTTTACGTCGAGTGCTTTGCTCAGCGAACCGAGCAGCGTGGCCCATGCGTTGAACGCGATCGGGCTTTGCGCGAAGCTCGACATCATGTTCGGCGTGAAGCCGATATTTTTGGTGAACGCGTCGAGCGTCGGCTTCGAATCGGCCGGCACCTGTTCCGGCGTTAAAGTAGTAGTCCTTGCCATCGTAGTCATCCTTAATTGCTGGTTTTGCAGATTGAGAACGGTCATTGGGAGACCATTCGTTGGTTTGCTTCGCGCCCATGTTGCGGGTCGAAGCGGCTTTGCCCTTCAAGCAGGCGACACCTTGTGCCTGTCTTTCACTTCATACCAGGTCCAGCACTTCGGCCACGGGACGGCGCGGCTTCTGCGCCCAGTTGCCGGCTCGCTCCACGCCTACGGACAACAGAAGAACCGGTACTTCGTCCGCGGCCAGTCCGAACTCGCGGTGAACGCCTTCGTCATCGAAACCGATCATCGGCGTAGAACCGAGGCCCATCGAGCGGGCCGCATAGATCATCGCCGCCGCGCCGAAAGTGGCGGTGCGCACGGCCTCGTCACGACGGCGCTGCGGGTACGCCATATACAGATTGCGTGCGGGGATTTCCCACTCCGGCACCATGGTTGCAGGCATGACGCCCGCTTCCACCAGCGGTGCAAGACGCTCCGGAATCACGCTGGTTTCGACCAACTGGCCGCAGACGATGAAAGTGACCGCTGCATCTTTGACCGCGGGCTGGTTCCACGCAATCGGGCTCAGTCGCGCCTTGGCTTCGGGCGTGCGTACGGCGATAAAGCGCCAGTTCTGCAAGTGGAACGATGTCGGCGCACTCGTGCCGATCCGCACGAGCTCGTGGATCTGTTCATCGCTCAAGGTCGCGGCTGGGTCGTAGTACTTGGCCGCGCTGCGGCTCAGAATGCATTCGATGACGGGGTTGGTCATGTTGATTTCGGTTTTCATAAGGATTCCTGTGTGTAGGAGGGTAGGTTTAGGCGTACAAGTGCCCGCGCTCCACCCGGAGCGCAAAAGCACATGTCATTCAAATCAGGAAATCAGATACCGGCTCGCCCAGGTCGAGATCATTGCGGCGGCATAGTCGGCGTCGGCTCGGCGCGTCAGCAGGTGGTCGGCGTTGTCCAGCGAAATAAAGCTCTTGGGGTGCTTCGCAGCCGCAAAAATACGCGCGGCGTTCTCGATGCCCACTGTCGAATCCAGTGGCGAATGCAGCACCAGCAATGGAATGCGCAACCCGGCGATTCGCGACTCGAGGTTGTGACACGCCAGGTCGTCGACGAAACTTTTGCGCACGACGAACGGCCTGCCAGCCAGCAATACTTCCGCTTCGCCGTGCGCCTCGATGGTCTCAAGGCTTTGCGGTGCGAACTGATGCAACACATGGCGCGTATCGAATGGAGCAGCCAGCGTGGCCACCGCACGAATGCCCGGCATCTGGCCCGCGGCCATCAGGACGGCTGCGCCGCCGAGGCTATGGCCGACCAGAATCGATGGCGGCTTGCCGTCGCTGGTCATCGCGTTGCCGGCCGCAACCAGGTCGTCCACGTCGGCGGCGAAAGTGGTGTCGGCGAAGCTTCCACCGCTATTACCCAATCCGGCAAAGTCGAAGCGCAGCACGCCAATGCCGTGAGCGGCGAGCGCTCGTGCCACGCGACTGGCGGCGAGGCTGTCCTTGCCGCACGTGAAGCAGTGGGCGAGGATGGCCCAGCCACGCGGCTCGCCGTCCGGCAATTCCAGTCTGCCGGCGAGCCGGTAGCCGTGCGGTCCGTCAAATTCGAAGGCTTGTGCGCTCATAAGTCGGTCTCTCTCGTATCAGCGTGCGTTGCGTCGATGCTGTGTCAGGCGGTTAGGAGCCTCCACTTTAGGCCTCGTCGATGCGGCTTTCGAGACTGGATTTGCTCAATAAAGTATCCAAAAGGATCAAGTCGACGCGAAGCGATGATTCGGGACCGGCACTGGGACTGCTATTAGCCGTTGCGCGCCAGCCGCCGCCATTGCCCCGGCGTCATGCCCATCCTCTCGGTGAACACGCGCCGGAACGACGACACCGATTGATACCCGACCGACTCGGCCACGGCCTCGGTGGTCATCATCGGCTTCTTCAACTCGTTGGCAGCGAGGCTCATCCGGATATCGGTCAACAGATCGACGGCCGAGCACCCGAGCGTGTCCTGAAAGTGCCGCATGAAGGTGGCGCGCGACATGCTGCATAAGTCGGCTAGCTCAGGCAGGTTCCAGGGCCGCGCGGGATCGGCGAACATCGCTGAAATGGCTGGCGCGAGTCGCGGGTTGCCGGCGAGTGCCAGCAGGCCCGCCGGGGCTTCTTCCGATTCGCTCGCCTCGCGCAACACGAGCGTGAAGAGCGCCGATGAAAGAGCGTTGACGATCGCGTATCCACCGACTTTGTCACCCGTGGACTCTTCGCGCATCATCCCCACGAAACTCGCCAGGTGGTTCGGAGCGGACCCCACATCCTTTTCGCCGTGACCTTCGAGGGTCCGGACTACGACATTCGTGGGCAGGTAATTGCGGATCAGCCGATCATGAGGTGGCCCGATCAGAAATCGCCCGCACAGCATGTCAAGACGCTCGCCCTGGCCGTCGTTCTCGCTGAACATCAAACCGGCGGAATCACGGCGTTCGCACGTAGGTCCGGGCGCATGTCCGCTGCCGTCGTGCAGTACGTGCGCCGAGCCGTGAGGCAGCAGCACGACATCGCCGGCTACCAGTTCGCGCGCCGTGTCTGTCTCGGGGTCCTCGATGATGGCCCGGCCCTTGAGCACGACGTGATAGGGAACCTCTTGCGCACTGGCCTGCGGCCAGGCCACGCGCCACGGCGCACCATACGCGCAACGGACTTCCAGCCGGCCCGTGATCGTGATCATTTGCAGCAGGTGGCTCAGCCAATCGACTTGAGACATAGGGCTCCGTTAGGCTTCGGCATGGAGAAGAGCGTTTCAGTGGCCCGCGCTTTGTCCGCCATCGACGTGCAGGATTTCTCCAGTAATGAACGGCGCCGAATCGAGAAAGACGACAGCGTCGGCGATATCGCGTGTTTCACCCAGGCGTCCGATGGGGTTGAAAGCTCGCAGCGCTTCGTGGATTTCAGGCGCGTGCATCGGCGTGTCCATGTTTCCGGGCGCGACGGCATTCACGCGGATTCCCTTCTTCGCGTACTCGATTGCCAGCGACTTCGTGGCCGCGTTGATGCCGCCCTTCGTCAGCGCCGCGAGGACCGAGTAGACCCCGCTGATTGCAACCTGATCGATGCTGGCCGTGATGCTCACCACATGACCACTCGAATGCTTTTCCATCTCGGCGATTGCTAGCTGCGTGATGTAATAGAAGCCCGCCATGTTCACGTTCATCACGGCCGCATAGTCTTCCGCGGTGTGTTCGGTAAAAGGCTTGCCGATGTAGATGCCGGCGTTGTTCACGAGCGTATCGATCCGCCCGAATCGTGCGACGCCCTCGGCGATGACACGTCGCGCGGTTGCCGGGTCGCCGATGTCGCCGGCTACCGTCAGCAGGTTCGCGTCGTCCGATGGTTCGATCGAACGCGAGGTGGCAACGACGGCACAGTCCAGTTCGCGAAATGCCTGAACGATCGCGGCACCCATCCCGCGCGAGGCGCCGGTAACGACGACAACCTTTCTCGATGTACTCATACATGTGCTCATACTTTAGTACTTTTCAAAAGGATGGTTTCTCGGGGAATCCAGCTACTGCGGAAGCCAGGATCATGCGATGGCGATTGATCGGCACTTGCGATCGATACACACGCGGACGAAATATCGAATCCCCGCGGCGTATCGGCTTACCGGACAGCACGCAAACGGCATCCACACGCGCAACACAGATGCCCCAGACCTGGGCCGCGCAATGACCCGAACAAGGATCGCTCCAGCATACGCTGATCGTTGTCGACGACAGCTTTTCCACGATTGAGACGCGCAAGGACGAACGTTCCTGATAAGTTACCGGCTCGACGCTTGTTCAAGCGAGGTCTGCATGAGGCTGACCATTGCCGGTTCGATCGTCGCGACGAGCGAGCGGCGAAGTTCGTTGGCGCGAGCCTCATCGATAAACGCTGTGCCTTGCAAAGGCAGGTAGTGGACTGTATTGAGACCGATGCAGCCGAGTACGGCGGTGAGGTAAGGCGTCAGGAAATCCGGCTGATTGGCTCGCTCACCAGCAAACACGCCACCCGAAGCGATCGCGACGAACACGGGGCGGTCCTGAAGCATTCCCACTTTGCCGGCTGGTGTCGACTTCATCGTGCGGCCCACACGGAGGATCTGATCGATCCACGCCTTCAGAACGGACGGCACCGTGAAGTTGTTCATCGGCGTGCCGATGACAACGACATCGGAACGCTCGACTTCGTCAATGAGTTGCTCGGCGAGCACTAGCGCGTCGGCGGAGCGTCCAGCCGCGGCCAGCGACGCGGGCGTCGCGAGCGCGGCGGCATAGTCGGCGCCCGCGTGAGGTATCGGTTCATAGCCCAGATCGCGGCGGCTGATACTCGCGTCGGGGAGGATCGAGAGGAGCTTGTCGACGACTGCCGACGATAGCTGCCGGCTGTGCGACTCGCGTCGCGGACTGCAATCGATGTGCAGGATATTCATGCGGCTTTCTCCAGCGGCTTCACAAAGGCAATGGCGGAATCGGCCACCTGTTTCCGCACATCACCGGTTCTACTAATCATTAGACGAGCGCCAGCACATCGGCCACGGGACGGCGCGGCTTCTGCGCCCAGTTTCCCGGACGCTCCGCGCCTATCGACAACAACATGACCGGCACTTCGTCCTCGGCCAATCCGAACTCGCGGTGCACGGCTTCGGCATCGAAACCGATCATCGGCGTCGAACCGAGGCCCAGTGAACGGGCCGCATAGATCATCGCCGATGCGCCGAAAGTGGCCGTACGTACTGCCTCGTCGCGCCGGCGCTGCGGGTGCGTCATGTACAGGTCGCGTGCGGGGTTTTCCCATTCCGGCACCATCGCGGCGGGCATGACGCCCGCTTCCACGAGCGGGGCGAGGCGTTCCGGTATGACGCTGGTATCGACCAGTTGTCCGCAGACGATGAACGTAACCGCCGCATCTTTGATCGCGGGCTGATTCCACGCGATCGGGCTAAGCCGTGTCTTGGCCTCGGGCGTACGTACTGCGATAAAGCGCCAGTTCTGCAAGTGGAACGATGTCGGCGCGGATGTGCCGATTCGCACGAGTTCGCGGATCTGGTCGTCGCTCAAGATCGCAGCCGTGTCGTAGTACTTGGCGGCGCTGCGGCTCAGGATACATTCGATGACTGCATTGGTCATGGTTAATCCTATGGGTGAATAGATAGTTCGATATGCGAATTATTACTCGCTCGAATCGGTCGATCGGGCATGGCCTGGTATCTCCCTATTGGGCTCACATTTCTACCTGCTATGGTGGGAATATTCTGTACCATCGATGGTACGAATAGAAGAACCAAGATTCCCCATTTTCGTGTGTACCAAGAACATGCATCCAGACCTGCAAATTCGGCTCGATCGGACAGCGAAGCTGCCCCTCGCAGAACAGATTCGTGCGAGCATTAGCAGGACCATAGAGGCCGGGCTGCTCGCACCCGGCACGCGGCTGCCGTCGTGGCAGGACCTGGCGGCGCAGCTCGGCGTGGCGCGCGGTACGGTTCAAGCGGCCTATGAACGGTTATGCGACGCGCAGATGATCGAGACATTCGGGGCGGGCGGCACCCGCGTCGCCCCGCGGCCGCGCGTGGTGGCGACTCAGGCGCAAGCGCCGCAGCTCGGCGCCTTTATGCGGGCTTATGAGGAGATGAACGCCGGGCCGGCGATCTTCCAGCTCGGCATTCCGGCGTTCGAAGGTCTGCCCGAACAGCTCTTTGCACGCGCGCGTTCTTCCAATCTGCTGAAGACCGGATGCTTGTCGTCGCTGCTCTATCCTGATCCGAGAGGGGAGTTCGAACTGCGCAGAGAGATCGCGGGCTATCTGTCCATCGCCAGAAACGTCCACTGCTACCCGGAGCAGATTTTTATCACTTCCGGATACAGCGCCGGCTTGGGGCTTGCACTGCGGGTGTTAGGTCTGGAAGGCAGAAAGGTCTGGATGGAAGAGCCCGGTTTCATGGTCACGCGCAAAGGCCTGGAACTCGCGCGTTTGAACATAGTGCCGGTGCCGGTGGATGCAGAAGGCCTCAACGTAGGCTATGGCATTGAGAACGCCGCGGACGCCGCGTTAGCAGTCGTGACGCCAGGTCAACAAGCGCCACTCGGCTCCACGCTGTCGCTCAGGCGACGGCTTCAACTGCTCGAATGGGCAGCCTCGAGCCACGCGTGGATCATCGAAGACGACTACCTCGGCGAGCTCCAACTGCAAGGCAGGCCGGCACCTGCGCTCGCGTCGCTGGACGAGGGCAAACGGGTCATTCACATCGGTTCGTTCAGCAAGACGATTAGCCCGGGGCTGCGACTTGGATTTGTCGTCGCGCCGAACGAACTGGCCAACGCATTCGCCGAGGTCGCCGCAACGCTTGCCCCGGCGCCATCGCCAGTCATTCAGCTCGCCACAGCGCAATTCATGCGTGACGGTCACTACATCCGGCGCGTGCGCCGGCTCAAGCGTCTTTATTCCGCCCAGCGCGACGCGCTATGCGAGCAGTTAAGAATGCGCGACGCGGAGTGGGTCAATGCCGGCCTGGCAGTCCTTCTCCGACTACCCGATGGCGCGCCCGACGTGCGGATCGTTCGCGAAGCGATGACCGTCGGCATGGCGCCATCGCCGTTGTCCGTGTGGTTTGCGACTCCGTCGTGGACATTACCGGGGCTTTTGCTCGGCGTTGCGACGGCGCCTGAGCAGCACCTGGCCACGTCGTGTCAGCGACTCTTTGAGATCATCGACCGATATCGCTGATGAGATGCACACCGAAGCCGGGTACACGATAAATAATCGCCCTTCCCATTTGTTGTAATTGCCGCACGGCGTTTAGAGCCCGCAATTTTCAGTTTTTCAGGAATTAGGTAATTCGATGGCAAAAAAATAGCAGTCGGCTGCAAACGAACAGTTGGCGCGGCCCCGCGTGTCGCATCGCAGCGTCTAAAATGGGTTTACCCCTGCCGTTCGGCCGCCCGGAGGCCGCTCATGAAAATCTGCCGACTCGCTGCGTCGCGCGCCAGAGTGCTTGTGAGTGCCACATGCCTGGCATCCCTGACATTCCACGCGTCCGCCAGCTACGGCGCACCTGCGGCCGACGCGAATCCATCGAACACCATAACAATCGTCGCAGGAACCTACGGCCGAAACTGCGGCCAGCAGGAGGGCAACGCCACGCTCGACCTCGCGCGTCGATGCAATGGCCGCACAGCCTGCACCTACATGCTGACCGGTGACGTCGCCGGTGGAGGCGTCCTGTCATGCCGCAGCGATCTGACCGCGCAATGGCAGTGCGGCGACGGCCGGACGCACGCCGCAGCGCTTGCGCCAGGCGCGGCGCCGGGCGACCAGTTGTTGCTCGGTTGCCGCGAGTTTCCCGGCGCGGGCAAATGACGCGGAAGCCCCGCAACGCTGCCCCTTGCCCCGCCGGACGGCTTGGACCATCATGCTAGGATCGTCAGTGCCAGGGTGCTGGGGGGAAATATCATGGCTACATTCGGTATCGACGCTGTGCGCATCAACCCTTCGAACGACCGGATCACGCATGTGCGCTGGGCCACGGTCGACCCCGCCACGCGCAGCTGGTTGTCGCCGACCTCGATTGTCGAAGTCGCCCAGGTGGTGGCCGCGATCCGTCGCGGCGACGCTGTCTGGTCGCTTTTCACGCTCGGCGGCACGCGCTTTCTCGGGCCGAAAATCGTGGCCGTCTCCCACACCAACGGGCATGACGGAATCGACACCGACGTCCCCGACGGCCACATCGAAAAATGCATCGACGACCTGCCGCGCATCTAGCGCGCGGCCCGCGCTTTCGTCGTACGTTGCCGCTCAGCGCAGTTCGAGCCACATCGGCTGATGATCCGACGACCGGCTGTGCGCGTCGACCTCGCAGCACGCGACGCGCGGCGCAAGGTCTTCGGTGACGAACACGAAGTCGCAGGCAAACGGTCCGTCCGGCCATTGCTCGCGGTCGTACAGGCCGACCGTCGCGGCGCGTGCGTCGTTGCCGTGCGCGAGCGTCCAGGCGTCGGCGAATGCGGGCGCGCCGGCAATCGGCTCAAGCATCTTGCGATACGCGGCGCTTTCGAACGCGCTGTTGAAGTCGCCGCAGACAATCGCGCTCATCGGACGGCCGCTGTCGGCGAATGGGCTGTCCTGCTTCTCGGCGCGCGCCGGGCGGCGCGCGTGCCCGCATGCTTCCTGATGCAGCTCGCGCAGCCTCTCGACCTGCGCGAGCCGCTGCGTTTCCGAATAAAACTCCAGGTGCGTGCTGATCACGCGCAATGGTCCGACGTCGGTATCGATCACGGCCTCGAGCGCGACGCGCAGCATCGACGGCTTCGCGGGCTCGGCCGGCCACGGCAGCGAGTGGCGCAGCACCTGTCTGACCGGCAGACGCGTGACGATCGCGTTGCCGAACTGACGCCGCTGCTTGCCGCCACCGACGCCGACGCCCGGAAGATCCGAGCCGATCGCGTCGATCACGGTCATGCCGGGCAGCAACGCGGCGAGTTCGGCGAACTGATCGGCGCTGGGACCACCGGCCAGTCCGCCCATCTGCTGCGGCTCATGAAAGCCGCGCGTCACTTCCTGCATGCACATGATGTCGAAATCGCACAGCGCACGCGCCTCCCGCACGATGCGGGCGAGATCGACGCGGCCATCCACGCCGCGCCCCCACTGAATATTCCAGTCGACGAGCCGCATGAGATTCTCCTGCGAGAGCTGTGTTGGTAGTCTATCGCTCAGAGGCGGGTCGAGCCGTCCGCGGTGTCCGGCCGACGTAACGGCACCCACAACGCGTGACGATTTTTATCGCACATCGTGTCGATTCCGCTGCCGTCGAATCGTCGTAGCAGTGTGTCCAACTTCTCAACCGAAAGGCGGCTTACCATGACTACCGGAACCATCAAACTCCACCGCGTGCTGCGCGCGCCTGCCGAACGCGTTTATCGGGCGTTCCTCGAACCGGACGCGCTCGCGAAATGGCTGCCTCCGTATGGCTTTACTTGCCAGGTCCATCACTTCGAAGGGCACGTGGGCGGCACCTACAAGATGTCGTTTCGCAACTTCGGCACCGGCCACAGCCACTCGTTCGGCGGCGAGTACGTCGAACTCGTGCCGAACGAGAAAATCCGCTATACCGACCGCTTCGACGATCCTAATCTCCCCGGCGAAATGTCCGCGACGATCACGTTCCGTACGGTGCTGTGCGGCACCGAAGTCTCGATCCTTCAGGAAGGCGTGCCCGAGGTGATTCCCGTGGAGATGTGCTACCTCGGCTGGCAGGAATCGCTGATGCAACTGGCGAAGCTGGTCGAACCCGAGATTCCGGCCGAGCCGGTTTGAGGGGCACGTCCACCGCTTAATGCCATCTTCGCCGCCCGTTTTGTCGGACTCGTTCTGCGCGTAGACTGAATGAAGGTCCCGCATTCGCCGGCAAACGTGTCGATGCATGGGCTGCGGTTTCTGCTGCAACGCGGCACGCAGACGAACGGGCGCCGGCTGCAAGACGGAGGTGGCCATGAGCGATTTCAACGAGGCCCGCGAGCGGATGGTGGAGCGGCAGCTCGTCCGCCGCGGCATTTGCGATTCACGTGTGCTGGATGCGATGCGCCGCGTGCCGCGCGAAGCGTTCGTGCCCGACTGTCTGCGCGATCTCGCTTACGAAGACAGGCCGCTGCCCATCGGCAACGATCAGACCATCTCGCAGCCGGCGATCGTCGCGACGATGATCGAGGCCGCGGAGCTTTCGTCCGCCGACATCGTGCTCGACGTTGGCACCGGCTCCGGCTACGCGGCTGCCGTCGCGGCCGCGCTTTCCGCGCATGTCCATTCAATCGAGCGTCACGCGGACCTGGTCGCGATGGCGCGCGACATTCTCACGCGGCTGAACATTTCGAACGTGACCGTTTATCTCGGCGACGGCACGGCGGGACTCGCGGAACACGCGCCGTACGACGCGATCATCGCCGCGGCGGGCGGCCCGCATATTCCTCGGATATGGCGCAAACAGCTCGCGATCGGCGGCCGGATCGTGATGCCGGTCGGCCGCGAGCGGCACTATCAGAAGCTCGTCAAACTCGTGCGCCGCAGCGAGGACGACTACGAAAGCTGCTCGCTCGGCGAAGTGAGCTTCGTGCCGCTCGTCGGCGCCGACGCGTGGCCCGCGCCCGATGCGGCGCAATCGGACGGCACGGCGCCGCAGCGCATCCAGGAGACGTCGCCATGAACGGCTATCAGATCACTTTTTTCACGCAGCAGGATCGGCGGCATCGCGGCAAGCCGATGGCCGACTGGCTCGTCGTTCTCGCTGGCGAACTCGGTCTGCGCGGCGCGACCGTTATACCGGCGAGCGAGGGTATCGGCCACCATCATCGCGTGCATTCGGCGCATTTTTTCGAGCTGGCGGATCAGCCGTTATCGGTCGTGATGGCGGTAACGAGCGACGAAGCCGCCAGGTTATTCGAGCGCCTGCGCGCCGAGGACGTGCATCTGTTCTACGTGAAGACGCCCGTGGAATTCGGTGTAACCGGCGACGACGATGGAGACGTTGCACGGTAGCGCGCTTGCCGCCCACAAAGCGAAACACGCCGGCGCTCCGCAAAGAGCGCCGGCGCCATGCCGCGAGCCACACGCAGTCGCCATCAAACCACAGTAATCACCACGTCGATATTGCCGCGCGTCGCCTTCGAATACGGACACGTCTGGTGCGCCATATCCGTGAGCTTCTGCGCAGTCTCGCGTTCGATTCCTGGCAGGCTGACATTGAGCCGCGCGCGCAGGAAGTAGCCGCTATTGTTCATTGCCAGATCGATTTCGGCATCGACGGCGGTTTCGGCGGGCAGCGCGACTCCCAGCGTCTTCGCTGCGATACCCATTGCGCCGATGAAGCACGCGGACCACCCCGCGGCCAGCATCTGCTCGGGGTTCGTGCCGGTCGCGGATGCGCCGGGCGAGCCGAGCTTGACGTCGAGCCGGCCGTCCGAACTGCGCGACGCGCCATCGCGTCCGCCGGTGGTGTGGGTCTTGCCGGTGTACAGCACTTTGTCTGATTGGGTCATGATCGATTTCGTCGGTAATAAGTCGGTAGATAAGGAGAAAACTACCAAGAGCGTGGCCGTTCAGCAGCCCGCCTTAGCTCCCTTGGTAAATCTTGTTCAGCGATGCCAACTCGCCGCTTTTCGTCGCACGCGCCAGTTCCTGGCGAACCTCCAGGCGGCTCTTCGCCGCAGTGTTCTGCGCCGGCGTCCATTGCTGCGTGTGCTGCCCGTCGACGTTGCTCACGGCAGCGGCGGGATTGGCGGCAAAAGCCGGAAGCGTCGTAGCGGAAACAGCCAGAGCCAAAGCGATCATCGAAACTTTCATGTCGTTCTCCAGAATACGTAGGAAGCCAAGCATCCGTCGGGTTTCAGCGAGGCTTGCCGAAGAGCGGCGATGTCCGCATCGCAACATCTGGCGTGGCCTCGAATCCGTCGTTGATGAGATTAGAGTCGCGCCGGGTATCTGGCTTGTGTCGGCGAAGCGGCGTATTGCAATGCTGTGTATCTCGCGGCGCCGCATATACAGTGCGATACAAATAGATCGACGCCGCGCGCCGCGAAATGGCGAAACGCGGGCGAACGCGGGCGAAACGCGGCCGAACGCGGGCCAACCCAGCTAGAGCGCACCGGTGCAATGTTTTGTGTCAGATACAGCTTCGGATACATTGCGACATAAACCGCGGTCGGCCGCGCGTTATAAAGCAGGCATCGAGAGTCACGGAGATGCTGATGAACACCGAAACGCTAAAGGGAAGCTGCCACTGCGGCACCGTCAAATTCGAGGTCAGGACACCGCTTGCGCCCGCCGCGCGCTGCAATTGCAGCCTGTGCCGCCGCAAGGGCGCACTGATGAGCCCGCCGTTCGAGGCCGACCGGTTGACGATCACGCAAGGCGAGGACGCGCTCACGCTGTATCAGTTCAACACGCGCGTCGCGAAGCATTTCTTCTGCAGGCACTGCGGTATTTATCCGTTTCATCAGACGCGCCGGGATGCGAAGCTGTGGCGCGTCAATATCGGTTGCCTGGAAGGGATCGATCCGTATACGCTGGATGCCGGTCTTTCCGACGGCGCCAGTCTTTCCGTCGTGGAGGACGCATGAAGCGGCTGCTTGCAATCATCGCGTTCATCGCGGGCGGTGTGGCGGCCGAATGGGCGCATCCGGTCCAGTGTTCGATGCTGTGCGCGAGCCGGGTGCAGGTGAAACGTCAAAAGAGATGATCCATTCATGGACACGATCGACCACGTACTGATCGTCGACGACGACCGCGGCATTCGCGAACTGATCGCCGGCTATCTGGAGAAGAACGGCATGCGGGTTTCGCTCGCGGCCAACGGGCGGCAAATGCGCGCCGCTCTCGAGCAGGGCGCACCCGACCTGATCGTGCTCGATCTGATGATGCCCGGCGAAGACGGCCTCGTGCTATGCCGCGAACTGCGCGCGGGCAAATTTCGCACGGTGCCCGTGCTGATGCTCACCGCGCGCAACGAAGAAGCGGACCGCATTCTCGGCCTCGAAATGGGCGCCGACGACTATCTGCCCAAGCCCTTTGCCGTGCGCGAACTGCTCGCGCGCATTCGCGCGGTGCTGCGCCGCGCGCGCATGCTGCCGCCCGGCATGCAGGTAACGGAAAGCGCGCAAATGCTCGGCTTCGGCGACTGGCGTCTCGACACCACGGCGCGTCATCTGCTCGACGCCGAAGGCACGATGGTCGCGCTAAGCGGCGCCGAATACCGCTTGCTGCGCGTATTCCTCGACAATCCGCAGCGCGTGTTGACGCGCGATCAACTGCTCAATCTCACGCAAGGCCGTCAGGCCGATCAATTCGACCGCTCCATCGATCTGATGGTAAGCCGTCTGCGTCAGCGCTTGCGCGACGAGGCGCGCGAGCCGCGTTACATCAAGACGCTGCGCAGCGAAGGCTATGTGTTTTCCGCGGCCGTGAACGTGATCGGGGACCCGCAATGACATTTCTTCGGTCGCTGCACTGGCCGCGCACGCTGTTCGCGAGGTTGACGTTGATTCTCTTCGTCGGACTCGCGTCGGCGCAGGCGCTGTCGTTCTGGCTCACCATGACCGAACGCGACCAGACCATGACGAACGTGATGATGGGTTACATCGAGCGCGAGGTCGTGAGTTCGGTCGCGCTGCTCGATCATCTGCCCGCTAACGAACGCGCGCAATGGCTGCCGCGTCTCGCGCGGCGCAGTTACGAGTTCATGCTGGGCCCCGGCGTGAGCGGCGGCCCGGTGGATGCGAATCTGTCGGCGCGCGTCGCGCGCTCCATCGCGGATGGCATCGGCACGAACTACCCGCTCACGGTGAATGCGGTGCCGGGCGAGCGCGAACGGCTGCAGGTTCATCTGAAGCTCAGCGACGGCTCGCCGCTCACCATCGACATGCGGCCGATGTCCGGCGCGCCGCTGTCGCGCTGGTTGCCGCTCGTGCTGCTGCTGGAACTCGCGGTGCTGCTCGGCTGCTGCTGGTTCGCGGTGCGCACGGCCACGCGTCCGCTCAACGAGTTGGCGGTCGCCGCCGATGCGCTCGGCCCCGATCTCAAGGCCGGGCGTCTCAGCGAAAGCGGGCCTTCCGAAATCGCACGCGCGGCTCGCGCTTTCAACGCCATGCAGGAACGCATTGCGATGTACGTCACCGAACGCATGCAGATTCTCGCGGCCATTTCGCACGATCTGCAAACGCCGATCACGCGCATGCGTCTGCGCGTCGACATGATGGACGCGGAAGCCGAAGGTGCGAAGCTGCGCCAGGATTTGCAGGAGATGGAAGCGCTCGTGAAAGAAGGCGTCACGTATGCGCGCACGCTGCACGGCGCGACCGAAACGCCGTGCCGCATCGATCCCGATGCGCTGTTCGACAGCCTCGTTTGCGATTACGTGGATGCCGACCAGGCCGTGTCACTGCATGGCCGCTTCGACATGCCGCTGATGACGCGGCCGCAGGCGCTGCGGCGCATCGTCGGTAATCTGGTGGATAACGCGCTGAAGTTCGGCGGCGCGGCGCAGATCGAGATCGCGATGTCGCCGGACAGGCACGCCACCATCTCCGTGCTCGATCGCGGCCCGGGCATTCCCGCCGATTCGCTCGAAGATGTGTTTCAGCCGTTCTACAGGATCGAAGGATCGCGCAATCGGCAAACGGGCGGCACAGGGCTTGGCCTTGCGATCGCGCGCCAACTCGCGCTTGCGATGGATGCCACGCTCGAACTTCATAATCGCGTCGGCGGCGGGCTGGAGGCGAGGCTCACGCTGCGCAATCTCGTGAAGGCGTCGCCGGCTACGGTCGAGTGAGCGTGGCAAGTAGCGAATAAAGCGAAAGCCCGCATTCGCTGCAATGCATATCACGATTGATCGTTTTGCCGCGGCGCATCGCATTGCTAGCATCGTCGACTTCTCCATGAAGCGCCGCTGCCGCAATGAGCCAAAGCAACACGCCGTTAAATCTGCCGCCCGATCCACCTTCCTCCCGTAGCCGCCGCCGTCTGCTCGGCCGTCTTGCGGCGGGCGGTCTGGTCGCGTCGCAAGGCGCGGCGGCAGCCGTGGGCGAATTGCTCAGGCCGCTCGAAGCCGCGCCGTCGAGCCGTGTGCCGGGCGCGCCGGTGCTCGAGCATCCGTATGGCGTGCCGTCGCCGCGCGAAGCCGGCGTCGTGCGCCGAAGTGCCCGCCAATGGCCGCTGCCCGGCGCGGCTTCGTCGATGACGCCGCTTGCGGACCTGCACGGCACGATCACGCCGAACGGCCTCGTCTACGAACGCCATCACGGCGGCGTGCCGGACATCGACGCCGATCAGCATCGGCTCGCGATTCACGGCCTCGTGCGCACGCCGAAGCTCTTCACGATGGACGACCTGCTGCGGCTGCCCGCTGAATCGCGTGTTCACTTCCTCGAATGTTCCGGCAATACCGGCAGCGAATGGAATGGTCCGAGCGGCTTGCCGGTGCAACTGACGCACGGTCTGCTGTCGTGTTGCGAGTGGACAGGCGTGCGTCTTTCCACGTTGCTGGAAGAGGTCGGCGGCCTGTCCGTGCAAAGCAACGCTAACGGCGGCGCGTGGCTGCTCGCGGAAGGCGCGGACGCCGCCGCGATGACGCGCAGCCTGCCGCTCGATCGCATACTCGAGCGCGCGCTCGTAGTCTATGCGCAGAACGGCGAACGCTTGCGGCCCGAGAACGGTTATCCGTTGCGGCTCATCGTGCCCGGCTTCGAGGGCAATACCAATGTGAAGTGGCTGCGCAGACTCAAGGTGGTCGACGCGCCGCTGCAAACGCGCGAGGAGACGTCGAAATATACGAGCCTGCTCGCGAACGGCACCGCGCGTCAGTTCGTGTTCGAGATGGATGCGAAGTCGGTCATCACGCGGCCGTCGCCGGGGCATCGTCTCACCACGCACGGTTATTACGCGATTAACGGCATTGCGTGGTCGGGGCGCGGCACGATCCGCAAAGTCGAAGTTTCCACCGATGGCGGCGCGTCATGGCGGCTCGCGCGTCTTGATGGCGCGGCACGCGACCGTGCGCTGACTCGTTTCGAAGCGGATTGGCGCTGGGACGGCGCGCCGGCCGAGATACTTTCGCGCGCTACCGATTCCACCGGCTACGTGCAGCCCACGCGCGCGCAACTCGTCGCCGCGCGCGGCCTTAATTCGCAGTACCACTACAACGCGATCCAGCAATGGCGCGTGGATGCGAGCGGCGAGGTGCGCAATGCGTGAACGCCCTTCGACGCGCATCGCCGCGCTTGTTTTCATGACGACGCTCGCCGCTTGCTCGTCCATCAAGCCCGATTCCCGCGATGCAAGCGCGACCTACGGCATCGGCACGCCGCTTAACGAAACGACCATCGCTGCCTGGAACATCGACATCGCACCCGACGGGCGCGGCCTGCCCGCCGGCAGCGGCGACGTGGCGACCGGCGCGCGCGTGTTCGCCACGAAATGCGCGGCCTGTCACGGCACGCGCGGCGAGGGCGGTCTCGGCGACCCGCTCGTGGGCGGCCTAGGCACGTTGTCGGGCGCGAAGCCGAAGCGCACCGTGGGCAGCTACTGGCCGTACGCCACGACGCTCTTCGACTATATTCGCCGCGCAATGCCGTACAACGCGCCCGAATCCCTTTCCGCCGACGAGGTCTATGCGGTCAGCGCGTTTCTGCTGAACCAGAACGGCATTGTGCCCGCGGACACGCGGCTCGACGCGGCATCGCTGCCGCGCGTCGCGATGCCGAATCGCGATGGCTTCGTGCCCGATCCGCGTCCGGGCCGGCTCTGACATGGAGCCGTAATATTGCTCGTGCGCGTCGTCGCGCGTTAAAACATCGGGTTTATCACTCCAGCAGATAAACGTATCGGATTTGCTTCGTTGTCGTCGGGTGCGCGCGCCGGTACATTCATCTGACTGCGACCCGATACGACGAAGAGTTTCCCGTGACGACAGCCTTTGCTTCCACCGCCGCCCAGCATTCTCACGATTCCCACGCCGCCGGCGGCGCCATTGCCGGTCAGCCCATCGAGATTCGCGCTTTCGACGGCCCGCTCGGCGCCGAAGTGCTCGGCCTCGATCTGAGCAAGCCGCTTGCCCAGGCGGATTTCGCGCGCATTCATCGCGCGCATCTCGACTATCACGTGCTGGTGTTTCGCGATCAGCGCATTACGCCGGACGAGCAGATTGCTTTCAGCCGCCGCTTCGGTCCGTTGCAGATCCATGTGCTGCATCAGTTCCAGTTGCCGGACTATCCGGAAGTGCTGGTGGTGTCGAACATCGTCGAAAACGGCAAGCCAATCGGTCTCGGCGATGCCGGTCATTACTGGCATTCCGATCTGTCCTACAAGGAAAAGCCGAGCCTCGGTTCCTTGCTGCATGCGCAGGAATTGCCGGCCGAAGGCGGCGACACGCTGTTTGCCAACATGCATCTCGCGTGGGACACCTTGCCCGCGCATTTGCGCAGCGCGGTCGAAGGACGCACGGCCGAACACACGTATCTCGCGAAGTACGCTGAGTTGCAAAAGCGCAGCCCGTGGCGGCCGAATCTGTCGCCTGAGCAGATCGCGCAAGTGAAGCCGGTCGTGCATCCGATCGTGCGCAAGCATCCGGAGACGGGGCGCAAGGCGCTGTTCGTGAGCGAGCATTTCACGACGCGTGTAATCGGCTTGCCCGAAGACGAAAGCCGGCAATTGCTCGAAGAACTCTTCGCGCACAGCGTGCGCGCCGAACATGTGTACCGGCATCGCTGGGCGGAACACGACATGGTGTTCTGGGACAACCGTTCGTTGATGCACCTCGCGGCCGGCACGCCGGATGACCAGCGGCGCAAGCTTTATCGCACGACGATCGAAGGCGACGTGCCTTTCTGATCTTTTGCGCGCAACCAGCGCGCCGTGCCATTCACACAACTCAAATACTTAAACGCCACTCGCCGATCGGAGTTTCGATGTTCGCCAGGTTTCATTCGACCGCTTTCAGTCATACAGTCAATCGTTTCAAGCGTCGTTTCACCGCGACGTTGCTCGCCGTTTCTATCGGCGCGGCCGGCATGAGCGCCGCTTTGCCGGCGCATGCCGAAGGACAGATCCGCATTGCCGAACAGTTCGGCATTGTCTATCTGCTGCTGAACGTCGCGCGCGATCAGCAGTTCATCGAAAAGCAAGGGCGCAAGCAGGGCCTCGACATCAAGGTGGATTGGGTGCAGCTCTCGGGCGGGGCCGCCGTCAACGACGCGTTGCTGTCGGGCGCCGTGGATGTCGCCGGCGCGGGCGTGGGCCCGTTGCTGACCATCTGGGACCGCACGCACGGCAAGCAGAATGTGAAGGGCGTCGCTTCGCTCGGCAATCTGCCGTACTACCTCGTGAGCAACAATCCGGACGTCAAGACGATTGCCGATTTCGGCGCGAAAGACCGCATTGCGGTGCCGGCGGTGAATGTGTCGGTGCAGTCGCGCGTGTTGCAATACGCGGCCGCGAAGCGCTGGGGCGACAAGGAATACAACCGCCTCGACAAGTACACGCAGGCGCTGCCGCATCCTGATGCGGCGGCGGCGATCATCGCGGGCGGCACGGAAATTACCGGGCACTTCGGCAATCCGCCGTTTCAGGATCAGGAACTCGCGGGCAATCCGAAGGCGCATATCGTGCTGAATTCATACGATGTGCTCGGCGGCCCGAGCTCCGCAACGGTTCTCTACGCGACCGAAAAATTCCGCGACGGCAATCCGAAAACGTACCGCGCGTTCGTCGATGCACTCGCCGACGCATCGCGTTTCATTGCGGCAAATCCTGACGCCGCCGCCGATATTTACCTGCGTGTGAACAAGTCGAAAATCGATCGCGCGCTGCTCCTGAAGATCATCAAGAATCCGCAAGTGGAGTTCAAGATCGCGCCGCAAAACACGCTCGCTCTCGCGCAGTTCATGTATCGCGTGGGGGCGATCAAAAACGAGCCGAAGTCGTGGAAAGACTATTTCTTCGACGACCCGGCAACCGCGGCAGGCAGTTAAGCATGGCGCTTCGTGTTTCTAACTTCAGCGGACTGCGGGGCAGTAGTGAGCCGCTCGCGCAGTCCGCAACCTGGGAGCGATCCGATGGTGGCTAATCCCACGCTACTCTTTCCCGAACGCACTGACCGTGCCGTGCGCAGCGGTCCCGCCGTCAGCGAAAAACTGCTCGCAGTCGAGAACGTCAGCCTCGAATACCGCACGCGCGAGCGCATTGTCCGCGCGACGCACGAGGTCAGCTTCGACGTCTACGGCGGCGACCGTTTCGTGCTGCTCGGCCCGTCGGGCTGCGGCAAGTCGACGTTGCTGAAGGCCGTGGGCGGTTTCATCGAGCCGAGCTCGGGCACCATCTCGCTCGACGGTCAGATCGTGCGCGGTCCTGGCGCCGATCGCATCGTCGTATTCCAGGAGTTCGATCAGTTGCCGCCGTGGAAAACGGTGCTGCAAAACGTGGCCTTTCCGCTGCGCGTCGCGAAGAAGCTTGCGCGTGCCGAAGCAAATGAGCGCGCTTTGCATTATCTCGACAAGGTCGGCCTCGCTGCGTTTGCGAATGCGTATCCGCACACGTTATCGGGCGGCATGAAGCAGCGCGTCGCGATTGCGCGCGCACTCGCGATGCAGCCGCGCGTCTTGCTGATGGATGAGCCGTTCGCCGCGCTCGACGCATTGACGCGCCGCAAGATGCAGGAAGAACTGCTGCGCTTGTGGGAAGAGGTCAATTTCACGCTGCTGTTCGTGACTCATTCGATTGAGGAAGCGCTGATCGTGGGAAACCGCATTCTGCTGTTGTCGCCGCATCCGGGCCGCGTGCGTGCCGAGTTGAACAGTCACCAGTACTCGCACGACAGTTTCGGGCGCAACGATTTTCAACGCAGCGTCGCGCGTATTCATCGCCTGTTGTTCGAAGAGACGGAGGCCGCGCAATGAGTTCGCCCGCCACCTTATTGCCGCCGATTCGCGACGAATACGAACGCCCGCTCGAACCGCCCGGCGACCTCGTGCTCGAAGCGCCATTGCCGCTCGGCAAGCGCGTCTTCGCGCAAAGCTGGGTGCGCAAGGTGCTGATCGCGCTGGTGTTGATCGCCGTATGGGAGATCGCCGCGCGCGTCGTCAATAACGATCTGCTGCTGCCCACCTTCGGCGCGACTTTCATCGCGTTCGTGCAGGGCGTGTTGTCCGGCGAATTGCTGCAAAAAACGGCGGTGTCGATGTCGGTACTGCTGCGCGGTTATCTGCTCGGTGCGGCGCTTGCGTTCGTGCTGACGTCGCTGGCTGTGTCGACGCGTGTGGGCCGCGATTTGCTGTCGATGCTCACCGCGATGTTCAACCCGCTGCCTTCCATCGCGCTGTTGCCGATCGCGTTGCTCTGGTTCGGTCTCGGTACGGGCAGTCTGTTATTCGTGCTCGTGCATTCGGTACTGTGGCCGCTCGCGCTCAACACGTACTCCGGTTTCCAGTCGGTGCCGGCGACGCTGCGCATGACCGGGCGCAACTACGGCCTGACGGGCATGCGCCACGTACTGCTGATTCTGATGCCGGCCGCGTTGCCGTCGATTCTCGCCGGCTTGCGGGTGGGCTGGGCGTTTGCGTGGCGCACGCTGATCGCGGCCGAACTGGTATTCGGCGCGAGTTCCGGCAACGGCGGACTCGGCTGGTACATTTTCCAGAATCGCAACGAGCTTTACACGGACCGCGTTTTCGCGGGACTTGCAGCGGTAATCGTGATCGGGCTGTTGATCGAACATCTCGTGTTCGATACGTTGGAACGGGTGACGGTGCGGCGCTGGGGCGTGCAGCACTAGTCATGCGAAAGCGGCCGCGAGGCCGCTTTTTGTTTTGCAATGCGCGTTTTAACCGCGCGAGCGCGCCGCGCCTACGGACAATGGCCGGTCTTTCTCCTCGTCTTTTACTTCATTGCGTCCCGCGAGTTCGGCTGTCGTCTCCGCGCCGAACAGAAACACCGCCGCCGAAAAATACAGCCACATCATCAGCACGGCGAGCGAGCCTGCGGCACCGAAAGAACTCGCGGTGCCCGCATGCGTGAGATAAAGCCCGAACAGATGCCGTCCGACCGAAAACAGTATCGCCGCCGTCATGCCGCCGACCGCCGCATGCGCGAGACTCACCTGCGCGTCTGACATCCACCGAAGCAGGGCGGTGAACGCGGCGCCCAGCACGATCAGGCCGAGTACCGTTTGCACGATCGCGGTGACGACGACCAACGGCGAATCGCCGAATATCGCGTGTCCGGCGAACGTGATCGCCGTATCGAGCACGAGCGACACCACGAGCAAGAAGCCGAGGCCGAGCACCATGCCGACCGACACCAGCCGCGTGCGCACGAGCCACGTAATGCTGCCCTTGCTCTTGACGTTTTTCTCCGCCTCGAGCACCACGTCGAGCGCGGTGTTCAGCGAAGTAAAAGTCGCCGACGCACCGATGATCAACAACACGACCGACACCACGGCGGCAATGCCGCTGCCGCTCGCGCGATGCGCGTGTTCGACGATGGTCTGCATCGCTTCCGCGGCGTCCTTGCCCATAATGCCGCGCACCTGCTCGAACAGACGTCCGCGCGCGGCGTCTTCGCCGAAGAACCAGCCGGCGACCGCGAGCACCATCAGCAGCGTCGGCGCAAGCGAGAACGCCGAGTAAAAGCCGACGCTCGCGGCCATCATCGGGCAGCGGTCCGACATGAAGCGCTTGCCCGCATTGACCACGGTGGTGAAAGCGCCGCGTAGCTTTCCGTGCTTTTTCGGCGCCGCAGCGGGTGAAGAGACCTTGTTCATAAACGCCTCGCCATTGAGCGTGATTGCGCGCCGCATTCGATTCGACTAGCCGATGACCGGGCCGCCGAAGCCGCAGCGCTGGATTGCACGCCGCATGTCGCGTGCCCGCCAGGCGGGCGTGTCACGGTGGCCGGTGCGTTCGGCACGACCGTTTAGCCATCGGCATCCAGAACCGCCGTAGTTTTTCTTTCCCGCCGACGCAAATCTTCTCGTTTGTTTAATGCCTGCGCAAAGCCGATAGTTCAGTCACCGAGGGCGCACTGCAAGACTCGCGGCACACAGCGGCAGCCGGCCAGGCAACCGCTCTCATTTCTGAATTGCATGACAACAACTCTGGAGCACAACATGAATACGTCGGAAAAAGTGGCGATCGTTACTGGCGCCTCGCAAGGCATCGGCGCGGAACTGGTGAAGGCGTTTCGTCAGCGCGGCTATCGCGTGGTTGCGACGGCTCGCGGCATCACACCGTTCGACGATCCGAACATCGCGACGGTGGCGGGCGACATCGCCGATCCGGCCACCGCACGCCGCGTGATTGCAGAGGCGGTGACGCGTTTCGGGCGCGTCGATACGCTCGTCAACAACGCGGGCGTGTTTGTCGCGAAGCCGTTCACGAGCTATACGTCTGAAGACTACGCATTGGTGAAGGGCGTCAACCTCGACGGCTTCTTCAATATCACGCAGCTCGCGATTGCCGAGATGGAAAAGCACGAAAGCGGCCACATCGTCACCATCACGACGAGTCTCACCGATCATGCGATTAGCGGCGTGCCTTCGGTGCTGGCGTCGTTGACGAAGGGCGGGTTGAATGCGGCGACGAAGTCCATCGCGATCGAGTACGCTAAAGCCGGGATTCGCGCGAACGCGGTCTCGCCTGGCATCATCAAATCGCCGATGCACGCGCCGGAAACGCATGCGGGGCTCGGCGCATTGCATCCGATGGGTCATATGGGCGAAATGGACGACATCGTGCAAGCGGTGCTGTATCTGGATTCGGCGCCGTTCGTGACGGGCGAGATCCTGCACGTCGACGGCGGCCAGAGCGCCGGCCACTAAGCGCGGCCTTTAACAACAGCGGAACAACGGGCGCCGATTCGCGGCGCCCGCCTTTGCCACGGAGAACGACATGCCTATCGTCACGATTCAGGTCACGCGCGAGGGAACCAAGCCTGGCGCAACCGCCGTCACGGCGGAAGAAAAAGCGCGCTTGATCAGCGGTGTCAGCCATGTACTGCTCGATGTCCTGAACAAGCCGCTTGAAGCGACGTTCGTCGTGATCGAAGAAGTCGATATGGATAACTGGGGCTGGGGCGGCTTGCCTGTGGAGCAATACCGCAAGCAACTGGCGCTGAAGGCGCCGGGCGGCGCGAAGACGGATTAGAGAGTACTAACGCGGCGCTCGGCTATCGCGCGTTCGCCTCGGCAAGCAGCCACTCCTTGAACGCGACCACAGCCGGCTCGTTGCCGTTGTCCTTTCTATGCACCACGTAATAGGCGAGCTCGCACGTCTGCGCGTCGGGGAACGGCCGCACCAGCCGGCCTTCTGCGATGTCGCGCTCGACGAGGCACGTTCTGCCGAGCGCGACGCCGTTGCCCGAGATAGCGGTATGAATCGCGGCGGCGGAGTCGTTGATCTGCAGACCGCGATCGCAATCGACACGCCCTGCGTTGCCCGTCTTTTGCACCCATGATCGCCAGGTGGGAAACGTGGGCGCCGCGCGCATCGATATGTCGTGAATCAACGGATGGTAGTTGAGATCCGCCGGTGTTCTGAGCGGATGCTCGCCTTCGAGCAGCGCGGGGCTGCATACAGGGAAGAACTCGTCGCGCATCAGGAAGGTCGCGGCGAGATCCGGCCACTGACCGGTGCCGTAGCGGATGCCGGCGTCCACTCTATCCGCGACAAAGTCGACGAGTTTCAGCGACAGGTCGATGCGCAAATCGTAGCGCGGATACTTGCGCTGAAACCGCTCCACGCGATGCAAAAACCACTTGTCGGCAAGCGCTGGCGGCACCGTTACGGTGACCGTTATGCGCGCCTTGCTGGCCTTCAGCCTTTCGACCGCCTGTGCGAGCAGTTCAAAGCCGCCCTGCAATTCCGGCATGGCGGCGCGCGCCGCGTCGGTGAGCACGAGGCGCGATGCACCCGACGTCGAGCGATGAAACAGCTCGATTTCCAGCGTCTCCTCGAGTCCGCGAATCATCTGGCCGATTGCCGCGGGCGTCACATGCAGTTCTTCCGCAGCGGCGACATAACTCAGATGCCGGCCGACGGCCTCGAAGGCACGCAGTGCATTGAGATGATTGGGTGCTCGCATGGGCCGCTCGACAGGCTGATTGATTTCGATTGCCGCATGCTCGCAGGCGGGCATGACGGCGTCAACACTTCAATGCGGCACCGCGTCAGCCCGGTTGCGCCAACAGCTCGCGAATCTTCGCTTCGGTCTGCGCATAGTCGCCCTCGCCGAAGTGGCTGTATACGACATGTCCTGTCTTGTCGAACAGATACACCGCGGGCCAATACTGGTTATTGAACGCGTTCCAGGTTGCGTACTGATTGTCGAGCGCGACCGGATATTGAATGTCGAACTTCTTCACGGCAGCGCGCACATGCCCGGCATCGCGTTCGAACGGGTACTCCGGCGTGTGCACGCCGATCACTTGCAGCCCCTGGTTGCCGTACTGCTTATACCAGTTCTTCACGTACGGCAGCGTGTTCACACAGTTGATGCACGAGTAGGTCCAGAAATCGACCAGCACGACCTTGCCGCGCAGTTGCGAAAGCGTCAGCGGCGAGCCGTTGATCCATGTGTCGATGCCGGTTATTTGCGGCGCAACCGGCGTATTCCGTTCGGCGGCAGTGAGCGCGCTGCCGCGCGTCGCAAGCACGCTGGCGAGCAACGCGAGCGCGATGAAGGAGCCGATAGTGGCGAGGGTTTTGAGTCGGGCGTGCATGATGGAATCGTCCTTTGCATGAGAGGCGCGGTGCGCGCGAGGGTTGATCGGCAAGCGCGATGTCTTTGGATAGTCATTGGACGCCGTGGACGTATCTGGCGTGTGTCGCTTGCGGCTGCCTGTGCAACGTTCTGTGTCCGCGCCGCTGTGCGATACGTTGGGATACAAACCCGTGCGTGTGTGTGCCGCTCACATGCCTCGCCGGACGCGTTTTGTATCGCACTGTATCTACGCAGCAGGCCGATACACGAGCTTGCACAACGCCGCGTTCGCCGACACAAGCGCGATACGTCCCGGTAGTTCAATGCATGAATGCCGTAACACGCTCATTGAACAAAAAGGACACCGTTATGCTGCTCACACTTCTCGCCTTCGCCGGCGGCATGCTTACCATCCTGAGTCCGTGCATTCTTCCGGTCGTGCCGCTCGTGTTCGCGCGCGTCGATCAGTCGTTCGTGCGTCACGGCGTGCCGCTTCTGGCCGGCATGGCGCTGACGTTCGCGGTCGTCGCGAGCCTCGCGGTGGCCGGCGGCGCGTGGGTCGCGCACGTCAACGAATACGGCCGCTGGATCGCGCTCGCGTTCTTCGCCGTGTTCGGCGCGTCGCTGCTGTTTCCGTCGATGGCCGAGCGGCTCACGCATCCGCTCGTGAACCTCGGCAATCGTCTGGATGGCGCGGTGCGCCGCGACGGTGGCGAGCCTCGCGTGATGTCGTCGGTGGTACTCGGCGTTGCGACCGGCTTGCTGTGGGCGCCGTGCGCGGGACCGATCCTCGGTCTTGTGATGACGGGCGTGATCCTGCATCGGCCAGGCGGCGCGGGCGTGTTGCCGTTGCTCGCGTTCGCAGCGGGCGCGGCGGTATCGCTTGCGATCGTGCTCGCAATCGGCGGACGGGTCGTCGCGTCGCTCAGGCGCTCGTATGCGGTGAGCGAACGCGTGCGTCAGGTGCTCGGCGCGGCCGTGGTGCTGTCCGCTGCGGCCATTGCACTCGGCTTCGATACGCGCGTGCTGGCGCTGTTGCCGTCGCTGAATACGACCGGTATCGAAGAGAACCTGGTGCAGCGCTGGTCGCCGCGTGGCGGTTCGCGGAACGTTCAAGCGGAGAAGGCGAATGCGCAGCAGGTCGATTCAACGGCCGGCGATTCACAGGCTGCGGATTCACAGGCCGCGGATTCGCAAGCCATGAATGCAGAGCAGCCAAACGCTGGCGCGCTTCTGAAAGTGAGCATGACCGCAGAACCCGCGGCCGCGACAAACCCGACGCCCGCAGCCGCAAAACTTTCGTTACCGGCCGAAGGCGCGATGCCGTCGCTGTCCGGCGCCGTCGACTGGCTCAATTCGCCGCCGCTGAAAACCAGCGATCTGCGCGGCAAAGTGGTGATCGTCAATTTCTGGACGTACTCGTGCATCAACTGTCTGCGCACGTTGCCGTATCTGAAGGCGTGGTCGAACAGGTATCGCGATCAGGGGCTCGTCGTGATCGGCGTGCACGCGCCCGAGTTCGCGTTCGAACACAACATCGCGAACGTGAAGCGCGCGGCGGCCGATCTGCACGTCGACTATCCGATTGCCATCGATAACAAACTCGCCGTGTGGCAGGCATTCGACAATCAGTATTGGCCGGCCTTTTATATCGTCGATGCGCGCGGCGAGATTCGCTATCACCATTTCGGCGAAGGCGGATACGACGAGTCGGAACAGGTCATCCGTCAATTGCTCGCGGACGCCGGGCATTCGAAACTGCCCGCGTCCGCTGGCGCCGCGAAAGCGTCGGGCGTCGAGGCCGCCGCCGATCCGCAGGATTTGCGCTCGGGCGAGACGTACGTCGGTTATCGCCAGGCAGAAGGTTTTGCGTCGCCGGAAACATTGGCGCCCGACATGCTCCGCGCGTACAGCAGCCCCGCGCGGCTGCGTACAGGAAGCTGGAGTCTCGACGGCGAATGGAACGTTGCCGGCGAGCGCGCGCAATCCGGCGCGAGCGGCGCGAAGATCGCCTACCGTTTTCACGCGCGCGATCTGCATCTCGTGCTGGGACCGATGGCGGACGGCAAGCCGGTGCGTTTCAGAGTGACGCTCGACGGCAAGCCGCCGGGCGCTTCGCACGGCGCCGACACGGATGCAAACGGCGTAGGTGTCGTCGATAAAGAGCGGCTTTACCAGCTCGTGCGCCAAAGCGGCGCGGTTCAGGATCGAACGTTTGAAATCGAGTTTCTGGATGCCGGCGCGAGTGCGTATGCGTTCACGTTTGGTTAGCCAAACGCGACGAGCCGTGCGCTACTCGCATACGGGCTAATGCGCCGACGGCTTATGCAGGGACTGCGCGTGCGCATAGGCCGGATGCCAGCCGCCGAGCAGACGGTCGACCGCTTCGCGCGCATCGCGCAGGGCGTTGGATAGCAATTCATGCGAGGTGTCAGTCGAATACGCAGTCGTGTCGCAACGCGTATCGACGGTAAGCATGCGCTCGCCGAGCTTTCGCGTAATCGTGCGTTGCACGCGAATGCGTTGCATGTCGTCGGCGGGAAGGGCTTCGATCAGCAGGTCGAAGCCGCGATAAGTTTCGCTGAGGCGTTGCGTCATGTCGTGCCGTTTCATGTCACGCACGCTTTGCCGTCGAGGCGAATCGACCCTCGCGACGTTCGCGAAGTTCGCGCCGCTCACGCCGCCACCTGAACCGGCCGCTTAAGCACACCGACCGCGAGCGCCGTGACGATGGTGCCCACCGCGATCGCCAGCACATACATGCCGAGATGCGTGACCGCGTTCGGAATCGGCAGCACGAAGATGCCGCCGTGCGGTACCTTCAGATCGACCGCCGACGCCATCGAAATCGCGCCCGTGATCGCCGAGCCGATCACGCATGCCGGAATGATCCGCATCGGATCGCGCGCGGCGAACGGAATTGCGCCTTCGGTGATGAACGCCATGCCGAGCACCGCGGCCGCGTTGCCCGCTTCGCGCTCGTCGGCGACGAAGCGGTTGCGGAAAATCCACGTCGCGAGCGCGATGCCGAGCGGCGGCGTCATGCCCGCGGCCATCGCCGCCGCCATCGGCGTGTAGACCTGGCTTGCGATCAAACCGGTGCTGAACGCATACGCGGCCTTGTTGACCGGGCCGCCCATGTCGAAGGCCATCATCGCGCCGAGCAGCAGGCCGAGCGTGACGGCGCTGCCGGTTTGCATCGAGCGAAGCCAGTTTTCGAGGCCGTGCAGCGCGGTCGCGACGGGCGTGCCGACCACGTAGATCATCAGCAGACCGACGACGAGCGTCGAGACTAGCGGGATGATGAGCACCGGCTTGAGACCCTCCAGGTTGCGATGCAGCTTGAGCTTGCGGCTGATGAGCAACGCCGTGTAGCCCGCGAGAAAGCCCGAAATGATGCCGCCGAGAAAACCCGCGCCGAGGCTGGCGGCAAGCATGCCGCCGACCATGCCGGGCGTGATGCCCGGACGGTCCGCAATCGAATACGCGATGTAGCCCGACAGCACCGGCACCATCAGCGCAAACGCGGACTTTGCGCCGATCTGGAACAGCGCCCACGCCAGCGTGCCTTTGTGCGCGTCGTCGAATGCGTAGATGCCGCCGAGCGCGAACGAAATCGCAATCAGCAGGCCGCCCGCCACCACGAACGGCAACATGAACGACACGCCGGTCATCAGATGCCGGTACGGTCCCGACGCTTTTGCCGAGCGCTGCTTCTTCGCTGCGGCGACCTGATCGGCGAGCGCGCCGCCCGCTGCCGCTTGACCGTTTGCGCTTGCGTTTGCTTGCGAAGCGGGCGCGTTGCCATCGATGGACGCTTCGGCAATCGCACGTTCAATCAACGCCGCGCCTTTGCCGATCGCGCCCTTCGTGCCGGTTTCGTAGATGGGCTTGCCGCGAAAGCGGCTTTTGTCGACTTGCGTATCGGCGGCGATGACGACGAGGTCGGCTGCGGCGATCTGTTCGTCGCTCAGCGTGTTTTGCGCGCCGACCGAGCCCTGCGTTTCGACGTGAATCTCGTGACCGAGCGACTTCGCGCCTTGCGCCAATCCTTCGGCGGCCATGAAGGTGTGCGCGATGCCGGTCGGGCACGATGTGATCGCAACGATTTTCAGCGCGCGTGGCGAGGCTTGCGCGCCTTGCGCGGCGTGTGCATTGCCTCCGCCTTGCGCCGTATTCGAAGCCACATTCGCGGCGACGCGTGCGAGCACCGCATCGGCTTCGCGGATCGCGTCGTCGAGCGACACGCGGTGAATCGTCTTGCCCGCAAACGGCGTTTCGTCGATGCGCTCATCGGCGTCCGCTGCGATCAGTACCGCTTGCGCCGCGTCGATCTGCGCCGCATTCAACGGATGCTGGACGCCGAGCGCGCTGCGCGTTTCGACGGCGAGCGAAGCGCCGCGTCTTTGCGCCGCGCGGTTCAAGGCCTGCGCCGCGACCATCGGCGACGCGCTTTGTTGCGGGGACGATACCAGTCCAATCAGCTTGTCCATTGCTCTTCCTGGCTTACACGGCTTGATGTTGGGTCACGCGCAGCGGGTTCGCGGCGACGCTGAAGGTGCGCAACTCGACTTGCGCGGCGAGCGCGTCGAGCGTCGCGCGATCCGGCAGATGCGGACCGACGCGCGCGAGCTTGCCCGCGGCGAACGCGGTGGCGCGCCGGCCGACCTCGTGCCACGGACGCTTTTCCGCGAGACTCGCGACGAGCCCCGCGACGAGCGCGTCGCCGGCACCGACGGTGCTTGCCACCGGCACGCGCAACGGCGCCGCGCGCCAGCCTTCATAGGCTCCGGCACTTGCCGCTGCTTGGGAGTGCGCTTGCGAAGAATGCGCTTCGGATTGCAGGCGCGTCACGCCGAGCGCACCACGCTCGCCGAGCGAAACCACCACGTACTTGACGCCGCGTTCGGCCAGCTCGCAAGCGGCCTCGATCAACGCGTCGTCGTCGGCGAGCGAACGGTCGAGCGCGGCTTCCAGTTCTGCGCGATTCGGCTTGACGAGATCCGGCAGCGCGCCGGGCTCGTTCGCCGCGAGCGCGTCGGCGAGCGGCGCGCCGCTCGTGTCGAGCGCGACCTGCGCGCCCGCCGCATGCAATGCGCGCGTGAGCCGCCGATAGAACGACACGTCCACGCCCGGCGGCAAGCTGCCCGCCAGCACGAACCAGCGGCCCGGCGCGGCGAGTTCGATCACGCGCCGCTCCAATGCGTCGACGTCGGCCGCGTTCGGCAGCGAGGTCGCGAGATTGATGTCGGTGGTTTGATCGCGTGCGGTATCGACCAGCTTCACGTTGATGCGCGGACGCCCCGCGATTCGCACGAAGCGGTCGACGATCTGCTTGTCGGCGAACATCGCGTCGAACGCGGTTGCGTCGTCGCGACCGAGCAGGCCCGTGACGATCGTCGCAATGCCGTAGTCGGCGAGACAGCCCGCGACATTCACGCCCTTGCCGCCCGCGTTGAATTCGAGCGATGCCGCGAGATTGACCTCGCCGAGCGCGAGATTCGCGACGCGCACGGTCTGATCGAGCGCCGGGTTCGGCGTGACGGTGACGACCGTGTTCATGCGGCCGCCTTGATCTCGGTGGCTTCGAGCGCGCGAACCGCGTCGACGTCCTCGCAATCCAGCGCGCGGCGCGCGAGCGCCTGCAATGCGTCGAGACGCGACGCGCGCAGCCGCGACTTGACGGCGGGAATGTCGCGCGAGCTCATCGAGAGTTCATCGACGCCGAGGCCCGCAAGAATCGACGCGCCGAGCGGATCGCCCGCGAGGCCGCCGCATACGCCGACCCACTTGCGATGACGCCGCGCGCCGTCGACGGTCTGTTTGATCATGCGCAGCACGGCGGGATGCAGGCTTTCGGCCATGCGCGCGAGTTCGGGATGTTCGCGGTCGACGGCGAGCACGTATTGCGTCAGGTCGTTCGTGCCGATCGAAAAGAAGTCGACGAGCGCGGCGAAGTGATCGGCAAACGCGGCCGCCGACGGCGTCTCGACCATGATGCCGAGCGGCACCTTCGGCGCGTCGAGTTCGGCGCGCACGGTCTCGGCGAGCGCGAGCGCCTGACGCGCTTCGTCCAGCGTGGAGACCATCGGGAACATGATCCACAGCGGGCCTGTTTTGGCCGCGCGATAGAGCGCGCGCAACTGCGGCACGAACAGATCGGGACGGCGCAGGCACAGACGCAGCCCGCGCACGCCGAGAAACGGATTCGATTCGTGCGGCAGGTTCAGATACGGCACCTGCTTGTCGCCGCCGATGTCGAGCGTGCGAATGATCAGATGACGTCCGCCGCTCGCTTCGACCATGCGCCGATAGCAGTCGTACTGTTCGTCCTCGCTCGGCGCATCGTGGCGTTCGAGAAACAGGAACTCGGTGCGCATCAGGCCGACGCCGTCCGCGCCGTTCGCGATCGCGTCGCGCACCTGATCCGGACGCGTGATGTTCGCGCCGATTTCGAGCACGTGGCCGTCCAGCGTCGCGGCGGGCAGCGCGCGATTTGCCGCGGCGCGTCGAGCCTGCTCCGCGAGTTCGGCTTGCGTTTGACGCGCTCGCTCGAGGTCGCGCGCCGACACGCCGGCATACAGACGGCCGCTCGTGCCGTCGAGCACGGCGGCGCTGCCGTCGACGATATTCATCAACGCTGCGCCGCACGCGACCGCCGCCGGCACGCCGAGCGTACGCGCGAGGATCGCGGTGTGCGAGGTCGGGCCGCCCGACACCGTGCAGAAGCCGAGCGTGACGGCGGGGTCGAGCATCGCCGTGTCTGATGGCGTGAGATCTTCGGCGATCAGGATGGCGGGCGTGTCGAAGCGCGTGTCCGCCGCGACGTTTTCGCCGAGGTGCTTGAGCACGCGCCGCGCGACGTCGCGCAGATCGGTCGCGCGCGACGCGAGCAGCGGATCGGGCAATGCGGCGAGGCGCGCGGCCTGCCGTTCGGCGGCCTGATGCCACGACCACGCAACGCCGTGTCCGTCGAGCAGCAGGCGTGCGGCTTCGGCGAGCAAGTCGGTGTCGTTGAGCAGTTCGCGGTGCGCCGCGAAGATCGCGCCTTCTTCCGCGCCGAGGCGTGCGGTCGTGTCGCGTGTGAGCGCGTCGAGTTCGCCGGCGGTATGGCGCAATGCCGTGTCGAGCCGATGCGTCGCTTCGACGGTTTCTTGCGGTTGGTCCTGAATGTCGAGCTGCGCGGTGCGCATCACGCGGATCGGGCCGATGGAAAAGCCGGGCCCGGCGCTGACGCCTTCGAACACCGTCGCCGGATCGGCCGGTTCCCACGACACCGGCTGCGCTTTCTGCCGACGTGCGCGCGCCGCGGCGGCGCGCTCGTGCTCTTCGGCGGACAGCGCTTCGATGGTGCGCTTGAGGGCCGTGAGCGCGTCGGCGGCGTCCACGCCTTGCGCCGACAGCACCAGTTGCGCGTTCGCGGTCGCGCCGAGTTGCAACAGGCTGACGAGATTCTTCGGATCGGCGGCGAGCTTGCCGTTGCGCACGCGCAAGGCGGCCTGATAGCGCTTCGCCGTGGCCACCCATGCGCTTGCCGGCCGCGCGTGCAGCCCGTGCGGATAGTCGAGCACCAGTTCCACGCGCTGCGCGAAATCGGCGGGCGTACTGTCGACGACGCTCGTCACCGGATCGACTGAGGCGCCGTTCAGCGCATCGACGATCAGGCCAGGATCGCGCGCGTCGATGAGCGCGCGCAGCTTGTCCGCGTCGCCGATCAGACGCGTGAGGCGTTGCAGCAGCGCGATGTGTTCGTCCGACTGAGCGGCAATCGCGACGACCAGGTTGGCGCGCTCGCCGTCATGCCACTCGACGCCCTCGGGCAATTGCAGCACCGCGACGCCGGTGCGCCGGATCAGATGGCGGTCTTCCTGCATGCCGTGCGGAATGGCGACGCCGCTGCCCAGATACGTATTCGAGACTGTTTCGCGAGCGTGAAGACTGTCGACGTAGCCGGGCTCGATATAGCCGGCCGCGGCCAGCAGTTCGCCCGCCTGTACGATCGCGTCGTGTTTCGAACTGGCCCGTGCGTTCAATCGAACCAGCTCCGCGGTAAGCAGCGACGGCATCGCGTCTCCTGAAATCGAATCGTTGAAGTGGGTGTTATTGGAATCGATACCACTTTGTCCGTCAAGCGTTGCCCGCAAGCGGCATAGTTCACTTGAAATGGCATGAACGCAGGTAGAATGGCTCGAAAGAGCCGAGCAGCCTGTGTCCGGCGACAGCGGGCAAATGCCGAGGTCGTCGGGCAATCCAGGGAAAATACCGAGCGATTCAAGGAATCGATACCACTTTCATGAATCTACGAATCAAGGATGTTGCGGAAGCCGCCGGCGTGTCGGTCACGACGGTTTCGCGCGTGCTGTCGAACAATGGGCCGGTGCGCGATGCGGTGCGTCAGCGCGTGCTGGGCGCGATCGAGCAATTGGGTTATCGGCCGAACGCGGCGGCGCGGCGTCTGCGTTCGGGCGATACGGCGACCATCGGCCTGATCGTATCGGACGTGCGCAATCCGTTCTTTACCGAAGTCAGCCGCGCCGTCGAAGACGCCGCCTATCAGCAGGGCTTGCGCGTGATCCTCTGCAACACGGACGAAAACGCCGAGAAAGAGGCCATGTATCTGCGGCTGATGGAAGAGGAGCGCGTCACGGGTTGCATCTATTCGCCGACGCACGACGCGGCGCAGCGTTTCAAGGCGCAGGCCTACGACTTCCCTGTGGTGATGATCGACCGCGCCGGGCCGGCGGGCAGCGCGGATGCCGTCGTGCTCGATAACCGCGACGCGGCGGCGCGCCTCGTCGAGCATCTGGTGGGGCGCGGCTACCGGCGCATCGCCGGGCTATTCGGCAACGCGAGCACTACGGGCCGCGAGCGTCACGATGGTTTTGCGCACGCGCTTGGCCGACACGGTTTGCCGGTGCTGGCGGAATTCGTCGAACCGAACCCGGCGAGCGCGCTCGAGCATGTCGGCGCATGGCTCGCGCGCGACGCGGATACGCGGCCCGATGCGATTGTCGCGAGCAACGGCCTGTTGCTGCTCGGCGCGTATCGCGAGATGCGCGCGCGCGGCGCGACGCCTGGAACCGACATCGCGCTCGCCGGTTTCGACAACGACGCGTGGACCGACCTCGTCGCGCCGGGCATCACCGTCGTCGCGCAGCCGGTGTATGAGATCGGCAAGATCGCCATGCAATTGCTTACCCAGCGTCTCGCCGATCCTTCCATGTCCACGCGTTCGCTCGTGCTGCCCGGCGATCTCGTGGTTCGCGGGTCCACTGCGGCGCGCTAGCGCTTCGCGCTTCACCGGCCACGTTCATGGCCGTTTGGTATGCCACTTGCTGGATCGCGATGGTTTTTCTCTCGCAGATCGCCATACATGTCAGCAACAACGAGTACCTGTCAAAGGTGGAGCGCCCGCCAGGTGCGGGTATTACACGAGGTGCCGCGTGTCCTCGTGGTCGACGACAACGAGGATGCGGCCGAAGCGCTTGCGACGTATCTATCGTATGAAGGTGTGGAAGCGCGCTCGGCGAACGGCTGTGACGACGCGCTCGCGTGCGTAAAAGACTGGGTGCCCGACGTGGTCGTGCTCGACATCATGATGCCGGGGCGCGACGGCTACGAAACAGCAAGCGCGCTGCGCAGCTATCTGCCCACGCCGAGCCTCGGCATTGTTGCGTTCACTTCGCTCGATGAGGAACACGTGCGGGAGACCGGCCGCGGCCGACACAATTTCGACGGCTATTGTCAGAAGGGCACCGCGCCTAACGTGCTGCTCGCCTTGATGCGCACGCTGTGGCGCGAGAGAAACTGAGCATGCGATCGATCAGTGCAAGGCGAGCGTGACGATGCAGCACAGCACGAACACCAGCAACCCGGCGGCGACGGCCACATCGACTGGATAGCGCATGCTTCCCCCGCACTGACGTTTAAACAGTCCTTATCCTAATCAACAGAGGGAAGACGAAAAAGCGGCCAGTGAACAGCAATGTGGGAGAACCAACGCTGCGCGAAGAACGTCGGCGCGAGCGTGTTTGCGGTAGCGCTTCCAGTTGCCGATGCGTGTTTGCTAGGGCTTGCTTTGCGGCGCGCGATCGAATGGCGGCCGCGGCATCTTGTCGATTGCCGCGAGGTCTTCCGACAGGCTCGTGCGCAACGTGGCGATTGCCTGCTCGGGATTGGCGGGCTTCAACTGCTCGCGCGCGAGCGAGTCGTACACGTAGTGGCGCAGCATCGGGTCCTGCGTTTTGTTCAGCACGTCGTGATAGACCGCGACGATGTCGCCCGGTCGTCCGCTCAGCGCGTAGAGACGGCGCAACTGTTCGAGATCGTTGACGACTGCGAAGCCGGGACCCATCGGGCCGATTGGACCGGCGGGCTCCATCGCGGCATGAGGTCCATGCGGCGCATCGCCTTGCGCGTGCGCGGGCGGCGGCGCGTTTTCTTCTGCCGATGCGGTTGTTGCCGCGATTGCGGCGAGGTTTATCGCGGCGGCCAGCGCCGCGCCCAATATCTGTTTTTTCATCACGTCGCTCCCATTCGACAAATGCCGGCGCGACAGTGCGCCGGTTCATCGAAAAGATAGACGAGACACCGTCGCCGCGGGTTACGAACGCGTGTCCGCACACTTACGAACTCTTGCTGCCGATGCGCGTGTGCATGCGGATGGAGACGCGCCGCGAAGCACTTCGCACGGCGCGTGGAACGGCGCATGCGCTGGCGCAATGACGTCGGATGGCGCATGATGGACGCAATGTGCCGTCCGACCCCGCAACCGCGCAGCGCGGCCGCAGGGGCGCGGCGCACCGGGAGCGCCTGCGTGTGTGTCTGTGTTTGCGTCGCGTGAATCATGCGGCGCAGCGCCGCCGGCGATCGTTCAACCGTAAAGGAGGATTTCGCATGGACCGACCTGATACCGCCAATCCGTTTGGCGATTTCACCAAAATGCTCGAGCAGTTCAAGCTGCCCGGCTTCGACGTGCCCGCCATCATGGAAGCACGGCGCAAGGACGTCGAAGCACTGGTTCAGGCGAATCAGACTGCGTTTCAAGGCATCCAGTCGCTCGCGCAGAAACAGGCGGAGATGTTGCGCACGACGCTGGCCGAGTTGCAATCGCTGACGACGCAACTATCGGCAAGCGGCAGCACGCCTTCGCCAAAAACCGCGGAGCTGATCCAGCAAAGCCTGCACAAGTCGCTCGCGGACATGCAGCAGCTGGCGCAGGCGGCGTATCAGACGCAAGCGGAGTCGTATGCGGTGATCGCAAAACGCGTCGAAGAAAACGTGCAGGAATTGCGCTCGCTTTTGCAGCAGCAACAGCAGAAGACGTGATTGCCCAGTAGTCTGCCGCTCGCGGACGGCTGATGCCGTTCGCAAGCCAGGCCGCGGAAGGTCGTCGAAATCCGGCGAACCTTTCGCGGCTTTTTCATGTGCCGCGCTTGTCGTGGCTCGTTTAAAGCGGCGGAAATTTCAGCGCGCGCTTACATCGCTCGCTTCGCTGCGCGCCACGGGGCTCTTCTTCGGAAGCAGCGCGTTGCCGGTTTGCGCGAGTCCGAACAACGCGTATTACTGCCCGTCTTCGACACAGCAGTTGAGCGCGATGATCGAAGGCGCGAACGGCGCGACGAGCGCGGTGAATTTCAGCGTGGCCAATGCAGATGCCGTTGCGCAAACCTATGCCGGCGATTCCGCGTTGCCGCTATTGGCGGGACCCGCTTTCGTGACATCGTCGATCTTCGATTGGGGCTTGCCGTTCTTCTATGGACGCAACGTGTACGCCGCCATCGAGCAGCAGGCCACACCGAGCGGCGTCGGGCCTTACGTCGCGTATTGAACCGTTGCGAGAGCCCGCCAATAAAAAAAGCCACACCGGCTTTTAGGCCGGTGTGGCTCTCGTTTGACCTGCTGTTCTTTATTGCTTGTCCAACTCTTGTAGCAGCTTGAGTACGGATTTGCCGAATGCCTGCGGGCGGCCCTTAAAGATCCGCTCGACGGCTTTATCTTCGATCAGCCGCCGGCGCAGCGCTTCGCGTTCGTCGTGCTGTTCTGCGAGACGTGCCGCGGCTTTCACGTATTCGTCCTTGGAGTAGGTCGTGAGCCAGTCTGGCAGACCCGCGCGCTCGAAAAGTCCGCGGTCGATATGTTCGAAGACTTCCGGCCCGCAAAGATTGACGCCCGGCAGACCCATCGTGAATGAATCGACGATACCGTTGGTGTTGCCGAACGGGAAGGGGCTCACGAACATGTCCAGGCCGTTCAGTACTTTCAGATAGTTCGGATAGGAGAGCGAGCCGTACACGTCCACGTCGGATTCGGGCAGCGTTGCGTGAATCGATTTCCTGACGTAGGCCGGATCGATGCTCTCGCTCCAGGCGGTCATGAAGTGGAAGTGCACCGGCACGCGCGCTGTCTGCACGATCGCTTTACATGTCTCGAGAAAGTCCGGGTTGATTTTCATGGCGCTTGCCGTCACGCCGATATGCACGACGTCGCGACGTTCGGGAACGGATGCCGTGATGGGCGTCAGCAGTTTTGAAGGCACATACGGCTGTCCATCCTTCGGAAGACGAAGCAACTTCTCGCTGAAGCACGCCGGGTCGCCCACAAAATCGTCCTCGACACTCACATAGTCGATGTGCGCGGAATGCATGGTCGCGGGATGGCCGAGTCCGGCAATCTGCAACGGAGCAACGCGCAGGTTCGATAGAAAGATCGTATGAGCGAACATGCCGACGCTCGGCATATACAGCACGTCGGGTCGTTCCCGCTCGGCGAATTCCTGAATCTGCCGAATGCAGTCGCCGATAAACTCCGGATGCTCGAACTCGATGAAGCGGTCGAAAACCGCGCGGCCGGTTTCGTCCACGTGCTGATCTTCGCCGAACGCGACGACTTCGAAATGTTCGCGTGCGGCGAGCATGGTGCGCGAATGCGTCCGATAAATAGAATGGCCGCCGGAAAACCATTCGAGCACGACGAGCATGATTGGCTTGCGGCCTTTAACTGGCCTATGGGCAACGCTGGATTCAGGTCCCAACAACTCGAGGGTCTCCAGCTTTTTGCGTACCAGACGACTGATGCTGCGCTTGAGCTCATGCCGTTTCGGCGAAGTCGAATAGCTGCAGTGCATATACGAGCCGAAAACCGCGTTGGCCGGCAGATCGTCCAGGTCTTCCACCAAGTCGACCTTTCCCGGAAGCCATTCGAGCAGACGTTCGCGCTTGTCGTGCGCGGCGGGCGAGATATGTACCGCAGCACTGACGATTGAAATGGCGAGACTCGTCGCGAGCACGGGGTCGCACTTGTGAAGTTCCTCGAAATCGATGTCGTACTTCGAGCCGGACGTGTAGAGCACGAGTTGCTTGCGGGTCAATACGTCGCGAGCCGTGGCGTCGTCGCTGTCACGCGACGTCTCGAGCAGTTTCTCGACGATGTGGTCCGTCGAACCGTACGAGCTCACCGCGAAAATCATATCGATCCAGGAACGGCCGCAGAACATGACGTTGATCCTGTCGGCGTCAAGCGCGTATTCCGGTGCCGAGAGCAGCGCGCTGAAGGCGTCCGCGATGCGCTGCAGCGTTTGCCGCGCGGCTTCGTCGTCGGCGGGGTTCGGACGGTTTTTCGCAAAGCGCTCGATACCGAGCCCGCCGCGATTTTGCCGCAGGGTGTCCAGCAGTGCGGCGAACTCTTCATGCGCGGCGTCGTAGTCGCCGGCCTGGACCTGGGATTCGAAACGATCGAGGGAAAATTGTGTGCTCATGGCCGTGGTCAGTAGCGAGCGGCTTGCGGTGTTCTGCGCGGCCGTCGTAATCAATGGAAAACGCGAGCGGCGGAAATGCGGGCAGCCTGGATCAGACTGCGACGCATGTCTCGTCGGCTAAATACGATTTTGAGAGATTTGAGCGGGCAGGTATCTAGGAGCAGTCTTATTTTTGAGACGGAACTCCTGGACGACTCCTGCAGGCCGGCGCGGCTGTGAGCGCGGACTCCGGCGCTGCTAGTGCTGTGCTGGCGGCGAAGCCGGCGATTTGTCCCCCGCTTCCGCGATCACGCGATGCACGAAGCGCAGTTTGTCCACCACGGGCGCGGCCAACGCGAACGGATAGCCGTCCGGCATGCCGAGGCTGCGATTCAGGCCGTTCAAGGCGTAGGTGAGCGGAAACCAGCGCTTCATGAGCGTATCGAAGCTCGCGTTCTCAACGGGCGTGCGGTCGGTCAGCGTGGGCTCGCGCGGATCGTCGGAAAGGAGCGCGATGCCATACGCGGTCGACGTGTCGAGCACGTCGACGATCATCAGATAATGCGCCCATGTCTCCGCCCAATCTTCCCAGGGATGCATCGTTGCATACGCACTGATGTACGACGCCTGCCAGTCGGCCGGCGCGCCGACACGATAGTAGGCGTCGAGTGCGTCGCCGTAATTCGCGCGCTCGTCGCCGAAAAGCTCGCGGAACGCTGGGAGCCAGCGCGGGTTGTTCTCTATCAGCCGGCTGAAATAGTAGTGCCCGGTTTCGTGGCGGAAGTGGCCGAGCAGCGTGCGATACGGTTCGCCCATCGCAGTGCGGACTTTCTCGCGATGCGCGTCGTCGGCCTCGGCGATGTTGAGCGTGATAAGCCCGTTGTCGTGGCCTGTCATCACACGCGAACCGTCGCCACTGTCTTCGAGAAATTCGAACGCGAGACCTTGTTGCGGATCTTGCCGGCGCGATTTGACGTCGAGACCGAGTTCGGCAAGCGTGTAAAGCAGCCGCCGTTTCGCCACTTCCAGTCGATACCAGTAGAGCCGGTTATCCGGCGTGCTGAGATTCGGAATGGTGCGCGTCAGTTGGCAGGCGCGGCACAGCGTGTCGGGCGAATCGGCCGGAATCATCCAGTTGCAGACGTTTTCCACCGCGTAGTTGTGGCATTGCTTGTAAAGCGCACCGTCCGCTTGGGGATGCAGGCTGCGCCAGCGCGCTTCGCCTGCATCTTCAAACGCGCTGATTGCACGCAGTTGCGGCAGGTAGCCGAGCAGTGCCTCGCAGCGTTCACAGCGGACGTTTTCGAAGAACACTCGTTGCGAGCAGCGGTTGCAGTGGAACGTTTTCATGACGAAGCTCGAGCGGTGAGTGGCCTGGAGTGCCAGTAAGAAGCCTGGGCTTTGCGCAATGTCCGTGCCGCGTTTCGCTGACGTCGCCGGTTTCGGGCATGGCTGATGCGTGCGGAATGTGCAGCGAGTCAGGTAATCGGCCAACGCCTTGCTGGCAATATAATCCTTTGCATACTGCGAAGTCACGAGGTGATCATGACGCGGCCGTTTTTCACGATCGGGCATTCCACGCGCACGCTTTCCGAGTTCATCGGTCTGCTGGAAAATTCGGACGTCGAAGTATTGGTCGACGTGCGCAGCATTCCACGTTCGCGAACGAACCCGCAGTTTAACCGCGATACGTTGCCGGAGTCGCTGGCGCCGGCTCATATCGACTACGTGCATCTGGAGGAACTGGGTGGGCGGCGCGGGCGCCGCAAGGAAGAAGGTCCGTCTGTGAACGACTACTGGACGCATCCCGCGTTTCGTAACTACGCCGATTACGCAATGACGGACGCTTTTCAGAAGGGACTGGTGGAACTGCGGGAACTGGGGCATCGCCGACGTTGCGCGATCATGTGCTCCGAAGCAGTCTGGTGGCGTTGCCACCGGCGCATCATTACCGATTACCTGCTGATGCACGGCGAACCGGTGTGCCACATCTTGAGCGAGCAGCACGTTGACACCGCAACCATCACGCCGGCTGCGCAGGCGCAGCCTGACGGCCTGCTGATCTATCGTGCGGATTCCGCCTCGCATTGAAGCGGAATCGTTGCGCTAGCCGGTTGCGCTTAGCCGGCCTTGCCGATAGGAGCGAAGCGGCGCTTTGCGCGCGTCGGCGTCAAACGACGGAACCGCTCTTTCTTGTGCTCTTCTTCGAAGTAAGTGAGCGACGGCTTGACGAGATCGCTGCGCGAGACGATGCCAACAAGACGCATGGACTTCGAATCCGCCACGACGGGCAGCCGTTCGAGGCCGTGCACAGCAAGTCTCGTCGCAACCATCCGGCATGTTTCGGTCGGCAACGCGAACACCGGCGAGCGCCGCTCGAAGACACTGTCTACGTTCATGGCAGTGCGCAAATCGGGGTTCTCATCGCGGAACTGTTCGAGCAATGTGCGATCGGCTACGCCGATTACCGCGCCTTCACGCACGACAGGATACGCGCGGCGAGTCTGCTTCGCGCCGAAGAAAGTGTCGAGCGCTGTGCCGACTGTCATGCCGGCATCGATCGAGTCGACCGAGGCAGTCATCACTTCATCCACGTGATGGCGCTCGAGCGGATCGACGCCGTACTCACGGTAGATGTGATAGCCGCGCCGCGCGATTTTTTCCGTCATGATCGAGCGGCGCATGGTCACGGTGGCGAAGCCATGCGCGACGAGCGTTGCGGTGAGCAGCGGCAGCAGCGCGTTGCTGTCGTGGGTGAGGCCGAAAGCGAACACGATTGCGGTGAGCGGCGCACCGAGCGTGGCGCCGAGCGTCGCGGCCATGCACACGAGCGGCCACAACGCAGGCTCATTGCCCGGCAGCCAGTGCGAGAGGACGGTGCCGAGCCCCGCGCCGAGCATCAGCAGCGGGGCGAGCACGCCGCCGGACGTGCCGGAACCGAGCGCGACGACCCACATGACGGCCTTCACCGCGAGCAGCACGATTGCGATCTGCAACGCGATGTGCTGATGCAGCAGATCGCCGATCACGTCATAGCCCACACCGAGCGCGCGCGGTTCGAGCCATCCGCCGATACCGACGACGATGCCGCCGAGCGCGGGCCACCACATCCAGTGAATCGGCAGTTTGCCGAAAAGATCTTCGGTCTTGTAGAGCGAGGCGGACAGTGCCGACGCCAGCGCACCGGACAAAAGCCCTGCAATCAGGCAGGAAAATAGCGACCAGCCATCGGGCGCGGCTGTTTCGAGCGGGAAGAGCGGACCCGTGCCAAAGAACGCCGCGCGAGCAAAACCGGCCACCGCGCACGCCACTGCGACCGGCAGGAAACTGCGCGGGCGCCATTCGAACAGCAGCAATTCGACCGCCAGCAGCACGGCCGCCAGCGGCGTGCCGAACACGGCGGTCATGCCCGCGGCGGCGCCTGCGACGAGCAGCGTCTTGCGTTCCGCCGCCGTCACCTTGAAGCATTGCGCGATCAGCGAACCGAGCGCGCCGCCCGTCATGATGATCGGCCCCTCGGCGCCAAACGGACCGCCGCTGCCGATCACGATGCCCGACGACAGCGGCTTGAGCACCGCCACTTTCGGCGACATCCGGCTCTTGCCGAAGAGAATGGCTTCGATTGCCTCGGGAATGCCATGACCGCGGATTTTTTCGGAGCCGAAGCGCGCCATCAATCCGACAATCAGTCCACCGACTACCGGCACGCCAATGACCCAAACGCCCAGGCTGTTATGCGCCGGCGAATGTTCGGCGAATGACAGCGTGCCGAAGAAGAACAGGTTCGTGAACAGATGAATCAGATTGAGCAGCACGAATGCTGCCAGCGTACTGACCGCGCCGATGCACGCCGCGAGCGCGAAGATGCCCGGCAGCCGTGCGTTCGCGGAGAAGTCGCGCTTGTGGGAGTCCGTGGTCATAGTTAGTCGAGGTCGATCTGGGGAACCTGGAACGCGCCTTTCAGCGATTTCAGCTCGGCGCGGTGCAGCTCCGCGAGTCTCGCAAGCACCCGCTCGCCGGCTTTTTCAATGTGCACTTCAACCTGGCGGCGGTCGGTCTCGCTAGTCTGGCGGCGCACGAGCTCGAGCGCCTCGCAACGCGACACCAGCGCGACGACGCCGTGATGTTGAGCCTGAAGCCGCTCGGCCAGTTCGCCGACCGTTGCCCAGTCGCGCTCCGGATAGCCCTTGATGTGCAGCAGCAACAGATACTGCAGCGGCGTAATGCCTTCGCTCTGCGCGGCCTGTTCCGAGAACCGCTCGAAGCGCCGCATCTGATAGCGGAACTCCGACAGTTGCTCAAAGTCGGCTTTGCGCAGCCCGCGAGCCCGTTCTTTCATTGTTCGTCTGCCTGCTTGAAGAAGACAAAAATTATATCACAAAATGATGTAATCGACCGGTGCTATTCGTCTGCCGATAGCTTGCCGCAATCCTTACGCGGCCTGCTGCGCCTTCACCACGGTCTGACGATAAAGACCGGAAATCAGATCGACTTGCGTAATCATGCCGACTACATGTCCGGCGGCATCGAGTACAGGAATATGGTGGTGCCCGTAGTCCGCGAACATCGGCACGAGGTCCGTTATCGGCGCATTCACTTTGACGGTGCACACGTCGGTCGTCATCACGCTGCCCACGGTCGGCGCACGCAGTGCATCGCCGCGCAGCCAGCCGTCGAAATAGGCGACGAACGGCACGAACTGGCCAAAGATTCTTTTATCGACGAGGTCGGCACGCGTCACGATGCCGACCAGCGTGTGGTCCGCGTCGATCACGGGCAGGGCTTTGACCTTGTTGCGCTTGAGCAGCGCCCAGGCGGCGACCGCGCGCGTCGCCGCCGATACCGACACGACGTGGCGCGACATGATGTTCTCGCAGGTCAACTCGTTGAAGCTGCGCGAGAAGGCCTGAAGCTGTGTTTCGCGCAACAGCGATTCGAGGTCGTCCGGATCGATGTCGAGCATTTCGCTGCGCCGCCTGAGCACCGCTTCCAGGTCGGCGCGCGTGAAGCCGGCGCGCGACGACGCGTCGGCCGCACTGCCCGGCGCGCCGCGTGCCGCGCGCACCGAATGCGGATAGCGGTGGCCCGTCGCGGCGTGATAGGCGATCGCGGCGGCCAGCAACGCGGCGGATTGCACGGCGATCGGCTCGAGCACGAAGCGGTAGCCGAGCGCATGAATTGCCGGCCCGCCGAGCACGGCGGTCAAAGCGACCGCGCCCGACGGCGGATGCACGCAGCGAAGCGCGAACATCCCGCATATCGCCAGCGCGACTGCCAGCGCGGCCGCGAGCGTCGGGTCGGCAATCACGTTTGCGCAGGTCACGCCGATCGTCGCCGAAACCAGATTTCCACCGATGATCGACCACGGCTGCGCCAGCGGACTTGCCGGCACCGCGAACAGCAGCACGGCCGAAGCGCCCATCGGCGCAACCAGCAGCGGAATGTTCGCGCCGGGTCCGAACAGCAGGTACATCGAGCCGCCGGTGAACGCGATGCCGATCAGCGCGCCCAGACAGGAACGCGCGCGCTCCTGCCATTGCACTGTGACTGGTACGGGGACGAAGCTGGACAGCCAGCGCAGGACGAGAGAGCGGGACAAGGTGCGAAAAAGGCGAGTGAGTGGATTGTGCTGGAGTGCGACGATACCAGGGAAACCCCGGGCAACGCGAATACCGTCTGGTCATGATTATATTTCAATATGATATAAACGGCCCGCGCGTGGGCAGACGGCGAGGGGTTCCGATTCAGCGGGGCAGCGCATCAGTACGGCGTTGGGCTCCATTCGCCGGCCGCGCTCGCGGCGCGATTTCACCTGCCATTTAAATCACGTTGTGATATAAATGGGATGGGCGCCTAACCGGTACTCAACCGCGCCGCGTGCGTATGCGAAAAGGAGCCATGATGCTGGTCACTTTTCAATCCAGTGCGTCACCTGATGTGGTGATGCTTCGCGACCTCGCCCAATATCTATTGGGGCTGATCGGTAAGCGTCTGAACGAGCGGGGCGTGATCATGCACGACGAATTGCCCGCCGCGATTAACCGCCTGGAATCGGCCATTACCGAAGACGCCAGCGCCGAAGTCGCGCTCGAGGCGTTGCATCGCTCGCCTGGCAATCGGCGTGAGCCGAGCAATGGGCTTTCGCAACGTGCATGGCCATTTCTGGATATGTTGCGCGAGGCGCGCAAACGCGGCGCGGACATTATCTGGGGGCTGTAACCCCCGCCGTGCCGACGCGTTCTTCAGATGTTGCGGCCGCGTTTATCGGCTAGGTGAATAGCGGCACGGCTTCGATCAGCGCGAAGCCGACTAGCGCTCCGACCGTCGCGCCTATGAGCCGGGGATGCAGTCTCTGCAGGTGCAGAGTGTCGAGCAGCGCGCCGATCAGAATGATGCCGAGCAGCGCAAAGGCGACCAGCAGAAAGCCGATTTCGAAATCGTTGCCAATGATCATTTGATCCTCCCACGGGAAGCGCGACCGGCATCGACAACATGTTGCGCGGATCGCGCTCGCATTCATTATATGTCATATTATGATGTATCAGGCGATGAGTAGTTGGAGGCCGTGCACAGCAGCGTTGCGGTCTACCTCGCTTATGTCGCAAAGCGGCATATACTGAATTGCGCAGGTTCGTTTTCCTTGGAGGAGGAACGACATGTCGGCCTTCAACCGCATTCTTCTCTGTTATGACGGAACCCGCGAAGGGCAGCACGCGCTTGCGGACGGTGCCCGTCTTGCGCAAGAGCTCGCGGCGCAGGTGCATGTGCTCTCCGTCATTGACAATTCCGCGTGGGTGCAAGGCGCGGATATTACGTCGGCGATACCGGTGGATATGATTAACGATTCGGTCAAAAGCGTGCTCGACGAAGGCTTGAAAAAGCTGGCCGCCAAGGGCATTCACGCGACCGGGCACTTTGCGATCGGCGATCCGCTCGATCAGATTCCTTACTTCGCCAAAGAGCTGAACGTCGATCTGATTGTCGTGGGACATCATCGGGCCGGCCGGCTCGCACGGTGGTGGGGCGGCAGAACCGATGGCCTGTTGCTCGACAGGGTGAGTTGCAGCGTGCTCGTCACGATGGGGCCGGAAACCGAATCGGCCGCGGAATCGGCCGCGGAATCAGCCGCTGAATCACGCGGTGCCGCGAGTCCCGGCGAAACGACGTCTCCAGTCGAGCATTCGTGACGCCTCAATCGATCTGCTCGCCGCCGTTCGCGTGTTCCAGTTCATTCACCTGATCGATCGCGGCGTTGCGGGCATAGATGTACGCGCGATTGAATGGATAGTCGCTGCGGGTCCACGGCAGGCGGCCGGCCGATTCGTCGTGTATTGTCGCCGGCTCTGCGGGACGCGATGCAACGATCTGAAACAGCGACGTCCAGCCGCGTTCGAATCCCATTGCCGACCCGGCGAGATACAGCCGGTAGGCGCGAATGATCTTTTCCGCGTGCTCGCCGAGAATGCGGCGCGCTTCGTCGATATGCGCGTCGAGCGCATCGGCCCAATGCCAGAGCGTGCGCGCGTAATGCGGGCGCAGGCATTCCGCGTCGACCGCTTCGAGATTGCCGCGCGTCATCGCATCCATCATGACGCTCACGTGTACGAGCTGGCCGCCGGGGAAAATATATCGGTCGATGAAATCGCCCATGCCTCCGCCGACTTCTCCGTTTTCCACGCCGCCGGCAGTAATGCTGTGATTCATCATCAGACCGCCGGGCCGGAGCAGCCGCCGCATCTTTGCAAAGTACAAAGGCAGGTTAGGACGGCCGACGTGTTCGCACATGCCGACCGAAGCGATCTTGTCAAAGGGCGCGGATTCGTCGACGTCGCGATAGTCCTGCAGCAGCATCGTGACGCGCCCTTGCAGTCCTTTTTCTTCGATGAGCCGGTTGACGTACGCATGCTGGTTCCTCGACAGCGTAATGCCGGTAGCGGCAACACCGTAGTGTTCCGCGGCCCACAGCAACAGCGCGCCCCAGCCCGCGCCCACGTCGAGAAAACGTTCGCCGGAGCGCAGCATCAGTTTCTTGCAGATGTGATCGAGCTTCGCCTTCTGTGCGTCGGCAAGCGACATATCCGGTGAAGAAAAGTAGGCGCACGAATACACGCGCAGCGGATCGAGCCACAGCGCGTAAAAGTCATCGGAGATGTCGTAATGGTGCTGAATCTGCGCGGCGTCTTTTGCACGGCTATGATGCGTGCGCTCCCACACGGCGCGTCGCGTGCGGCTCACGCGATCGAGCAGCCATCCATGCGATTCGTGCGTAGGGTCGCCGCGCAGCAAAGCCGGCGCGGCGGCCATCAGGTCGTGCATGTCGCCTTCGATTTCCAGCCGGCCTTCCACATAGTCTTCCGCGAGCCGCCCGATCGCGCCTTGCCGCAGGTGCAGCAGCGCCCGCATGTCGCGAATCTCAAACGACAGACGCGGTTCTCGCGCGCCGATACGATGGCCGTCGGGCAGCGCGACGGCGCAGGGCACCGGCATGCCGGCTATCTGCTGTTCTGCGGGCGAACGCAAAAGGCTCCAGAGCGTCATGGCGTCGACTCCTCGTGAGAACTTTCGTGTTTCTGGGAAGCATCATTCGTGCCGCGACAAACGAGCTAAGCGACGCTGTATAAGCAATCGAAAACGTTGACATAGCAACCAGCGCATTCGCTACTAGCCCGCCTTTCCCCTCATTGCAAAGCTTTCATTGCAGTGACAGGATGCTTACATGCAGGGCGTCGATGCGGACGCCCCGCGCATTTCATCAGACGTCGACACATCATGCAGCGCAGGGACTTTGTACTCGCGGCGTTAGGTACGGCCGGCATGCTCGGCCGCCCGCCGGCCATGTCGACAGCCGACTTCGAGATCGTGTATCCGCGAATCCGAACTGGCGGCGAGGTGCACGCGGCATTCGCACTCGCGGTATTGGATCTGGCCATGAAGACGGCCAACGTCACCTACTCGATTCGTCAGGCCGATGTCGCGATGGAGCGCCGCCGCGCGTTAGCCGAATTGGCCGACGGCAATTCGATCAATCTTCTTTGGACGAGTATGGACAGGCGCGCCGAAAGCGGCCTGAACGTCGTCCCTATTCCGGTGAATCGCGGCTTGATCGGCTATCGCCTCTTCGTCATAAGAAAAGACCGGCAGGCGCAATTCGACCGCGTTCAAAACCTCGCCGACCTGCGGCAGTTGACGGCCGGCCAGGGGCTCGGCTGGGTCGACACCGACATTCTGCTCGACGCCGGTTTGAAGGTCGAAACATCGAGCACCGACACGCTCTTCGCGATGACGCGCGCCGGGCGAATAGATTATTACCCCAGGGGACTCATCGAGGCATTCCCCGAAATTGAAGCGCACAATCGGATCGACCCTGAATTGACGGTGGAAAAACGTTTGCTATTGAAGTACCGGTCCGACTTTCTCTTTTATGTCGCCCGCCGGAATCCGGCTTTGGCATCGACAATCGAGCGCGGCTTCATGGCGGCTTATAAAAACGGCTCGTATATGCGGCTTTTCAATGCGCATCCGTACATTCAGGGTGCGTTGGCGCAGGCCGACTTGCGCGAGCGGACAGTGATTGAACTGGAGAATCGCTATCTTTCCGCAGCAGACCGAAAGATTCCGGAAGAGTACTGGATGCAGTGGCCAATTGTGGCGCGCAACCGCTAGGGCAATGGCAACGTGCGAGCGGGGTCAGGATTTCCTTACCCGCGAATCGGGATACCCCTGGCGCATTCTCCGCGCTGACTGACTGCCGTGCGATGCGCTTCGTTCTATGATGAGCGGGTCAAAATGGCCTAACCGGATGAGCAGAAATGATTCCGTATCTGTCGCAGCGCGAAAACGAGGTGGAGCATATCAATTCGATCTGCTTCCGGCTATTCGATATCTGGTGCGAACGACGCTGCATCACGCCGCTGGGGTATCTGCTGCATTGCTGGCCGCTGGTCGACAGCGGACCGAAGGCGATCAGGCGAGTAGGCGAAACACTGCGGGAATTGCGCAAGTCTCATCATACGGAACTGGATGGCGACGTCGCGGCAATGCTTCGCGAACTGGCCGATTGCGTGGACGATCTCCTCCTTCGCGCAGTGCACGAGCCGGCAGGGGCAACCGGAATCCGGCTGTCGTCGTGAGTCGAATGCAGCACGCTGGGCACGCAATCCGGCAACGCTCTCGCATGGCGTCATAACGTAATAACCGCTTGTTTAAGGCGGGTGCCGTAAAACCGCAGTCGCTGCACGAGCGCGCAACACGAACTGACATCACCATGCTTGCGGGGGCAATATGGCTGTCGACCTCATGGGACAGTGGCGGTATCCGCTCAGGCGGTTGCGGCACAGTGTCGTGCTCCGGCTTCTCGCAGTCGTGATTCTGTTTAGTTGCGTGCTCACCTTGTTGTTGACCGCGCTGCAGATCGAGCGCGATTACAGCGCCGGTGTTGCGCTGATCGAGAACCGTCTCGCGGACATCGACAAAAGCTACCGCGATAGTCTCGGCGAGGCGCTGTGGCGGTTAGACGATGCGCAATTGCGGCTCGAACTGGGCGGCATTGTGCGTCTCGCGGACGTCAGCACGGCTCAGGTGCGTCAGTCCGGAAGCGGCACGGCGCCGCTGCTCGTGTCCGCCGGCAAGCCCGCAGGCGGACCCGCAATCACGCGCGAGTACCCGCTCGTCTATCGCGTGCTCGGCAAGGAGCAACGCATTGGCACGCTATATGTGCAGGCGACGTTGAACGATCTCTACGACGATCTCACGCACACGGCGCTGCTCATTCTCGTTACTCAGGCCGCCAATACCTTCCTCGTTTCTCTTTTCATTTTCTACGTACTCACGCGGCTCGTGACGCGTCATCTCGCGGTACTCGCGCATACTGTCGAGGACTACGATTTTCGGGAGCCCGCGCAGCCGTTGAAACTGAATCGGCGCGCGCCCCGCGAGCCCGACGAACTGGAACGCGTGGTGACGGCCTTTAATTCGATGGGCGCGCGCCTGCACCACGCCTATCTCGACGAACGCGAAGCCGCCGCCGAGCGCGAAGCGCGTCGCTCGGCCGAGGCGGCGAATCGCGCGAAAGGGGAGTTCCTCGCCAACATGAGTCACGAATTGCGCACGCCGTTAAACGCCATTCTCGGCTACGCGCAGATCTTGCGGCGCGACGCAAGCCTGAGCGAGCACCATCGCGAAGGCGTCGGCGTGATTCAACGCAGCGGCGAACATCTGCTCGCACTGATTGGCGACGCGCTCGATTTCGCGCGGGTCGAAGCGGGCCGCTTGCGCATCGAGATGAATGACGTGCCGCTCGCCGGCACACTCGACGCAATTCGCGAGATCATTGAAGTGAAGATTGCGCAGAAGCATGTCGAGTTTATCTGGCGCGTTGCGCCCGATGTGCCCGATGCAGTACGCGCGGACGAACGGCGCTTGCGTCAGGTGCTGCTGAATCTGCTGGTCAACGCATTCAATTACACGGATCAGGGCAGCGTGAGCCTGTTGATCGAAATGAGCGCGGCGGGCAAGGTCTGCTTTGAAGTGCGCGATACGGGCATCGGCATGGATGCCGATCAGCTCCAGACTATCTTTGAGCCTTTCGAACAGATCATGCATACGGAGCGCGGCGCGAGCGGCACGGGGCTTGGCCTCACGATCAGTCAGCAGTTGCTTCGCGCAATGGGCAGCGAGATTCATGTGCAAAGCCAGCCTGGCCGCGGCAGTCTGTTCTGGTTCGAACTCGACGCGGCGGCAGTCGTCGCGCCGCTCGCGGCGCCTGCCCGCACGGACGCGCGCATGGCGACGGGTTACAAAGGGCCGCGCCGCAAGGTCGTCGTGATCGACGACGTCGCGATGAACCGCGCGGTCATGGTCGAGTATCTCGGCCGGCTCGGCTTCCAGATCGTCGAGGCGACAGGCGGCCGGCAAGGACTTGCGAGGATCTTGAGCGAACGTCCCGCGCTGATCGTCACCGACGTCGTGATGGCGGATATGGACGGACTCGAAGCGACCCGCCGATTGCGGCAAATTCAGGGCTTTGCGAATGTGCCGGTCATCGCGACATCGGCGAGTCCTTCCGGCGTGGGCGAACAACGCAGCCTCGCGGCCGGCGCGAATGCGTTTCTTTCGAAGCCGATCGACTTCGACAAACTGCTCGCGCAACTCGCGCGTTTGCTCGACCTCGAATGGACTTACACGCAAGCCAACGATCCTGCGGTCGTGCTCGATGCACCCGCTGCACCGCTCGTCCCCGTGCCCGAAAAAGAACTTCAGCAGTTGCATCTGCTCGCGCGCCGCGGCGATATGCAGGAAATCGCGCTGTGGGCGGAGCGCGTCGGCAGACATGCCCCGCATTACCACGCGTTCACCGCGCGGATTCTTTCTCTCGCAAAGGGCTATCAGTCCAAGACGCTGCTGCATCTCGTCGAAGAGCAACTCGAACGTCAGGCGGTAAGATGAGCGAGATGACTCTTCCTGGCGACGCTTCGCCCACTGTTCTGATCGCCGACGACAACCCCGCGAATCTCGCGGTCGTCGTCGAAAGCCTGGTCGCGCGCGGCTTCAAGGTACTGGTCGCGCTCGACGGTCCGGAGGCGATTCAGCGGGCGCAATTCTCGCAGCCCGATCTGATTCTGCTCGACGTGAGAATGCCGGGCATCGACGGTTTCGAAACCTGCCGGCGCCTCAAATCCGACGAGCGCACGCGCAATATCGCCGTGATCTTCATGACGTCGCTAACGGGCAGCGATGACATGGTCGAAGGCTTCTCCGCAGGCGGCGTCGATTACCTCACAAAACCCGTTCACGTCGATGAGATGATGGCGCGCATCAGCACGCATCTCGCGTTAAGAGGCATGCACCAGAAGCTGATTGCGCAGAACCGTCAATTGCAGGAAGAAGTATTCGTGCGCCAGCGGGCCGAAAGTGCATTGTCGCGCGTGCGCGACGGTCTCGAAGAAAGCGTCGCTCAGCGCACCGACGAACTTGCGCGGGCCAATGCAACGCTGCAAGCGCAGATCGAGGAGCGCAGGCGCGCCGAAGCGCGGCTCGTTGCGAGCGAGTTCCGTTTTCGCACCATTGTCGAGACGAGCCCCGTGCCGCTTTGCATTACGTCGATGCCGGAAGGGCGCATTCTCTATACCAACAAACCGTTGCGCGAACTATTCGGCGTCGACTACGTGACCACGCACATCACGAATATCGGCGAGCTTTATGCGGACACTGACGACCGCGACCGGCTGGTCGATCAACTGCGTCATGAAGGGAACTTTCGCAATACCGAGGTCAAGTTCAGGCGGCCGGACGGCACGATGTTCTGGGCGATCGCCACCGCGCGCGTCGCGACTTACGACGATGCGCCGGCGATCTTCGTCGGCCTTAACGACATCACGGAACGCAAACGCATCGAACAGGAACTGGTCGAGTCGCGCGAGCAATTGCGAGAACTTTCCGCCTATATGGAAGCGATTCGCGAGGAAGAGAGAAAGCGCATCGCGATGGAAATTCACGACGAATTGGGCCAGCTTCTCACTGCGCTAAAAATGGATGTGTCGCTGCTCAAGATGCGTCTTCCCGGGGATCAGGAAGTCGCGAGAAGAGCCGACGATATGCGTGAGCTCGTCGAGAGAACCATCTGGATGGTGCGCAACGTCGCGAGTCATTTGCGGCCGGCCGCGCTCAATTACGGTATCGTGTCGGCGCTCGAATGGCTCGTCGACGATTTCGGGCGGCGCAGCGGACTCGCCTGCCAGTTCCGCCTGAACGGCAACGAGCCCATACTGTCCGATGCGCACGCAACCGCCATGTTCCGTATCGTGCAGGCTTCGCTGACCAACGTCGCGCGGCATGCCAGCGCGACGCGCGCGGACGTCACGCTCACGAGTACGCAGGCCGCGTTGGACCTGCATGTGAGCGACGACGGCTGCGGTTTCGATCAGGAGGCGGTGCGCCGCGATTATTCATACGGACTGCTCGGCATGAGCGAGCGGGCGCGTCTGATTGGCGGATCGTTGCTGATCGACAGCGCGCCGGGCACCGGCACTTCGGTTTCGATTCATATACCGCTTCAGGATGGGCTTCAGACATGATCAACCTTTTGATTGCCGACGATCACCCTTTGGTGCGCGGAGGTCTCAAGCAGATAATCGAAACGACGCCCGACATTGTGGTGGCCGGCGAAGCGGCGCAAGGCTCCGAAGTAATCGAAAAGCTGCGCACCTGTCAGGTCGATCTGCTGTTGCTCGACATGACGATGCCCGGCATTAGCGGTGTCGATCTGATCCGGCGCGTGCGTGCCGAGCGTCCATCGCTGCCGATACTCGTGTTGAGCATCCATAACGAGGCACAAGTCGTCTCTCGCGCGCTGCGCGCGGGCGCAACCGGTTATGTGACAAAAGACAGCAACCCCGACGTGTTGCTCGCGGGGATTCGCAAGCTCGCCGAAGGTGGGCGCTTTATCGATCCGAAGCTCGTTGAGGGGATCGTGTTCGAAACCTATTCGGGCGATGCGCCACCGCACGAAATTCTTTCCGATCGCGAGTTTCAGGTTCTGCAGATGCTCGCGCTCGGCAAGAGCCTGAATGACATCGCCGACGCGTTCGCGCTCAGCGCGAAGACGATCAGCACGCACAAGATGCGGCTCATGCAGAAGCTCGGCCTCGCCAATAACGCGGATCTGATTCGCTATGCGATCAGACACGGACTCGTCGCCGAATAGGTCACGAACACGTAATTTTGACGCGTCAGGAAAACCTGAGCCCCAAAACAGGCATTCCTGAACCGACATTCCGCCGCCGCCGATGGAGGCGTTGCCACCGCCGACTTACGATGCATGATGGGAACCGGCGGAGGACCTAATGGCAGCGTCAGAGCGATCATTGCGTGACCTTATCGAGAAGTGGCTCGACGCAACAGGTGCCGCATCGGCACGCGTGCAGTTGCAACCGTCCCCGCGTCGTGGGATGAAGCGCTGCGTCTGCGTCGAGGCGCAACGCGAGGCCGGCGCACTCACGCTGTTTTTCTTTCGACACGGCGACGGCCTTTGGCACGTCTTTCCGCCTGACGAGCGGCCGGCCATGAGGATCGCCATGATGGCCGCCTAAACGGCAGTTTGCGCAACGGAGGCAGGATCATGACCCGACAGGAATGGGGTTTGGTGTCGCCGGAAGTACTGGCGCTGCGCATGTGGATGAGTGTGTGGTACGACCATGCAGTGGTGTCTGGTTTCATTCGCGCGCCCTTCGAACTGAACGACGCGGACGCGGAGCGGCTCGAAGGTTATTTCAGCCTCGGCCTTACGCCGCAAGAAGGCGCTGTCGTGTTCTTTTCCAAATCTCACTGATTCGCGCTTTAAACATTTCTCTCCCGCAGCAGTTTCGTTTAGCATCAGTGCCACTTTCATATGAAGAACAAGAGACATGGCACTTATCGCTCGCGACGTACTCGGCATTGCCGTACTGCTGCTCATCGCCTTTATCTTTTCGACCAACCGTCGCGCCATTCGCTTACGGACTGTAAGTAGCGCGTTGCTCGCGCAATTCTGCATTGGCGCATTCATTCTGTTCGTGCCGCTCGGCAAGACGATTCTCGCGGCCGCCGCGGCCGGCGTGAATAACGTGCTCGGCTATGGCAATGCCGGCATTGAATTCCTGTTTGGCGGACTCGTGCAGGCGAAGATGTTTCAGGTATTCGGCGACGGCGGCTTTGTGTTTGCGGTGCGCGTGCTGCCGGCCATCATCTTCGTGACGGCGCTCATTTCCGTGCTGTACTACCTCGGCGTGATGCGCTGGATCGTGATCGTACTCGGCACTGTCTTCCAGAAACTGCTTGGCGTGTCGAAGCTCGAATCGTTTTCCGCCGTCACCACGATCTTTCTCGGGCAAAGCGAAATGCCCGCGGTCGTCAAACCGTTCACGCGCGACATGACGGGCGCCGAACTATTCGCGGTGATGTCGAGCGGCATGGCCGCGGTCGCGGGCTCGGTGCTCGCAGGTTATGCGGGACTCGGCGTGCGAATTGAATATCTGCTCGCGGCGTCGTTCATGGCCGTGCCCGGCGGACTGCTGTTCGCCAAGATCATTCATCCGTCGACGGAACCGAGCCGCGTTCATCTCGACAACCTCAACTTCGACGAAAAGCGTCCCGCCAATGTGATCGAAGCGGCGAGCTCCGGCGCGACCGTGGGACTCAAAATCGCCGTGATGGTGGGCGCGATGCTGATCGCATTCGTCGGACTCATCGCGCTGCTCAACGGCCTGGTGGGCGGCATAGGCGGCTGGTTCGGCCACCCGGATCTGTCCATGCAATCCATCCTCGGCATGGTGTTCGCACCGCTCGCGTGGCTGATCGGCGTGCCGTGGAGCGAGGCCGCGATTGCCGGCAATTTTCTCGGGCAGAAGATCATTCTCAACGAGTTCGTTGCATACGCATCGTTGTCGCCCTATCTGAAGGATGCCGCGAGCGTGAGCGCAGCGGGCCTGCAGGCGCTCGATCCGCGTACGCTTGCTATTCTGTCGTTTGCGTTATGCGGCTTTGCGAACTTTGCGTCGATCGCGGTGCTGACGGGCGGCTTTAGCGCCGTCGCGCCGGAACGACGCGCCGAAGTCGCGCGCTACGGCTTGCGTGTGGTGCTCGCGGCAACGCTCTCGAATCTGATGAGCGCGACCATCGCGGGCATGTTCATTACGCTCAATTGATTTGAGGACGTCTCGCATGAACATGGAACAACTGTTGGAGCGCGCGGGTGCCGCGCGAGAAAAGGCCTATGCGCCGTATTCGAAATTCAAGGTCGGCGCTGCGTTGCTGACGAAAGACGGCCGCGTATTCGACGGCTGCAATGTGGAGAACGCGTCGTATGGTTTGTGCAATTGCGCTGAACGTACCGCGTTTTTCAGCGCGATTGCAGCGGGCTACCAGCGCGACCAGTTTGCCGCGCTCGCCGTGATCGGCGATACCGATGGCCCGATTGCGCCCTGTGGTGCGTGCCGCCAGGTGATCATTGAACTCGGCGGCCCCGAGTTGCGCATTCGACTCGGCAACCTGCATGGCGCGACGCGCGACACGACCGCGCGCGAACAACTGCCGGACGCGTTCTATCTATGAGCAGGCACAAGGTGATTTACGACACCGACCCCGGTGTCGACGATGCGATGGCGCTCGTCTTCCAGGCGCTGCATCCGGATATCGAACTGCTCGGATTGACGAGCGTGTTCGGCAACGCGACGATCGAGACGACCACGCATAACGCGCGCTTTCTCGCGGGCCGCTTCGCGCCCGGCGTGCCGGTCGCGCGCGGCGCCGCGGCTCCGCTCGAGCGCGCCGCGCCGCAGCCGCTCGCGTGGATTCATGGCGACAACGGCCTCGGCAACATCGTGCTGGGCGACTCGGCGGCTGCACCGCTCGACCCGCGGCCCGCGCACCGGTTCATTATCGACAGCGTGCGTGCGCATCCCGGCGAAGTCACGTTGCTGGCAGTCGGCCCGCTGACCAATCTCGCGCTCGCGCTCGCCGACGATCCGCAGATCGCGCCGCTCGTGAAGCAGGTAGTCGTGATGGGCGGCGCGTTCGGCACCGAGGGCGTGCTCGGCAACGTGACGCCCGCAGCCGAGGCCAACATTCTCGGCGATCCTGACGCCGCCGACATCGTGTTCGGCGCGCCGTGGCCTGTCGCCATTGTCGGGCTCGACGTCACGCAGCGCACCATCATGAGCCAGGAGTATCTTGCGTCGATCCGCGATCGCGGTGGCGCCGCGGGCCAGTTCATCTGGGACGTATCGCGGCACTACGAGGCGTTTCATCAGCAAAGCGCGCAGTTAAAAGGCATTTATGTGCACGACTCGTCGGCGGTCGCGTATGTGCTTGCGCCGCATCTGTACACCACGCGCAGCGGTCCGGTGCGGGTGTTGACGGAAGGCATCGCCGTCGGCCAGACGATACTGAAGCCGTCCACGATGCCGGTGCCCGCGCCTGCATGGGACTCGCGGCCCGAGTGCAAGGCATGTATCGGCGTCGACGCGGCCGGCATGCTCGCGTTATACGAGAACACCGTCTGCGCGAAGCCGTGAGCATGTGCGCTTGTCCGGTGCATTGCGCCAATCTTTGCTACATTGCTTCGAGCGACGACATTCATTCGAGAGGCCAAAGATGCGAATTCTGGTTGTAGGCGCGGGCGCCGTGGGCGGCTACTTCGGCGGACGGCTCGCAGCGGCGGGACAGGACGTCACTTTTCTCGTGCGCGCGGGCCGGGCGGAAAGGCTTCGGCGCGACGGACTGGTGATCAAAAGCGCGCGCGGCGATCTTACGCAGCGTGACGTGAAGACGATTCTGGCCGGCGTGAACGCCGAACCGTTCGATGTCGTGCTCCTAAGTTGCAAGGCATACAGTCTCGACGATGCAATCGATTCGTTTGCACCGCTCGTCGGCGAATCGACTGTGATTCTGCCGATGCTGAACGGCATGCGTCATATCGACGTGCTCACGCAACGATTCGGCGAAGCGCGTGTGCTCGGCGGCCAATGCGTGATTGCGGCCACGCTCAATGCCGATCAGCAGATCGTGCATTTGAACGACACGCATGCGGTCACGTTCGGCGAACTGGCGGGCGGCGTCTCCGAACGCGTGCAGGCGATTGCCGACGCGATGGCCGACGCGAATTTCGACGTGGTGGTCAGCGAGAACATCTTGCTGCGCATGTGGGAAAAGTGGGTCTTCCTCGCGACGCTCGCGGCGAGTACATGTTTGATGCGCGGCTCGATTGGCGAGATTCTGTCCGCACCGGACGGCAAGCGCGTGATCGAGAATCTGCTCGCCGAGGCCCGCGCGGTTGCGCAACATCACGGCTTTACGATGGCGCCGGATTTCGATGCGCGTGCCACGCAAATGCTTTTCACGCCGTCGCCGCTTACCGCTTCCATGTTGCGCGATGTAGAGAACCACTCGCACACCGAGGCCGATCATATTCTCGGCGATCTGATCGCGCGCGGCGGCGAAGCGCAAAAGAGCGAGCAGAGTTTGTCGTTGCTGCGCATCGCGTATAGCCATCTGAAGACGTATGAGGCAAGGCAAACGCGTACCTCGTGACGTAGTGAAAGTGAGCGTGAGTGGGTGAGTCGTGAGTCGTAGCCCCATGACCGGAGGAGGTCAACATGCCGGCTCCAATCGGATCGGTGCCCGCGCTTAGCGCTGCGTCGGCGACCATCTTCTCGATCGGTATTGCGTTTCTCGGCTATTGGGGAATGTATGAGCCGACCGGCTGGCGGGTAGCGGACGTGATCGTGTTCATCCTCGCGCTACTCGGCTTCGGCTGCCTCGGGCTCGTACCGTGGATGGCAACGACGCCTGTCGAACCCGAAACGAGCGACGCGAAAATACGCATTGCGCGACATCTGTTTCTCGGCGGCGTAGCGGCGATCTGGCTTGCGGTGGCCGTGTCGGTCATCTTCTAAAACGCATTCGCGCACAAGAAAATCGCGCGCCTCTATGCAACGAGGCGCGCGATTTGTCATTTATGTCGAAGCACGAACCGCTGCGCTCACCGTTCGATCTGCCGGTTCCAGCGCGTGTCCCACTGCGCGCGATGCGCGTTGATCGTGTCCCAATCTACCACCGTCACCTTGCGCACGAGGTCTTCCAGATTGCCGAGGCTTTGCTGCATCGCCGGCGTCATCTTCGCGAGACGGTTGGTCGGAATCTGCTTGCCCGCTTCGGCGGCTTTAGTCTGCGCCGGCGCGGACAGCAGGAATTGCGCGAGCTTTTGCGCAAGCTGCGGATCGGGGTTGTTGTTGACCACGCATAGATCGACGAGCAACAGCACCGGGCCTTCTTTCGGATTCACATAAGCGACCGGAATGCCCTTGTCGGAGAGATCGCCGACGGCAGTCGGCGTCAACGGAAAGAGACCCGCTTCGCCGGTCTGCACCATTTCCGAAATCTTCGCCGAGTTCGGCACGTATTCGACGACATTCGGGCCCACCGTGCTTGCCCATTTCGTGAAGCCGGGTTCGACGTTCTGCTCGCTGCCGCCCATCAAACGGTTGATCGCGAGAAAGCCGTGCAGGCCGAACGTGCTGCTCGACGCCGACTGGAACACCACCTTGCCCTTGTACTTGGGATCGGCGAAATCCATCCATGAAGTAGGCGGCGCCCAGCCTTTCTCGGCAAACAGCTTCTTGTTGTACGCAATGCCCGTCATGCCGAGTTGCACGCCCGCGCCCATGTCGTCCTTCATGCGCGCAAACGGATAGAGTTCCTTGAGCACCGGCGAATCGTCGAGCTTCTTGCATACTCCCATGCTCACGGCACGCGCCATCACGCCGTCATCGAGAAACACCACATGAATTTGCGGACTCGCCTTGTTCGCGAGCAGTTTGGCGAGAATGTCCGACGACGTGCCCGGCACAACCACCACTTTCACATTGTTCGCTTTCTCGAAGTCGGGCAGTACCTGGCTCGTATAAGCCTTTTCCATCGGCCCGCCATTCATGCCGATGTAAATGGTCTTGGTCTGCGACCACGCAGGCGCTGCCGCGCCGAATGCACACAAGGCGGCGAGCGCCGCGATCGTTCGGAACAGTTTCATTGATGATCTCCAGGTTTCGTGAATGTGGTGTTCAAGCGTGGTTCTATGCGACGGATGACGCAGCAAGCTGCGCAAAGCGGCCAATCGAAAACGCGTCGAGAGGCGTGGCCGTGGCGCCGTCGATGACGAGATCGGCGAGCACTTCGCCGACACCGGGCGCGAGCAGAAAGCCGCCGCCCGAAAAACCGAATGCATGCAGAAGACGCGGCACCGCGCGGCTCGCTCCGATGATCGGATTATTGTCGGGCGTCTCGCCCTCCACGCCGCTCCATGTGCGGATCAGGAGCGCCTCGCGCAGCGCGGGCAGCAGCGCGCACGCATCGCGCATCACGGCCCGCGTGGTTTCCGTCGACGGCCGGCCGTATTCGCCATCGCCACTGCCGCGTCCGCCGCCGATCACGCAATTGCCGCGCGCCACTTGCCGCGCGTAGATGCCGCCGCCATACACGCCGAGGTTGTGCGTGATGAAAAGCGGCAATGGCTCGGTGACCCACATGTTCGGATAGATCGGCTTCATCGGCGCTCTTTCGCCGAAGTAGCCTGCAACGGTATTCGCCCACGCGCCCGCGCAATTGATCAGCCAGTCAGCGCTGATTTCGTTATTGCCGGCGCGCATCTGAAAGCGTCGGCCGTCGTGACGAATGTCGCCCAGTTCGGTTTGCTCGCGCACGTCGGCGCCCGCGGCACGCGCGGCGCGTGCGAACGCGGGCGAGACGAGACGCGGATTCGCATGACCGTCGCTCGCACACAGCGAGCCGCCAATCGCCGCTTCGCCAAGCCACGGATAGCGCCGTCGAAACGACTCGCCGCTTAGCAACTGCGCATGCAGTCCGTATTCGCGCGCCATGCCGGCCCATTGCTCGAGCGCGGCGAGATCGCTTTCGCTGCGCGCAAGCCGCAAATGTCCCGACACGGTGAATTCGCCGTCGATGCCGATCAATTCCGGCAAGCGGTCCCACACGCGCCGCGCTCGCATCGCGAGCGGCATCTGTTCGACCGGGCGGCCCTGGCAACGCACGCCGCCGTAGTTCACGCCGCTCGCCTGCGCGCCGCAAAAACGCCGCTCGATTAGAGCCACGCGCAAGCCGCGTTTCGCAAGCGCCAATGCCGCCGACGAACCGACGAGTCCGCCGCCCGCAATCGCGACGTCGTAGTGCACGGCGTCACTCATCGCGCGCCTCCTCGGGAATCTCGGCGACGTCGTCCGCATAGAGCGCGGGCGACAGCGGAATCGGCTTGACCGGCGGCTGGCTGCGCAGACGGCCAACCGCTTGGAGCGGCCGGCCGGTTTCCTCGGCGAGCAGTTGAAGCGCCGCCTCGCCGCACATGCGGCCCTGGCAACGTCCCATGCCGACGCGAGTGAGCGCCTTCAGCCGATTGATCTCGCTCGCCTCGCCGCCGCGGATACAGTGCCTCAACGTGCCCGCGTCGATTTCTTCGCAGCGGCACACCGTCATATCGTCGGGCCACTGCGCCGCGCAGTTCGCGGGCGGCGCGAAAGCTGTTTCGATGCCCGCGCGAAAGACGGCGATACGTTGCAGGCCGCGTTCGAGCGATGCGGCATCGGCCATGCCGGGTCCGCGCGGATGCGCGATGCCGAGGTCGTCGAGCAAGGCTAACGCGGCGCGGCGTCCGGCGAGTTCGGCGGCATCGGCGCCGGCGATGCCCGCGCCGTCGCCGGCCAGATAGAGGCCGCGCACGGAGCTGCGTCCCGCGGAATCGAGTTCGGGCAGCCAGCAGCGATTGAGCGCGTCGAAGCGGAAGCGGCAGCCTGCGAGATCCGCAAGCTGCGTTTCGGGCTTGAGGCCGAAACTGACGCCGACCGCATCGCAATCAATTACTTCGGATGGCGAACTACTGCCCGAGTTACGCCATTCAATCGATTCGACATTCAGTGCCCCGCGAATGCCGACCAACTGCACGCCGCGCTCGATGCGTATCCCATGTGCCTTCAACCAACCCACGTAATACAGACCCTTTGCGAACGTCGACGGAACGCGGATGAGTTTCGGCGCGGCTGCGATCTGCCGCGAAAAAGGGCTTGTGTCGAGCACGGCGGCCACCTGCGCGCCGGCCTTTGCATACTGATAAGCGACGAGATACAGCAACGGTCCCGTGCCCGCCAGCACCACACGTCGGCCGATTACACAGCCTTGCGCCTTCAACGCGACCTGCGCCGCGCCGAGCGTGTAGACGCCGGGCAACGTCCAGCCAGGAAGCGGCAGAACGCGGTCGGTCGCGCCGCTTGCAATGATCAAATGCGAGAACGGCACGCTGACTTCCCGCCCCGCGGCGAGCGTATCGAGGCGGCCCGCTTCGCAAGCCCATGCCAGTGTGTCCGGGCGATAGTCGATGTGCGGCAGCAGCGCGGCCATCGTCGTATGCAACGCGTCGGCCTTGTGCGCCTCGAAACCGTACAGTGTTTTTTTCGAGCGCTCGAAGCCGCCGTTGGCGGGCGGCTGGCGATAAATCTGTCCGCCCCAACGCGCGTTTTCGTCGATCACGATAGGGCGCACGCCTGCCGCGACCAGCGTTTCGGCGGCGCGCACGCCGGCCGGTCCCGCGCCGACAATCACCACGCGGCGAGCGTCGTTCATGGCGCGTCTCCGCTGATTGCGGCATCCGCCGAACGGTTGCGTGTGAGCACGCGCATGCCGTCCGTGACGAGCGTCGAACAGGCTCGCACGCGCTTGCCTTCCTCGGTGCGCATCCAGCAGTCCTGGCATGCGCCGATCAGACAGAAGCCCGCGCGCGGCGCGCCGCTGAATTCGCTGTCGCGCACGCGGCGCTGTTGCATCAGCACGGCGGTCAGCAACGTATCGCCTTGCAGCGCGGAGACCTCATCGCCGTCGATATAAAAGCGCAGCGGTTCGCGCCGCGTTTCGGCCACGCGCACGAATTGCGGCTCGCGCGCGGACGTTGAAGGGTGAGATGACGGCAAGTTGGACGGCATGAGAGCGTGAGCGGAAGAAGACATCAGTGCTGGCCGATCAGAATGCGATTGAGCCCATACACGCGATCGAGCAGCAGCATCGCGCCCGCGGTAATGAAGATCACGAGCGCGGACACGGAGGCCATCATCGGGTCTATGGATTCGGTCGCGTACATGTACATGCGCACCGGCAGCGTGACCGTTTGCGGCGAGGTGACGAAGATCGACATCGTCAGTTCGTCGAAGCTGTTGATGAACGCAAGCAGCCAGCCGCCGGTGATGCCAGGCAGAATCATCGGCAGCGTAATGCGGCGGAACGTGGTCCACGGATCGGCGCCGAGCGAATGCGCGGCGTGCTCGACGCTGCGATCCAGACCGCTGACCGAGGCGAGCACGAGCCGCATCACGAACGGCGTGATGATGATCATGTGCGCGACGATCAGCCACGCGAACGAGCCGGTCGCGCCGATCATCGCGAAGAAGCGCAGCAACGCGATGCCGAGCACGAGGCCGGGAATCACGAGCGGCGAGAGCAGCAAGCCATTCAGAAAAGCGCGGCCGGGAAAGCGCGCGCGACCGATCGCGAGCGCGGCGGGCAGCGCGACGATCAGCGAGAGCGTCGCCGATGCAAACGCGAGCTTCAGGCTATTGACGAATGCCGCGATGAAATCCGGGTAATTGACGATCGCGCGAAACCAGCGCAGCGACACGCCGTGCGTCGGCAACGTGAGCGTTTCGTCGGGCGTGAACGCAACCAGCACCACGATCACGAGCGGCGCGAGCACGAACGCAATGACGAGCGTGTGGAAAATCAGCGCAACAGGACCGTTCTTTCTCATGATGTTCTCGCGCAGCCGTTGTACGTTGTATCAACCGAGGCTTCTGGTGTACCTGCGTTCCAGAACCCGGTAGTAAGTGAGCATCACGATCAGGTTCGCGACCAGCAACAGCAGCGCGATGGTCGCGCCGAGCGGCCAGTTCAGCGAGCCGAGGAATTCGTCGTAGACGGCGGTCGCGGCCACCTTCAGGCGACGTCCGCCGAGCAAGCCCGGAATCGCAAATGCGCTTGCCGACAAACCGAACACCATCAGGCTGCCCGACAGAATGCCGGGCGTGAGTTGCGGCAACACGATGCGGCGCAGTGTGGTCGCGGGCGACGCCATCAACGACAGCGCGGCGTTTTCCGTTTGCGGATCGAGCTTTTGCAAGGCGGTCCACACGGGAATCACCATGAACGGTAGCATCACGTGCACGAGTGCGATGACAATCGCGAACGTCGTGTATTCGAGCTTGTACGGTCCAAGGCCGATCAGAGCGAACGCCTGGTTCACGAGACCGCTGCTGTTGAGCAACATGCTCCAGCCGAACGCGCGCACTACAACAGAGACGAGCAGCGGCGCGAGAATCACCAGCAGAAACATCGAGCGATACGGATCGCGCATGCGCGACAGCACGTAAGCCTCGGGCGTGCCGATCACGACGCATAGCAGCGTGACGAGAAACGCAATGCCGAACGTGCGCAGAAAGATCGCGTGAAAGTACGACGAGCCGAGTACTTCCGCGTAATTGCCGAACTGGAATGCGGCGATCGGGCCGCTCGCCGGATCGAAGCGATAGAAGCTCAGCACCAGTGTCATCAGAAGCGGCACCAGCACGAGCGCGACGAACAGCAGGAATGCGGGCAGGCACATCAGCCAGAGCGGCACGAATGCGCGCCACGGCGCGCGCCTTGCGCTTGCGGATTCCGTCTTGCCGTCTTCCGTTGCGGGCAGCGTGCTATCCATGCTGCGCATCCCGTTGAATGAAGCGGATCGCTTCGCTGTTCCAGTCGACGCCGACCGCCGCGCCTTCGGGCAGCGGCTCGTTGCCTTCGTTCTGGCAACACACCAGCACTTCACCGAGCCGGCTGTCCAGCCGGTAAAGCCACTGGCTGCCGAGGAAGAAGCGGCTCGTCACGGTGGCGCTCACACGTCCCGCATCCGGCGCGCACAGGCGCAGTTTTTCGGGGCGAATGCACAGCGTCACGGCGTCGCCTGGGGCGATTACACGCTCGCGCGCCGGCAGTTGCGCGGTGCGTCCGGTTTCGCACAGATCGTGTCCGAGGTCGATGCGGATCGCGTCGCCGTCGCGCGCGATCACCGTGCCGGGCAGCATGTTCGCCTTGCCGATGAACTGCGAGACAAAGCGATTCTCGGGCCGCTCGTAGGCTTCATACGGCGTATCGATCTGCGTGATGCGGCCCGCTTCCATCACGACCACGCGGTCGCTGATCGACAGCGCTTCGGACTGATCGTGCGTGACCATGATCGTCGTCGTGCCGATTTTGCGTTGAATGCCGCGCAGTTCGAACTGCATGTCCTCGCGCAGCTTGGCGTCGAGATTCGACATCGGTTCATCGAGCAGCAGCACCGGCGGCGCGATGACGATGGCGCGCGCAATCGCCACGCGTTGCCGCTGTCCGCCCGACAATTCGCGCGGAAAACGATGCGCTAGCTGATCGAGCCGCACGAGCGACAGCGCTTCGCGCACGCGCTCCTTGCGCTCCGCCCTGTCGATGTTGCGCATCTCGAGCCCGAAGCCGACGTTGTCCGCCACGCTCATATGCGGGAACAGCGCGTAGCTTTGAAACACCACGCCGAGGCCGCGCTTGTTCGGCTTCATATGCGTGATGTCGCGGCCGTCGAGCGTGATGCGTCCGCGTGTCGTTTCGAGGAAGCCGGCGATCATCTGCAACGTCGTCGTCTTTCCGCAACCGGACGGCCCGAGCAGCGAAACGAACTCGCCTTTTTCCACCGACAGGTTGACGTCCGCGACCGCCTGAAGCTCGCCGAACGATTTGCCGACGTCTGTGAGTGTGAGGAAAGACATGGGTGTGGCCTTTGAATGCCTCGATGGAGCCGACTCTAGCCAGCCAAATTACCGGGCGTCAATTGAGAATTCCGATTGACGATATAAGTTTTGGAAAAATTCCGGTAAGCGGAATAGCGGCGATGGCATCGAGCCAAATCGTTCCGCTGCGTGAGCTTGGGAGAATCCCTACATTGCCACGTTAACGTACAACACGGAACGAAACTCGGGCATCATTCCGCTGCCGGACGACACGCCTTATAGTGTTCCGGTCAATGGAATAAACGAGAGTCTGAACGATGAATGCTGCCGTCAAACGAGATCTCAGCCAGAACGTCGATGAAACCGGCGCGGCGCCGGGCACCGGAATGCTGGAGCGCGCCTTTGCCGTGATTCGCGCGTTATCCGAAGCGCAGCCCGACGGCGCCCGCGTCACGCGTCTCGCGAAAGCGGTCGGGCTCACGCAAGGCACGGTGCATCGCATCCTGCAGGCGTTGATCGCGGAGGGCATCGTCGAACAGGACGAGGGCTCGAAGCTTTATCGGCTGAGCGTGAACTTCTTCGCGCTCGCGGCCCAGGCGGGCAATCCGAGCGGCATGCGTACGCTATGCCGTCCCGCATTGCTGAGATTGTGCGCGAGCCTCGGCGATACGATTTTTCTGCTCGTCAAAAGCAGTTTCGACGCCGTGTGTCTCGACATCTGCGAAGGGCCCTTTCCAATCCGCTCGTTCACCGGCGATATTGGCGGACGCGTGGCGCTCGGCGTGGGGCAAGGGAGTCTCGCGATTCTCGCGTTTCTGCCCGAAGCGGAGCGCGAGGAAATCATCCGTTTTAATGTGCCGCGCATTCGCGGCTATGGCGTGCTGGACGAAGTGTATTTGCGCACCGAGATCGAACGCGTGCGGCAGTTGGGCTACGCGGGCCGCAATAGCGGCGTGCTCGACGGCATGGCGGGCGTGGCCGTGCCGATTCTCGACCGCACCGGCGTGGCTGTTGCCGCGTTGAGCGTCGGCACGCTGGCGGCGCGTTTGAGCGACGACCGCCTGCCGATGGTGGTGGAGTTGCTGCGCCGTCAGGCTGAGGCGATCGGCCCGCAAACCAATCCGTTCGACGTCGCGTTGCGCCGGCCCATGCACGGCCTCTCGCGCGCGATGACGAGCGTGCGTATCGCGGGCTCGGAGCAGGAATAAAAAATACGACGCGCCGCGCCCGCATGGTCGGCGTCACGTGCCGACATGCGCAACGTGACGCCTTCTATCGCAGCGCAAACGCGCGGCGCTCAGAACACTTTCACCGGCACATTCACCACGAGGCGGTACTCCATGTTGTTACCGTCCGAGTAGTAATTGCTGCCGTTGTGCCACATCGCGATGAACGTGACCTTGGTGTCCTTGAAGCGGCCGCTCTGCAGCGTATAGCTCGGAATGAAGCCGAACTCGTGATGATGGCCGTGCACCGGCTGTCCGTTCTTCCAGTACAGATCATGCAGCGCGGCGCTCGGCGACGCGTTCTCCGCAGCTCCCGCCGATGCGTCCGCGCCCCAGCCATACGCGCCCCACAACATCGCCTTGAGTCCGGGCACGCCCGCGTATTTTCCGTCGAACGTATAGCGCAATTGCAGCGATTGCTCGTGCGGTGCGTTGTAGTCGACATCCATCGAATTGGTCAGGTAGATGCCGTTGGTCTCGTTCACGTAGTCGAAGAACTGGTCGCCGAGCACCTGCTGATAGCCGAGCAACAGCGCATGCGGCCCATGCTGCGCGGACACGGAAAGGCTATACGCATTGCTGTTGATGTGCCCCTGACGCGACGCGCCGGTGTCGTGCGTCGAGTAGATGTTGGCGAGCCCGCTCCACTTGATCGTGGTCGGGTCGCCGAACGACTGCGCGACCGAACCGTAGTACTGGCGCCAGACATCGTCGGCCTGATCGACGTAGAGCGCCATCTCGCCGTTCTTCGCATAGTGCCAGGTGCCGCCGAGATACGTCACCCGGTCGATGCGCGTGCCGCCATACGAAGTGGTCAGATTGCTCAGATTCGTGTGGCCGCGTGCATCGACCTTGGTGAAGCTGCCGGCCTCGAGCGTCGTGTGAGCAAGATCGTTGCTGACGAGCGAGACGCCGAGAAAAGTCGGCGGCAGCGCGCGGTTGTCGTGCGGTTCGAGAAACGGATTCGTTACGTCCTGCAAACCATATTTGACGACCGTTTCGGAGATGCGTCCCTTGATGTCGTACATGCCTGGATAGGCCCACGCGAGCTGCTGCGAGCCGCCGCCGCTCTTGCCCACATGCACCATGTTGCCCGCGCCGTTGCCGCCGTCGAGCTTGAGCGCGCCGAACAGCGACGCATCCACGCCGAAGCCGACGAGCCCTTGCGTGAAGCCCGATTCATAATTGACCTGCGCGCCTTGCACCCACGCATGACGATAGGTGTTGGGCGGCGCCTGGAAGTAGTCCGCGTAGTTGCGGAACTGCAGATTCAGATGACTATCGGCGATGAAACCCTTGCTCGCCGCCTGGCTCGACGGCGGTGTCGGCGGAAGAACGGTTTGCGAAGCCTCGGCGTTGACGATGGCGTTCGTCGTATCCGGCTGGTCGTTGCGAAGCTGGCCGCCCTGATCCGCGCGGCGCTTGTTCGCGGGCTGGGCCTGCGTCACTTGCGCGGGCGACGACAACGTTTGCGCGGCAGGCGCAGCGTTGCTTGCGTCGGGCGCGGGCTGCGTCACGCTGTCGTCGGCGTACGCGTTGGCGGCGATGGCGAGCGCGGGAAGGGTGAAGGCACAGCAGATCGCGGCAGTGACTCCGGACTTTTTTGACCGGTTTTTTGTTGGGTTATGTTTCATTGGGAATGTCTCGACAGTTGTTATTGAAACTCTGGCTGGCGCTTAGCCAGTCCATGCTGATCGCTCGTCATGCTGATGACATGACGAGCGAATCCCACGGCGTGACGTAAGCGCCGCGCCGGTGAATGAGGTCGTTGTCTTAAAGGCCGCTGGCTTTAGCCGTCGCCGACACGAATGCAGGCCACCCGTGTCGCGCTCGCGCCGTGCGCGACGGGCTGCGGAATCTGCGCTGCGCAGGCGTCGATCGCGTCGGGGCACCGTGTTCGAAATGCGCAGCCCGACGGCGGATTCAACGGCGAAGCAATCTCGCCGCGCAACAGCAGATGGCGGCGCGCGCGCTCCACCGTCGGGTCAGGCACCGGCACGGCGGAGAGCAAAGCGCGCGTATACGGATGAAGCGGCGTGCGATAAACGTCGCGCTTGTCGCCGAACTCCATCACGCGTCCGAGGTACATCACGAGCACGCGGTGGCTAATGGCTTTCACGACCGCGAGATCGTGCGCGACGAACAGCAGTGACAGCGACAACTCGCGTTGCAGATCGCGCAGCAGGTTGACGATCTGCGCCTGGATCGACACGTCGAGCGCGGAAACGGGTTCGTCGCAGATCACGAGTTGCGGCTCCGAGATCAGCGCGCGCGCAATGCCGACACGCTGACACTGGCCGCCGGAAAACTCGTGCGGATAGCGGCGCAAATGCTGCGCGTTCAGACCGACGCGTTCGAGCATCGTCAGAACGCGGCGCTGCACGTCGGCGCGCGCGAGGTTCCTGCCATGCGCGATGAGCGGTTCGGCGACGATCTGTTCGATCGTCATGCGCGGATCGAGCGACGCAAGCGGGTCCTGGAAAATCATCTGCACGTCGCGTCGTAAAAGCGTCGTATCGCGCCGCGTGCCGGGCAGCACCGTTTCGTTGCCGAGCCAGCGCACGCTGCCGCTTGCCACCGGCGCGAGTCCGATGATCGCGCGCGCGAGTGTCGACTTGCCGCAACCCGATTCGCCGACGAGGCCCACGGTCTCGCCGCGCCGCACGTTGAACGACACGCCGTCCACGGCGCGCAGCATGGTCTTGCCGGACCACGGGTACGCGCCGCGCGGCACGCCGAATTGCACCTTCAGTTGCTCGACCGAGAGCAGCGTCGTGGCTTCGCCGCTTGCAATGGAAGTCGCGTTCATACGTGTTGTGCCTCCAGAATTTCGCTCACGGGACGATGACAGGCGCGACGCGCTTCTGGATAACCGTCCGCTGTAACGAGTGACGGACGTGACTCGCGGCACACGTCCGTGCAATACGTACAGCGCGGCGCGAATGCGCAGCCCGCGACGATTTCGCCAGGCAGCGGCGGGTTGCCGGGAATGGTTTGCAACGGGCGATCGTCGTCGCTGTCGCCGCTGTCGCTCATGTCATCGCTCGTCAAACGCGGCAATGCGTTGAGAAGGCCGCGCGTGTATGGATGCGTCGGCGCCGCGAAGAGCGCTGCGGCGCTCGCCTGTTCGACGGTCTGGCCGGCGTACATCACCATCACGTCGTCGCACAGGCCGGCCACGACGCCCATGTCGTGCGTGATCAGGATGATTGCGGTGCCGCGCTCGCGATTCAGTTCGCGCAGCAACTCGATGATCTGCGCCTGCACGGTCACGTCGAGCGCGGTGGTGGGTTCGTCGGCGATCAGAATTTCGGGCTCGGACAGCAGCGCCATCGCGATCATCACGCGTTGCCGCATGCCGCCGGAAAACTCGTGCGGATACATGCCGATGCGTCGCGGCGCATCGGGAATTCGCACCGATTCGAGCGCTTCGACCGCGCGGCGGCGCGCTTCACGGCGCGTCATCTTGCGATGCAGTTGCAGCGTCTCCGTCATCTGCCGCTCGATGGTGAGGAACGGATTGAGCGACGTCATCGGGTCCTGAAAGATCATGCCGATGCGGTTGCCGCGAATCCTGTTGAGCTCGCTTTCCTTCATCGCGAGCAGATTGTCGCCGCGATAGCGCGCTTCGCCGGACACTTTGCCGTTGCCTGCGAGCAGTCCGAGCATGGCCATCACCGTCTGGCTTTTGCCCGATCCCGATTCGCCGACAATGCCGAGCGTGCGGCCTGCTTCGAGTGAAAACGACACGCGCTGCACGGCGTCGACCGGCGCGCCTTCGCGGCGCGTAAAGCGCACGCTGAGATCTTTGACTTCGAGTAGCGGCATGTCAGCGGTCCTTCGGATCGAATGCGTCGCGCAGACCGTCGCCGACGAAATTCACGCAGTAGAGCGTCACGCACAGCATCACGGCCGGGCACAGCAGCAGCCACGGCATCGATTCGAGCTTCTGCGCGCCGTCCTGAATCAGCACGCCCCAGCTTGTCATGGGTTCCTGCACGCCCAGGCCGAGGAACGACAGCACCGACTCGGTGAGCACGATGTTCGGCACGGTGACGCTCGCGTACACGACCACGACGCCGAACAGGTTCGGCACGATGTGGCGTGCGATGATCGAGCGCGAACTCACGCCGATCGCTTTCGCGGCGTCGATGAATTCGCGCGAGCGCAGCGACAGCGTCTGCCCGCGCACGACGCGCGCCATGTCGAGCCACGAAAACGCGCTGATGGTGAGCACGACGAGATAGAACGCGCGGCCGAACATCGTCATCATCAGAATGGCGATCAGCATGTAGGGGATCGCGTACATCATGTCGACGATGCGCATCATGACCGCGTCGACGCGTCCGCCGAGATAGCCCGCGGTCGCGCCGTACGCGACGCCGATCAGCCCCGACACGAGCGTGCCGAGCAGGCCGACTTCGAGCGACACGCGCCCGCCTTGCAGTGTGCGCGCGAGCAGATCGCGGCCGAGTTCGTCGGTGCCGAACCAGTGCATGTTTTGCAGCGTGGGCGGCAGGCTGATCGCGGACCAGTCGCTGTCGATGGGACCGTTGGGCAGCAGCCACGGGCCCGCGACACAGGCAATCACGATCAGCAGCAGCACGACCGAGCCGGCGAATGCGGCGCGATTGCGCACGAAGCGCGCGGCGGCGGTGGCGAGCGGGCCGCGCGAACGCGGAGCGTTTGCAATGGCCGCGAGCGGATCGAGCGTCGCGGCAGCCGGTTGAAGAGAGCGGGCCATGATCAATACCGGATACGCGGATCGAGCCACGCATACGCGAGGTCGACCAGCAGATTGAAGAGCACTGCGACGGCCGTGGTCAGCACCACGAGGCCGAGCACGAGCGTGTAGTCGCGATTGATCGCGCCGTTGACGACCAGTTGCCCGAGGCCCGGCAGCGCGAACACCGATTCGGTGACGACGGCCGCGGTGATCGACGAGATGCACACCGAGCCGAGCAGCGACACGACAGGCATCAGTGCGGGCTTCAGCGCGTGGCGCAAGACGATCGTGCGGCCGGGCAAGCCCTTCGCGCGTGCTGTGCGAATGAAGTTGCCGGTCAGCACTTCGATCATGCTGCCGCGCATCACGCGCGCAATGGCGGCCACGTTGATGAACGTGAGCAGCACGATCGGCAGCACGCGGTAACGCCATTCGCCTTCGCCCCAGCCGCCGGCAGGCAGCCAGCCGTGGCCGTCGGACGTCTTCAGCAGGACCGCGAAGATCCACACGAGCACGGGCCCGAGCACGAACGGCGGCACCACGTTGCCGATATTGCCGAGCACCATCACCATGTGATCGACGAAACGGTCGCGCCGCACGGCGGCGAGCGTGCCGAGCGTCACGCCGATGACCAATGCGATCGGCACCGACACACCGCCCACGCCGAGGCTAACGGGCAACGCTTTCCACACGAGGTCGTTGACCGACCAGTCGGCATAGCGGAACGACGGCCCGAGATCGCCGTGCAGCAGCGAACCGAGGTAGTGCAGATACTGCAGCCACAGCGGTTCGTCGAGCCGATACTTCGCGTTCAGGTTCGCGAGCACGGCCGCCGACAGTTGCTTGTCGGTGTCGAACGGCCCGCCCGGCGTGAGATGCAGCAGCAGATAGCACGCGGTGATCACGGCGAGAATCGTCGGGATCGCCCACAGCGTGCGGCGCAGCGTATAGGCCAGCATGTCGATGCTCCGCGTTTAATGCTTGATCAGATACATGTCCTGCGTGGCGCGCTGATCGACGTAGTTGGTCGACGTGTAGCCGCCTACATACGGCTTCACGAGCCGCACCGCCGAGTACTGAAAGAGCGGCACCATCGGATAGTCGTTCATCGCCATGTCGTGCGCCTTGGTGAGCAGGGCCGTGCGCTTTGCGTCGTCGAGCTGCTGGTTGGCTTCGTCGACGGTCTTGTCCACTTGCGGATTGCAGTAGCGCTGATCGTTCTGCACGCTGTGGCAGCGGATCAGATCGAAGTACGACATCGCGTCGTTGTAGTCGACGAACCAGCCGTCGCGCGAAGCCTGCACCTTGCCGTCGTGGCGCTGTTTGAGCAGCACCTTGTATTCGACGTTTTCAAGCTTCGCAGTAACGCCGAGCTTGCTGCGCCATTCGGATGTCGCGAAGAGCGCGACCTTCTTGTGCAGATCGTTCGTGTTGTACGTGAGCGTGAAGGTGAGCGGCTTGGCATCGGAATAGCCCGCGCTTTTCAGCAGATTGCGCGCATAGTCGACGCGCTTTGCCATCGGCCAGCTTGCCCATTCGGGCTTGAAAATGTCCGCGCCTTGCGTGCCCTTCGAGATGAGGCCGTACATGGGCAGCTCGCCGTCGGCGGTCAGGCGCTGCGTGAGCAGATCGCGGTCGAGGACCATCGACAGTGCCTGACGCACGCGCTTGTCCTTGAACAGCGGATCTTCGTTGTTCAGGCTGTAGTAGTACGTCGCGATCTGCAGGCCGGTCTTCAGCTCGCCGCCGAACTGCTTGCTCACCTGCGCGTAGATGCCCGACGGAATCGAATACGTGTAGTCGAACTGGCCGGCCTGATACATGCGCATTGCCGTTTCGTCGTTTTCGATCGGCAGATAGGTCACTTTGGTGATCACGACCTTGCTTGCGTTCCAGTACGTCTTGCTCTTTGCGCCGACGAGCCGGTTACCCGGCTGCCAGTCGGCCAGCATGTACGGACCATTGCCGACGAAATTGCCCGGCCGAGTCCAGTCGCCGCCGAACTTGGTCACGACGTCGCGGTTGACCGGCGCCATTGTCGTCATCGCGGCCAGTTGCGGGAAGAAAGCGGCGGGCACCTCGGTGGTGACTTCGAGCGTGTACGGGTCGGCGGCTCGAACGCCGAGGCTCGAGAGCGGCGCCTTGCCCGCGAGAATCGCCTTGCCGTTCTTCACGAACTCGACCAGCACCGTGTATTTCGAGCCGGTCTTCGGATCGAGCACGCGCTGCCACGCATAGACGAAATCGTTTGCGGTGACGGGCTGGCCGTTGCTCCAGCGCGCGTCGTGGCGCAGCTTGAAGACCCACGTGTCGGGCCCCGTGCGCGTCCACGACTGCGCGACGCCGGGCACGATCGCGCCGGCCGCGTCGATGCGCGTGAGTCCTTCGAACATGTCGAGCCCGATGGTGTTGCCGGTCCACGATTCGATGTGCGCCGGATCGAGCGACTCGGTTTCGCCCGGCACCTGGCGGGTCATTTCCTGGCTGGCGGCGAGCGTGACGCCGGCCGGCACGGTGACGGCAAACGCCGAAGAAGAAAGCGAAGACGTCAAGGTAAGGACGAGCGCACTCAGCGCCGTCGCGTAAGCAAACGGGGTTTTCATCGGTTCGGAATCGCAGGAAAGGTCGGGAGAAGAACGCGCCGGCGCTAAAGCGCCTTGCTATCTGCTTTGTTCGGGCCTGGGCGGCCCTTGTTGTTTGTCAGACATGCAGGAATCCTTACATTTAGTAATGCAGGCTGTCCTGCCGGATGAACCGGAAAACTAGCCTGCTTCTTTAAAACAGTCTCGGTGTGCCGACCCAGACGACCACCGACTCCACGCGTGCGGTATTCGCCCAGCTATGCGGCACAGTCGATTCGTAATGCGCGCTGTCTCCTGCGCGCAACACGAAGGTCTTGCCTTCCAGCGTCAACGACACTTCGCCGTCGATCACATACATAAACTCTTCGCCGGCATGCGTCGTGACTTCCGAACGCTTTTGTCCGACCGGCATCTTCACGAGGATCGCCTCGAGCTGACGGCCGCCCGTCACGTTCGTCAAACGGGCGAACAGATTCGCCGAGTCCGCGAAGCCAAAAAACTTCAGCTGATCGCCGCGGCTGACCGAACGCTCTTCGCTGGGCGTATCGACGAAATACTGCACCGTCACCCCGAGCGCGTGAGCGATGCCCGCCAGCGACGTGATGGAGGGCGACGCGAGGCCCCGCTCCACCTGCGACAAAAACGGCTTGGAGATACCCGCCGCAGTTGCCGTGTCGTCCAGCGTGCGCTTCAGCCGTTGCCGCAACGCGCGAATCTTGCTGCCTACTTCGAGTGCCGAATTGCTCTTATGAATTGTCGTGACCATAGCAGGAGGAAATTAGCCCGTCAAAATTTGTTTGATATAAGCAAATATGGTTTGATGGCGCCTTGCCGGGACTGCGGGCCTGAGATCCCGGCTTCAAACGCAACGCCTTTTTCGAGACAACACGCTATGTTGCCAGAAGCTAACAGCCGGTCCGCCGATCCGACGGGCGACGCGAAAAGCCGCGCTTGGATGCAGACAGACGTGCGGCGACTTTAGGCAGTGTCCGCATCCATGCATTCTGGATATGAGCGCGGCCCGCGCACGACACGAAACGCAAGCTCGCGCATGCTGCCGAACAACGCATCGCCGTCCGGCCGTTTTTGCAATCCGATGATTCACGGCGCGCGGCAGTTTGCCGACAGCCCCACTATTTGAAACAAGAGGTACTCGATGGATTCACCACAACGCCCTGAAGCGCAGGTCTCGCAGACGCGCTCGTTTTCCACGGTCTTTCTGATCGAAATGTGGGAACGCTTCGGCTATTACGGCATGGCCGCATTGCTCGTGCTGTTCATGATCGACAAGCTGCATTTCGCGGACAGCCACGCCACGCTCACGTGGGGCGCGTTCACGGCGCTCGTGTACGCGTCGCCGTCGATCGGCGGCTGGATCGGCGACAAGATTCTCGGCACGCGACGCACGATGATCTTCGGCGCCATCGTGCTCGCGGCCGGCTATCTGATGCTCGCGCTGCCGAACGACCAGCTCGCGTTCATGTATGCATCGCTGGGCGTGATCGTCGTGGGCAACGGGCTTTTCAAGGCGAACGCGGCCAATCTCGTGCGGCGCATCTATGAAGGCGACGACGCGCGCATCGACAGCGCGTTCACGATCTACTACATGGCGGTCAATATCGGCTCGACGGTGTCGATGCTCGCGACGCCGTGGATCAAGGACCATTGGGGCTGGCATGCCGCGTTCGCCGTCTGCTGTGCGGGGATGCTGCTGTCGGTGGCGAACTACTTCGTGATGTTCCGCACGCTCGCGCATATCGGCTCCGCGCCCGATGCCGAGCCCGTGCGCTGGAAGCGCGTCGGCGCGATTGCGGCGGGCGGCATTGCGCTCGGCGCGATCGCGATGTTCGTGCTGCAGCACAAAGCCATTGCGGTGGCGTGCGTGTACGCGGCGGGCCTCGCGATTCTGGCGATTTTCGGCTACATGCTGCTCAAGTGCGAGCGCTCCGAACGCGCAGGTCTGGTGGCCGCATTGATCCTCACGGCGCAGGTGATTCTGTTCTTCGTGTTCTACGTGCAGATGTCGACGTCGCTCACGCTGTTCGCGCTGCGCAATGTCGATCCGCGCTTCTCGCTGTTCGGCGCGACGCTGTTCACCTGGAGCGCGGCGCAGTTCCAGGCGCTCAATCCGATCTGGATCATGCTGCTGAGTCCGCTGCTTGCGCTGCTGTATACGCGGCTCGCGAAGCGCGGCAAGGACGTTCCCGTCGCGGCGAAATACGCGGTCGGCTTTGCGGTGGTGGCGGCCGGCTTCTTCGTCTACGCGGCAAGCGGCCGCTATGCGGTGGAAGGGCGCGTGTCGTCGTGGTTCATGGTCGGCGGCTATGGCTTGTACTCGCTCGGCGAACTGCTGGTGAGCGGCCTCGGCCTTGCGATGATCGCGCGCTACGTGCCCGCGCGCATGAGCGGCTTCATGATGGGCGCGTACTTCGTGGCAACCGGCGTGTCGCAGTATCTGGGCAGCGTGGTCGCGAATTTCGCGCAGATGCCGGCCGGCGACATGCATCCGCTCGAATCGTTGCCGCTCTATACGAAGCTGTTTACCGGCCTGGGATGGCTCGCGGCCGCGGGTGCGCTGGTCGCCGTGCTGCTGTTGCCTGATGCGCAAGCTCTCGCGCGAGCATCAACGATGCAGCGACGCTTCGCGTGACGACGCCAAAGAGCACGCTGCACGAAGCGGCGCGGTGGCGCAGTAACAAGCCCGCCGGCGCGTTGAACTCGCGCTTGCCGCAGGTCTCGCGGAAGTATCATGGCGATGACATAACAGGTAGCCAGCAGGTAGCAGCCAGAAATGGAAATTCACATCGCCGTCGAAGGCCATCACGATCTCTCCGGACAGATCTATCGGCAACTGCGGGCCGGCATACTCGAAGGGCGTCTCGCCGGCGGCACGCGCCTTCCGTCCACGCGCGATCTCGCGACGCAACTGGGCGTGTCGCGCAAGACGACGCTCGACGTCTTCGAGCGGCTTCTCTCCGAGGGTTATCTCACCGCGCGGGCCGGTTCGGGCACTTTCGTCGCCGACGGGCTCGAGCGCTTGCCGACCGAGCGCTCGCCGCATGCGCGCGCGGCCGACTCGTCGCGCGATCGCGAGCAGGCGACGAAGGACGCCGTGCGCGCCCAACCGCTGTGGGACCAGATGCCCGACAGCTTGCCGTTGCCGCGGCCTTCGGTTGCGTCGCCCTACGATTTCGTCGGCGGCGCGATCGACAAGACACTCTTTCCGTTCGACGTCTGGCGCCGCTGCGTGAATCACGCGCTGCGCGCGCAATCGCGCGGCCCCGGAACATACCGCGACGCTGCCGGCGAACAGGAACTGCGGCTCGCGATTTCACGCTACCTCGCATTCAATCGGGCGGTGTCGAGCAACTGGGAAGAGGTGATCGTCACGCAAGGCGCGCAGCACGCGCTCGATCTGCTCGCGCGCATCACGCTCGGTCCAGGCGAAGTCGCGGCCATCGAAGATCCCGGCTATCCGCCTGCGCATGCATGCTTCGCCGCGACCGGCGCACAGGTGGCGCACGTGCCGGTGGATCGCGAAGGTTTGATCGTCGGCAAGCTGCCGGACAATGCGCGGCTCGTCTATGTGACGCCGTCGCATCAGTTTCCGCTCGGCATGCCGATGAGTCTCGAGCGTCGCGTCGAACTGCTGGAATGGGCGCAAAAACGCGGCGCCGTGATCATCGAAGACGACTACGACTGCGAGTACCGTTTCGAAGGCCGGCCGATGGAGCCGTTGAAAAGCCTCGACCGTGCGGGACTCGTCGCCTACGTGGGCACCTTTTCGAAAACCATCTTCCCGGAGTTGCGGGTCGGCTATGTGGTGCCGCCCGCGTCGCTATACAAGCCGCTTTTCAAGGCGCGGCAAATCGCGGACTGGCACGGCTGCACGCTCACACAAACTGCGCTTGCATCGTTCATGCTCAACGGCGATTTCGCCAAGCACCTGCGGCGCATGCACAAGACCTACGCGGCGCGGCGCGCGACGTTGCTCGCGCATCTGCAAGGCGATCTCGCGCCGTGGTTCGAGCCGATCGTGCCGACGGCCGGCATTCACCTGGCCGCGCACCTGAAGGCGCCGTTGACCGAGCAGGTTCTGGTGGCGGCGGCGAGCGAGGCGTCGATTGGTCTGTATGGACTCGCGCCGTTTTACCAGCGCGCAAAACCGCGGCCCGGTCTGATTTTCGGCTACGGCAGCATCGCCGGGCAGCATATCGACGCGGCGTTGACGAAGCTCGCGGACATCCTGCCGGGCATCGCCCGATAGTGCACCTGGACCGCGGCGCGACGTGATGACGTTGCAACGGCCAACATCGCGCGGCCAATGCGGAGTTACCCGAAGCGTTAAAAAGGTTGCGGCAATCGTGTGTCCCGCACAAGCCGGTCACGCAGAATATGCCGCTATACATGGGTTGAAACGGCTTGTAACGCACTTTACGAATCGACGCCGCCAGCTCCGCCGAAGCAGTTTAGCCCCTGAAACAAGGCTCAAAATGTGTTGCGCAGTCTGCGCCGCGCAACAAACCTGCGCTGTTATACATAAAAGAGTCGCGCAAATCGCTTGAGCGCTTGTAGAATCCGGCGTTGAAGCGTGCGCATACCGTGTGCGCTTCGTGCAATTCACTGACCACAACAGGTAGGAGAAACATGCCGACTTCCGCAAAAAAGGTGGCCAAGAAGGCTGCTGCCCCGGTACCGACCAAGAAGGTTGCTGCAAAGAAAGTCCCTGCGAAGAAAGCTCCCGCAGCTAAGAAGGTCGCCGTGAAGGCGTCCAGCGCACCGTCGCCGATCAAGGACACCTTCACGAAGGCCTCGCTGGCTACTCACGTTGCTGAACGCGCTGGCGTCGAACCGAAGGCTGCCAAGGCCGTCCTGGCCGCGCTCGAAGACACGATCCTCGGCGCTGTCCACAAGAAGGGCGCGGGCGAATTCACGCTGTCGGGTCTTCTGAAGATCGTCGTGCAAGCTGTGCCGGCCAAGAAGAAGCGCTTCGGCAAAGACCCGTTCTCGGGCGAAGAGCGCTGGTTCCCGGCCAAGCCGGCTAGCGTGCGCATCAAGGCACGCCCGCTGAAGAAGCTGAAGGACGCTGCGGCAGGCTAATCGCGCTTCTGCGTCACTTGATGCGTCGCTCACGGCTACAGTTGACGTAGCGTATTTTGAGCCTCGCACTGCAAGTAGTCTGAATCCCCGTGGATGCAAATCCACGGGGATTTTTTCATGGCGAACAACGGCGTGGTGCATCGTCGATCGATCCATGCACTCTACTAGCGCATCGTGGGCCGCAGCAGTACGATGGCAGCGAGGCGCCAGGCTTTGCGATGCGCGCTTCATGTGCATGTCTGTCGGATTCCGCGCTAAAAGCCCAATGGCATAGCGCTTGCTTGAATGAAGTCGAACACCGAATGCGCAGCGCATTCGCCTTCTATCCGACAACAAGAGCGGGGCGTGACATGCGATGCTATGACGAGATGCGTCATCATGACGATGCCGTGCGGCCACACTACGCGCGCTTTGAGCGGTGGCTAGAGAAGCAGGGCAACGAAGCAATCGCGCGCAAGCGTGCGGAAGCGGACCTGCTGTTCCGCCGGGTCGGCATCACGTTCGCCGTGAATGGCGACCTCTCCGGCACTGAGCGGCTGATTCCCTTCGATCTGATTCCACGCATCATTCCGCGCCACGAGTGGCAGACGCTGGAAGCCGGTTTGCGGCAACGCGTGCAGGCGCTGAATCTCTTCATTCACGACGTCTATCACGATCGCAAGATTGTGCGCGCCGGCATCGTGCCCGCCGAGCAGGTCTATACCAACGCGCAATACCGGCCGGAAATGCAGGGCGTCAATGTGCCGCTCGGTGTTTACGCGCACATTGCCGGCGTCGACGTGGTGCGTGCGGGCGACGACGGCGAGTTCTACGTGCTCGAAGACAACCTGCGGGTGCCGTCGGGCGTCTCGTACATGCTCGAAAACCGCAAGATGATGATGCGGCTTTTCCCCGAGCTGTTCGTGCGCAACCGCATCGCGCCGGTCGCGCATTATCCCGACCTTTTGCTCGATACGTTGCGCTCGGTGTCGCCCGAAGGCGTCGACGATCCGGTCGTCGTCGTGCTCACGCCGGGCATGTACAACTCCGCGTATTTCGAGCACACGTTCCTCGCGCAGCAGATGGGCGTCGAACTCGTGGAAGGCAAAGACCTGTTCGTCGACGACAACTACGTGTTCATGCGCACGACGCAGGGACCGAAGCGTGTCGACGTGATCTATCGCCGCGTGGACGACGACTTTCTCGACCCGCTCGCGTTCCGCAACGATTCGGCGTTGGGCGTGCCTGGCTTGCTGACCGCGTATCGCGCGGGACGCGTCGCGCTCGCGAACGCAATGGGCACCGGCATCGCCGACGACAAATCGATCTACCCGTACGTGCCGGACATGATCGACTTCTACCTGGGCGAGAAGCCGATCCTCAACAACGTGCCCACGTTCCAGTGCCGCAAGTCGGACGATCTCGCGTACACGCTCGCGCATCTGGCGGAACTCGTCGTCAAGGAAGTGCATGGCGCGGGCGGCTACGGCATGCTCGTCGGACCCGCATCGACGAAGGCCGAGATTGAAGCGTTCCGCGAGCGTCTGATCGCGCGGCCGGCGGGCTATATCGCTCAACCGACGCTCGCGCTGTCCGCATGCCCGACCTTCGTCGAAGCCGGCATCGCGCCGCGCCATATCGATCTGCGTCCGTTCGTGCTGTCGGGCAAGACCGTCACGATGGTCGCAGGCGGACTGACGCGCGTCGCGTTGCAGGAAGGCTCGCTCGTCGTCAATTCGTCGCAGGGAGGCGGGACCAAAGACACGTGGATGGTCGACTGAAGCGGTTGCCGCACGGCTCCCGATAGCCGCGCGTGCAACTCAGCGCGCCGGGGCATTTGTCAGATGCCGCGGGCGCATAGGAAACCAGCGGGATAACCAGCGCGAGCCTTTAACTCAACATCTCGCGTCATCAGACACGGAACGCCGTCATGCTAAGCCGCACCGCCGATCACCTCTTCTGGATGGCCCGCTACATGGAGCGCGCGGAGAACACCGCCCGCATGCTCGACATCAACCTCAAGGCGCTTTTGTTGCCGCAGACGCCCGAACAGGAGGCGCGCGCGCAACGTTCGGTGCTGCGCATCTCCGAACTCGAGGCCGCTTTCGCCGAGCGTCATGACGAGCCGACGCGCGAACACGTGCTCGACTTCATGGTGGCGGACGCGACCAATCCGTCGAGCATCCACTCGTGTCTGCATGCGGCGCGCGAGAACGCGCGTGCGGTGCGCGGCACGTTGACGACCGAATGGTGGGAGACCATCAACGATACGTGGCTTGAATTCAACGAGCGCATTTCGTCTGGTCAGGCGTCCGGCAATCCCGGCGCGTTGTTCGAATGGGTGAAGTTTCGCTCGCACCTTTCGCGTGGCGTAACGATTGGCACCGCGTTGCAGGACGACGCATTTTTCTTCACGCAGCTCGGCACTTTTCTGGAGCGCGCCGACAACACCGCGCGCATTCTCGACGTGCGCTTTGCCGACGTCGAGCCGAATTCACGCGACGCCGCGCGTCAGTTGGAGGACTTCTATTACTGGACGTCGATCCTGAGTTCGGTGTCGGCGCTCGAGATCTATCGCAAGGTTTATCGCGACGTCGTGACGCCGGCGCGCGTCGTCGAATTGATGATCCTCAATCAGCAGATGCCGCGCTCGCTGCTGGCTTCGCTCGAAGGCGTCTGCGCGAATCTGGCGATGCTGCGCACGCCGGGCTCGAACCAGTGCGAACGGTTTGCCGGCAAGCTGCGCGCCGAACTGCTTTACTCCGACATCCGGCAAATTTTCGAAGCCGGCCTGCACGCGTATCTGACGCAGTTCCTGGCTCGCGTGTTCGAGCTGGGCAATCTCGTCGCGCGTACTTATCTGATGCTGCCAGTCGCCTGACGGAGTGCTTATGTACCTGACGATCCGCCACGAGACGTCCTATCGTTATGAAGCGACTGTCCATTACTCGATCCAGCAACTTCGGCTGACGCCGGCAAGCGGCGCGTCGCAGGTCGTGCGGCGCTGGAACATCGACGCGCCGGGCAAGCTCGACGCGGCCGTCGACGCCTATGGCAACGCGCTGCACACGCTCGTCATCAACAAGCCGCATAACGAGATCCGCCTTCACGTATCCGGCGAAGTCGACACGATCCCGCTCATCGACGGCCGCCTTCGCGACGATGCCGGCCCGATCCCGCTCGAGCATTTCACCTGCGCGACGCGTTTGACGGAGGCCGATGCGGCGGTCCGCGAACTGGCCGGATCGGTTCCTGACCTCACGAGCACGTCGAGTCTGATCGCGCTGTCCGAGCGGATTGTGGAGCGAGTCGGCTACCACCCCGGCGTGACGGAAGTGACCAGCACGGCGGCGCAGGCGCTCGAACTCGGCAACGGCGTGTGTCAGGACCACGCGCATCTGATGCTCGCATGCTGCCGGGCGCGCGGCGTTCCGGCGCGCTACGTGAGCGGCTATATCGAACCGGGCGACGTGCCGCACGCGGCGAGCCACGCGTGGGTGGACGTGTGGCTCGACGGCTGGGTTTCCGTCGACGTCACGCATGCGGCGTTTGCCAGCGAGATCTATTGCCGCCTGGCCGTGGCGCGTGATTACGAGGCCGCGGCGCCGGTGCGCGGACGGCGCATCGGCGGTAGGGAGGAACAGCTGAACGTGTCGGTGACGGTCAGCGCAAGCACGCCGCAGTAGCCGGCGAGGAGGCAGCGGCGGCGCTTCGCCCACCCAACGCGGCATCGCTATCAAGAACATAACCGCAGACGCCGTAATACGAGAAAGGGCGCATCGGCGCCGCATTACAATAGCGTCGTTCAAGTCTTTTTTTGCGGGTACGTTTCACTATGACTTACTGCGTAGCGATGACCGTCGAGGAAGGTCTCGTGTTCCTTTCCGATACACGGACCAATGCGGGCGTCGATCACATCAGCACCGCGCGCAAGATGGCGGTGTTCGAGCAGCCGGGCGAGCGCATGCTGGTCCTGCTGGGCGCGGGCAATCTGTCGCTCACGCAAGCGGTGCTGCACGAACTGTCGGAACCGGCCGATGCGTCGCAGCCCACGCTGTGGAACGTGCCTACCCTGGGAGACGCCGCGCGCGTGATCGGCCAGGCGGTGCGCACCGTGCATCAGCGCGAGGCGGAGGCGCTGCAGGAATTCGGCGTCGACTTCAATTGCAGCTTCATTCTCGGCGGCCAGATTGCGGGCAACCGGCCGCGTCTTTTCATGATTTACGCGGCGGGCAACTTCATCGAGGCGTCGTCGGTGAATCCGTACTTTCAGATCGGCGAGGCGAAGTACGGCAAGCCGATCATCGACCGCGTGCTGACGCCGTCCACGCCGCTCGACGAAGCCGCGAAATGCGCGCTTATTTCAATGGATTCGACCGTGCGCTCGAACCTGTCGGTTGGGCTGCCGCTCGATCTGCTCGTCTACGAGAAGGACACGCTGCGCGTCACGCGCTTCGTGTCGATCGATCACGACAACGCTTACTTCCAGATGATTCACCGCACGTGGGGCGAGAGGCTGCGTCAGGTGTTCGGCGAGATTCCCGATCCTGACTGGCAGGAGTCGCAGCAGGTGCCGACGTTGCAGCGCGAGCGGGCGCTGGTGCTGCATCGCGCGCCGGTGGGCGCGGACGGCGTCGAACACGAATTCGACGCCAAGCCGGCGCAGACTCTGGCGCAGGCGGAAAAAGGCAAGGCGCAGCGGTAGGCTCAACCGCTGCCCGCCACAACAAAACCTACGGACGAAAAAAAACCAGCCACCGGCTTGCGCCCGTGGCTGGTTTCGAACTGCGTAAGCTTCAGCAGTCCGTCAAGCCCATTTAGAACTTGTGGCGAATGCCCAGGCTGATGATTTCCTGGCTGCTCGAACCGGCCTGGTAGCCATACGAGCCAACCGATGCACCGGCGTTGACAATGCCACCGGTCGCTGCATCGCGCTGATGACCGCTTGCGTGCTGGTATGCGCCAACGAGGTACAGGTCGGTGCGCTTCGACAGGAAGTAGTCGCCGCCCAGCGAAACCTGGTGGTAGTTCGCCGACGTGTCGCCTGCGCCGTGCGTGTACGTATAGCCCAGACCAAGCAGCATTGCCGGCGTGAGCTGGTAGCCAGCGTACGCGCCTGCAACGTGATACTTCTCTTGCTCTGTGAAGCCCGAGAACGCGTCCGGCTTGTATTGCGCGAAGCTATAGCGAACGTTGAACGTGAACGGACCGGTCACGTACTGTGCAGCCGCCGACGTGATGTCGATCTGCTTGGCCGATGCGTACGCGCCGTTGATGTTCGAGCCGTCGAACGTACCGTCAGACGTCACGCCTGCGTTCCACGTGCCACCCTGGTTGCCCGGAGCGACGCCGCGGCTTGTCAGCGTGTTCGCGTTTTGCATGCGGAAGTAGCCAGCTGCAACGCTGAACGGACCGCCCGACCACGTTGCTGCACCTGCCCAGGATTGGCCTGCGCCGGTTGCGCCCGCAACGCCGCCCAGTGCGTACATGCCTTCGAACTGGAAGCCGCCCCACACCGGCGAAACGTACTTGATTGCGTTGTTCGTACGCGAGCTGTTGTCGTTGTTGTCAACGTCGCCCGGCGTCGTGAACGTGCTGCCGAAGAAGTTGTCACCCGTCAGCGGCTGAACCAGGTCGACCAGCGGATCGTACTGGCGACCCAGCGTGAGCGTACCGTATGCATCTTGCGTCAAGCCGACGTATGCCTGGCGACCGAACAGCTTGGTGCCCGTGCCGTACGAACCCATCTTGCCGTTGTTCGGGTTGAAGCCGCTTTCCAACTGGAAAATCGCCTTCAAGCCACCGCCCAGGTCTTCCGAGCCCTTCAGGCCCCAGCGGCTGCCCTGCAGGTTACCCGCTGCGAGCTGCCACAGATTATTGTTAGCCGGGTTGGCGTTGTGAACGTACTGGACCGATTCATCGATCAAGCCATACAGGGTCACGCTGCTCTGAGCGTGAGCGACGCCCGTTGCGCCCAGGAGCGCCAGCGAGAGGGTAGACAGTGCGATTCGTTTCATCCATTTCTCCACGCAGATGATTAGTTTACTTGTTGCGGAAAGGAGAATAGCTCACTGCGTCAATCGGCAAGAACTGGAAAAAAAAGAGTGTCGCCAAAAACCGACAACCCGCGCAAACCCTTGTATTTAAAGCTCATCCGGGATTGTTGCCTTTTCGGCAATATTGATTCGTTGCATTCGCATTATTGTTGTTTCGTTGACGATGAACGTTTGAGTGTGCCTACTTCCCGCATTTATTTGTAATAGATATGTAATGAAGTCGTCTAGCGAAGCGACGGCGGCGGGAGTGCGCCCAAGCGGCGCCATGCATTTTGGCCGAAAAGGGGAGTAGACAGACGGGTGCGATTGTGATCCACACGCACCAACAAGGTGCGGCGCTGATTGTGCAACCGCCGGGCTATTTGGAACCGTCGTCGTCCGCGCGCGTGTGCCGCGCCATGCGGGCCGCCGCGAGGCCGGCGGCCGCGGCCAGCGCGACCGACTTCCACGGATGCTCGCGCACGTAGCGATTCGCCGCAACGGCTTTGCGGCTCGCGCCAAGCAGCGTAACGGCCGCCAGATGCGTCGCGCCCGCTTCGGCGGAAAGCACCGAGCGTCCGACGCCGAGCGCCTTCGCGCCTACCGATGCTTTTGCGTGTGTCTCGAACCGCGGCGGTTGAACTTCGGCGGACACAGCGCCAATCCTCGAAGCCCGCGCGTCGCTCGAATCGGACGAACCGGCGTGCAACGCCGCGCCGCCCGGGACCGTCGACGCCGCCAGCACCGACGCCAGCTTCGCGCGGCTGCCCGGCGGCGCGTCGGACTGCATGCCCCAACCGCCGCGCGGATCGTTCAGCCGGCCGCGCGCCGCCGAAAATTCCGCGCCGAGCAGCAGCACCGCCGCGGAAAAGTACAGCCACATCAACAGCACCGCGAGCGATCCGGCCGCGCCGAACGAACTCGCCATGCCGGCGTGCGCGAGGTACAGCGCGAACAGCTTCTTGCCCGCCGAAAACAGCACCGCCGCGACCACGCCGCCGACCAGCGCATCGCGCCAACGCACGCTCGCGTCGGGCAGAAACTTCAGCAAGCCGGCGAACGCGAACGCCAGCACGAGCAAGCCAACACCGAGTTGCAGCAGATTGCCGATCACCACATAAGGCGAGTCGCCCCACAGCCACTTGCCGACATACGTGATCACCGTATCGAGCACGAGCGAGACGATCAGCAGAAACGCGACGCCCAGCACGAGCCCGAACGAGATCAGCCGCACGCGCACCAGCGCAAGCACGCTCGACGTGCGCGGACCGGTGTACGGCCATACGACGTTGAGCGCGCTGTTCAGCGAAGAGAAAGTGGCCGACGCGCCGATGGCCAGCATCGTGAACGAGATGATCGCGGCCACGCCGCCCGCGCTGCCGCTGTGATGCGCGTTTTCGACGATGGTCTGCACGCCTGCCGCGGCCTGGTCGCCGAGCAGTCCGTGGATGTGGTCGAAGAGTTCGCCGCGCGCGGCCTCGGCGCCGAAGAACCAGCCGGCCACGGCGATCACCATGACGAGCGTCGGCGCCAAAGAAAACGCGGCGTAGAACGCGATGCTCGCTGCCAGCGCAGTGCAGCGGTCTTCGGAAAACTGCTTGAGTGCTCCGATCGCCCAGTTCGCCTGCGTGCGAGCCATGTGCTGGAGGTTGCCGGCGGAAAGCGTGTCGATGTCCATGGTCGAAGTCTCACTGGTTCGGGCGGTGCGCAGGCACGAGCCGCTCGGGCCGGCCGGACGCAGCCTCCGTATGGCCGTCGTTCGCAAGCGTTGTGCCTGTGACTATAGCAAGCGCACTGGCCGCACGCCGCATTGCATGCCGCACCGCGCGCATGCCGGTAGAATGCGATGGCCTTCCTCTCTACTTCTCTCGACCGCCATGCATTCGCACGAAGCCGTAAAGCAGTTGGACGTGATCCCCGCCGATGAACTCGCCACGCGTTTGCCGCCGCAAGTGCTGGCGCAGTTGCCGCAACAGGGCGTCACGGTTTTCTCCGTCACCGACGACGCGTCGGACACCGCCGCCTTCAGCGCACGCTATGGCTTCGGTCTCGAGGACTGCGCGAATACGATCGTCGTGCGTTATAAGAAGGACGGCGGCGAGCACTATGCGGCGCTCGTTTCGCTCGGCTCGCTGCGGCTCGACATCAACGGAGCGGTGAAGGCGGCGCTCGGCGCGCAGCGGCTGTCGTTCGCGAAGCGTGAGCTTGCGGTTGAACTGAGCGGCATGGAGTTCGGCGGCATTACGGCTTTCGGCTTGCCGCAGGACTGGCGCATTCTCGTCGATGCCGCCGTCATGGAGCGCGCGCAGATCGTCATGGGCGCGGGCATTCGCGCGGCCAAACTGCTGCTCGCGCCGGACGTGTTGCGTCAATGGCCGCGCTGCGAAGTGGCGCAGATGACGCTCGTGGCGGAGTAACTATCGCCGGTTAAGTGACTGAGTGACTGACTGAGTAATGCGGAAGCGCCACGCGGTCCGCACAGTGGCCGCGTGGCTTGTCGACGATCAGATGATGAGGCGCGACACCTTCGTACCTTCCAGCGATACGCCCGCCATCAAGCCGCCGTTGGTCAGCACGAATGCTTCGACCGGGCTTGTCGCCGTCGATGTGTCGATCGCGCCGTTCGCGCCGACCTTGAGCACCGCGACGGTTGCGTCGGCGCCCGCTGCCCAGCCCTGGCTATTGAGGAATTTGTCGAGTGCTTCCTGCGTCATGAACAGGAAGATAAGCGCCTTCGACTGCGCGCCGATCTGCAAGCCAAACGATCCCGCCACCGTGCTGTAGTAGCCGGTCGTGCGACCGCCCACGCGCAGCCCGCCTTCGCCGTATTGGCCGCCGACCCAGAAGCCCGCCGAGATCACCGACGGAAACACCAGCACGCCGCGCGCTTTCGCCACGAGTTCGCGCGAACCGCCGACGTTCGCGTAGAGACGCGAAAGCGTGGAGTCGATACCCGCGTTGATCGTGTCGCGCTTGTTGGCGTTCGCGGACGCCGACGTGCCCGACGACCCTGACGTGGTGGTGCAACCGGCAAGGCCGAGGCCCGCGGTAGCGAAAGCCGCGCCGGCCGTCGTGATGAATTGTCGTCTGCGCATGATAGTTGTCCTTTTACGTTATCGAGGCGGTTTTTGTTTATGGATCAAAGGTAATGCTGTGACGTTGGCCAATAGGGCCAGCATCAATGATAAAGCAGCATTTGCCGTGCCTGATCCATGCCGCCCGCGCAGAGGGACATTCATGCGTCGGGTGCGAGGAATCCGCGCTGAGACTCGCGCGGGTTCCTCAGCGGATTCCTCCGCGGGTTCCTTTATTCGCTGCCACGCATTACATGGCTGGGCGAATGTTCTGGTTATGACGGAAGAGGTTGTGCGGATCGTAGCGGCTCTTAACCGCGACGAGCCGTTCGAAGTTCGGGCCGTATGCATCGGCGACGCGGCTCGCTTCTTCCTGCGTCATGAAGTTCACGTAGACGCTGCCGAGCGAGAACGGCGCTGCCTGCTCGAAGAATGCACGAGCCCACGCGATGCAACGTTCGTCGTCGGCGGGATCTTCCCAGCGGCCATGCACGTTCATCGCGTATTGCGTGTCGCGGCTCGAGTAGGCGGTCGCATTCACCGGCACGCGTTGCGTTTGCGCGCCGATCTGCCCGAAGAAAATCTCGCACTGTGGAGAAGGCAGATTCTCGATCGACTGAAGCAGTGCGTCGATCAGACCATCGTCGATATTGGCGAGATTGTGCGACTTCCAGTAGTTGCGCGATCCCGGCGCGAGCAGCGGATCGAATGCCTGTTGCCACATCGCATACGGCATTTCGCCGAGATGTTCGCCGACGGGCGTGCCGAACGTCTTCACTTGCGCGACCGCCGAAGGACCGTTCGCGATTGGCCCGGTGTAGCACATCGGGAAGATGATCACCGGCTTGCCGTGCACTTCGGCCGGCAGGAACGGCAGCGGCGGCGCGAGCCGTAGAACCGCCCACACGCTCAGGTCGTCGGGCATCTGCGCGGCGGCCGCGCGATATTTGACGAGCGCGTCTCTCGCCTCGGCGAACGGCAGCACGACGAGCCCGCCGTACACCATCGGTCCGACGGAATGCAGTGCGAATTCGAACGACGTGACCACGCCGAAATTGCCGCCGCCGCCACGAATCGCCCAGAACAGATCTTCGTTCGATTCGGCGCTGGCGCGAAGCAATTCGCCTTCGGCGGTGACCACGTCGGCTGAAATCAGATTGTCGATCGTCATGCCGTATTTGCGGCTGAGCCAGCCGAAGCCGCCGCCGAGCGTCAGGCCCGCGACACCCGTGGTCGAATTGATGCCGAGTGGTGTTGCAAGTCCGAAGGCTTGCGCTTCGTGATCGAAGTCCGCGAGCGTTGCGCCCGGTCCCACATACGCGCGTCTTGCGATCGGATCGATTCGCACGGACTTCATCTGCGAGAAGTCCATCACGAGACCGTCTTCGCATAGCGCGCTGCCGGCAATGTTATGACCGCCGCCGCGAAGCGCGAGCGGCAGATCATTCGCGCGCGCGAACGCGATGCCGCGACGCACGTCGGCGACGCCGGCGCAGCGCAGAATCATCGCCGGGCGGCAGTCGATCATTGCATTCCAGATGCTGCGGGCTTCGTTGAAACCGGGATCGTCGGGCAGTACTAGCTGCCCACGTATGGCGGTTTTCAGTTCTTCGATGGCGCTGCTCGACACTTGAGCCATGGCTTGTCTCCTGGTGTTGTAAGGGCGCTTTTTCAAGCGCTGTCGGCTGACCCAAGCAGACCGAAAGAATGTTGACAGCCTGGTTCAGCGTCCAGTAAACGGCGAGCTTCGCGCTACTCAAACGCACGTAAACCCGCGTGCGCTTCGCTGTTTGCTGCGAAGCACGCGCAGCGTGCCTTTGCGAGCGTGTATCGCCGACAACGGAATGCCGGCGCCGCGAATGGTGCATGTGCTTGCGGAAAAGATCGCGTGTGAAAGTGTTGGCGAACTCTGCTAATAGCGGAGTTCTGGCGTGACAGGTATGACGAAACTCGCGTGAGTCGCGCGTTGCGTGAAAGGCTTAGCGCGGCACTTCAATGACCTTGTCGTGAGCCACGACGAAAACCCTTTCTCCACTCACGCGGCCGTCGTCGCGCGCACCGCCGGTAAAGCTGCCGAATGCGGGCAGCACGCCGCATTGCGCGCCGAAACGAAAGCACGGCACGCGAACCGAGTCGTTGCGCGTCGCAATCCGATAGACAGGATGCAGATGGCCGGCGAGCGCGTACGCGCCGTCGACGGTCTGCGGGTGATGACACAGCGCCCACGGTCCAACGCGCCACGGCTCCAGCACAAGTTCCACATTGAGCGTACCAGGCAACGCGCCCGCATGCCGATCGTGATTGCCTTCTACGAGCAAGATTCGCAAACTCGGATGCCGCGCGCGCCACACGTGCAGTGCATCGAGAATCTCTTCGGCGTGCGCCTCGCGCGCATGCAGCAGATCGCCGAGAAAGACCAGCGTGGACGGTTCGAATTCGGCGATCAGTATGTCCAGACGCATCAGGTTGTCGGCAGTGGAACCGATGGGCACCGGCACGCCGCGCGCACGAAATACGGCGTCCTTGCCGAAATGCGCATCGGCGACGAAAAGACAGCGCAGCGCGGGATCGAAGGCCGCGCGCAAGCTCGACAGCACGAGCGGATGGCCGGCAATTTCAACGGACAACGACGCAGGCTTCATACGCGGGCCGCCTTCTCGAGTTCCGCAAGCATGCGCTGTACGCGATCCGCGAGCTTCTCTGTGCTTACTTTCTCGCGCAGGCGTCCGACGATAAGCGGAAACGCAAAGGGAGTCGGTTTTTTCGGATGCATGAGAACGAGGCGGCTCGCGTTCATTCGTTCTAGCGCGCTACGAATGCGTTTCGCGTCGAGTTCCTGCAATAGCACTTCGGTATCAGCCTGATCGAGTAACAGATTGCCGCTGTCATGATTGCGGAAGATCTCATAGAAAAGGCCGCTGGAGGCCTGCAATTGCCGGGCGCTTTTCTGCTGCCCTGGATGTCCCTGAAACACGAGCCCCGACACGCGCGCAATTTCGCGGAATCGTCGTCGAGACAACTCCGACGAATTGAGGCTCGCCAGAATGTCGTGATCGAGTTGTTCCGCCGAGAGCAATTCACTCTCCAATGCCGCGGCCCAGTCGAATGGTTGCGCGGACAACAGCTCGAAACCATAGTCGTTCATTGAAATAGAAAAAGTACCGGGCTTCTCTCGCGCGATTCTCCAGGCGAGCAATGCGCCAAGACCGATATGCGCGGTGCGCCCCGCAAATGGATAACAGAAGAAGTGATGCCCTTCGCGCGACTTGAGTACTTCGGCCACCAGCAAACCGGGCTGCGGCAGAGCCGACCATTTCTGCTGCAATTCGAGCAGCGGCCGAACGGCGCGCATCTCGGGTTCGTCATAGATGCCGCCGGCGGCGCGCGCGAGCATCGTCAACGTCGCCTCGGCGAGTTCCGAGGAGAGCGGCATGCGGCTGCCTGCCCATTGCGGCATCGCGCCGCGTGCCGAGGTCGCGCGTTTGACCCACGCAGTCATGTCCTGCACGCGAATCAATTCGAGCGCACGTCCGCCGAAGGTAAAAATATCGCCGGGTTTCAGCCGCGAAATAAACGACTCTTCGATTGCGCCTATGCGGCCGCCCGCCAGATACGCGACATTCAGCGTGCCGTTCGCGACGATCGTGCCGACGTTGTTGCGATGCCGCCGCACCAGATCTTCGCGCGGCACGCGGTACAGGCCGTCGCTTTCGCGCACCACGCGGTGGTAGTCCGGGTACGCGCGCAACGCGGTGCCGCCGCCTTCGACGAAACCTAATGCCCAATCGAATTCATCTTGCGTTAGTTGCCGGTACGCGTACGTCGTGCGAACTTCGTCGTAGAGATCGCGCGCGTCGAAGCCGCCGCCAATTGCCACTGTCACCAGATGCTGAACGAGAACATCAAACGGTTTGTCCGGCGTTTCGCGGCATTCTATTTGCCGCTTTGCGACTGCCTCGCGCGCGGCGGCCGCTTCGACGAGTTCGAGCGCGTGCGTGGGCACGATGGTCACGCGCGACGGCCGTCCCGGCGCGTGACCCGAGCGGCCGGCGCGCTGCATCAAACGCGCGACGCCTTTCGGCGAGCCGATCTGAAACACGCGCTCCACAGGCAGAAAGTCGACGCCGAGATCCAGGCTCGATGTGCATACAACGACCTTTAGCAAGCCGTTCTTCAAGCCGCGCTCGACCCACTCGCGCACTTCCTGATCGAGCGAACCATGATGCAACGCAATTGCGCCGGCCCATTGCGGACGCGCTTCGAGCAGCGCCTGATACCAGACTTCGCATTGCGAGCGCGTGTTGGTAAATACGAGCGATGTCTGCGCCTCGCCGATCGCCTCGGCCACGGCCTCGACCTGGCGCATGCCCATATGACCGCCCCAAGGAAATCGCTCGATGGTCTCGGGAATAACCGTGTCCACGATCAATGCCTTCGGCAGCTTGCCGTGCACGCTGACACGCGGGGTTCTGACCGGGGAGAGCAATACATCGGCGGCGAAGGGAAGGTTGCCGAGCGTCGCCGACAAGCCCCATATCTGCAAATCGGGCCGCCAATGCGCGAGCCGCGCCAGCGCCAGTTGTGTCTGCGTGCCGCGCTTGTTGCCGAGCAGTTCATGCCATTCGTCGACGACCACGAGCTTTACGTGCGAGAGTACTTCGCGCGCATCGGGTCTCGTCAGGATCAGCGACAGACTCTCGGGCGTCGTGATCAGCGCTGACGGCATGCGCCGGTTTTGCCGCGCGCGTTCGGCGGAGGACGTGTCGCCGGTTCGCAAGCCTACTGTCCACGGCACGGCCAGTTCGATCGCCGAGCTTTGCAATGCGCGTGCCGTATCGGCGGCAAGGGCGCGCATCGGCGTGATCCAGAGGACGGTGAGCGGCTCGGGCTGCATGCTTGTGGCGCGCCGACGCGTCGCCGCTGAATGGGAAGGTACGGCTCGCGCGAACGCGGCAAGCGCGCCGAACCAGATGGCCCACGTCTTGCCCGCGCCCGTGGTTGCATGGAGCAGGCCGCTCGCGCCTCGCTCCATCTCGCGCCACACCTCGCGCTGAAAATCGAACGGCTGCCAACGCCGCGCTTCGAACCACGCATGCAGCTTCCCGGCGAAAGGGCGCCGCGCCGCCTCTTCGTCGATGGAAAACGGCAGCGGCTCGAATGCCGGCTCGCGAGCGTCGAGCCGCGCCTGTTGCTCGCGGCTGCGCGGAATGCGTCGCGGCCGTGGCGCGCGGCGTCGCTCCGGCACGACCGAAGGCGGCGCAATGTCCTGCTTGTCGGGATCAACCGGCTCGTTCATTGAAAGTTGAAAGCGCTCGTTGGCATCGGGTTGCGCACGACGATACTTCGCCGTACCTCTTCTACGTGGACCGCGCGCGCAAAGCGCTGGTTCAAGAGAATTGCGCTGACACGCCGCCGCAGTCCATGTTTAAATGCCTCGCTTCAGACGCGCGGGCTCCCGCCATTGGCCATCGGCAAGCGGGTACGCGCTGAACCTGCGCTCGATTCAATAACGGAGTTGACGGTGAATAACAAGTTCGCAGCGTTGCCCCGATCACCCCTGCAAATTGCAGCCGCGCAAGCGCTACCGGTTTGCGGAGACGTGACGGCAAACATCATGAAGACGGTCGAATTGACCGGTCTTGCCGCCGATCGCGGTGCCCGACTGGTGGTTTTTCCCGAGAAGTTCCTGAGCGGCTATGAACCCGGCCTGATCGCCGGCGACCCAGCGCAATATGCATTCGAACTCGCCGATGCACGTCTCGATCCGATCCGCGAGATTTGCCGCCGACGCGGCATTGCGGCAATTGTCGGCGCGGCCACGCGCGGCGCGGACGGCCTGCGTATTTCGTCGCTCGTATTCGATTGCCGCGGCGAGGACGCAAAGCCGTATCACAAGCAGTATCTATATAGAAGCGAAGCGGAAATCTACCGGCCGGGCACGCAAGGCTGCATGCTCGAACTCGACGGATGGCGGCTCGCACTCGGCGTGTGCTACGACTCGGGCTTTCCCGAGCACGCGCGCATGGCGGCGGTAAACGGCGCGCACGCCTATCTCGTGAGCGGGCTCTTTAGCGTGAAGTCCGGCTATCACCAGTCGCGCATCTGGTTCCCCGCACGCGCGTTCGACAATACGATGTATGTGTTGCTGTCGAATCACGTCGGCATGACCGGCGGCTGGGACACATGCGGTGCGAGCGCAGTCTGGAGTCCCTATGGCGATGTGATTGAAGAAGCCAGCCGCGAACGGGAAGAAGTCATCGTCGCGCGGCTCGATCCGGCCGTGCTTGCCGACGTTCGCGAACGGGAAACGGCGCTGGCGGATTTCGTCGCGCATGGCGATATGGCGGCCGATAACGTTGCGGTGCTGCCGCTGGATTAGCAGCGCGCTCTATTCCGTGCGCTAGAATGAACCGTACTACCCATCTGGAGATTCGTTTTGAAATCTATCGTTGCTCTGCTTGCCGCTACTGTACTTTCGTCGACGGCGATGGCTGCCGCTTCTACTGAGAAGCTGCCTTCGGGCGTGGTTGTCGAACACCTCGTGCAAGGCACCGGCGCGCAGCCGGCCGCCACCGATGTCGTGAAGGTCAACTATCGCGGCACGCTTGCGAACGGCACTGAATTCGACGCGTCCGCGAAACACGGCGGTCCGGCAACGTTCCCGCTGAACCGCGTGATTCCGTGCTGGACGCAGGGCGTGCAAACCATGAAAGTGGGCGGCAAGGCAAAACTGACGTGCCCGGCCGCCACCGCCTACGGCAGCCGCGCCGTGGGCACGATTCCGCCGAACAGCGACTTGACGTTCGAAGTCGAGCTGGTCGACATCGTCAAATAAGGCGCGACGTGCGCTGAAACGCAACCCCGCGACGGATAACGTAGCGGGGTTTTTTTATGGGCTGCAGTGGCCCGCCGTGGCCCGCCGTGGCCCGCCGTGGCCCGCAGTCGGATAGAGGATGGAATAAAACACGACAACACCGCGTAGGGCAATAAAGAACGACGTCTTTTCAACTCGCCGCCTACTCGCTCGTTTACCAGTGCTGTTGTAGTCATTCATCGTGCATGAGGAGAATCTGCCATGAATATCGACTTTCATTACGGCGTGGTCTATATCGTCGCGCGAGTTGGCGGAATGACGCCGAGCCAGGCGCTGACGGTCGCCCATGCGTGCCAGTATGTCGACGATGCAACGACGCCGGGCATCCTGCGTTTTCAGGGCGGCGAGACGTTCGAACGCTTCGCCACCGCGCACAAGACCTTCGACTATGCGAATACGGAGAACGACCAGAACCGGCTCGTGTGGGCGCCGTTTCATTTTCTGCCGGCAGGAGAGGGCGCGACGCTCGACGAAAAAGCCGTGTGCCGCGCGGACAGCGCGGTCGCGCGCGAGGTGGTGCGGCGCGCCATCCGGCAGCGCAGCACGGAGATGGGCTTGCATCGTCTCGGCGTGACGCTGCATACGTATGTGGATACGTGGGCGCACCAGGGGTTCGCGGGCATCGAAAGTCCGGGCAACCGGGTTCATTCTCTCGAGGCGCAGGATTGCACGCGCACGGGCTGGCTCGAGAATCTCACACTCGCCATGCAGCACCTGGTGCAGCACGTCGAAGCCGATGTTCTGACGCTTGCGCTACCTGTGGGCCACGGCGCCGCGTTGCATTATCCGGATCAGCCGTGGGCGAAATGGCATTACATCGACGGCAGGAATATGTTCATACAGCGACACAACCTGCCGGAGTTTGTCGAGGCCGCCGACATGGCGTGCCGTGCGGTTCGCGCGTATGTGGCCGGGCGCGAAGACTTCGAAAACGAAGAGGGCATGCCGCAAAACGTGAAAGCGACGCTCACCGAATTGCTCGATACCAACCGGATCATGGACGACAACGAGCGGTTGCGGGCGATCTGCGAGTTCGTGAAGGAGGGCGGCATTCCCGGCCTGAAAGAGGCCATTCCGGACTACGTGCCGAAGGGAGTCGGCTCATGGAAGTACAAAGCCACCGGTCTTCGCGCGGAAGACGACTCCGGCGAAAAGCCCGTGTGGAGCGAGGCATTCGAAAAGAGCGACTACCGGCTCTTTCATGACGCGGTAAAACAGCACCGTTTCGTGACGACTCAGGAAGTGCTGCCGGCTCACGGCTTGCGAATCGCATGATGCGTTCATGCGCGAATGAGTAGAGACCGCCACGCGGGCGGCCTCTTTATGTCTTTATGGCCCGGTTTCAGATGAAAGTACTGAACGCCACAACGCTTAAAGCGATGGCGCCGCCTCAATAACCCCAGCGTTGCCGCTCGCGCCATTCATGCTCGCGCCAGTGCTCACGGCGCCATTCGCGTTCCCGCCATTCGCGGCGTTCGCGCCACGCGTCGCGGCCGTCATAAGCGCGATAACCGCCATAGGCTACGGCGACCGGGGCAGGGCCGTACGCAACCGGAGGCGCCACATAAACGGGCTGCGGCGCATAGACGCCGACCGGAATGCCGACGCCGACGGCGAGATTCACATGAGCAGAAGCAACCGACGATGCGGCGAGAACTGCCAGACCGAGTGCTGCGCCAACGATCTTCTTGTTCATTTTCCTTCTCCTTGCACTTGAAGTGCGCTGCCAGAGCTTTGTCTCGATGGACGGTTGAAGTGTAGAAGCGTGCCCACGACACAGGTGAAACAGCGCTGCGAGATTGGTAACGCACGGTTACGGCCACTGCGGCGTTAAAAAATGAACTCGAAGCCTTTGAATCTCCGAATGCTTGCCTATAGTAGAAGCGGCTCTTGCCGCAATGCACAGTGCCGCCTTTTCTCGATACAGGTGACGGGGAACCGACATGACGCCATCGAATGCCGCGATCTATCAGGCCCAGACTTGCACGCCCGAGTCGCTGCGAATTCTGGCGGCCTATCTTGAACTGGCGCTCGACGAGGGCGAAAGCGTCGTTCTCATGAGAATTGGCGCGCACGTGCGCAGTGTTTATATCGGCGATCCGTCCGCTTCTCTGGAAGATTTGCGCGATGAGGGCGTAGTACAGGCCGGGCAGGCTGACGAGATTCTCGCGCTGACCCGCATAGGACTTAACCGGATCACCGCCGATGGCCAGCAGTATCGCTTTTTGCGCAGCGTCAGATACATTGCGGACCGTCAGGTTGTCGTTTTTACCCCGACCTGAGCGGCCCGGCAACAATTGGAAAGAAAGAGAGCGCCGGAATAAACAAAGAAGCAACGCGTAATAAAGAGTCCATAAAAAGTGGCACAGGCAAAGAACGAATGCATGCTAAAGGCGTCTATCGATTGCATCGAAGAGAACTTTTTGTATTCCGCACGCGTAGAGCAAGTCAGAATTCGGTTTTTTATGGCCATCCGGCTATGCCGTTCCCACGTTATTCATGGCATAGTTCGTTCGATTACCACATAAGGAGCAATTCAATGCCCACGTTAGAGCAAATCCAGGCAAAGCTTAAGAAGCTCCAGGCGCAAGCTGACGCCCTTATTGCAAGGAAAGCGCAAGTCGCAATCGACCAGATTCGCGAATTGATGCTTAAGCACGGCCTGACTACCGCCGACATCGAAGCGCAAGCAAAAGCGCGGCGCGCGGCCAAGGGCCTTAACGGCCATGCCGGCAACGCAAAGGCCGCGGCAGCCGGACAGAAGATTCCGAAGTATCGCGATCACAAAACCGGTGCGACCTGGACCGGACACGGCCGCGCGCCCGGTTGGATTGCAACCGCGAAAGACCGCAGCGTGTTTCTCATCGACGGCGCAAGCGAATCGAAGTGGGGCAGCGTTGCCGCTAACAACGCGAAAGCCAAAGGTCAGCCGAAAGGCGCGCAACCGCCGAAGTATCGCAATCCGTCAACCGGCGCGACCTGGAGCGGACGCGGCCCGGCGCCTGCATGGCTTGCATCGGTGAAGGATCGCAGCAGGTTTCTGATCGACGGCGGCGCAGCGTCGGTGGCGGGTAAGGCCGGTAAAGTGAAATCCGCGGCTGCGAAAAAGGTTGTGGCGAAAAAGGCGCGGGCGGGTAGTCAATCTGTTGCCACTAAAAAAGCTGCGGTAAAACCCGCTGCAAAGAAAACCGCCGCGCGAAAAGTCACCGCGAAAAAGGCAGCAACGAAGGCTGCAAGCAAAACTGCGAGCAAACTTCCGGTCCGCAAGAAAGCCGCAAGTTCGCAACCCGCAGTGACCGCTGCGGCACCGGTCGCGTCGACCGCGGCGAGCGCATAAGCGCACTGCACTGGCACAGCGAAGTACATGACGAGCGTACATGAATCGCCCCAGCAGGAGGATCAGGTTCTCCTGCTGGACTCAGTTCCTCATCCCGCAGCCGACGCAGCGGAGCCGTTCATTGTCGCGAGCGATCGCCGCGTGATTCTCGCTTATCCGATTGCGGAATCCGACTTCGAGCGGTTCGGTCCGTTCGATCCCGACGACGATCCCTTCTGCGCAGTGTTATTCCCCGACACGGTGTTTCATCGGCTAGGGCCACCGGGCGATGGCGATCTCGAGATTCATCCGCTCGCGTCGCAAGGTCTGGCCGCTTTTGCCGCACAAGAAGTGATCAACTCTTCTCTTGTCGATGAACTCGCCGCAGTGTCATTGCCGGAACTGGCGAAGCGTCATTTCGTCATTACGTTTCTGGAGTCCACGTTCGAGTGCATAGCGTCCGATTACACGCTGGTCGGTGTATACGGCGCGGCTGAAATCGCAAGCCGCGAGGCGTTCGCACTCGTACGGTAGATCTATCCAGAGCGGCGCTGCCTGTTTGCCGCGCGCCAGGTTAGTTGCCCGGATCGAGTACCGGGCGCTCCGGCTCTGCAAGTGTTTTATAAGGCAGTTGTGGGGCGCGCGGGTTGGTCGTCGTATTGTCGATTACGCGTTCGACGTCCGCAGTTTTCGCGAGTTCGCTGAGGAACGCCTGCTTGTCGAAGCCAGGCGATACGCAGCCTTCCACATAGACAAAGCGACGTTGCAGCGTGAGCCAAAGCGTGGAATGTTCGCGCCAATGAGTCGCGGCATTGATATTGGCGAGACGCCGCTGCACGGCCTCCGCAACTTCCTTGTCGTACAGATAAGCGTTGGGTAAGCGGCAACGGCCTTCTATCCAGCAACTGTTGCCGCGTTCAATGCGGTAATGACTGTCGGCGAGCCATTCCTGTTCGGTTTCGAGTGGGCCGAGCGGCGCTGGGCATCCGTCAATGGCTTTGGAAATCTGAAAGAACGGGTCATGTCCGCGATTGATTCGCTGTTCTTCGCCGCGAGCCAAAGACAGAACCAAAAACAACGATAGACATAAAGCCGCGCATTGCAATGCACTCGCCGGCCGCTGCGTGAATCGTCTCAGTATCATGCTGATTGTCTCCACTCGTTGCGCAGCGAGACGTTCTTCTTATTAGCGGCTCGTGCGCCGGTTCTCGACCGCGAACTTGATCAACTCGGCCTGACCTTCAATATCGAGCTTGCGTTTCAGATTCAGGCGATGTGTCTCGACAGTACGCACCGACAGATCGTTGCGTTGAGCAATCTGCTTGCTCGACAAACCCTCGGCGAGTGCATCGAGAATATCGCGTTCGCGCGGCGTGAGCCGTTCAACCGGCGATTGCATCGCCGAAGCCTGAATCAATCGCGCGCCGAGTCCCGCGCTGAAATACGTCTTTCCGTCGAGCACGGCGCTAATCGCCTGAATGATTTCGGTCGACGGCGAGTCCTTCAGCACGTAACCGCTTGCTCCCGCGCGCACTGCCTGTGTGACGTATTCGAGGTTGTCGTGCATCGACAGCATCAATACGCGAATCGCGGGGAATCGCTCATGAAACATGCCGGCAAGCGCAATGCCGTTCATTCCGTTCATGCCGACATCCATCAGCACGAGGTGAGGCTCCAGGCTCGCGGCGAGCGCGAGCGCTTCCTGTGCATTGCCTGCTTCGCCGACTACCTCCAGGTTGCGCACCGCTTCGAGCCGCGCACGCAAGCCGTCGCGAACGAGCGGATGATCGTCGACCAGAATCAGACGGGCAATGGGGTGTGAGATGTCGTTCATGAAGACGCTTCCTGCAGGCTCTGCTTATGAGGCTCGGTTGTCCCGGCGACGAGCGGAACACGCGCGGTGACGAGCGTATGGCCAGGCTGCGAGTTGAGCGCAAGCGTGCCGCCTAACGCCTCCACGCGCTCGCGCATATTGCGCAGTCCCACGCCCGAGCGGCGGCCGACAAACGCGTGCGCGACATCGAAACCGCAGCCGTTGTCGGCGATTGTGAGCGTGACGGCATCGTTCGACACTTCCAGCGAGAGCGCCGCGTTCGACGCACGCGCATGGCGCACGATGTTGGTCAGCGCTTCCTGGGCAATGCGGAACAGGACGGTGTTCACCGCATCCGTTAAAACCGCGGCGTGAGTATGCGTGATCTGCGTGAAGCCGATTTCAATGCCCGATTGTTCGCTCAGTTCGCGCGTGAGTTGCTCGATGGCTGCCGCGACGCCCAGATCGTCCAGCATCGACGGGCGCAGCGCATGAGAAATACGCCGCACTTCGCGCAACGTGTCGCCGAGACGCGTGAGACTGGTCGACAACGCGGCTTCCGCGGCGGGCACGCGCGTTTCGCTGCGCTCGAAACGCGCGAGCGCCGATTCGAGCAGCAGCTTCACTGACACCATCATCTGGCTGATGCCGTCGTGCAGTTCACGCGAAAGCCGCGCGCGTTCGTTCTCCTGCGATTCGACCACCTGCTGCGCGAGCCGCTTCAGTTTCGCGTCGGCGCTGCGATATTCGGTGACGTTGAGCACGAGCGCGCACAGCGCGATAGCGGCGAGCCCCGCGAGTGCGATCGCGTCGATCCACATCATCGTGCGATCGATATTGATCGCCGCGCGCTCGTCGATATGCGCGAGCGCCGTGTCGACGTCGTCGAGATAGATGCCGGTGCCGATCATCCAGCCCCAGCGCTCGAGAGGCACCACGTAGCCGAGTTTCGAAGCGAGCTTGCCCGTCGACGGACGATGCCACAGATAGCGCACATAGCCGCCGCCTTGCGACGCTGCGGCGAGCAGCTTCTGGATGGTGAGCACGCCTTGCGGATCGCGCAGTTCCGACAAATCGCGCCCCACGAGATGCGGCTCGCGCGGATGCATGAGCGAACGGCCATGCATGTCGTAGACGAAGAAATAGCCGTCCTTGCCGAAGTCCATCTTCTCGAGCACGTCGAGCGCGCGCGTGCGGCGCAGCGCGTCGTCGCGCGCGTTATCTTCGCCGGCTTCGTAAAGCGGCGCGATCGCGGACGTGGCCAACTCGACGTAATGCTTGAGCTCGATTTCCTTGCTCGCCATGTACGCGGCCTGAGTCGTCGCGTGCTGTGTTTGCGCGAGCGCGGTCGCTTCGCGGCGCACGCCGATTTCGATGCTGGCGATAGCCGCGAGAAAGGGCACGATAGCCAGCAAGACGATCTTGGCTTTGAGTTTCATCGTTGAAAAGACGGCCAGTGGACTACGTAGTAATACGTAGCCGGCTTACGTAGTTGCGCGCTTGTGAGGACGCTTACGAAGGCGAATACTACATCCCCGCGGCGCATTGCGTCTTGCGGACGTTTTCGCGCTCATGCGTCGGCAGTGCGCAAAAGCAGATTCCGGTTTCGGCAGATGACTGCGCGGGTATTTCACACGAATACCCGTTACCGGATTTCCGCGCGCCGGATCACAAGTCCGGATGCGTGGTGTCAATAATAGACCTAGGAGATGTACATGGAGACCTCCCCATCCGCCGGCCGGTCATGGCTATGGCTCATTCTTTTGCTTCCGTATATCGCGCTGTTGTGGCTGCCGTTCTATAACGACACGCGTCCGTCGTTCGCCGGTTTTCCGTTCTTCTACTGGTATCAGTTCCTGTGGGTGCCGTTGACCTCGCTACTGATTTACGTCGTGTACCGAGGTGTCAAATGAGCGACCTGAACCCCGTCAATCCGGTGGCGATGACCGTCTTCATCGCATTCTTCGTGCTTGTCACGGTAATCGGTTTCTTTGCCGCCCGCTGGAAACGCGGCGACCTCACGCAATTGCACGAATGGGGTCTGGGCGGCCGGCAGTTCGGCACGGTCATTTCCTGGTTCCTCGTCGGCGGCGACTTTTATACCGCCTACACGGTGATCGCGGTGCCGGCGCTCGTCTATTCCGTCGGCGCGTATGGTTTCTTCGCGCTGCCGTACACGATCATCGTTTACCCGTTCGTGTTCGCGGTGATGCCGAAGTTGTGGAAAATCGCGCATGCGAAGAACCACATCACGGCAGCGGACTACGTGCACGGCGAATACGGCGGCAAGTGGTTTCCGGCCGCGGTCGCGTTGACCGGTATCGTGGCGACCATGCCGTATATCGCGCTGCAACTGGTCGGCATGCAAGTGGTGATCAAGGGACTCGGCGTGACCGGCGAATTGCCGCTGATCGTCGCGTTCGTGATTCTCGCGCTGTACACGTATGCAAGCGGCTTGCGCGCCCCGGCGATGATCGCGTTCGTGAAGGACATCATGATTTACATCGTCGTGATCGCGGCGGTGTGGCTGATTCCCGCGAAACTCGGCGGCTACGCGCATGTGTTCGACGCAGCGGATACCTATTTCAAGGCGAAGGGCGGCGCGACCGGCATCATTCTCAAGCCGACGCAATTCACCGCGTATGCATCGCTCGCACTGGGTTCGGCGCTCGCTGCCTTCATGTATCCGCACACGATGACGGCGGTGCTCTCGTCCTCTTCGGCAAAAACGGTGCGCAAGAATGCGATTTTTCTGCCGGCTTATACGCTGCTGCTCGGCCTGATCGCGTTGCTCGGTTATATGGCGATTGCGGCCGGCGTGCATGTGAAGTCGGCTTCGGATATCGTGCCGGCGCTTTTCAATACGCTGTTCCCGTCGTGGTTCGTCGGCTTTGCGGCGGCTGCAATTGCGATTAGCGCACTGGTTCCGGCAGCGATCATGTCGATCGGCGCGGCGAATCTGTTCACGCGCAATTTGTGGCGCCCGCTGGTGTCGCCGAACATCACGCCTGAGGCCGAGGCGGCGAACGCGAAGATCGTGTCGCTCGTGGTGAAGTTCGGCGCGTTGCTGTTCATCGTGTTCCTGCCGACGCAATATGCAATCGACCTGCAATTGCTCGGTGGCGTGTGGATCTTGCAGATCTTCCCGGCTATCGTGTTCTCGCTGTACACGCGGCGCCTGAATACGCCGGGTCTGTTCAGCGGCTGGCTCGTCGGTATTTTGCTCGGCACCTCGCTCGCGATTTCGCAAGGGCTCAAGCCGGTGTTCGCACTGCATCTCGGCGACGCAGTGTATCCGGTTTATATCGGCCTGATCGCACTGGCCGCGAACATCGTGGTGGCGTTCGTCGTGTCGGCGCTGTCGCCGCGGCGAGTGGCCGTGACCGCCTGATCGTTCTTTACGGATCGAGTGTTATTGACGCCGCGGGCCTTCGGGCTCGCGGCGTTTTTTATTTAACAGGCCGTTGAAATATCCGTCGTCGATGCGCTCAGATGCATTACGACGGATGCTGGGTTTGCACTTTTGAAACGCGGAACACGATTGCGGGCATTCGGCGTTACTCGGGGGTTCACCATATCGG